>Ga0209118_1000828_pt1 | contig 15530 bp, 17 predicted proteins | sample BlaSpr_A8_Ref_M1_FD_187988 | JGI IMG/M metagenome (GOLD analysis project Ga0209118, IMG submission 187988) | Forest soil microbial communities from Thunder Bay, Ontario, Canada - Black Spruce, Ontario site 2_A8_Ref_M1 (SPAdes) (version 2) | ecosystem: Environmental > Terrestrial > Soil > Boreal...
CGAGCCGAGCGCGCTCAAGGCAACAGGCAACGACGTCATGATCGAGACGCTCGAGCTCGCGAACGAAGGCATCGAACGGGTTCAGTGAGCGCATCCCTCGACAACGACCCAGCACACTGTCATGCAAGCGCCGGATCGGCAGCCGTTCACCAACATGCGCTTTCGCATCGAGGTCGAAGGCATGGAGAGAACCGGGGCCGTCGAAGCCATCCTGCCCGACGCGCGCATCGTCATCGAGCCGCGCAAGCGCCTCACAACACAGTACGGTACGCTTACCCTGCGCCGCGGCCTGACCCAAGCCAGCGAATGGTATGACTGGTGGAACCGTGCGCGTACCTCAATGCGCGCGATCGAGCGGGAGGTGCTTGTCGTGCTGCTCAACGAACGCGGCACCGATGCGATTCGTTGGACCTACACCGCGGCAACACCGGTCGGGTACCTGGTGTCGAACCTGAACGCGCTCGGCAACGAGCCGCTGATCGAATCGCTGGAGCTACGCGTCGGAGGATTCGAGGCCTCTTTTGCCCAGCCGCGTGATGCCCGCAAGCGCCGCTAGCATGCGGTTTTGCGAGCCTGCTCGGAAAATCAATAAGTCATCGAGGCCGCGTTCAGAATGCCCGCGGAAACCGCCAGTGTGGCCAGCAAGGTGGCCGGCGCGGCGCGGTCGGCCACGATCGCTTCCCGGAAGTGAGGTACCAGCCGGCTGGTAACGGCATAGACGATGAGTTGCACGACCAGCGCGATCACTCCCCAGGCAACCATGTCCAGCGGGCTGACGCTGTGCGCGATCGCGCTCGCGAGCGGCAGCACAAGACCGATCACCGCTCCCGAAAGCGAAATCGACGCGGCGATGTTTCCTTCGCGGATCAACGCAATCTCCCGATACGGCATCACGCGGACATAGATCGCAACGAAAAGCGCCAGCAACGCGAGCGCGAGCACGAAGTAGAGCAGGAAGTCCGGAAAGCCGGCAATCGATTGCCACAGATTGTTCATGTCATGCTCCTCGTGTTGTCATCGGAACTGGCAAAGCGGCGTGCGAACGCCGATCGGATCCGCGCTCAAATGAAGTAATGCGGAACGAAGCGGCTGGTGTTGCGGGTGATGGGCGTCGCATCTTCGCGCAGGCCTATTCCAGCCGGCTCGTCGCCGACGATCCAGGATCCGATGGTAACGTAGCTGTCGTCGAATTTCGGAATCTCGGTATACGCCTGATAGATCCATCCCTCCTCGCCATAGCTTCCGCCCTCGCGCAGCACCTCGCCTCCTCGATAGACGGTCACGTTGGCGCCTTCCCGCGAATACATCGGCTTCTGGACGTAGTCGCCGGAAATGCGAAAGCGATCGAACGACGCCGGCAGCAGGTTGGGATGACCCGGATTCAATTCCCACAGGATCGGCAGCAGGCCCTTGGTCGACAGCAGCATCTTCCACGGCGGCTCGATCACGCGCATCTTCGCCTGCAGCAAATGCGGACCGAACGCGTCCTTGATCATCCATTCCCAGGGATAGAGCTTGCACAAGATTGCGATTTCCTCGCCATCACCATCGACGAAGCACTGCGCGTCGTCCGCCCAACCGACGTCCTCGATATAGACAAAGCGCGTCGCAATGCCGGCCTGGGTTGCCACGTCGCGTTGATATTCGATCGTTCCCAAGTCCTCGTCGCTTTCCTTGACGCAGGCGAAGTGCACCGGCACGTTGGCCGACATCGTGACGCTGATTGCGCGCCAGTTGGCAATGAGCTTTTCGTGCAGCGAATTGAACTGATCGGCATCGGCCAACTGAGGCCGGATCGCCCCCTGCAGCCAGCGCCACTGAACGACCGACGCTTCCAGCAGCGCCGTCGGCGTGTCGGCGTTGTATTCGAGCAGCTTGGGAGGGTCGCTGCCGTCGAAGGCAAGATCGAAGCGGCCGGCCAGCGCCGGATCGCGCGCCTTCCAGGATGCCCTGATCCGGTCGGCAAATCCCGGCGCAATTGCAAGTTGCTCGAAGCGATCCGCGGTGACGATGTGCTCGACCGCGGCAAGAGAAAGCTGGTGCAGGGCGCGCGTCGCTGCTTCGAGCTCGTCAATTTCGTCGGCGGTGAAGCGATAGCAGTGCGATTCGTCCCAGTACGTTCCATCCATCGAGTGGAAGCCGAATCCTACCGCTTCACAATCCTCGCGCCAGTTCGGGCGAGGGCTCCACGATTCGCGGATCACAGCGGGCGACTCATCGACGGCAGCCAGCGTGGACGCCGAATCGCGGTCGGTGCCATCAGGAGCCGGCCGACGCGTGCGCCGATCCGCTGCCGCCGAATCCGCCCCGGCTTATGTGCGAGGTTCCGAGGGCATGACTGCCCGGACGCGCAGAGTCGACGGTGCCGTGCGGCCTGATGGTTGAGCTGGAGCCATAGTCGCCGGAGCGGTAAAAAGGTCCGTACCAATATCCGCCGTGATAGGAGCTACCGCTGCGAGCGGGAGCTGGCTCCGCCGCGCATTTGAGCTCGTCGCCCCAGTCCTTGAGGCAGTCTTCCTTGTTCGCGTAGAGGTCGCGACGAAGCGTGCTTTCCTGCTGCCCGCACGACGCCAATGCCGCGGCGCCGAGCAGCACCAGTGTGACCCGAGCGGAAGATTTTCGCGGACGCGTTGACATGCCGGTCGCAGCTTTTCGCGCATCATAGCGCATCGCCGGGCCGCAAACCGGACGCTCTTACTGGCAGTTTAGTGAATGGTCGCCGTCGTAAGAAAACGCAACAACGCGCCGGACGTGAGCCGGTACACGCCGTCGCCGACGTGCTCCGCGCCGTCGAGCTCTTCGCGGGTGAACGCTAGCTCGGTGTCGCCAAGCTTGAGCTCCATCACTACGTCCTCGGCGACCGTGGACTCATCGGGGACGCGCAGGTACTCGGTCGCGAAGACGATGCCGTTCAGCTGCACGAAATCAGCACCGTGCATTGCCTGAGCGAGTGACACCGTGTAGGTCTTCATCCGATACCCCGGGGCGGAATAGGGAAGCCGCCTCAACCGTTAGATGCGGCCAGGAGCGGCAGGTTCAAGTCCGGAGGGCGCCGCAGGGTCGTCTCGGAGCCTTTCCAGGGCCGGTCCAGCGCCTTTGGCCAAGGCCCCGGCGAATGGGTAGCTTCTTTCCTAGGCGACGAGATCGCGGACGAAGTTCGGCAGCGCCATGGACGCGCGGTGGATTTCGCCGTTGTAGTACTGCAGATCGCGTAGGCCCCGCGTCGCGATGCGACGATTGGCCTCCAGCGGCGTCAGGTAAGCGGGATTGAGCGTCGGCGACGCGCAGGCCATCATCCACAAGCCGCCGTACAGCGGTATGGAAACGAGATAAGGAATGACGACTGAAAAGACCGCGCGCAGATTGGCCATCGCCGAGCGTACCCGCTCCGGATGCGCCACCGGAGAAGCGATATGAAGCGTCATCGCACCGGTGGGATTGAGCCGCGCCGCGCATGCCCGATAGAACTCGACGCCGTACAGTGGTTCCGACGCTCCGCCGGGATCGGTGAGATCCAGCACGATGATATCGTAGGTATCCGTGGCGCCGCGTACGAAGGCGAGCCCGTCCTCGACCTTCACCGTCAATCGGGGATCGGTCAGCGCTCCACGATGGACCTCGACAAAATATTTGCGTGCAATGTCCAGCACCGCGATATCGATCTCGACCAGAGTCACCGACTTTATCGTTTGGTACTTGAGCAGCTCTTCGGCCGAACCGCCGTCGCCGCCGCCGATGATCAGCGCGGTCTCAGGCGCCGGATGGGTGATCGCCGCGACGTGGACCAGATTCTCATGATAGAAGAACTCGTCCTTTTCCGAGGTCATCAGATGTCCGTCGAGACGGAACAACTTTCCGAACGATCGGGTGTCGTGAACTTCGACCGTTTGATACGGCGTCTGGAAGCGTTCGAACTGGCGCGACGAGCGAACGAAGAAGCCGCAATCCTCGGTCAGGTATTCGGTCAGGACGCCCGGCAGAAGATCACCTGGCGCTGCCACATCAGGCATCGCGTCCCCCGCGATGGATCGCCTGGAATTTGACACGCTGCGGTTTCATCGCGTCCTGCATCGCGCGCAGCAGTCGCTCCGCCTTGGCCGAGTTGTCGGTCGTGTAGTTGCAGACGTAAACGTCGATGGTGACGAACCCGTGTTCCGGCCAGGTGTGAATGGCAAGATGCGATTCGGCGAGAAGCACGGTGCCGGTGACGCCGGCTGGCTCGAACTGGTAAAAACTGTCGCCGACTATGGTCATCCCGGACGCCTCGGACGCGTGGAGGCATAGCGTTCGCAGCGGCTGGACGCGCGTCATCTCCGGGATGTCCGCCGCGCAGCCGTACCATTCTCCGAGCAGGTGGATGCCGTCCATTGTTGCGTTCTCCCGCGAGCGGTTGTCCCGTCGTTGTTGTGCAACTTTTTTGCACAATGAGCTCGCCCCGCCTGGGCGAGATGAGCGAACCGATCCGGCTAAACTCGCTATTATTGCCCAAATTCGATGGCTGGGCGATAATTTTACCCCTTGCAGCACCGTCTGTCCGTCGTGCGCATCCGCGCCCTTCGCCTCCCGTTCCTGAATCCATGACCATCCCGCGTTCCAAAGCAGAGTGCGCGCCACCCGAAACGCAACGCGTATCACCGTCGGTCACGGCATCTGTTGCGGACAAGGCATCGCTTGCCAATAGCGTCCGTCCGCTGGCGATGGATGCCGTGCAGGCGGCGAATTCGGGTGCGCCATGAGTGCAAACACCCCCGCCGCCGCGGTGCGCAGTGAGATTTCCTCGATCGTCATCCGGCCCGCCCGCGGCGGCGACGCGGAGGCGATCGCGCGAGTCCGTGTCGATAGCTGGCGAGAAACCTACCGCGGCATGATTCCGCAGGCGTATCTCGACGCGATGAAACTCGAGCAAAGCCGCGCGCTGTGGGAAAAAGTGCTCACCGCCGGCTCCACCGCGGTCAGTGTTTTCGTCGCGGAACGCGGCGCGGAAATCGTCGGCTTCGGCAGCGGCAACATGCTGGCGGAACCCAAGCATGGCTTCGACGCGGAATTATCGGCAGTTTATGTCCGCCGTGAATTCCAGCGCGCGGGCATCGGCCGCCGGCTGGTGGCGGAAACCGCCGTTGCTCTCTCGCTGCGTGAGCGCGGCGCCAGCGGCTTGATCGTCTGGGTCATCGCCGCCAACAAGGGAGCTCGCGCGTTCTTCGAGCGTATTGGTGCCGAGCTGGTGGTCGAGCAGGCGTTTCAGTGGGACGGCATGGATCTGGTGGAAGCTGGATACGGTTGGCGCACGCTCGGCGCGCTCACCGTCAGTCTTCCCGGCGTACCGCCGTCGGGAACGATTTGGCAGTGATTTGTGCGCCGCTGGCGAGAGTTCAGGGTCGCAGCCCGCGAGCGATTTCGAAGCGCATCAAGGAGAACAAGCAATGAGCATCAAAGTCGCGATCAACGGCTATGGCCGCATCGGCCGCAATATCCTGCGCGCCCACTACGAAGGCGTGGGTACGGCCAAGCACCGGCACGATCTCGCGATCGTCGCCATCAACGATCTGGGCAGTCCGGAGACCAATGCGCATCTGACGCGCTACGACACGACGCACGGAAAATTCCCCGGACGTATCGAGGTGGACGGCGACGCGATGGTGGTCAACGGCGACCGCATCAAGGTGCTGGCGCAGCGCAACCCGGCGGAGCTTCCATGGACCGCGCTGGGCGTGGACGTGGTGCTCGAATGCACGGGCCTGTTCACAACCAAGGAAAAGGCGTCCGCGCATCTCAAGGCCGGAGCCAAGAAAGTGATCATCTCGGCACCGGGCGGAAAGGATGTCGACGCGACGATCGTCTTCGGCGTCAACCATCAGACGCTCAAGGCCGCGCATACCGTCATCTCGAACGCTTCGTGCACCACGAATTGCCTCGCGCCCTTGGTCAAGCCCCTGCATGACAAGATCGGCGTCGTCAACGGCCTGATGACGACCATACACTCGTATACCAATGACCAGGTGCTGACGGACGTCTATCATGAAGACCTGCGCCGCGCGCGTTCGGCGACAATGAGCATGATTCCGACCAAGACCGGCGCCGCGGCCGCCGTCGGCCTCGTGTTGCCGGAGCTCAACGGCAAGCTCGACGGCTATGCCATTCGCGTGCCGACCATCAACGTCTCCATCGTCGACCTGTGTTTCGTTGCCGCTCGCGATACGAGCGTCGACGAGGTCAACGCAATCATGAAATCCGCCTCCGAGTCCGGGCCGCTGGCGGGACTTTTGGGCTACAACACCGCGCCTCTGGTTTCGATCGATTTCAACCACGACGCACGTTCTTCGGTGTTCGATGCGACGCTCACCAAGGTCTCGGGAAGGCTGGTCAAGGTATCTTCGTGGTATGACAACGAATGGGGCTTTTCCAATCGCATGCTGGACACGACGATGGCCTTGATGGCGGCCCGATAGCGACCAAAGGGAATGTCATGACCAATCTCTTTACCGCCCATCCGTCTTCCGTGGGCGAGACCTACGCACAGCATGGCCGCTTCGCCCTTTTATTCGGCGCGCGCATGACGCTCGGTGGACTCGCGGCGATGGCGCACGCCCTGTTTCCATTTCTGTTCGTTACCACGGCCAGCCGTGCGCTCGACGAGTTGAACGCGTTGCGTGCCCGGGGCGTCCGCCCTCCGGTCTCGCCGGAGCGCTGACATCGGTCGCCGACCATGAGATCCCGGCCATGACTTTTAATCGGTTTTCCGACACGACAGTTGCGGGAAAACGGGTATTCATACGCGCCGATTTAAACGTTCCGCAGGATGACCAACGCAACATCACCGATGACACCCGCATCCGCGCGTCCGTTCCCTGCATCAGGCAGGCGCTCGATGCCGGCGCGCGGGTGATGGTGACGTCGCATCTCGGACGGCCCAAGGAAGGGCTGTGGACCGAGGAGGATTCGCTGGCGCCGATCGCCAGCTGCCTGTCGCAACTGCTGGGCACGGAAGTGCCCTTGGTCCGCGACTGGGTCGACGGCGGCGCCTGGCTCAAGGCGCTCGAGCCGGGCCATGTGGTCTTGCTGGAGAACTGCCGCTTCAACGCCGGTGAAAAAGAAAACAGTGATGATCTGGCGAAAAAAATGGCGGCGCTGTGCGACGTGTATGTCAACGACGCCTTCGGAACCGCGCATCGAGCGGAGGCTTCGACCCATGGCATCGCCAAATACGCGCCGGTCGCCTGCGCCGGCCCCTTGCTGGCGGCCGAGCTTGATGCGCTGGGAAAGGCACTGGCGCATCCGGCTCGACCTCTGGTGGCCATCGTTGCCGGCTCCAAGGTGTCGAGCAAGCTGTCGGTACTGACCCATCTCGCGGCGAAGGTCGACACGCTGATCATCGGCGGCGGGATTGCGAACACCTTTGTGCTCGCAGCCGGCGGCCACATCGGCATCTCGCTCGCGGAACCCGGCCTCGTGGGCGAGGCACAGGGCATCCTCGAAGCGTTTCCGGGCAAGGTCCCGATACCGGTCGACGCGGTCGTGGCGAAGGAATTATCCGCAACGGCGACCCCGGCCCTGAAGGCGATCTCGGACATCGGCGTCGACGACATGATTCTGGACCTCGGGCCGCAAACCGTGATGGCGTTGAAGACGATCATTGCCAAGGCGGGAACGATCGTCTGGAACGGCCCGGTCGGCGTGTTTGAGATCGATGCCTTCGGCGAAGGTACTAAAGCGCTGGCGCTGGCGATCGCCGAATCGCCGGCATTTTCCATCGCCGGAGGCGGCGACACGCTGGCCGCGATCGCCAAATATGGCGTCAAGGACCGCATGGGTTACATTTCCACCGGCGGCGGCGCTTTTCTCGAATTCCTCGAAGGCAAGAAGCTTCCCGCGGTGGAGATGCTCGAAAAGCGGGCCGCGGCCTGAACCGATCAAGGGCGGCTGTCTAATCAGGAACGATATGCAGAGAACGACCAAGATTGTCGCGACACTAGGGCCCGCGAGCAGCAGCCTCGATGTTCTGACGCGGATGCTCGCCGCCGGCGTCGATGTCATGCGTCTGAATTTCTCTCACGGCACCGCCGACGATCACCAGCAACGGGCCACGCTGGTCCGCAACGCGGCGCATTCGATCGGCCGCGAAGTGGCGATCATGGCGGACCTGCAGGGGCCCAAGATCCGCGTCGGCAAGTTCGCGCTCGGCAAAGTCACCCTCAAGAGCGGGCAAACATTCGTGCTCGATGCCGACCGCGAGCTTGGCGACGAAGAAGGTGTGGGCCTCGACTACAAGGAGCTGCCGCGCGACGTAGCGCCCGGCGCGGTGCTCCTCCTCGACGATGGCTTGATCCGGCTGCGGGTCGAGTCGGTGCGTGGCAACGAAATCGTGACGCGGGTAGAAGTCGGCGGCGTGCTGTCGAACAACAAGGGCATCAATCGTCAGGGCGGGGGGCTCACTGCTCCGGCGCTGACCGCCAAGGACATGGAGGACATGAAGACTGCGGTCGCGATCGACGCCGATTACTTGGCCGTCTCGTTCCCGAAGAACAAGGAAGATATGTATATGGCGCGGCAGCTCTTGCGCGCCGCGGGCGGCAAGGCCCTTCTGATCGCGAAGATCGAGCGAGCCGAGGCGATCACTGCGCTCGAGGAGATCATCGATTCATCCGACGGCATCATGGTCGCACGCGGCGATCTCGCGGTCGAAGTCGGCAATGCGACGGTTCCCGGGTTGCAAAAAAGGATGATCCGGCTCGCACGCGAGCGAAACAAGCTCACCATCACCGCCACGCAGATGATGGAATCGATGATCTACAATCCGGTGCCGACCCGCGCGGAGGTGTCCGACGTTGCCAACGCGGTGCTCGACGGCACTGACGCGGTCATGCTCTCGGCGGAAACCGCTGCCGGGCGCTTTCCGGTGGAAACCATCGAAGCGATGAGCCAGATTTGCACCGAGGCCGAGAAGTCGTATGAAGTCGAGCTCGATCGGGATTTTCTCAATCGCACCTTCACCCGCATCGACCAGTCGATCGCGATGGGCGCGCTCTTTACCGCGTTCCATCTTCAGGTCAAGGCCATTGCGTCGCTGACCCAGTCCGGCTCGACCGCGTTGTGGATGTCGCGCCACAATTGCGGCTGTCCGATCTTCGCGCTGACACCCGAGGTTTCGTCGCAGCGAAAGATGTCGCTCTACCGCAACGTGCAGCCGCTCTATCTCGAGCAGGGAGACGACAGCGAGGCGGTGCTGCGCGCCGCCGAGGATCTGCTGCTGACCCGTGGCCAGGTCCAGCGCGGCGACCTGATCGTACTAACCATCGGCGAGCCCATGGGCAAGTCAGGCGGCACCAACGCGATGAAGATCGTAAGAGTGGGCGAGCACCGATAGGTGTGAGCGGGCACGATCTGGGCGAGGCTAACCTGCGCGAGCAGGTTAAGGGAAGCGGCCGAGACCAAGATCGTTCAGCCGAACACCGGTAGCTGTTGGCGCCACTATCTGCCGGCAACGTTGTCAGGAGGAGTTGCATCGATGTCCACCGTGCACCTGTGGCCGCGGCGTGTGGTCGAATCGCAGCTGGCCCGCCCGCTGATTCTGATCGTCGTGATATTCGTCCTTTGGGACCTCGTGATCAGGATTTTCAAGATTCCGCCGTACCTCATTCCTGCGCCTTGGGACGTTGCCAAGATGCTCGTCGCCGAATGGCCGCGGCTGTGGCGGGAGAGCCTGTTCACGGGTTATGCAACATTGGGTGGATTCGGGCTCTCGATCCTTTTCGGGATACCCATCGCGATGCTGATCGCCTACTCCAGGCTGGTCGAAAGCTACGTCTACCCGCTGCTGGTGTTCTCTCAGAGCGTACCCAAGATCGCGATCGCACCGCTGTTCGTCGTCTGGTTCGGATTCGGCATCTTTCCCAAGGTAATCTCGGCATTTCTGCTCGGATTTTTTCCCGTTGTCGTGGCTACGGTTATGGGCTTCAAGTCGATGGAGACCGAGATGATCGATCTCGCCCGGTCGATGCGCGCCTCTCGCTTGCAAATGTTTCTGAAGTTCAGCCTTCCTCAGGCGCTTCCAAGCATCTTCAGCGGACTGAAAGTCTCCGCTACGCTGGCGGTCGTCGGCGCGGTCGTCGGCGAATTCGTAGGTTCGAACTCGGGCATCGGCTATGTCTTGCAGATTGCCAACGGAAACTTCGATCTGCCGCTGATGTTCGCCGCGCTGTTCGTGCTTTCGATGATGGGGGTGATCCTGTTTGCCATCGTCGACGTCGTCGAGAAGATGATGATCCCATGGCACCAGTCTCGACGTGCCGACGTCATGACCGTTACCGCCTGACCCGTTTGCGTTCCCGCCCATCCCAAGGAGGAATTCATGAAGTCATTATTGAGGTTTGTGGCGATTGTCGTCGCCACGACGATGTTGTGCTCCGGCGCCGCTCAAGGCCAACCCAAGGACAAGGTCGTCCTGATGCTCAACTGGTATTTGTACAGCGAGCACGCGCCGTTCTTTCTCGGCAAGGAGCGCGGGTTCTATGATCAGGAGGGCATCGATCTCGACATCCAGGAGGGACGGGGCTCGGGCGTGACGGTGCAGGCCGTCGCGGCCAACACCGCCACCTTCGGCTATGTCGATGTCCCGACGATGATCAAAGCGGCCGCCAAGGGCGCGCCCGTCAAAAGCGTCGGCGTTGCGCTGCAACTCTCGCCAATGTCGGTCATGGGATTTGCCGAAAAGAATATCCGCGCCCCCAAGGACATCGTCGGCAAGACCGTGGCGATTACTCCGGGCGACTCGATGTCGCAGATCTGGCCGCTGTTCCTGAAGAAGACAGGGATCAAGGAAACCGATTTCAAGACCGTTGCCGGCGACGCCCAGACCAAGCTCAACGCGGTCATGAATGGACAGGCCGACCTGCTGCTTGGCTATGTCATGGATCAGGCGATCAAGCTTCAGGACGCGACCAAGAAGCCGGTCTACCCGATTCGCTTCGCCGATTACGGCGTGAACATGATCAGCTCAGGCATTATCGTCAACAGTGAAACGCTCAAGTCCAAGCCCGACATGGTCAAGCGTTTCCTGCGTGCCACGACGCGGGCGCTCGAGGAATCCGAAAAGAATCCCGAGGCCGCCGTCGATGCGATGCTCAAGGCCAACTCCAAAGCCGGCGTACGCGAGACGCTGATCATTGGTCTCAAACAAACGACCGCGCTCTATCACACCAAAGAGACAGCTAAGGAGCGTCCGCTGCGCGTCTCGATGTCCGATGTGCGCGAGTCGCTCGATCTGCTTGCGCAGTACGGCGGCCTCGACCCCGCGACTAAGGGCAAGGCTGAAGACTGGGTCGTGCTCGACTATCTTCCCTGATCTGCCTTGGGCGCTTCGACCATGCAAACGGCTCCGAGCGATTCGACGCGCCCGGCGCTGATTCGCATGCTCGGAGTGGCGAAAGCCTACCGCACCGCCGAAGGCGAAGTCGAGTCGCTCAAACCGCTGGAGTTCGACATTCGCGAGGGGGAGTTCCTCTCGATTGTCGGACCGAGCGGTTGTGGCAAGAGCACGCTCTTAAAGCTGGTCGGAGGCCTCCTTCCCGCGACGCGAGGGTCGATCGAGATCGCCGGCAAGCGCGTCGAAGGGCCCGCAGGCAGCATCGGCATCGTGTTCCAGAACCATGTACTGCTGGCATGGCGCACCGTTCTCGAAAACATCATGCTTCAGATCGAAGTACGCAAGCTGCCGCACGGCCGCGGTCTCGAACACGCTCGCGAGCTGGTGGAGATGGTCGGACTGAAAGGATTCGAGAATAAGTATCCGTGGCAACTTTCCGGCGGCATGCAGCAACGCGCGTCCATCTGCCGCGCTCTGGTGCACGATCCGGCGATCCTGCTGATGGACGAGCCGTTTGGCGCGCTCGATGCGATGACTCGCGAGAAAATGAACCTCGAGCTCCAGCGCATCTGGTCGGCGGCAAGGAAAACCGTGTTGCTCATTACGCACAGCATTCCCGAGTCGATTTTTCTATCCGACCGGGTACTGGTCATGACCGAGCGTCCGGGTTCGATTGCTGCGATTTACGATGTGCCGTTGCCGCGCCCGCGAACGCTGGCGATGATGGGCGGTGTCGAATTCGGCGCGCTTGCACAGAAAATCCGAGCGCATTTCTACGCTCAGGGCTCGCTGGACGCGTGAGCGGAGCGTCTCGCCGATCGCTTCCATGACTGCACCGACATTTCGCGTGATCGCGATCGAGCTCTACGAGCGCCCGGTCGCGCTGCGCGTTCCGTTTCGCTTCGGCGCGGCGACGGTGACGCATGCACCGCAGGCCTTCGTGCGCGCGCGGATCCGGCTTGCCGACACGGCGTCGAGCGGCGCCGAGGCGCAAGGCGCGGCGGCCGAGTTGATGATTCCTAAATGGTTCGACAAGTCGCCTGAGAAATCGAATGCCGAAAACGTTTCGGATTTGCGAAAGGCGCTAGCCAACGCGGCGGACGCCTATGCCTCGGAAACGTCATCGCGCACGGCGTTCGGCCACGCGACGGCGCACTACGGCTCGTTGCTGGCTGCTGGCGAGGCACTGGGACTGAACGCGCTCGCGTCCAATTACGGTCCGTCGCTCATCGATCGCGCGATCCTCGATGCACTGTGTCGCGCGCTGGGTGTGTCGTTCAACGTCGCGATTCGCGATAACGCGCCCGGCATCGACACCTCGCTCACTCCCGACCTTGCGCGCTTCGACCTTGGCCGATTCCTTGGCGGGCTCGGGTCTCTCGCCCGAATTGCGGCCCGCCACACGGTGGGCATGCTCGATCCGATCGAGACGCACGACGCGGGCGGCAGCGCCGGTGATGGTTTGCCGAAGACACTCGAGCAGGTAATCGATGTCTACGGGAACCGATACTTCAAGCTCAAGCTCGGTGGAAATCCTGATGCGGACCTGCGTCGCCTGACCGAGATCGCCGTCGTCCTCGACAGGTTGCCGGAGTACACCGTCACGCTGGACGGCAATGAGCAGTTCGCGGACGTGACGACGATCGCCGAATTCTGGCGTAAGGCCGTCGCGACGCCTTCGCTCGCCCGCTTGGTTGCCGCGACGCTGTACCTGGAGCAGCCGCTGCCTCGTGCGCTGGCTTTGGAAACGGATGTATCGGAGCTTGCGCGCTCGAAGCCGCTGTTGATCGACGAGTCCGACGCAACCCTCGACGCGTTTCCGGCGGCGCGCGCGCTCGGCTACTCCGGCGTTTCGAGCAAGAGTTGCAAGGGTATCTACAAATCGCTGCTCAACGCGGCCCGATGTACGCTCTGGAACAGCTCGACGCCTCGGCGCTACTTCCTGTCGGCAGAAGACCTGACGATGCAGGCGGGACTCGCGGTGCAACAGGACCTCGCACTGGCAAGTGTGCTCGGACTCTGCCACGTCGAGCGCAACGGGCACCATTACGTCAATGGCTTCTCCGGCCAGGGCGCCGGTGCCGCCGAACAGCAACGCTTCCTCGTCGCGCATCCGGATCTCTACCATACGAGCCATGGCTCGGTGCGCCTGGCGATCCACGATGGATCGATTGCCCTTGGCTCGCTTGAAATTCCAGGATTTGCCTCGGGTGCGGAGCCGGATTGGACGACCCTCGAGCCCATGCAGCATCGCATCGCCACGAATGAAGAAAGGATGATGCAGTGACACGCTGGATGTTGGCCTACATCATGCAGCCTGCCACCATCATCGAGCGCCGACGCATTGCAGTCGCGACAGGCGCGGATTTCTGCATTCGCGCGGCCGAATCGCGCGTTAGCAAACCAACGCTCGCATACAAGGATTGAGTATCATGGCCATTGAGCGACTCGGCATCATCATGAACGGCGTCACCGGCCGCATGGGGACCAATCAGCATCTGATCCGCTCGATCTGCGCCATACGAAACGAAGGCGGAGTGCGTCTTGCGGACGGCCGGCGGGTGGTGCCCGATCCCATCCTCGTCGGCCGCAATGCCGACAAGCTCTCGGCGCTCGCGGCCGCCAACGGTGTGACCCGCTGGAGCACCGATCTCAATGCGGCGCTGGCGAACAAGGACGATGCGCTCTACTTCGATTCGGCATCGACCGGCTTGCGGCCGAAGCTCATCAAGCAAGCCATCGCCGCCGGCAAGCACATTTATACCGAAAAGCCGGTGGCGCCGACCGTCCTCGAAGCGATGGACCTCTACCGCGCGGCGAAGGCCTCGGGCATCAAGCACGGCGTGGTGCAGGACAAGCTCTGGCTGCCCGGCTTGCTCAAGATGAAGATGCTGGTCGACTCCGGATTCTTCGGCCGCATCCTGTCAGTGCAGGGCGAATTCGGGTATTGGGTGTTCGAAGGCGATTGGCAGCCCGCGCAGCGACCGTCGTGGAATTATCGCAAGGAGGAAGACGGCGGAATAATCGTCGACATGCTCTGCCACTGGCGCTATGTGCTCGACAATCTCTGGGGCGAAGTCAAGAGTGTCTCCTGTCTCGGCGCGACGCACATTCCGAAGCGCTGGGACGAGCACGATCGCGAGTACAAGGCGACTGCCGACGATGCTGCATACGCGACCTTCGAACTTGCCGGCACGCACGGGCCGGTAATCGCGCAGATCAACAGCTCCTGGGCGACACGCGTGCGTCGCGACGACCTCGCGACCTTCCACGTCGACGGAACGCTGGGCTCGGCGGTCGCGGGGCTGACCGATTGCTGGACACAGCCGCGGGCCAATACCCCGAAGCCGGTGTGGAACCCGGACGTGCCGCAGACGATCAACTTTTTTGACACCTGGCAGAAGGTTCCCACGAACCTGATTTACGACAACGCGTTCAAGGTCGAATGGGAATTGTTTATTCGCCATTTGTTCGACGACACCCCCTTCCGCTGGAACCTGCTCGAGGGCGCCAAAGGCGTCCAGCTCGCGGAGCTGGGTCTGAAGAGCTGGGCCGAGCGGCGGTGGCTCGACGTCCCGGCTCTGGAGGCTTGACACGGTGAATCGCATTCGCTTGCGCCTGCCTCGCGCCGACGGAACGTCGCACGATTACACCTTGCGCGGACCAGGAAACTGGACGCTTCCCGAGCCCAGCACCCGCTTCAACCGCATCGCGTATTCGGCAGCACACGTCGTTGCCGACCCTTTTTCATCCGCCGATCCGTGGCTCTCGCCGGCGGTCGACTGGGACGCGACGCTGGGCTACCGGAGTTATCTTTGGTCGCTCGGCCTCGGCGTCGCCGAAGCGATGGACACCGCGCAGCGCGGCATGGGCCTCGATTGGCCAAGCTCGCTCGAATTGATCGATCGATCGCTTTCGCTCGCGCGGGCAACGCCGGGGGCGCTGATCGCCTGCGGTGCCGGTACCGACCATCTCGAGCCGCGGCCCAATACGACATCCGACGATGTCATCGCCGCCTACGAGCTGCAATGCGAAGCCGTCGAAAGTCGCGGCGGCCGCATCGTCCTCATGGCCAGCCGCGCGCTGGCGGCCTGCGCCAAGTCCGCCGACGATTATGCCAAGGTCTACGCGCGCATCCTGCAACAGGTGCGCGAGCCGGTGATCCTGCACT
>Ga0209118_1000829_pt1 | contig 15468 bp, 14 predicted proteins | sample BlaSpr_A8_Ref_M1_FD_187988 | JGI IMG/M metagenome (GOLD analysis project Ga0209118, IMG submission 187988) | Forest soil microbial communities from Thunder Bay, Ontario, Canada - Black Spruce, Ontario site 2_A8_Ref_M1 (SPAdes) (version 2) | ecosystem: Environmental > Terrestrial > Soil > Boreal...
GGATGAACTGTTTCTACGGCAAGGAGCAGCCCAGAAAGGAATCCTTGCAATGGGGTTCCGTTCGTCCGCATTCCCGTCGCAACCGCGCGCGTGTCACGACAACGATGCCGGTGGCAAGCGGCCGCGCTTAACGCTCGCTAGACGTCCCAGCTCGTCGTTCGACAATCACCCCTACCTCAAATTCTTTCGCGGCCCGAAGCACATAGCGCGGCTCGCGGAAGCATTGGGGGGCGACTATTGCCCGGACGAGGTTGGGGTGTGGACGCCGAGCCTGTTAAGCAGTCGAGATGATATCGCGCGTCATGGGCAGTCCGGTTGCTTCTTCGTAACCAAGGAAGGCTGGTTGCGGTATCGGATTGTCAAGCGAAGTGGTCACCGCACGGTCAAATCGACCATGCTGGAATGGCCAACGCTCTACAATGATGATGAATCACATCAACCCGGTGAACATCACCGAGGCGACGCGGATCATGTGGACGCGCAGGCTACTCGCGAAAGCGGGCCTAATCACGGTCGAGCCGCCCAAGTTCATCACACCTGGGCGGAAGTTTGCGGACCAACTGCAACCGAAGGGTAAAGAAACCCGGTGGCAGATATTCTGCCAAGTGCTCGAAGCTTTCAGCTTACTCGCCGCATTGCACGACGTCCGCGATGAGGGTTACGTCCCGTTCGCTAAGGGCTTTGCCGTGCCTTGGTGTTGGGAGGTCTTCCGTAGGCATGGGTGGGACGTGGACGAGCGATCGAGGGCAGAGAAACAAATCTACGACATTCTTAGGTCTCGCAGTGAAGGTCGGACTACTGCTGTTCCGGAAGCAGGCATCGGGTCAAGAAGGGCGCCGAGCGCAAGGCGTTCATGAAGACCTGCCTGTCGACCAAGAAGGCGTAAGCTCGGCTGCTCCAACGCAAGCAGGCGGCGATTCCTGTGTGCGCCGACTTGCTTGCGCGTTTCAGGTGGCCCGCGCGCTTGGCGGCGGCATTGAACGATGAGCACCGCAAACTAGCGAGCGAATTTCTGACCCGCTATCCTGGTTGGTCAGGAGTTCTTGCGCACGAGCAGACCCTTCAGATAATCGCCCTGTGGAAAATTCAGGGCCACCGGATGATCCGCCGAAGCCGCGAAACGCTCGATGACGACCGCGTTCGCTCTTGCGTCCAGTGCGGCGCCGGCGACGATTTTCTGAAACAGGTCCGCCGAGATCCCGCCCGAGCATGAAAACGTGGCCAGCAGGCCTCCAGGTCGAAGCAATTTGAGCGCGAGCAGATTGATGTCCTTGTATGCCCGAGTCGCCTTCTCCGCGTGTTGCGCCGTCGGAGCGAACTTTGGCGGATCGAGCACTATCATATCGAATGCCCGCGCGGCGTCGCGAAGCTTGCGCAGCTCGGCGAAGACGTCGGCGTCGCGCCATTCGGTACGCGCCGGATCGAAGGCATTGGCGGCGACGTTCTCCCGGGCGAGGGCAAGCGCTTCGGCCGAGCTGTCGATCGACAGCACCGACTTTGCGCCTCCGGCCAGCGCGGCGATGGTGAAGCCGCCGGTGTAGCAAAAACAATTCAGCACGTCGCGACCGGACGTAAGCGCGCGCACACGCTTTCTGTTGTTGCGCTGATCGAGGTAGAAGCCGGTCTTCTGGCCGTGCACGACATCGACAATGAAGCTGAGACCACCCTCGATAATGTCGACTCTTGGGGGCATCGTGCCTCTCACCGGTCCCTCGCGCGGCGCGAGGCCTTCGAGGGTGCGCACGTCAACGTTAGAGCGTTCGTAGATCGCGGCGCACCCTGTCGCCTCGGCCAGCGCGTCGATAAGCGCGTCACGCCATCGCTCGGCACCCGCGGCGAATATCTGCACCACCACGACATCCTGGTAGCGATCGGCGACGAAACCCGGGAGGCCATCCGACTCGCCATGGATCAGCCGGCACGCGTTGTGCGCGCTGTCGAGCAATTCATCGCGGGCGCGGATCGCGGAGCCCACACGCGTCCGGAAAAAAGCGGCGTCGATGTTTTCGTGTGGATCGAAGCTCCACACGCGCGCGCGAATTTTCGATTCAGGACTCCACGCGGCACTGGCCAGCGGCGTTCCGTCTGACGCGTGCAGAAGCACCGTGTCGCCTCCGGCTGGCGCTCCGTCGACGGTGGCGATCGACCCGGAAAAAACCCATGGATGCCACTGCGCGAGCGACTTCTCGCGCCCGGGCTGCAAGGTCACGCGGGCGAGCGGCATCGGTGCTATCCGCGTACCGCTCTGTCAGCGGCAGCCGAGCAGGCCATTGGGGATGACGAACCTGGTGCTGTCACTCGCTTCTGCGATCCTCAGGAGGTGGACGTCAGGTGACGCTGACGCCGAACAGGCGGCCGACGCCGAAGGTGACCGCCGCGGCAAGACCTCCGAGAAGCATCATGCGCGCGCCGGAGAAAAGGGCGCTGCGTCCGGTGAACAGGGATAGCGTGGCGCCGACGCCGAAAAGCGCCAGCGCAGTCAGCAGCGCGCTTATCGGCAATGCGCGCGCGCCTGCGCCAAAGACGAAAGGCAGCAGTGGGACCGCCGCGCCGATGGCGAAGGAGAGCAGCGACGATATCGCCGCGCCCCACGGTGAGCCCAGTTCGTCCGGATTGAGGCCGAGCTCCTCGCGGGCAAGCGTGTCCAGTGCGTGCTCCGGGTCCGAGATAAGCTGCTTGGCGACGCGGTCGGCTTCGACCGCGCCCAAGCCCTTTGCCCGGTAGATCAGTGCCAGCTCCTGCGCTTCGGCGTCGGGATATTCTTCCAGCTCGTCCCGCTCGAGTCCGATCTGATACTCGAAGAGCTCGCGCTGCGAGCGCACCGAGACGAATTCGCCTGTGGCCATCGCGAATGCTCCGGCGGTGAGGCCGGCCACTCCTGTCAGTAGAACCACCGCGGCGTCGCTGCTCGCGCCGGCGACGCCGAAGATGAGGCTCGCGTTGGAGACCAGACCGTCGTTGAAGCCGAATACCGCCGCGCGCAGATTGCCGCCGCCGCTCAGTCCCCGATGGCGCCGCTCGATGCTGCCGACGGCCGCGTTGACGTGGCCTCCGGGTTCGCGCCCGCTGTAGATCACCATGCCGCGCACCTTCATCGCGGCAAGAATCGCGCGCAAGGGCCGCGGTCCGAACAAGGCCACCAGTCGCGCGACCAGACGCGTGCGCAGCTCCGGCACGAACGGTTTTGGCGCGGGCTTGCCGCTGGCGGTAAGTTGCGCGCGCCAGATAGCGGCCTGCGCCTCCGCTTCTCCGGCCAGGCGAGTGAAAAGGTCGGCGCGTGGCGTGCCAGCCTCCGCGTCTGCGCAGGCACGATAAAGGTACGCGGAGCGCTGCTCCTCGGTCCAGCTCTCGAGGGGGTTGCTCATGGACGGCTCATGCGAGACTCATCGGCAACTCATTGGCAACCGTGTATGTCTGCGTCCTCATCGAATCGTCACGCGGGAACGCCGACGATCGCATCGATCTTCGACATGACGTCGGTGCCCAGGTTCGGAACGACGTCGAGCGCCTTCATGTTCTCGATGACCTGCGACGGGCGGCTCGCTCCGGTGATGACGCTGCTGACGTTCGGGTTCTTGAGGCACCATGCGAGCGCGAGCTGTGCCATCGTGCAGCCCAGATCGGCGGCGAGCGGGGCAAGCGATCGGGCCTGCTTCAGCTTGACCGGATCGAGAACGCTCTCGGCGAGCCATTCGTAGCCCTTGAGCGTGGCGCGCGAATCCTTCGGGATGCCATCGTTGTACTTCCCGCTGAGGAGCCCGGACGCCAGAGGGCTCCAGGTCGTGACCCCCAGCCCCAGGTCACTATACAAGCGCGCGTATTCGCTCTCCACGCGCTCGCGGTGAAACAGGTTGTATTGCGGCTGCTCCATGACCGGCTTGGCCAGGTGGTGGCGCTCCGCGATCTGCCACGCGGCCATGATCTCGGCGGCGCTCCACTCCGAGGTTCCCCAGTAATGGCCCTTTCCCGCGCGAATCATATCGTGCATCGCCCATACCGTCTCCTCGATCGGTGTTTCGGGATCCGGACGATGACAGAAGACGAGATCGACGTGATCGAGCTGCAGGCGCGCGAGCGATGCATCGATGGCCTGCGTCAAATACTTTCGATTGAGCGTGTTCTTTTCGTTCGGGCCGTCGTTCAGGCCCCAGAAGAACTTGGTCGAGACGACATACGACTCGCGCCGCCAGCCGAGCTTCTTGAGCACGTTGCCCATGATGATCTCGGACTTGCCCTTCGCGTACACCTCGGCGTTGTCGAAAAAATTGACTCCCGCATCGTGCGCCGCGGCCATGCATTCACGCGCGGAATCATCGCCGAGCTGATTGCCGTAGGTTACCCAGGAGCCGAACGAAAGCTCGCTCAACTTGAGCCCGGAGCTGCCGAGCCGGCGGTAGTTCATCGTGGCCTCGCTGAATGCTCAGGATGCAAGCGTGGCGCCGTGAACGCGCCGAGAAGGGCTTATTCTACCGCATCGCAGCGGGTGTCCGGACGGCTGAGCGGGTACAATCGCGCGGGTCGCGCGGCGCTCGAGTTTTCGGCTCTCGCGCCGACTCACATCTCATCATTCTATTTCGGACCAACGCATGCCGCGCAAGAAACAAGCCCTGACCGTCGAGGACCTCTGGTCGCTGAAACGCGTCGGGACACCGACGATCTCGCCGGATGGCCGCGCCGCGTGCGCGCCGGTGACGATCTACAACATGGAAAAGAACGAAGGCCGCACCGAGCTGTGGTTTTTTCCGATCGACGGCAGCAAGGCGCGGCGGTTGACCGCGGGCGACAAGGATTCCGAGCCGCAGTGGTCGCCGGACGGCAAGTGGATCGCCTTTGCCGCCAAGCGAAAAGACGACGAAGAGCCGCAGGTGTATCTCATCGCACCGGACGGCGGCGAGGCGTTGCGGCTGACCACGCTGGCCACCGGCGCGATGGCGCTGCGCTGGTTCGCCGACAGCAAGCGCATCGCATTCGTGTCGTGGGTCTGGCCCGACCTCAAGACCGACAAGGCGCAGGCAGCGCGTAGCAAGGAGCGCAAGGAATCCAAGATCAAGGCGCATCTCACCGAGCGCGCGGAGTATCGTTTCTGGGATCATTGGCTCACCGACGGTCGCGAACCCCACGTCTTCGCCGCCGACGTCGCGACCGGCCGCGCACGCGATCTGCTGGCAGGCACCGGGCTCGCTCTGCAGCCGTGGGACCCGACCTCCGAGCACTACGACTTGAGTCCGGACGGACGCGAGCTCGCAGTGACCGTCGACCTGGCGTCGGAACCGCGGATGATGAATTCGGCCGACATCGCGGTGGTGAGCGTCGACACGGGACGGCATCGCGTCCTGACAGCGCAGAGCGGCTTTTCGGATGAGCACCCGCGCTATTCGCCGGACGGAGCGCATCTCGCGTGGCATTCATACAATCTGAAGCGCGCGTTCAACGATCAGGGACGTCTCACCCTGCTCGAGCGCAGGAGCGGACGGACGCGACGGCTGATGCCTCGGCTCGATCGCGCGACCACGCGTCACGGCTGGTCTGCGGATGGCTCCGCGCTTTATTTCCTGGTCGAGGATCGCGGCCGGCAGGAGCTTTGTCGACTCGGCCTGAACGATGCGACGCCGGGAAAGATCGCAACCGGCGGGACCATCGGCGGGTTCGCGTTATCGCGCGACGGCAGGCGCGTGGTCTTCGAGCGTTCGACCCTTTCGTATCCGCCGGCGCTGTTCGCGATCGGCGGTGACGGTCAGGGCGAACGCACGCTTGACTCGCCGAATCGGCTATTGATGTCCCGCGTCGCGCTCGGCGCCACGCGCGAGCTCAATATCAAGGGTTGGGGCGGCGAGCCGGTCCAGGCATGGGTGACCTATCCGCCGAATTTCGATCCTGCGAAAAAGTGGCCGCTGCTGAACAACATTCACGGCGGACCGCATTCCGCGCACACCGACGGCTGGCATTTTCGCTGGAACATGCAGGCCTTCGCCGCGATGGGATACGTCGTGGTCGGCGTCAACTACCACGGCTCGTCCGGCTTCGGCCAGCGTTGGCTGGAAACGATCACCGGCAACTACGGCGCCAAGGAATTTGCCGACAGCGAGGCTGCCACCGATTTCATGCTTCGCCAGGGCTACATCGATCGCCAGCGCCTGGTTGCGAGCGGCGGGAGCTACGGCGGCTACATGGTTGCCTACATGAACGGCCACACCGACCGATACAAGACCTACGTGTGTCACGCGGGCTGCTTCGACTGGGTGAGCATGATGGCCACCGACGGCTACCTTTTTTTCGCCAAGGAGCTGGGCGCATTTCACTGGGACAATCCGGCACGGGTGATGAAGCAGTCGCCGCACCACTACGCGCGCCGGTTCAAGACGCCGACGCTCATCATTCACGGCGAGCTTGATTACCGCGTGCCGGCAACGCAGGCGCTGCAGTACTACAACACGCTTCACGCCAAGAAGGTACCGGCGCGGCTGGTCTATTTCCCGGACGAGAACCACTGGATACTGAAGCCGCAGAATTCGCGGCTCTGGTATCGTGAGTTCTTCGGTTGGATCAAACGCTATGCCGCGCCGAGGCCCGGCCGCCGTGGACGGCGTTGACACGCCGTTTTTGGCGTCGCCTAGCGAATGCGTTTGGCAGGATATTCTTCGTCGATGTTGTCGCGAAAGAAGCTCCACGGCGAAGACGCGCCCGCGAAGCGCCGCCACGTCTCGGCGGTAACTCCGGCGTATTGAAACGTGCCGGAGCTCAGCTCGACCACCAGTACGCGGTTCTTGTCATCGTAGCCGGCAGCACGCAAATTGCCGCCGGACAGACGCTTCATTTCCATGGCCTTGGCTCGCGCCGGTGGCGGCGGCGTTGACGCTGTCGCTCCGAGTATGCAATTCATGAATGCTACGATTATATCGGTAGCCTCGGGCGGACGTGGAACGTCCGGAGGCCGTGGCAGCGAGGGCATGAGACCGATGCGGCGACCGCAGCAGCGACAGCGACGCTTCTTTTGGCCGAGGCTCGTCTTCGCGCTCGCGCTTGCGTTCGCGGCGACGGGAAGCGACGCCGCGGACCCCAGCAAGACATTGCGCGTCGTGCTCAGCATCGCCGAGACTAGCTTCGATCCTCAGTTCGCCTCTGACGCCGCCTCCGACGGCGTCATCGCAAACATCTACGAGGCGATGCTCGACTATGATTATCTCGCGCGGCCGGTGAAGGTCGTGCCTCGCACGTTGGAAGCGATGCCGGTGATCGAGGATGGCGGAATGACCTATATCTGCCGCGTTCGCAAAGGCATTTTCTTCACCCCCGATCCAGCGTTCAAGGGCAAGCCCCGCGAGCTAACTGCCGCCGATTACGCGTACGCGATCAAACGCCTGCTCGACCCGGCCGTGAAGAGTCCGTGGATCTGGCTCGTCGAAGGCAAAATTGCCGGCAGCGCGGAGGCGATCGCCAAGGCCGCGAAGACAGGACGCTTCGATTACGACGCGGCGCTACCGGGGCTCGAGGTCGTGGACCGCTACACCTTGAAGGTCCGCTTGTCGCAGCCCGACCTGCGCTTCATCTATGCGCTCGCCGTTTCGAACGTATCGGCAGTCGCCCGCGAAGTCGTCGATGCCTATGGCGCCGACTTCGGTGCGCATCCGGTCGGCACCGGCCCCTACATGCTGGGTACCTACCAGCGGAGCGCGAAGATCGTGCTCGACGCGAATCCGGGTTTTCGCGAGTGGTCGTATACGCCTTCGGGGCCGATCCCCGTGGAATCGCAAGCAATCGCCTTGGCGCTCAAGGGTCGGCGGCTGCCCTTCGCGGGCCACATCGAAATCAGCATCATCGAGGAGGGACAGGCGCGATGGCTCGCGTTTCTCAACCGCGAGCTCGATATCCTGGATCTGCTGCCGCCGGAATTCGTCGGGGAGGCGCTTATCGACGGCAAGCTGCGCCCGGAGCTCGGCGCGCGGGGAATCAGGCACGAGCCTTTCCTGCGTCCGAACACCTGGTGGGCCTATTTCAACATGGAAGACCCCGTCGTCGGCGGGTATACGCCGGAGAAAATCGCGCTTCGCCGCGCGATCGGCATGGGCTACGACGTCGCCGAATTCATCCGAGTCATCCTCAAGGGCCGCGCGGTTCCCGCCAAGAGCATCGTGCCCCCGGATATCGCGGGCTACGATCCCGCGCTTAAGACTCCGGTGAAGCCTTACGACCCGGCTGCGGCGCGCGCGCTACTCGAGCGATTCGGCTACAAGGACCGCGACGGCGACGGTTATCGTGAAACGCCTGACGGAAAGCGTCTGACGCTCGAAATGTGGTCACCGGCAACATCGCTTTTCCGTCAGGCCGACGAGCTGTGGAAAAAAAACATGGACGCGATCGGTCTCAGGATCGTGTTCAAGAAAGACCGGACTTCCGAGCTGCGAAAGATGGCCCGTCTCGGCAAGATCCCGATGCGCTACGACGGATGGAACGCGGACTACCCCGACGCCGAGAACTACATGCAGCTGCTCTACGGCCCGAACACTGGCGGAGAAAACAATGCGCGATTCAAACTGCCTGCGTTCGACGCGCTCTACGATGAAACGCGTAAGCTGCCCGATTCACCGCAGCGGACGATGCTCTTCGACAAAATGATGGGGCTGATCTTCGCCTACGCCCCTTTTCGATTGTCGGAGCACCGGCTGGAAGACCCGTTGATACACGGCTGGGTCAAAAACTACAAGCCGCACCCGATACGCTCGCAAGTGTGGCAATACGTCGACCTCGATCCGAGGAAGTAGAATCGAGCGGGTCCGCACTACATTCTCTTTACGCGACTCGCGTAGTACTTGAGCAAGGATGCATCGTCTTCGGCGCCATAGCCGGCGGCGACAGCAGCATCGAACGCCGCGCGTGCTGCGCGGGCAAGCGGAGCGTCGCAACCCAGTGCCGCGGCAGCATCGACCGCGATGCTGACATCTTTTTTCAACAGCGTCGTCGCGGCCCTTGGTGCGTAGTCCCCTTCGAGCGCACGCGCCATGCGGTCTGCGAAAATCCAGCTCGCACCCGAGCTCGCGCCGACCACCTCCAGGAACAGACGCGGGTCGAGCCCGGCGTGCGTGGCAATCGCCAGCGCCTCAGCGCCGGCGGCGAGGTTGACCGCGGCGAGCTGATTGTTGAGCACCTTGAAAGTCGCGGCGTCCCCGGCACGCGCGCCGACAACGAAGCGCCTGCCGGCGATCGCATCGAACACGGCAGCGCATTCTCCGATCGCCTGCGCATCGCCGGACACCATGATCGTCATGGTGCCGTCGGATGCGCGTCGGGGACCGCCGGACACCGGTGCGTCGATCAGGCGTGCGCCACGCGCGCCAACCCGTGACGCAAGCGTAGCGACGTACGCCGGAGGCACCGTTGAGGATACGATGACGACGGCGCCCGGCACCAACGCGGCCGCGGCGCCATGCTCGCCAAACAGCACGTCCTCGATCTGAGCGGCATCCACCACCAGCAGAATCACCGTGGGGTATTCGCGGACCAGCGCGGCAGGAGTAGGGAAGGCAGTGGCGCCCGCGGCGACGGCGGCGGCTTCGGCCCGCGGAAGAATATCGCGCACACCGACTTCGATGCCGTTGCGCACGAGGCTTTGTACCACGCCGAGGCCCATCGCACCGGTACCGATGATGCCGATCCGGAGTGGCATGTGTGCTAAGGCTTGGGCGCGGCGTATTGCTTGCAGGATTCGAGCGTGGTCGAGACGCCGAGCTCGGTCAGCGTCCAATCCATGCCCTTGCCTCGAAGCTCGACGTTGCCGTTGCTGTAGCGCGTGCCGCCGCCGGACGGGATTTGATACAGCGTGATTTTTTCGGAGGTGGCGGTCAGCATGCGCGCCTCGCCGGAATCGAAACGGATGACCAGTCGTTCACCCGCCAGCTGGCAGGTAATCGTGTTCTTGGCGGACTCTTCCTCTTCCTTGGAGGGCTTGTGCTCGCAGCCGGTACTGATCAGCGCCAGCGCGGCGACGACGCAGGCGAAATCGCGTCGCCTCGTCTTCGCCCGGGCAGCGTTATGGCGCGCAACGATCTTCGGGTGTCGATCTTGCGATTGCGGCTTCATCGGGCGCTGCCTAGCGCAGAATCTCGCAAAGCTTCGCCGGACGGTCCCGGCCACCGGTCTGCGGCGTCGATACGAAAGTGCAGAGGTCGAAGCCTTCCTCGACGAGCGTGGCGGCAATGCGCTTCAGGGCCTCGTCCGACAAGGACGGTTCGCGAGACAGGATCCGCCCGTAACGCAGCGACGGGTGCGCCGCCGCAAGCCAGCGGTATTCCGGGTCGAATGCGATGATGATCGACTCGCGGCCGAGCGGATACCACCAGATGCCCAGGAAACGCACCGAAGTGATCTTGAGTACCGACGGCAGCGACGGCTCCAGCGGGCGCGCGCGGCTCTCATTGATTTCCGGCGTGCCATCGGTGCGCAGACAGCGGGTCGTGACGGCGATGGCGCCATTTTCTCCCACCGCGTATTCCGTATTCGTGTCACGGGCGCAGCGGCTTTGCAAAAACCCCGGGATCGCCGCGATCTCGTACCAGGTTCCCAGATAGCGAGTGAGATCGAAGCCCGTGACCGGGGTCAGCGCCATCGCGGAAGGGATCCAGAAGAGTGCGAGCACCAGGGTCACGCACGGGTGCATTGGTCGATACGTGACTTGCGTGACGCGCATTTCAACAATCGACGACGTTGATGGCCAGGCCACCGAGCGAAGTTTCCTTGTACTTGGTCATCATGTCGCGCCCGGTCTCGTACATTGTCTTGATGACAGCATCGAGCGCCACGCGATGGCTGCCGTCGCCGCGAAGCGCAAGCGACGCGGCGTTGATGGCCTTCACGGCGCCCATGGAATTGCGCTCGATGCACGGAATCTGCACCAGGCCGGCGACCGGATCGCAGCTCATGCCCAGATGATGCTCGATGCCGATCTCGGCCGCATTCTCGATCTGCGCGTTGCTGCCGCCGAGCGCGGCGGCAAGTCCCGCTGCGGCCATCGAACAGGCGACGCCAACCTCGCCCTGGCAGCCGACCTCGGCGCCCGACAAGGACGCGTTCCGCTTGCACAAGCCGCCGATCGCGGCCGCAGTCAAGAGGAAGCTGACAATGCCCTCTTCGTTGGCTTCCTCGTAGAACTCACGATAGTAGCGAATCACCGCCGGGATGACTCCGGCGGCACCGTTGGTCGGCGCCGTCACTACTCTGCCCCCGGCGGCGTTCTCCTCATTGACGGCGATCGCATACGTGCTGGCCCAATCGATCGCCTCGGTCGGATTGCTCACGTTTTGCGAGCGCTTGTCACGCAGCGCGTCGCCGAGCGACTTCGCCCGTCGTCGCACGTTGAGGCCGCCGGGGAGGATGCCTTCGCGGCTCATGCCGCGGTCGATGCTGTCGTTCATGACAGTCCAGCGTTCGAGCAGGCCGGAGCGAACCTGATCGGGGCTGCGAAGGGCAAGCTCGTTGATGCGCATCATTTCCGGGATGCGCTTGTGCGCGGTCTCCCCGTGCAGGAGCAATTCGAGCGCGCTAGTAAAGGGATAGGGAACGTGGAGCCGGGTCGGGGCCTCGACCAACTGATCGATTTCATCTTCGTCGACGACAAATCCGCCGCCGACTGAAAAATACACCTTGCGCATGATGGCAGCTCCGGCCGCATCGAGGGCCGTGAAGCGCATGCCGTTGCTGTGGAATGTCAGGGTCTTGTCGACGCGGAAGCGCAGATCCGCTTCTTCGTGGAAAAGGATCGGGTGGCGTCCGTCGAGGGAAAGCATTTGCTGCTCGCGGATGCGCTGCACCATGGGCTCGACCTGGTCCGGATCGATACGGTCGGGCGCCTCGCCGGAAAGGCCGAGCAGAATCGCGCGGTCGGTGCTGTGTCCGCGGCCGGTCAACGCGAGCGATCCGTAAAGATCGACGACGACGCGGGCGGTCTCTTCCAGCTTACCGCTCGAGGCTAGCTCGTGCGCGAAGCGGCCGGCCGCGCGCATCGGTCCGACAGTGTGCGAGCTTGACGGCCCGAGGCCGACCTTGAACAGGTCAAATGCGCTGACGAACATGGCGGAATGCAGATGATAGACTGGGACCGCATTGTACTCCGGGATCCGAAATGGCATCTCGATCCGAGACGCACAGCCGTGTGCTGGTGACCGCCATGTTGCTTGCCGTGGTCACGGTGACGATCGCCGCGCCGCCGCCCGACGCGGGATGGCGGGCATACCAGAAGCGCGACTATCCGGCGGCGATGGCCGACTTCGAGCAACGCGCTCGCGACGGCGACCGTGTTGCCCAGTTCAATCTGGCGATGATGCTCATGCGGGGCGAGCCCGGCGCCCCGGACGTTGCGGGCGGTCTCGGCTGGCTGCGACGCTCTGCCGATGCCGGCCTGGCGCAGGCTCAATACAACCTCGGTCTGATGTACGAAAACGGCGTAGGCGTGGCGCGGTCGCTGACCGAGGCCACCCTATGGTGGAGCAAGGCTGCCGAGCAAGGCCATTCAGACGCGCAGGTGCAGCTCGCCACCCAGTATTTCCTCGGCCGCGGCGCACCCAAGGATTGGAAGCTCGCCGCCAAGTGGTATGAAGCGGCGGCGGAAAGGGGTGATCCCGGCGCGCAGTACATCATCGCCAGCTTCTACGAGCATGGCGACGGCGTGGCACAGGATCTAAACAAGGCGCTGGCGTGGTACGTCCAGGCGGCGCGACAGGGAGACGTCGGTGCTGCCGCGCAAGCCAAGGACATCGCGCGCCGGCTTTCCCCTGCGCCACACGCGCCCTGAGAACGGGAATGGCGGCAAGTCGATTAGCGCGCGTAGGCGCGTAGATTACCTGGGCACGTGGATGCGTTCGCGTCCCGGATGCTCCTGCGACGGCGCGCTGCGCGGTGCCGCGCCTGAATGCGCGAAGCGCAGCGCCTCGGGATAGGAAAGCACTTCCGGCAGCTCGCCCCGCGCAAGCGTTGCCTGCGTTGTCTGCCACCACGACGCCTCGAGCAGATCGGCGTGCCGCTTCAGGAAATCCGCGCGGACCGCATCGTCGGTGAGCAGGAAGGTCGCGAATTCCTCGGGGAAAACGTCGTTCGGTCCGACCGGATACCAGACCTCGCTCGACATCTCGTCCTGGCCCGCTGGAAGCTGCGGAATGCGGCGGAACGTGCAGGCGGTCATGTACTCGATTTCGTCGTAGTCGTAGAACACGATGCGTCCATAACGGGTCACCCCGAAATTCTTGAACAGCAAGTCGCCGGCGAAGATGTTCACCGCGGCTAGCTGCTTCAGGGCGTCGCCGTAATCCCGCATCGCGTGCTCGCGCTGCGCCGCGGTTGCCCGCGTCAGGAAAAGGTTGAGCGGGGTCATGCGCCGCTCGATATAGAGATGCTTGACCACGATCATGTCGCCGTCTTTTTCGATGGTCGACGGAGCCACCGCCTCCAGCTCCTCGATGAGCTCGGCGGAAAAGCGTTCGCGCGGAAAGGCGACATCGGAATATTCCAGCGTGTCGGCCATGCGGCCGACACGGTCGTGGTGCTTGACCAGGACGTATTTCTCCTTGACCTTGTCGCGGGTGGTGTCCTTCGACGGCGCGATCCGGTCCTTGATCACCTTGAACACGTAGGGATAGGACGGCAGCGTAAAAACGGTCATCACCATGCCCTTGATACCGGGGGCGAGCACGAAGGCGTCGGTGGAATGCTTGAGATGATGCAAAAAGTCGCGGAAGAAAAGCGTCTTGCCCTGCTTTTGCAACCCGACCATGGTGTAGAGCTCGGCTTCGGTTCGCTCCGGAACGATCTGGTGCAGGAAGTTGACGTAGGCCGAGGGCACTTCCATGTCCACCAGAAAGTAGGCACGGTTGGCCGAGAAGAGGAGCGCGAGCTGCTCGGCATCCATGAGCAGCGCATCGAAATAGAGACTGCCGTCGGCGTCGTGCTTGATCGGCACCGCGAAAGGGTGTGTCTGATAGCCGTTAACGACGCGGCCGACGAGGTAGGCGGTGCGATTGCGAAAGAACAGGCTGGAAAGCACCTGGATCTGATGATTCGCCTCGAGCCGCAATGGCCGCCTGAAGCGCCGTCGAAACGCCGCCAGGATGTTGGCGAGGTCGCCGCGGAAATCCGCGAAGCGGCGCTCGAGCCGGAAGTCGAGGACGATGTCGATGAGCGCCTGGCGCAAGCCATATTGGCGCGGATAGTACGAGCGATACGATGGCGGATCGGCGTCGATGTGCTCGGTGGAGACCGCGGGCCGCACGAAAAGGCAACGATTGTGGAAATAGGTGCGGTGAAGGATCTTGCACGATACCGAGTTGAAGAACGTTTCCGCGCACTCGGGTTGCTTGTGGTCGATCAGCAGTGCGATGTAATGGCGCTTGACCTCCGCCCAGCGCGAATCATCGATGCTTGCGCAGCCGAAGTCGAGCTCCAGGCGGGCAACCGTTTCCACGACCCGGCGGTCGTAGAAGTCGATGCGGTCGCCGGAGACGTGACCGATCGCCAGCCAGTTGCCGGCTTCGAAGTAGCTTTTTGCCAGCCGCGCGCAGTCGCGGAACAGCTCGTAATGGCGATTGAACCCGTCGAGGGTCGCCCGGGCGATGGCTTGCGAGCTCGCGGTGGCGCGCGAAGCGCTAATTCTTCGCGGCCTCGTTCTCAGCTTTGATGTCGGTGGCGAACTTGTTGAATTCGTCGACCGCCGCGTTGCCAGCAGCGACCGCAGCATTCACCATCGTCTTGGTATCTTCGACATACTTCTTGATGCACGCGCTGTAGGCGGTGTATTCCTTGTTGAAGACGGAAATCCTCGAGGACGATGCCAGCTTGCCTGGGAACTCCGGCTTTACGCAGTTATGCGGAGGTATGGTGGGCATGGCGACCGGCGGGGTCTGAGCATAGACATCGGCAGCGATAACCGCAAAGGAGGCAGCGAGCGACATGGCAAGAAACATGCGGGAGATCATGGAGGGCCTCGCGAGCGGAAGGCAAAAGCAGTATATTTTATGCCGCCGCCGCCGTCGAGGGAAGAGCGCTGTGCGCAGCGAGCCAGGTCCCGTTCTCTTGCTGCCGACGCCTTGAGGCGAGCGTCGGTCTTCGGGCCGCGCAATCGAACCGCTCTCGCGTTCCTCCCTTTCGACCTTAAGGGATGGACGCGAGCCGGATCAGGTCAGGAGACGGTCTTAACGCGGTCGCGCCGGATCTGCGGGCAATTAACCCAATGTAACTCCACGCGCGCCGCCTGGGCCCGCGCCTCGATACGCTCCATCTGGGCTCGGTCGCACACCATGCGCGAATCGTTGTCCGCTAGTTGCGTCGGCAACGACGAACAACCCACCACTAACAAGGCCCCGCTCAAAGCAAGGATCAGCTTCATGGCCGCTCCCTCCTTTCACCGTGACTATAGGCAGAAAGGCGTGCGGCTTCAAGGCCGTTCTCTCGCCACCGACCGTTGACGGGCCGGTCGGCGGCGCAGGACAT
>Ga0209118_1000830_pt1 | contig 15452 bp, 17 predicted proteins | sample BlaSpr_A8_Ref_M1_FD_187988 | JGI IMG/M metagenome (GOLD analysis project Ga0209118, IMG submission 187988) | Forest soil microbial communities from Thunder Bay, Ontario, Canada - Black Spruce, Ontario site 2_A8_Ref_M1 (SPAdes) (version 2) | ecosystem: Environmental > Terrestrial > Soil > Boreal...
AGCGGCCCGGGAAAAAGCTCCGGAAACAAGGTGACTACGCTCGCCCGCCAGGTCATCGGCCTTCGTCCGCTTGCTCGCCGGCAAAGATCCCAGCCGGCGGATCGACGACGATGACGCCGGCTTGAAGATCGACCTCGGGCACGAACGCCTCCACGAACGGCAGCATCACCGCCTCGCCCCCCGACGCGGGCGCGATCTCAAGGATGCCGCCGGCGCCATAGTCCTGCACCGCCGCGACCGTGCCGAGCGCGCGGCCGTCCTTCGCCTGCACCCTGAGCCCGATGAGGTCCGCATGATAGAAGCTCTCCGCTTCCGGCTCCGGCAGACGCGCGCGCGGCACATAGAGCGAGACGTTGGTGAGCGCACGCGCCGCGTCGCGATCGTTCACCCCCTCGAAGCGCGCCACGAGATGATCGCCCGCGTTCCGCAGCGCCTCGAGGACAAGCGACCGCTCGCCGCTTTCATCCTCGAACGGCCCGTAGCCGCGCACCGCCATGGGCTCGCGGGTGAACGAGAAAAGCCGGACCTCGCCGCGCAGGCCGTGGGCGGCGCCGATCTTGGCGACGCAGACGCGCCGCAACGTCAGCTCGCCGCCGCCTCGCCCGCGGGCGTGGCGGGTTCGGCGGGAGCCGGAGCCGCGGCGGGTGCCGTGGGTTTGGGTGCCGCGGCAGCCGCGGCCGCCGCCTCGGCCTCGCTCTTCTTCACGCGGGGCTTGGCTTTCTGCGGGTTGTTGCGCGGCTCGCGCTTGCGCACGCCGGCGGCGTCGAGGAAGCGCAGCACCCGGTCGCTCGGCTGCGCGCCCTTGGACATCCAATACTGGATGCGCTCGAGCTCGAGCTTCACCCGCTCCTTGGAGTCCTTGGCGAGCTGCGGATTGTAGGTGCCGAGCTTCTCGATGAAGCGGCCGTCGCGCGGAAAGCGCGAGTCGGCCACCACCACACGATACTGCGGGCGCTTCTTGGCGCCGGCACGGGCGAGACGAATGACGAGCATGGAAGTTCCTTTCGTTGGTTCCGTTCGCGTTCAGTTCATTTCTTTTTCAGCGGCGATCCAAGGCCGGGCAGGCCGCCGAGACCGGGGAGCTTGCCGGGCAGACCCGGCAGTCCGCCGGGAAAATTGGCGGGCATGCCGCCGAGCTGCGGCATCTTCTCGGCAAGCTTCTGCATCTCTTCCGGGCTCGGCGCCCCGCCGCCCATGCCGAGCATGCTGCCGAGCCGGCCGAGGCCGCCGCGCTTGCCCATGGCCTTCATCATGTCCGCCATCTGGCGGTGCATCTTCAGCAGGCGATTGATGTCCTCGACCTTGGTGCCGGAGCCGGCGGCGATGCGCTTCTTGCGGCTCGCCTTGAGGACGTCGGGGTTCCCGCGCTCTTTCGGCGTCATGGAGTCAATGATCGCCTTCTGGCGCTTGACCACCCGGTCGTCGAGATTGGCCGATGCAATCTGCTCCTTCATTTTGGCGATGCCGGGGATCAGACCCAGCATGCCGCTCATGCCGCCGATCTTCTCCATCTGAATGAGCTGCTCGCGCAGGTCGTTGAGGTCGAAGGCGCCCCGGCGCATGCGCTCGGCGGTGGCCTTGGCCTTGTCGAGGTCGACGCTCTCCGCCGCCTTCTCGACGAGCGCCACCACGTCGCCCATGCCGAGGATGCGGCTGGCGATGCGGGCGGGATCGAAGTCCTCAAGCGCGTCCATGCGCTCGCCGGTGCCGATGAGCTTGATCGGCTTGCCGGTGACCGCGCGCATCGAGAGCGCGGCACCGCCGCGGCCGTCGCCGTCGACGCGGGTGAGAATGATGCCGGTGAGATTGAGCCGCGCGGAAAACGCGCGTGCCGTCACTACGGCGTCCTGGCCGGTGAGCGCGTCGGCGACGAGCAGAGTCTCGTGCGCGCCGACGGCGCGCTCGATCTCGGCGACCTCGGCCATGAGCGCCTCGTCCACGGTGACGCGGCCGGCGGTGTCGAGGAGCACCACGTCATAAGCCGAGAGCCGCGCCGCCTCCACGGCGCGCCGGGCGATCTGCACCGCCGACTGGCCGGCCACGATCGGCAGCGTCTCGACACCGATCTCGTTCCCGAGCACCGCGAGCTGCTCCATGGCGGCCGGGCGGCGGGTGTCGAGGGACGCCATCAGCACCTTGCGCTTCATCCGCTCGGTAAGGCGCTTGGCGAGCTTGGCGGTGGTCGTGGTCTTGCCCGAGCCCTGCAGCCCCGCCATCAGGATCGGCACCGGCGTTGGCGCGTTGAGGTCGATGGGCTCAGCGTCGGCGCCGAGCACCGCCACGAGCTCGTCGTGGACGATCTTCACCACCATCTGGCCCGGGGTGACCGAGCGGATCACGTCGGCACCGATGGAGCGCGCCGTCACCCGCTCGATGAAGCCGCGCGCCACTTCCAGCGCCACGTCGGCCTCGATCAGCGCCCGGCGCACCTCGCGCATGGCCTCGCCAACGTCGGCCTCCGACAAGGCGCCGCGGCCGCGCAGGCGATCCAGAATTCCGCCGAGTTTCCCGGCGAGGGTGTCGAACATCGCGCCAAACACTTTCGCGCCCGAGGGCGCATCGCGCTGTCGGGCGTTGGCCTCCGGCCTCTATAAGGACCGGTGGGCGAAGGTTGAAACGTAACGTCTCTTGCGAGAGCGCCGCGAACCTAAGTATACGCGGTATCATAGTCAAGGCACGGAAAGCCCATGGGAATTAGCCGCCGCCGCTTGCTGGCCAGCCTCGGCGCGTTGACCGCGGTGGCGGGCGGCGGATTCGGCGCTCGCTCGGTACTCGCGCGCTACTACGACGGTCCGCTTTCCGATCACTTCGACGGCTTCCATTTCTTCGACCAATACGGATCGCAGCCGAAGAAGCTCAGCGACCTGCTCTGGTGGTACACCCACCGCGGCGCCGCCCAGTGGCCGGAATGGGCGCCGAGCCCGCATGCAGACCGGCCGCCCCCGCGCGTCGACGGCGGCACGCTGCGCGTTTCGTTCGTCGGCCACGCCACCCTTCTCATCCAGACCGCCGGCGTGAACATCCTCACCGACCCGGTGTGGTCGGCGCGCGCCTCGCCGGTGAGCTTCGCCGGCCCAAAGCGGGTGAACGACCCGGGCGTCGCCTTCGACGCGCTGCCGCCCATCGATGTCGTTCTCGTTTCCCATTGCCACTACGATCACCTCGACGTCACGACGCTCTCGGCGCTGGCAACGCCGCACCGGCCGCGCGTGATCACGCCGCTCGGCAACGACACCATCGTGCGCGGCCACGATGCGGCGATCGCGGCCGAAGCGCGCGACTGGCACGAGCGCGCGGAGATCGGCCGCGGCGTCGCCATCACGCCGGTGCCCATGCGCCACTGGTCGGCGCGCGGGCTGCTCGACCGCAACAAGGCGCTGTGGGCCGCCTTCATCATCGAGACGCCGCACGGGAAAATCTATTTCGTCGCCGACTCCGGCTACGGCGACGGTCACCACTTCCGCGCCGCGCGCGAGCGCTACGGCCCGTTCCGCCTCGCCATCCTGCCGATCGGCGCCTACGAGCCGCGCTGGTTCATGCGCGACCAGCACATGAACCCGGAGGAAGCGGTGCGGACATTCGGCGACAGCGGCGCCGAGCTCGCGCTCGCCCACCACTTCGGCACCTTCCAGCTTACCGACGAGGCGATCGACGCGCCGCTCGCGGCCCTTGCCGCCGCGCGCGACAAGGCGGGCATTCCGCCCGATCGCTTTCGCGCGCTCAAGCCTGGTGAGGTGTGGGAGATCGCCTAGGGCTTTTCCTTCAGCGGCATGTAGATGTTGATCACCAGATCCTCCGGCTTCGTCGTCACCGGATCGGTCGTGTATTCCTCGATTGCAAGGTCCGCGGCGCTCAGCTTCTGCGTATCGATGAAGTTGAGGATCGACTCGTAGCTGGAATCGAGCGTGTCGAACGAGCCGCGGTGGACGAACTTCAGCGCCTTGCCGCTCGGTCCCGGCGCGAGCGCAAAGCCGTCGGCGGGGGGCGTGCTCGGCGTGCCCTCCACCGGCAGCGCCACCTCGAACTTGAAGCCGTCGTCGCTGGTGCCGCGATAGATCACGAGCCCGGGCCCGCTTGCCTTGAGGCCGAGCTTGTCGGCAGCCGCGCGCAGGTCACGGAACGCCTCGACTAGCTTCGCCCAGCCCTCCTCCCAGCCCGCCTCGCCGGCGCGGAACAAGACAGTGCGCGCCGGGAACGTCACCACGTCGCCGAAGGGATCGCGGGTGACGACTTCCGGCGGCGACGCCGGCGTTTGTGCCGCGGCGGGCGCGCAGGCGAAGAACACCACCGCCGCCGCCGTCAGCCACCACTTCATGCAAAATCCCTCGCCGCCGGGCGTTGGCGCCCTGCTCCGCCCAACACTTAGGCCGCAACTGTGGACTCGCAAAGGCCCGCCCGCTTCTCCTATAAGTCGCGGGCGAGAAAACGGATTTTCCATGAGCGGCTTGGCCGGCCGGCCCTTCGTCAAGATGAACGGGATCGGCAACGAAATCCTGGTGCTCGATCTGCGCGCCGAGCCTGTGCCGGTGCCGGCCGACGCCGCGCGGGCGCTGGCGCGGCCCAAGGCGGTGCCGTTCGACCAGTTGATGGCGCTCTATCCGCCGCGCGTCGCTGGCACCGAGGCGTTCGTGCGCATCTACAATTCCGACGGCTCGGAATCCGCCGCCTGCGGCAACGGCATGCGCTGCATCGCCATGCTGGCGGCCAAGGCAAGCGGCAAGCGCGAGGTGCTCTACGAGACGGCCGCGGGCCTCGTCGCCTGCGCGGTCTGCGGCGACGGCAGGATCACCGTCGACATGGGCAAGCCGCGCTTCGCCTGGACGGAAATTCCGCTGGCCGAGGAGTTCCGCGACACGCGCATGATCGAGTTGCAGATCGGGCCCATCGACGCCCCGGTGCTGCACTCGCCGTCGGCGGTGAACGTGGGCAACCCGCACGCCATCTTCTGGGTCGACGACGCCAACGCCCACGACCTCGCGCGCCTCGGGCCACTCTTGGAGAACCATCCGATCTTTCCCGAGCGCGCCAACATCTCAGTGGCGCAAGTGAAGGACAAGGATCATCTGATCGTCCGCACCTGGGAACGCGGCGCGGGCTTGACCCGGGCCTGCGGCTCCGCCGCCTGCGCCGCCGCGGTTTGCGCCGCGCGCACCAAGCGCACCGGCCGCAAGGTGCGCGTCACGCTGCCGGGCGGCGACCTTGCCATCGAATGGCGCGAGAGCGACGACCACGTGCTGATGACCGGGCCCGCCGAAATCGAGTTCGAGGGAAAAATCGCGCCGGCCATGCTCGCGGCCGACGCGGCCTGAGGCAGCCATGAGCATCGACGTCGTCACCTTCGGTTGCCGGCTGAACGCGGCGGAGTCCGACGTGATGCGCCGCCACGTGGAGGCGGCAGGATTCGACGACATGATCGTGATCAATTCCTGCGCCGTGACCGCCGAAGCCGTGGCCCAAGCACGCCAGACCATCCGCCGCCTGAAGCGGACGCGGCCCGCGGCCCGCATCGTGGTCACCGGGTGCGCCGCGGAGACGGAAGCGCAAATGTTCGCCGCCATGCCCGAGGTCGATCGCGTGCTCGGCAACGGCCACAAGATGGCGGCGCAATCCTGGACTGGCGTGCGCCAATCGTTCGATTTCGGCGTCGGCGCCGATGAAAAAATCAAGATCGGCGGCCTCGGCATGATGCGCGAGACGGCGCTCCATCTCGACGACGGCTTCGCCGCCCGGCCGCGCGCTTTTGTGCAGGTGCAGAACGGCTGCGACCACCGCTGCACCTTTTGCATCATCCCGTACGGCCGCGGGCCCTCCCGCTCGGTGCCGGCGGGCGAGGTGGTGGCGCATGTGCGCCGTCTGGCGGCGCGCGATATCGGCGAGGTCGTGCTCACCGGCGTCGATCTCACCGCCTGGGGCCACGATCTTCCCGGCCAGCCGAGGCTCGGCGTCCTCGTGCGCGCGATCCTGCGCCACGTGCCGGAGCTGAAGCGGCTGCGCCTTTCCTCGATCGACCCGGCCGAGATCGACGCCGATCTTTTCGCCGCGATCGGCGAAGAGGCGCGCCTGATGCCGCATCTGCATCTATCGCTGCAAGCGGGCGACGATCTGATCCTCAAGCGCATGAAGCGCCGCCACTCCCGCGCCGACGCGATCCGTTTCTGCGACGAGGTGCGGCGGCTCCGCCCCGACGTGGTGTTCGGCGCCGACTTGATCGCTGGCTTCCCCACCGAGAGCGACGCCGCCTTCCGCAACACGCTTTCCCTCGTCGACGACTGCGATCTTACTTTCCTGCACGTATTCCCGTTCTCGGCGCGTGAGCGCACGCCCGCCGCCCGCATGCCAAAGGTGCGCGGAGAGACCGTGAAAGAGCGCGCCGGGCGCTTGCGGGAAAAGGGAGAAATTGCGCTGCGCCGGCATCTCGCCTCCGAGATCGGCCGCCGCCGCCGCGTGCTGGTGGAGGGCGCCAACGGCCGCACCGAGCACTACGCCCGCGTCAGGCTCGCCCGCGCCGCCGCGCCCGGCGCGATCCTCGATCTCCGGATTGTGGGCCACGACGGCCACAGGCTCCTCGCCGCATGATGCCCCGCCCCCACGAGCGCTTTTCCTCGACGGTCACGCTCACCCCCGAGGCGGCGAGCCGCTACGCCCGCGCCGCCGGCGACCTCAACCCCGTGCATCACGATCCGGACTATGCCCGGCGCACGCGCTACGGCCGTCCGATTGCCAGCGGCGCGCAGACCACCGGGCATCTAATGGCGCTCACCGCCACGCATTTTTCGCGCACGACCGCCATGGTCGGTATCGATTTTTACTTCCGCTTCCGCCGGCCGATCTACGCCGACGAAACCATCCGCCTCGAATGGCTCGTGGTCTCCGTAAAAAGACATCCGCGCTTGAAAGGCGACATCGTCGACTTGCGTGGCCGCATCCAGAACGCGGCCGGGGAGACCGCCGTCGGCGCCAAGGGCCGCGTGCTGGTGAGCGAAAGCCTCTGACATGGAAGCCGGTCTCTGGCGCCGCTTCACCTCCGGCCTCGCCCGCACCACGTCGAAGCTCGGCGCCGGCATCGCCGGCCTGTCGCGGCGCAAGCTGGACACGGCGACGTTGCGCGAGCTCGAGGACCTGTTGATCGAGGCCGATCTCGGCCTCGAGGCGGCAAACCGCATCGTGCAGCAGGTTGGCCGCGTGCGGCTCGATCAGGACGTGAGCGAGGACGAGATCAAAAAGCTCCTCGCCGCTGAGATCGAGCGCGAGCTCACGGCGGTGGCGCGGCCCTTCGCGCTGCCAGCGGCCAAACCCGCAGTCGTCCTCGTCGTGGGCGTCAACGGCTCGGGCAAGACCACCACCATCGGCAAGCTCGCCGCGCGCTTCAAGGCGGAAGGCAAAGGCGTGCTGATCGCCGCCGGCGACACCTTCCGCGCCGCCGCCATCGAGCAGCTCGAGAAATGGGGCGAGCGCACCGGCACGCCGGTGGTCGCTCGCGCGCCGGGCTCCGATCCTGCCGGCGTCGCCTTCGAGGCGCTGGAGCGAGCGCGGGCCGAGAACGCCGACGTCCTCCTCGTCGACACCGCCGGCCGCCTGCAGAACAAACAGGCGCTCATGGCCGAGCTCGAGAAGATCGTGCGCGTGGTGAAGAAGCTCGACGCGTCCGCGCCGCACGCAGTGCTGCTCGTGCTCGACGCCACCGTCGGCCAGAACGCGCTGTCGCAGGTCGAGGCCTTTGCCAAGACCGCCGGCGTCACCGGCCTCGTCGTCGCCAAGCTCGACGGCACCGCCAAGGGGGGCATCCTGGTGGCGCTCGCCGGACGCTTCGGCCTACCGGTGCATTTCGTCGGCGTCGGCGAGGCGGTAGAAGACCTGATGCCGTTCTCCGCGCGCGATTTCGCCCGCGCGCTGGTCGGCCTCGGTGACGCTGCTTGATCGGCGCCGCCAGGAAGGGCATCACAGCCCATGAGCAAAGCGAGCCCCCCGGCCAAGAGCGGCAAGCGCCCGGCTCTCAAGCCCATGACCAAGCTCGGCCTCGATCTCGGGCCGCTCCTCTTGTTCTTCTTCGCCAACAGCTACGGCGGCATCTATTTCGCCACCGGCGCGCTCATGGTGGCGACGCTCGTGGCGCTTGCCGTCAGCTACGCGCTGACGCGCCGCATCTCGATCGTGCCGCTCGCCACCGCCGGCATCGTGATCGCCTTCGGCGCGCTGACCATCTGGCTGCAGGACGAGAGCTTCATCAAGATCAAGCCCACGATCATCTACGCGCTGTTCGCGTCGATCCTAATCGCCGGGCTCGCCACCGGCCGGCCGCTGTTCGAGTACGTGCTCGACGGCGCCTTCCACATGACCCACGAAGGCTGGAAAAAGCTTACCTGGCGCTGGGTGTTCTTTTTCCTGTGCATGGCGTTGGCCAATGAATTCGTCTGGCGCACGTTCTCCACCGACGTGTGGGTGGCGGTGAAGACCTTCGCCGTGCTTCCGGTGACGGTGCTGTTCGCCTTCGCACAGACGCCGCTGATGATGCGCTACAAGGGCGAGAGGGCCGAGCCGAGCGCCGGCTCCTAGCCTCCGAGCGCCCGTTCGATCGCCGCCTGCACCGCCGGCAACGTCTGCTCGGTGATCGGCCCCACGTGCTTGTAGGCGATCTTGCCGTCGCGGCCGACGATGAAGGTTTCCGGTACGCCATAGACGCCCCACTCGATCGCCGTGCGGCCAGAGTCGTCGACGCCGATCGCGGCGAACGGATTGCCGTAGCGAGCGAGGAATCGCCGCGCGTTCTCTGGCGTGTCCTTGTAGTTGATGCCGATGAGGCGGAGCCGCGGGTCGGCGGCGAGACGGGCGAGAAAGCGATGCTCGTCGCGGCAGGGACCGCACCACGATCCCCACACGTTGATCAGGGTAACGCGGCCAGCAAAATCCTTGGGATCGAGGCCGGGCAGCGCGGAGTTCTCCAAGGGCGGCAGCATGAGCGTGGGCGCGGGCTTGCCGATCAGCGCCGACGGCAGCGTCGACGGATCGCCGCCGCCAAGACGGAAATAAAGCAGCGCCACCAGCGCCGCGAACACGACGATGGGTATCGCCGCCACCAAGCCGCGCAAGCCGCGCTGACGGTTCATGACGGGCGGCCCGGCCGGCCCCCGCCCTTGGCTTCGAGCTCGGCGAGCGCGCGCACCTGCGCGCGATGATCGAGCGCCACCCACGCCACCAGCGCGCCGATCACGATCGCCGCCGTCGCATAGGCCGCGACGATGAAGCCCGCGTGCGACCCGAGTTCCATCAACGCTCCGCCCGCGCGGCGGCGAGGATGTGGGCGGTACGCACGCGCCGGCGCAGGATCTCGTTGCGCATCGCCGCGAGATAGAGCGCCAGAAACAGCGCCGCGAACCCGAGCGCCATGACGAGGAGCGGCGTCAAGAGCGCCGGGTGAATGGTCGATCCGCCAAGGCGAAACACCGACGCCGGCTGATGCAGTGTGCTCCACCAGTCGACGGAGAACTTGATGATCGGGATGTTGACGAGTCCGACGAGCGTCAGCACCGCCGCCGCCCGCGCCGCCCGGTCAGGATCGTCGATGGCGCGCCATAGCGCCAGCACCCCGAGATAGAGCAGGAAAAGCACCAGCACCGACGTGAGCCGCGCGTCCCACACCCAGTAGGCGCCCCACATCGGCCGGCCCCACAGCGCGCCGGTGACCAGGCAGAGGAGGCAGAACGCGGCGCCGATGGGCGCCGCCGCCTTGGCCGAGACGTCGGCGAGCGGATGGCGCCACACCAGCGTGCCGAGCGCCGACGCCGCCATCAGCACCCAGGTGCCAAGCGCAATCCACGCGGCCGGCACGTGCACGTACATGATGCGCACGGTCTCGCCCTGCTGGTAGTCCGCCGGCGCCCGAAAGCCGAGCACGAGCCCGAGCCCGAGCAGCAGCGCGGCGAGGATGGCGAACGCCGGCACCAGCGCGCGGGCGAGCGCGAGGAAGCGGTGCGGATTGGCGAGGTCGCGGATCGGCATATGGCGGTTCTAGGCTCCGGGTTTTACCACAGCATTTAGGCCTCAATCGCGCGCGTGACGCAGCGCCGCGGCGGCGGCGGCCGGCCCCAGCACCAGGAAGAACAAAGTGAGCGAGAGTGCGAACTTGAACGGCGCCGCCGCCGCTTCGCCGGCGATGGCGGCGCTGGTAGCGCCGACGCCGAAGATCAATATCGGGATCGCCAATGGCAGCGTGAGCACCGCCACGAAAAGTCCGCTGCGCGGCAAGGCCACCGCGATCGCCGCACCGACGAGGCCGAGAAAGGTGAGCGCCGGCGTGCCGACAAGCAACGACAGCGTGACGGCGCCGAGCGCCCGCGGCTCGACGCCGAGCAACAGCCCGAGGAGCGGCGCGAGAACAACGAGCGGCAATCCGGTGGCGAGCCAGTGCGCCAGACCCTTCGCCGCCGCGACGAGCTCAAGCGGCACCGGCGCGAGAAAGAGAAGATCGAGGCTGCCGTCCTCGTGATCGGCGGAGAACAGGCCGTCGAGGCCGAGCAGGCTCGCCAGGAACGCGCCGAGCCAGAGAACGGCCGGGCCGACGCGGGCGATGAGCGGGATGTCCGGCCCGACGGCGAAGGGAACCACGACCACCACGGCGAGAAAGAACATGAGCCCCACGCCGGCGCCGCCGCCGGCGCGCACCGCGAGCAGCAGATCGCGCTTCACGATGGCGGCGAGCGGCGCGATCACGCGGGTGCTCCGCCGAGGCGAACCTCGCGCGCGCCGGGAAAGTCGAGCGCCGCATGGGTCGCGGCGACGACGATGCCGTTCTTTGCCCGGTGCGCCGCGACGATCGCGGCGAGACGCGCCTGTCCGTCAGCGTCGAGGCTTGCCGTGGGCTCGTCGAGGAGCCAGAGCGGACGCTCGGCGACAAGCAACCGCGCCAGCGCCAGCCGGCGCTTCTGTCCGGCCGAGAGCACGCGCGCCGGCAATTCGCTGAGTGCCGCAAGGCCAAGGGCTTCGAGCGCGGTCTCGCCGGCAATACGTCCGCCAAGGAGCGCGCGCGAAAAGGCGAGGTTCTCCTTGACCGTCAGCGCGCCCTTCACCGCATCGAGATGGCCGATGAGATGCAGGGATTCACGCGCCAGCGGCGCGCCGTCGACGACGACCGCGCCCGCCTGCGGCGGAGTGAGGCCGGCGATCAGCCGGATGAGCGAAGTCTTGCCGGCGCCGTTCGGCCCGGTGACGACCACCGCGTCTCCTGCCTCGGCGGCGAACGAGAGGCCGTCGAACAGCACGCGCTCGCCGCGCCGGCAGGCCAGCCCCTCGATGTTCAGTCGCATGACCCCGCTACGCCTTCGTTGGAGGATTGGCGGCGCCCGTCTGCACAATTCAAAATTCGCTCCATCCGTCGGCCCGTCGCGCTGCAGAAACGGGCTTGAACACTGGCGCGGCATCGGTTCCCGTGACCGGGATGTGAAATCCGGTTATAAAGCGGGGAACAGACCACCGCTGCAAGGGGCCGGGCTCGATTCCGGCCCTGCTGTTTGGTGGTTGCAAGCCGAAAGCCACAGCCTTGCCCTCTCTCAATAGCTACAAATCGCGGAAAACCCTGAAAGTCGGGGCGAAAACCTACGACTACTTCAGCCTCAAGGTGGCCGAGCAGCACGGCCTGGCCGGGGTTTCCACCTTGCCCGTATCGCTCAAGATCCTGCTCGAGAACCTGCTCCGCCACGAGGACGGGCGCACCGTCACCAAGCAGGACATCAAGGCGATCGCCGATTGGGCCAAGAAGCGCAGGAGCGACCGCGAGATCACCTTCCGCCCGGCGCGCGTGTTGATGCAGGACTTTACCGGCGTGCCGGCGGTGGTCGACCTCGCCGCCATGCGCGACGCCATGCGGACGCTGGGCGGCGACCCCGCCCGCATCAACCCCCTGGTACCGGTCGATCTCGTCATCGACCATTCGGTGATCGTCGATCACTTCGGCTCGCCGCGTTCCTTCAAGCAGAACGTCGAGCTTGAGTACAAGCGCAACGGCGAACGCTATCGCTTCCTCAAGTGGGGTCAGGATGCCTTCGCCAACTTCCGCGTCGTGCCGCCCGGCACCGGCATCTGCCATCAGGTGAACCTCGAGTATCTGGCGCAGACGGTTTGGACCGGCCCCGAGCACACCTTCATCGGCGGCAAGAAGAAGACCGTCGAGGTCGCCTATCCCGACACCTTGGTCGGCACCGATAGCCACACCACCATGGTCAACGGTCTCTCGGTGCTCGGCTGGGGCGTCGGCGGCATCGAGGCGGAAGCGGCCATGCTCGGCCAGCCGATCTCCATGCTCATTCCTGAGGTCGTCGGCTTCCGCCTCACCGGCAAGCTGCGCGAGGGCGTCACCGCCACCGATCTCGTGCTCACCGTCACCGAGATGCTGCGCCGCCATGGCGTGGTGGGCAAGTTCGTGGAGTTCTGCGGTCCCGGCATCGGCTCGCTGACGCTCGAGGACCGCGCCACCATCGGCAACATGGCGCCGGAGTACGGCGCCACCTGCGGCTTCTTCCCCATCGACGCGGAGACGCTGCGCTATCTCGCCGACACCGGCCGGGCGACCGCACGCGTCAAGCTGGTCGAAGCCTATGCCAAGGCGCAGGGCCTTTTCCTCACCAGGTCAACGCCGGATCCGGTGTTCACCGATTTGCTGGCGCTCGACCTCGCCGACGTGGAGCCGTCGCTGGCCGGCCCCAAGCGCCCGCAGGACCGCGTGCCGCTGTCGCGCGTGAAGGAAGGCTTTGCCGACGCGCTCGACAAGGAATTCCACAAGGCAGGCGAGATCGACAAGCGCTTCAAGGTGCCCGGCAGGAAGACCGACATCGGCCACGGCGACGTGGTGATCGCGGCGATCACTTCCTGCACCAACACCTCCAATCCGAGCGTGATGATCGGCGCCGGCCTGCTCGCCCGCAAGGCGGTGAAGAAGGGCCTCACCGTGAAGCCGTGGGTGAAGACCTCGCTCGCCCCCGGCTCGCAGGTGGTAGCCGAGTATTTGGCGAAGGCCGGCCTGCAGAAGGACCTCGACAAGCTCGGCTTCAACCTCGTCGGCTTCGGCTGCACCACCTGCATCGGCAATTCGGGCCCGCTGCCCGATGCGATCTCGAAGGCGGTCAACACGCAAGATGTGGTGGCCGCCGCCGTCCTCTCCGGCAACCGCAACTTCGAGGGTCGCGTCAACGCCGACGTGCGCGCCAACTACCTCGCCTCGCCGCCGCTCGTCGTCGCCTACGCGCTCGCCGGCTCCATGCAGGTCGACTTGATGCGTGAGCCGATCGGCCGCAACCGCCAGGGCCGCCGCGTGTTCCTGCGCGACATCTGGCCGAAGTCGAGCGAGATCACCTCGTTCGTGCGCCGCTCGATCTCCAAGCGCATGTTCCAGAGAAAATACGGCGACGTGTTCAAGGGCGACAAGTTCTGGCGCAACCTGCGCGTCGCCAAGGGCGCCACCTATCATTGGGACGCGAACTCGACCTACGTGCAGAACCCGCCCTACTTCGTCGGCATCAGCAAGACGCCGGCGGCGCTCAAGGATGTCCTGAACGCGCGTATTCTCGGGCTTTTCCTCGATTCGATCACGACCGACCACATCTCGCCGGCGGGCTCGATCAAGGCGGCCTCGCCGGCCGGCAAGTATCTGATCGAGCACGGCGTCAATCCCATCGATTTCAACCAGTACGGCACCCGCCGCGGCAATCACGAAGTGATGATGCGCGGCACCTTCGCCAACATCCGCATCAAGAACCAGATGGTGCCCGGCGTCGAAGGCGGCGTCACGGTGCACTATCCCTCCGGCGAGCGGCTTTCGATCTACGACGCCGCCATGCGCTACAAGCAGGATGGGGTGCCGCTCGTGGTGTTCGCCGGCCGCGAATACGGTACCGGCTCCTCACGCGATTGGGCGGCCAAGGGCACGACGCTGCTCGGCGTGCGTGCCGTCATCGCCCAGTCGTTCGAGCGCATCCACCGCTCCAACTTGATCGGCATGGGCGTCGTCCCCCTCACCTTCGAGGAGAGCGGCTCGTGGCAGTCGCTGGGCTTGAAGGGCGATGAGCGAGTCACGATCCGCGGGATCGCCGGCGAGCTCAAACCGCGGCAGACGCTACCCACGGCGATCACGTTTGCTGACGGTTCCGTGAAGCAGGTTTCGTTGCTGTGTCGCATCGATACGCTCGACGAACTCGACTACTTCAAGAACGGTGGGATTCTCGCCTACGTGTTGCGCCGTCTCGCCCGCTGAACGGGCCCCTGCCCACCGTCGATTACATCCCCTGTCACCGCGAATTGACTGGCCGGAGTGCTTGCTTCGGTCTATCGATCTACAGGCTTTGCTCGATCGGTTTCGCATGCGTGCATACATCGGCCTGGGGCTCGCTGTAACGCTTACCGCTCTCGCCGGTGGCCCGCCTGCCGCGGCCGAAGATGCCAGCGCGGTGATCGAGCTGTTTACCAGCCAGGGCTGCTCGTCGTGCCCGCCGGCCGATCGTCTCGTGGGCGAGCTTCTCCGCGACGAGCAACTGATCGTGTTGTCGCTTCCGGTCGACTATTGGGACTATCTCGGCTGGCGCGACACGCTCGCGCTCAACGCCCATACCCAGCGCCAGAAGGCCTATGCCGCGGTGCGCGGCGACCGCCAAGTCTATACGCCGCAGGTGGTGATCGACGGTATCGCGCAACGCGTCGGCAGTGAGCGTGGCTCGATCGAGAGCTCGCTCGGCGAGCTCAATGGAAAACTCGCGCTTGCCGTGAGGCTAGAGCGCAAGGACGGCAACCTCGAGATCGACATCAGCGGCGGCGCCGGATCGCCGGCCGCGATATGGCTGCTCGCCGTGACCCGCAGTAAGACGGTCGCGATCGCCCGCGGCGAGAACCGGGGCAAGACCATTACCTACCATAACGTGGTGCGCGCCTGGCGGCGGCTCGACGCCTGGACCGGTCGCGCGCTGCACCGCTCAGTACCGCTCGCCGAGATTTCCAGCGCCGAGGCCGATTACGCGGTGGTCCTCGTGCAGTCGGGCACCGCCGAAGCGCCCGGCCCGATCTACGGCGCGGCCAAGATCGCGCTACGCTGATTTCCGCCGCTGGTGAAAAAAATACGGGCCGGCTTTCGCCGGCCCGCAAAGCATAGGGGATTGAACCGTACGCGAACTGAACTGTTGGGTCGGCCCGCCTAAGTCCGGGGGGCTGGGGGGCTGGGAATTAACCGGCGCTTCTGCGGACCGACCCGAAGGCCGCAGGGTCCTCATAGGCAACGGCGTTGCCGGGGCCAAAATTGGGCGACATTATGATTTCATTAACGATCGTGTGAGGACGGCAAGCCCCGGAGAAGCTTGCAAAATCGAGCGCTTGCCCCGGTCCAACGGCCGCGCGATCATTGGCCCCGAACATTGCTTCGAGCCGCAGGAGGCGCCATGGGCGATGTCGAACCGATAGCGTTCCCGGGGGGCCGAGGC
>Ga0209118_1000831_pt1 | contig 15450 bp, 10 predicted proteins | sample BlaSpr_A8_Ref_M1_FD_187988 | JGI IMG/M metagenome (GOLD analysis project Ga0209118, IMG submission 187988) | Forest soil microbial communities from Thunder Bay, Ontario, Canada - Black Spruce, Ontario site 2_A8_Ref_M1 (SPAdes) (version 2) | ecosystem: Environmental > Terrestrial > Soil > Boreal...
CGGCTATGGCGCCGGCGCCGCGGCCGGAGGGGCCTTCACCGCCGGAGCGGCCGCCCCCGCCGGAGCGAACGCCGCGGCCGGCGAGGACCTCGCGCAGGCCGCCGGCGAGGCCGCGCCCGCCGCCCCCGCTGCGACACCGCCTCACCCCCCCGCCCAAGCACCGGGCGCGCAGGAGGACGCTCCCACTCCGTCCCGGCTGTACGTGCTCGAGGGTCCGGAGCGCGGCCGATCGCTGGCGCTCTCCGGCTCGCCGGTCACCGTCGGGCGCTCCCGCGCCTGCACCCTGGCGCTCACCGACCCCAACGCCAGCAAAGAGCACCTGCGGATCGCCTGGGAGACCGGCAGCTACGTGATGACCGACCTCGGGAGCAGTTTCGGCACCCGCCTCAACGGCCAGGCGGTCAGCCGCGCGGCGCTGTCGCCGCTCGATCGCATCGCCGTCGGCGACACGGTTATGATCTTCGAGACGGATGAGTAGCTCCGAGACGATCGGCCCGTACCGCATCCTCGAGCCGCTCCGGAAGGGCGGCGTGTCGAGCGTCTACAAAGCCGTGGGACCGGCCGGCGCCCTGGTGGCGCTGAAAGTCTTCTCGACGCGGCTGCTCGCCTCGCCGGCGGGCGGCAAGCCCGCTTCGGAACAACGTGGCGAGCCCGCCGCCGGACATAGCAGCGAGCCCGCCGCCGGGCGCCCCGGAGAGCATCCTGGCGCCCCGAGCCCCTCGCCGTCCCCTTCCCCGCAGCAGGAGGACCTCGTCAGCCGCTTCCATCGCGAGGTCCGCGCCGTCGTCCCGCTCTCCCACCCCAACATCCTGCAGGTCCTCGAAACCGGCGAGGACGGCGATCGCCTCTACCTCGCCACCGAGCTGTTTGCCGGCGTCTCGCTCGAGCGCCTGCTCAAGGAGCGCCGCCTCGGCGTTCCGCAGTCGATCGCGGTGCTGCGCGCCATCTGCCGCGGCCTCGCCTTCGCGCACGCCCGTGGCTGCGTGCACGGTCATCTGTCGCCGCGCCACGTGCTGATCTCCCCCGACCTCGCCGCGGTCAAGATCGCCGATTTCGGACCCAGCGAGATCGACGTGGTTTCCGAGCTCGACTCCACCCTGCGCACCGGCGCCTACGCCCTGGGCTCGATGGTCTATCTTGCGCCCGAGCAGCTCGAGCGCCGCGGCGCACGCGACCCGCGCAGCGACCTCTATGCCACCGGCGTCATTTTCGTCGAGCTTCTGACCGGCCGCCCGCCGATCGGCAAGTTCGCCCTTCCCAGCCACACCAACGCCGAGCTGCCCCCGGCGACCGATGTCCTGGTGCTCAAGTGCCTCGACCGCGACCCGGCCAGGCGCTACCCTTCCGCCACCGCGCTCTTGGCCGACCTCGACCGGCTCGAGGAGGCCTTGCGCGTCCGCCTCCTCTCCCACCTGCGCGGCATCTCGCGGCTGCTCGGCGCCCCCGGCACCCTCCGCCGCGCCCTGCTGCTCGCCGCCCTCGCCCTGCTGCTGGTCGCCCTGGCGCTCGCCGGATTTTTTCTCGCCGGCCGTTAGGAGGGCCCGGCGCGCTCGCGCCCGCGCCCGCCCGCGGCGGCGCGGCGGCTACCGCACCTTCACCGAGACGTCCACGGACATGCCCGGACGGAGTGGCCGCTGCGGTTCCTGGGGGCGGTCGAGGCGGATGCGGACCGGCAGCCGCTGCACCACCTTGACGAAATTGCCGGTGGCGTTCTCCGGCGGCAGCAGGCTGAAGCGAGCGCCGGTGGCGGCGCCGATGCTCTCGACGTGGCCGGGCAGATCGACGCCGTAGCTGTCGACGTGGATCTCCGCCGGCTGGCCCGGGCGCACCAGGCGCAGCTGCGTCTCCTTGAAGTTGGCGGTGATCCAGGCGTCGTCGAGCTGGACGATGGTCAGCAGCTCCTGGCCCGGCTGGACGTGCTGCCCCGTTTCGACGCTCTTGTGCCCGACGATCCCGGACACCGGCGCCACCATGCGGGTGTAGGAGAGGTTGAGCGTCGCGGTCTCGAGCTGCGCCTCGGCCCGGGCGAGATCGGCGCTGGCCGAGCCGAAGCGCGCCCGCACCTCGGCGATCTGCTGCGGCGCGGTGCGCGCCTTGTCGAGATTGGCCTCCTGCTGCGCGACGCTGGCGCGTGCCTGGGCCACCCTGCCCTCGGCCGCCGCCACGTCCGCCTGGGCGGCCTCGAGGGCCGACCGGGCGGTGCGGGCCTCGGTGGCGCGCTGGTCGTACTCGGAGCGCGAGATCTCCTGCTTGGCGAGCAGGTTGGAGTAGCGCTGGCGGTCCGCTTCGCTTCTGGTCAAGTTGGCCTGCGCCTGGTCGACCCGCGCCTTCGCCGCCTTCACGTTGGCGAGCTCGGTGCCGACGCCCTGCCGCGCCTGGGCCACGCCTGCCTCCGCGACCCGCAGCTGCCCCAGGGCGTTGGCGCTCTGCACCGGCACCTCGGCGCTCGAGGCGGCGGCATTGGCGCGCAGCCGGTCGACCTCGGCCTGGGCGCTGGCGACCGTGGCCTTGTAGTCGGCCGGGTCGATGTCGATGAGCACCGTGCCGGCCGCCACGTAGCTGTTCTCCTGCACCTGCGGGTTGACCGCCAGCACCGTGCCGTTGACCCGCGCGCTGATCGGATGGATGTCGCCGTCCACCTGGGCATCGTCGGTGTTCTCGTACTGGCGCGCGTGCAGCCAGTAGAGGACTCCGGCGACCACCAGCACCACCACCCCCACCAGCGCGGCGAACCGGACGCGGCGCGGCAGGCCCTTGCGCAGCGCCGCCTCCTCGGGCGGCTGCTGGGCCTGCGGGGATTGCCGCTCATGAGCAGCGTCCCGCCGCTCGGGCAGTCGTTCCTGCCCCGGCGGCGGCTGCCTCTTCTGCTGGGGCATCTCAGCTGTAGACACGTGCGACCTCCCCTGCGGACCCATCAAATGATCCTTTGGCGGCCATCTATCGTGCCCCTCCCGGAGCCTGTCCACTCAGGAATTGCTTGACCCCTTGCTCGACCTGTCCGATCGCCCGCAGCAGCGAGAGCTTGGTGAAGTTGTGCGAGAAGAGGCTGGCGATGTAGTTCTCGTGCGCCGCGGCGAGCTGCTGCTCGGCGAGCACGACTTCGACGTTGTTGGTGACGCCGTTGGCAAAACGGTCCTGCGCCACGGTCAGGGTCTGCTCGGCGAGGTCGACGTTCTTGCGCGCCACCTCGACCGAGGTCTCGGCGGCCCGCAGGTCGAGGAAGTAGCTGCGCACCTCGTAGTCCACCCGGCCCTCGAGATCGGCGAGCTCGGCGCGGCGGCGCGCCAGCGTCGCTTCGGCCCGCGTCACCTCGGAGCGGATGCGGCCGCCCTCGTAGATCGGCACGGACACTCCGGCGATCAGGGTGTAGGTGCTGTCGGTGGTCGCGAGGTTCTTGCCCACCCGGCCGTAGTCGCCGGACACCGCCAGGCTCGGCAGGCGCTGGGCCTCGGCCGCCTGCTTGGCGAGCTCGGCCGCCTTCCACGCCGCCGCGGCGCTCTTGAGATCGCTGCGTGACGCGCGCGCCGTTCTGATCGCCTCCTCCTCGCCCGGACCGGCCCAAGCCACGTAGGGGACCGGCGTGGTGATGGCGAAGCGCTGCCCGGCCGGCAGGCCGATCAGCCGCCCCAGGGTCAGCTTGTCTTTCTCGAGCGTCGCCTCGTAGACCGCCACCCGCTGCTGGTCGGTCTGCCGCTGCACGGTGGCGCGGAAAGCGTCGATCGACGGCGTCAGGCCGGACCGCACCTGGTTCTGGGCGAGCTCCTCGAGCGTCTGCGACGACTTGCCCTGGGCGCGCGCGGTTTCGAGGCGCGCCGCGCTGGCCACCACCTGGTAATAGGCGGCGCCCACCACCACCACCACCAGCTCGCGGGCGTCGGCGAGCGACAGCTCGGCGGCGTGCGCCGACTCCCGCGCCGAGCGGAAGTTGTAGAGCGACTGGAGGTTGAACAGCTGATCGGTGAGGGTCAGCCGTGCGTCCTGGTAGCTGAACGGCCCGATGATGTTGGGGATGCCCGGGATCTTGAAGCCGAAGGTCACCAGGCTGAGCTCCTCGGTGGTATGGCGCACGCTGCCGATGAGCTGCGGCAGCAGGTTGGACAGCGCCCGCTGGCGCTCGGCCTGCGCCAGCCGGCTGTCGAGGTCCTTGTCGATCACCCCGAGATTGGTCCGCAAGCCCCGTTCCAGGGCGTCGGTGAGCGACAGCTGCAGCACCTCTCCGGTCGCCTCGCCCGCCGGCACGCTGCCCTGGAAATGACTGGGATTGGCGACGACCGCCGCCGGCGTCGGGGCCGTGGGCAGCGGCGTGGGGATGTTGTTTGGCGTGATGCCGGGCGCGCCGCCGGCGCCCGCGGGCACTTGCGCCGCAAGCGGCCGCGCCGCGCCGCCGGCCGCCATCAGCCAGAGCAGCCCGAGCGCCCCCAGCAACCGGTGCGCCCTCAGCAACCGGTGCGCCCCCAGCGACTGGAGCGCCTGCAGCGTCCGCCGCGCCCAGTGCCGTACCGGCTCCACCTCGGTCCTGCGTGCGAATCCATCCATGACAGCTCTTGCTCCCTCCCTACGACCGGTCGGCCCGGTCGATGCATTCGACGATCCTCTGCGCCCGGTGTGCCCGGGCGGCCCCGCCCTGATCGCGCCTTCGGGACCCGGCGGGCACCCCTCCTCGCCCCCCGGGCGACGCCTGGCGATGCCTGGCGATGCCTGGAGGCAGGTCAATCCAGATGGACGGGTCCCTTCCCCATCCGCACCTTCTTGAGCAACAGGCCCAGTGGCAGCATCGCGAAGCAGGCGATCGAGACGAAGCGGAAGGCGTCGAGATAGGCGAGCGCACCCGCCTGCTGCGCGATCATGCGGGCGACCATCGCCGTCGCCTGCCGCCCGGCGTCGTAGGCGGATGAGCCGCCCTGCACCAGCCGCTGGGTGAGGCCGGCGATCCACTGGCCGTAGACCGGGTTGCCGTTCGCGGCGTGCGACACCAGCAGGTTGGTGTGCACCTGGCTCTGGCGCACCACCACGTTGGTGACCAGGGCGATGCCGAAGCTGGCACCCAGGTTGCGCGCCAGGTTGAACAGCGCCGACGCGGCGTTGCTCTTCTCCGGCGGCAGCCGGGAGAATGCCGCGGTCGAGATCGGCACGAACAGGAACGCGATGCCGATGCCCACGATCATCCGGTAGCTGGTGATCGTCCAGTAGTCGACCTGCAGGTTGATGTGCGAGGTGAGCCACAGGCCGCCGCCGGAGATGATCAGGCCGATGGTGATCAGCGCCCTGGGCCCGATGCGGTTGATCAACGCGCCGGTGAAGGGCAACACAAGCATCACCGCGATCCCGCCCGGCGACAGTACCTTGCCGCTCTCGGTCGCGGTGTAGCCGAGCAGGGTCTGCAAGAACTGCGGCACCAGCACGGTGCTGCCGAAGAGGGCGAAGCCGAGCCCGAAGATGAGCACGTTGGAGACCGCGAAGTTGCGCTCGCGGAAGAGCCGCAGGTCGACGATCGGGTCCTTCACCCGCAGCTCCCACCACAGGACCGCGAGCAGCGCCGCCGCCGAGATCGCCGCCGACGAGGCGATCAGCTTGGAGCCGAACCAGTCGTCCTCCTGCCCCTTGTCGAGCACCACCTGCAGGAAGCCCAGGCCGACGGTGAGCAGCCCGATGCCGATGTAGTCGATGCGCAGCTTGCCGCGCAGCTGCTTGACGCGCTCGACCAGGTAGGGCGGGTCCTTGATCAGCGCGCCGGTGAGCACGAACGACACGATGCCGACCGGCACGTTGATGTAGAAGATCCAGCGCCAGTTGAAGTTGTCGGTGATCCAGCCGCCCAGGGTCGGACCGATGGCCGGCGCGAAGACCACCGCCATGGCGTAGACCGAGAAGCCCATGCCGCGCTTCTCCGGCGGGAAGGCGTCCGCCAGGATCGCCTGGGCGCTCGGCTGCAGGCCGCCGCCCCCCAGCCCCTGCAGCACCCGGAAGAAGATCAGCAGCGGCAGCGTCGGCGCCAGACCGCAGAGGAACGAGCTGGCGGTGAACATCACCACGCAGGTCATGTAGAAGCGCTTGCGGCCGAACATGTTGGAGAACCAGCCCGACAGCGGCAGCACGACGGCGTTCGCCACCAGGTAGGAGGTCAGCACCCAGGTGCTCTCGTCGTTGCTCGCCGAGAGGCTGCCGGCGATGTGCGGCAGCGAGACGTTGGCGATCGAGGTGTCGAGCACCTCCATGAAGGTGGCGAGCACCACGACCATCGAGATGAGCCACGGGCTGAGCTGCATCTCGTCCGCGCCCGCTGCCGGACGGCTGGAGGCGCCGATGGCGTCGCTGGTCATGGCTTAGGTGTCTTGGCCCGCGGACTGCCGCGATTAGCTGGAGGGGGTGGCGGGGGTGCCGGTGGCGCCGGGCCGCGCGCCCGCGCCGCCCGCCGAAGGCCGCAACGCCCGCAACGCGCCCTCGATCACCGAGTCGATCAGGCGCTCGCGCTCGAGCCAGGGGAACTCGGGCCGCGCGATGAGCAGAGAGACCAGGCCGTGGATCGCCGTCCAGATCGTCTGGCTGGCCAGCTCCACTTCAGGACTGTCGATCGCGTCGATCGCATCCAGGGCTTCGGGTGCGGCCTCAGCTGCCGTGGCCTCGCCGGCCTCGCTGACGTCGCCGCCCTCGCAGTCGTTGGCAACGCAGAGGGCCACGCGCTGGCGCATCCGCTGGTAGCAGTCCTGTCCGATCTCCTTGCGGCGGCCCAGGCTCTGGGCGTCGCAGGGCGGCGTCATGAAGGTGAGCTGGTAGTGATGCGGATGCTCGAGCCCGAAATCGATGTAGGCGCGCAGGCCGGCGGCCAGGCGCTCGCGCGGCGGCAACCCCAGGCGGTCGAGGCGCTCGGCGGTGGCCCGGAAGCAGTCGAAGCTCTCCTCGCAGATGCAGTCCAGGATCTCGGACTTGTCGCGGAAATGGACGTAGATGGCCATCGGCGTGTAGCCGATGCGCCGCGCGATCTTGCGCAGTGACACGCTGCCGTAGCCTTCGTAGACGAACAGCTCCCGGGCGGCGTCCAGGATCACGCGCCGCACCGACTCCTTGTGATCGGCGCGGCCGCGGCGGGCAAGGGACTGGGAGCAAGGGTCTGGCTGGTCGGCTGGATCCATCGGCGGCAGCCTCACTATACGCTGTATAGCGTAGAGTCTCGCCGCCGCCGCGTCAACCCTCCCGCCGGACCTCGACCTACGAGCAGCCGGCGAAGGCTGCGGTGTCCAGGACCGGCAGGAACGGCGTGCCCGCGGGATTCTGGTAGGTCCGGGTCTGGCCGGTGACGGTGTCGGTGACCGTGATGTCGACGCCGACGTTGGTGAGCCCCGCGGCGAAGAACCAGAACTTCTGCAGCAGCCCGCAGGCATCCACGACCTTGGTGACCAGCTCGAGGTTGTTGCCGATGAAGAACGAGAAGGTCCCCGAGCCGTCGGTGGTCTGGAAAGCCATCCCGGTTCCGGCGGTTCCCTGCGGCGTCCGCCAGCCGGCCTGCACCTGGAACCGGCTGTGATGCAGGCAGAGCTGGGTGGAGGTGGCAACGCAGCTGGGCAGCAGGGCCGGTGGATGATCCGCTGATTGCTCCAGAAGATCCGGGAAGGAGGAGAGCGCCCAGTGGACGGTGCTGTCGTTGACGCTGACTGTGAGGTCGTAGGGCTCCCGGGGCTGGAATCGGATGCCGTTGGCGGTGGCGACGACCTCGGTGCCGTCGGGCAGCAGGGCCTCGGCCAGCAGCGCGCCGATCTGGCCCGGATCCATGCCCGCGGCAATGGCGACACCGGTCGTGAAGATGCGGTCCGAGGAGAGGCCCCGGTGCACGATGCGGACGATGTCGGGAAGCGCCGGATTGGCGGCCACGCCGCTGACCGTGCCGCCAAATTCGAGCTGCAGGGCGCCGGCCGCCGAGTCGACCTCGTAGGAACCGAATCTCGTCGCCGGTTTCGCGCCGGGCGCCGTCAGGTCCTCGACGACGTCGGCGGCAACGAAGGCTCCAGAGCACAGCCCGGTCTCGGAGTTGGCGATGCGCAGGCTGTTGCCGCTGCAATCGGCGCGGAAGGCGCCGGGCTCGGCGGGATCGGCCCCACCCGCCGGGAACCAGCAGCCGTAGCCGTGGCGGTTGATCGCGTCGGCAACCAGCTGGCAGAGCAGGGCGGAGCCGGCGTTGGACGAGGCCTGGATCTCGACCGGACAGGTGAAGAGAGCCTTCGCCGCCCCGGGGCAGACAACTGCCATGCGGATCTCCGCGGCGGCCGCCGGACTCTCCTCGAGCGTCGAGTAGGCGGAGTAGGACGGCTTGACGGCGGGAGCCGCGCAGGGTGCGCCGAGGATGCGAAAGGTCGGGAACCGCCCGTAGGACGGGGAAAAGCCCGTGCCGTCTTGCACGTTCTGATACACCGTGTCCTGGATGCCCGCGTTGTTCGCGTACGAGACGGCGCTGCCGGACGCGAGGGTGGGCTCGCCGACCGTGAGCTGGAGATAGTAGGTCCTCCCGGCCGCGAGGACTCCCGAGCCCGGGATCGACACCAGGTGGGGATAGTCCGTCAGGTCGATGGCGGCCGCCTTGAAGAACCACGAGCCCGGGCTGGCTCCGATCGTCGCCTCGAGCCGCATGCCGGCCGAACCCGTCGCCTGCGCAGCCTCGACCTCGACGTGATCGAGGCAGTAGTCGAATCCCGACGGCACCGTGAAAGGCGCCGCCACGATGACGTTGGTGGGCGCGCCCGTCACGCGATCGGTGCCATGGTCGGTCAGGACCTGGCTGTCCGCCGCGTCCGCGTAGAAGCCGTCGCTGGCCATGAAGTTGCTGTACACGACCTGCTGCGTAACCGCCCGACCGGCGCCGGCGAGCAGACCGATGCCGCCAAGCAGCGCTGCCAATAGCTTCATGCTCCCCTCTCCTCTCGTCGGTCCCATTTGATCAAGTACGGGCGCACATACTGCACGACAGCTCCGGTCAAGTCAATGCTGTCTCAGCGAGGACAGCGAGGACGCATGGCGGCCCCGAAAAAACGACGGCCGAAGAGATCTGTAGCCGGAGGGGGCGGAGGAAGGGTCCGACGGCGGAACTCCTCCGGCCGCCGTTTGGGCGAGCCACTGCAGTCCTCCGCACCGCATCTGCCACCCTCGCCCAACCGGAGGCCGGAGCTTACGCCGCCCGCGGCCCGGCCGTGGGGGCATGCCCCGAAGGCTGGTCGAGCGTGGCCCGCACCCGGCGGGCGAGCAGCGCGGGATCGAAAGGTTTCTGCACGAACGCGACACCGGGTGCGTTGGCCTCCACCGCGCGGTCGGCATAGCCGGACATGTAGAGCACACGCAGGCCGGGCCGGCGGGCGCGCAGGGCCTCAGCCAGCTCGACCCCGCTCTTGCCGGGCATGACGACGTCGGTGAGCAGCAGGTGGATGGGGCCGGCATGACCCGCGGCGATCCGCAGCGCGTCGTCGGCGCTGGCCGCCTCGAGCACGACGTAGCCTCGCCCGCCGAGGATCTCGCACGCCAGCGACCGGATCAACGCCTCGTCCTCGGCCACCAGGATGGTCTCGTGGCCGCGGCCCGGAGCGGCGGTCGCGACACTCGCCGGCGCCACGGGTTCATCGGTGCGCGGCAAGTAGACGGCAAAGCTGGTGCCCTCTCCCGGCCGGCTTTCGACCTCGATGTGGCCGCCGCTCTGGTGGACGATGCCGTAGACCGTCGCCAGCCCGAGGCCGGTCCCTTTGCTCGCTTCCTTGGTGGTGAAGAACGGCTCGAAAATGTGCGCCATGACGGCGTTGTCTATCCCGCAGCCGGTGTCGGCGACCCCTAACACGACGTGGGTGACGGCGGCGCCCGGATCGCCCGCGGGTTCCAACTTTGCCCCGGCGACCGGCGGCGCTGGCGGATGATTGTGGGTCGACAGGGTCAGCCTGCCGCCGCCGGGCATCGCGTCGCGCGCGTTGACCACCAGGTTCATCAGCACCTGTTCGATCTGGCCGGCGTCGGCGCGGATGCGCGCGAGCCGCGGCTCGAGATCGGTGATCAGCTCGATGTCTTCGCCGATCAAGCGCCGCAGCATCTGTTCGAGATGACGGACCAGGGCGTTGACGTCGATGACCGTGGGCACCAGCACTTGGTGGCGGCTGAAGGCGAGCAGCTGGCGGGTGAGCGCCGCGGCGCTCTCGCCGGCGCGGACGATCGCCTCGACCTGGCGGCTCAGCGCCGGGCGGTCGGCGAGCGCCTGCAGCACCAGGTTGCCGTAGCCAAGAATCAGGGTGAGCAGGTTGTTGAAGTCGTGGGCGACGCCGCCGGCCAGCCGGCCCACCGATTCCATCTTCTGTGCCTGATGGAACTGGGCCTCGAGCTGGCGGCGCTCGGTGATGTCGTGGAAGATGGCGAGGATGGTCGAGTCGTCGCCGATGCGCACCACCGAAGCGGACACCTCGACCGGGATCCGCGAGCCGTCGGCGCGCACCAGGTGACGGACCGCCACCCCCACGGCTCCTTCCCGCAGCAGGAGCTCGCGGCTCCGGCCGGACTCCCCCAGCTCCTCGGGGGCCACGAAGTCGTCATAGTGCCGTCCGACGATCTCCCGCCGCTGCCGGCCGAGCAGGCGCAAGGCGGCGCCGTTGGCTTCGAGGATGAGGTGCTCCAGGTCGAGCACCAGGATGGCGTCGTTGGCCTGCTCCATCAGGGCGCGGTAGCGCTCCTCGGAGGCTGCTAGCCGGTTGAGCGATTGGCCGAGCGCCACGGTCTGACCGAACTGCACGGCGAGGCTGCCGGCGAAGCCGAGCCAGGAGCCGTCCGAGAGGTCCTGGTGCTCAGAGGCCAGCACCAGCACCCCGAACGTCTCTCCCATCACCACGAACGGCATGACCAGGGCGGAGGACCGCCCCAGCCTGGCGAGGAAGTCGGCGCCGGGGCCGGCGGCGACGGCGGCCGGGGCACCAACCGCGCCCGCGGCACCGGCTGGAGCCGCCGCGCCGACTGCATCCGGGGCTCCGGCCGCGCCCCCTGCGCTGACCGCGCTGGCCGCAGCCAGCGCGGCCGGCTTGCCGGAGGCAACGATCGAATGGATGAGCTCGGGATGGCCGAAGCAGCTCTCGGCATCCTCCCGCATGGCGGCCGCGATCCCGGAATGCGCCTGCAGCCGGTAGCGGTTATCCGCCTCGACGAGATAGAGCAGTCCGGTCGAGAGCCCGGCGGCGTCGAGGCATTGCACCAGCACGTCGCCGATCACCTCGGGAACGTTGGCGGGCTGGCCGAGCACCTCGGTCAGGCTGCGCATGAGCGCCAGCGCCGTCGCCTGGATGCCCGCCTGGCGCAGCAGCGAGCGGTTCTGCGCGGCGTGGCGTTCGAGCTGCGCCTGGACGCGCTGCTGATGGAGGGCTGCCAGCTCGGCTTCGCCCACCGCACCCATGTCGCAGGCGGCCGCCGCCGGAGCCGGCGCGGGCGGCGCGGTGCCGTGCAGGACTTCGCGCAATGCCTCCGAGGCGGCGCGCAAGTCGGCGGTGCGGGCCACCAGGGCGCTGGCGCCCATCTTGCGGGCGAGCTCGTGGTCGGCGCCCTCGAGGTAGGCGGAGGAGAAGAGGATCACCGGTACCGTCGCGAGCATGGGATCGAGGCGCACCTCGCGGCAAAAGGCGAACCCGTCCATCGTCGGCATTCCCGCGTGGGCGAGAACGGCGTCCGGCCGCGCGGCACGGGCCTTGTTCAGTGCCTCCGCGCCCCCCGAGGCCGTCTCGACTACGTAGCCTTCGTGGCCCAGGCGCAAAGCGGCGAGTTTCAGATTGAGCGGATCGTCGTCCGCCACCAGGACGGTCTTGCCGCAACCCGAGCCCCCGGGGGCGCTCAGGTGCGCGCGCACCACCTCGAGCAGGCGCGACGGCTCGATCGGCTTGGGCAGGAACTCGGTGAGCTCGCCGGCCTTCGCCCGCAGCTCGCCGAGGCGGGACACCATGCCGGTGACGAGCAGGGCAGGAATGTCCTCGCGGCCGGCTTGCCGCCGCAGCGCTTCGAGCAAGCGCATGCCATCGGTGTCGGGCAGCACGTAGTCGAGAACGAGGAGGTCGGCCCGCCGCTCGCGGGCGGCGGCGAGCGCCGATTGTCCATCGCCGGCCTCGATCACGCTGTAGCCGTCGCTCTCGAGGGCGACGCGCATCATCTTGCGGGTGATCGGGTTGTCCTCGACCACCAGGACGGTGTGGCCGCTCATGATGAGCTCGCCTGCCCCTGGGCGGCGAGGACGCCGGCGATGACCAACGGCAGGGCTCGGGTGTCGATCGGCTTGGTGATGTAGCCGTCGCAGCCCGCCTGCCGGGCCTTCTCCTCGTCGCCCTTCATGGCGTAGGCGGTGAGCGCCAGGATGACGACGTTGCGGGTCGCGGGGTCTCCCTTGAGGGCCGGGTCAAGGTCAGGCCGTCCATGCCCGGCAGCTGCAGGTCCATCAGGATCAGCCGCGGACGGAAGCCCTCGAGCATCGCCAGGGCCTCCTCGGCATCCACCGCCACCCGCACCTCGTAGCCCTCGGCGGCAAGCATCACGCGTGCGAGCTTGAGGTTGGTCGGGTTGTCGTCGACGATCAGAATCGGCTCACCGGCCACGGGGCTACTCCTCGCCGGCCGGAGATGCCGGCTGTGCCGGCTCCGCTGACCCTGCCGCCGTCGCCGCCGGCACCATCGGCGCCATCGGCAGGCTGGGCACCGGCACTACCCCGGCGCGCGCCAGCGAGGCGAGGACGTCCTGGCGCCTCAAGGGCTTGGTGAGGAAGTCGTGCAGCGGCCAGCCGGTGACCGCCTGCTCCGCCACCACCGTGGTGGCAATCACCGGCACGCCGCGGTTAGGGGCGGTCGCCTGGATGGCGGAGAGCAGCTCGAGAGCGCCGACGTCAGGCAGCAGCAGGTCGAGGGTGACGGCGGCGAAAGCGCGCCGCCGGCAGCGGTCGAGCGCCTCTCCGCCGGTCGCCGCGGCTTCGACGGCGAAGCCGGCCGTGGCCAGCTCCCGCACCAACCAGGCGCGCTCCCTGGCGTCGTCTTCGATCACCAGCAGGCAGGGCGCGTCCGGGTGCGGCAGCGGCGGCGGGTCGGGCGCAAGAGTCGGGGCCTGGAGGGCGGCGCGGGGAAGGACGGCGAAGAAGCGGCTGCCGTGGCCGGGAGTGCTGTCGACGCCGACCCGCCCACCCTGGGCCTCGACGATGCGTCGCGTCAAGGCCAGGCCGAGGCCGGTGCCGCCGTATTTCTTGGCCGCGCCGACGTCGAGCTGCTGGAATTCCACGAACAGGCGTCCCATGTCCTCGGGCCGGATGCCGATCCCGGTGTCCTCGACCTCGAGGCGGAAGTGCTCGCCGTCCTCCGGCGCGACGCGCAGCACGACGCGGCCGTCCTCGGGCGTGAACTTGAGCGCGTTCGAGAGATAGTTGTAGAGGACCTGCTTGAGCTTGCCAGGGTCCGCGAAGGCCTCGCTGGCGCCCGGATCGACCTCGATCGCGATGGCGATGCGGCGCGAGGCCGCCAGGCTCCGGAGGATGTCGCGCACTTCGGCGGCGATCTTGCCGAGGTCCACCCTCTCGGGCAGGAACTCCATCTTGCCCGCCTCGATCTTCGACAAATCGAGGACGTCGTTGATCAGCCCGAGCAGGTGGCGCGAGCTGGTGAGGATATCTCCCAGGTACTCTTTCTGGTCGGGCGCCACCGGCCCCACCTTGCCGTCGTGCATGAGCTCGGCAAAGCCAATGATGGCGTTGAGCGGCGTGCGCAGCTCGTGCGACATGTTGGCCAGGAACTCGCTCTTCAGCCGGCTGGCCTCCTGCAGGCTCCTGCGGCGCAGCTCTTCCAGGCGGTGGCGCTCGGTGATGTCGCGGATGGCGCTCGAAACCAGGACGCCCTCCTCGGTCTCGAGCGGCGAGAGGCTGATCTCGACCGGGAACTCGCTGCCGTCCCGGCGCCGGCCGTAGAGCTCCATGCCGGTGCCCATGCCGCGCACGCGCGGGTCGGCGAAGAAGCGATCGCGGTGCCCCGGATGCTGGCCGCGGAAGCGCTCGGGAACCAGCTTCTCCACCGGCTGGCCGAGCAACTCCTCGCGGCTGTAGCCGAAGAGCTTCTCGGCCTGGCCGTTGATCAGCTGGATGAGCCCCTGGCGGTTGACGATGACCATGGCGTCGGGGACCGATTCGAGCAGGCCGCGGAACTTGGCCTCGACCTTCTGGCGAGCGCTGATGTCGCGGATCGCGGCGATGGCGAAGACGCCGTCCTCGGTCACCAGCGGCGAGAGGCTGATCTCGGCGGGAAAGGTGCTGCCGTCGTGCCGCCGCGCGAAGAGCTCGAGACCGCGGCCCATCGCGCGCGGGCGCGGGTCGGCGAAATAGGCGGTCCGGTGGCCGGGGTGGCGCCCGCGGAAGCTTTCGGGCACCAGCTCCTCGACGGCGCTGCCCAGCAGCTCGCTGCGGCCGGCGCCGAAGAGCCTCTCGGCCTGGGTGTTGACCAGCACGATGCGGCCGTCGCGATTGACCATGACCATGGCGTCGGGCGCGGCCTCGAGGAGGCCGCGGAACCTGGCGTCGAGCATCCGCGACTGCCGCAGCACCTCGAGGCTGGCGGCGGCGTCCGGGTCGGCGGCGGCTGGCGCGGCGCCCGGATCGGCGACCAGAGGGCCCCTGGCGGTGAGTGCGGCGGCGGGCGGGGCGGCGCCGGGATGGCCGGCCGGCCCCTCCATCAGCTCGCGCACCTTGCGCGCCAGGACTTCGATCGAGAAGGGCTTGTCCAGCAGCGCCGCGCCGGGCGGAAGGCCCTCCCGGCCGGCGACCGCGTCATCCGGGGCGCCGGACATGAAGAGGACCTTGATTCCCGGCCGCAGGCTGGCGATCCGCGCCGCCAGGTCGGGGCCCCGCATGCCGGGCACCTGGATGTCGGTGAGCAGGACGTGGATGTCCCGAGATGGTGGCGGGCGATCTCGAGCGCCTGATCGCCGTTGGCCGCCGCGAGCACCGAATAGCCGCAGATGTCGAGCGCCAGCCTGGCCAGCAACCGGATGCTCTCGTCATCCTCCACCAGCAGGACCGTTTCCCGGTCGGGCGGATCCTGCGCAGCGTCAGCCTGCATCGTTCACACCCTTCCTGCTGCGGCGCCGGACGGGTGCGAACGATGCCGGCCGGGGCCGGATGACCGCTTCCCGGTGGCGTGTTGGCGGTACTTTTCAGTCACCCATCGAATGTATGCGGTGCCGGAGTCCGCCAATATCGTCGCGCCGCCGAGAACGGCGTCGTCGGCAGACTGACACGCCGGCTGCCGCACGCCCCTTTCGAAGCGGGCGCGCCGGCGGCTAGCCCGGATTTCTCACGCAGGGGTTGAAAAAGGGCTGCTTCTCATGGCATAAGCGCTGTGTCACCAATTACTTACGCCGCTGGCGGGCAAGAGCACATTGAACCGCTTGGAGCTGGGTGCGCAGACCCAGGATCGTTATCGGAAGATTGCGATC
>Ga0209118_1000832_pt1 | contig 15429 bp, 10 predicted proteins | sample BlaSpr_A8_Ref_M1_FD_187988 | JGI IMG/M metagenome (GOLD analysis project Ga0209118, IMG submission 187988) | Forest soil microbial communities from Thunder Bay, Ontario, Canada - Black Spruce, Ontario site 2_A8_Ref_M1 (SPAdes) (version 2) | ecosystem: Environmental > Terrestrial > Soil > Boreal...
TGCGCCGCCCCCGCCGGCGGTGCCGGCGAAGGCAGGGCGGCGCCCGAGCTGCGTGCGCTGACCGGCACGCGGGTGACGCTGTTGGCGTCGCCGGCCTGCCTGGCCGGTTCCGGCCGGGCGGAGCTGCTGCGCCTCGCTGCCGCGCTCGACGGCGCGGTGGCGGCGATGGCGCCGCGGCTGCTCGGCGACTCTGCGCGGGATCCGGAGCGACTGGAGCCGGGGCCGCCGATCGTCGTGGCGGTCGAGGACGACTTCGTGGAGCAGGCGCGCCACACCGGGGAGATCGGCGAGGCGGTGCCGGCGGCGGCCCCGGACGACCGCGCCGAGCTGCACCTCGTCTACCATCCCGACGACCTCTTCGCCTATCGAATCGCCCTGGCCGGCCGGCTGATCGCGCGCGCCGGACTGGCCCCGGCGGGAGGCCTGGCGCCCTGGCTCGAGCGCGGGGCCGCCCTGTGGCTGGCCGCCGACTGGTACGGCAGGCCCTACCGAGACTGGCTGCCCTGGCTTGCAGGCGCGGAGGTGCTGCCGTCGGCCGCCGAGCTGCTGGCGCCAGGGACGCCGCCCGCAGGGCCCGCCGTCCTCTGGACACCGGTGGCGGCGGCGCTGATCGACCACCTGCCAGGGGAGACGCTGGCGGCGAAGCTCGCGGCGGCCCGGCGCCTGACGCCCCGGGAAGTCGACGCCTGGCTCGCCGGGCTGGCAACCCGGCTGGCGCCGCCGCAGGCGTCCGGCGCGACCTCCGGCGGTAGCGCTGCCGCGACCACCAGCGCCACAGCTATCGCCGCCTCCACCCCCGCGACCACCGCCGGAACCACCGCCGGAACCACCGCCAGCGTTGCCGCGGGGACGCGCGCACCGCTGCCGTTCTTGCGCGGGGTGTCGCTGGCGATGGACAACAGCCTGGAAGGCGGCTATCACGCCCCCGCGCTCGACCGGCAGCTCGATCGGCTGGCGGCGATGGGCGTGGATGCCGTGTCGCTGATGCCTTTCGCTTTCGAGGGAGGGCCGTCCGCGCCTCGCCTGCGCATGCTCGGCGGCAGCCCCGAAAGCGAGACCGACGTCGGTCTCATCCACGCCGTTCGCCGCGCCCGAGCGCACGGCCTGCGCACGCTCTACAAGCCTCACATCTGGGTTGGGGGCGGAAGCTGGCCGGGCGACGTGGCGATGGGGGACGAGCCGGCATGGCAGGGATGGTGGCGCGACTACCGCCGCTATGTCCTGCACCACGCGGTGCTCGCCCGCTGGTCGGGAGCCGACCTGTTCAGCGTCGGCTGCGAGCTCTCCGGGACGCTGGGGAGAGCGGAGGACTGGCGGCGGCTGATCGCAGCGGTGCGCCAGGTCTTCCCCGGCCTGCTCACCTATGCGGGCAATTGGAGCGGCGACCTCGAGCGGGCGCCGTTCTGGGAGCAGCTCGATCTGATCGGGGTCGACGCCTATTTCCCGCTGTCGCCCGATCCGGCGGCCGGGAGCGCGGAGCTGGCGCGTGGCGCCGCCGCGGTGGTGGCGCGTCTCGCCGCCGCCAGCCGCGCCCGGCACCGGCCGCTGCTGCTCACCGAGGTGGGGTTCGCGGCCCGCCGCGCCGCCTGGACGGCGCCTCACCGGGAAGGCGGCACGCCGTCGCAGGCGGATCAGGCGGCCGCCTACGCCGCGCTGTTCGGCGCGCTGGGGCATCCTCCCTGGCTCGCCGGCGCTTTCGTCTGGAAGGCGTTCAGCAGCGAGGCCGCGGATGCCGACCATCCGCCGCCGGCACGGCGCTGGCGGGACAGGGAAGCCGCGGACTTCCGCTTCCTCGGTCGCCAGGCTGAGGCAGCCATCGCCGCCTATTACGCGCGCCGATGATCCGTCAAGGAACCACGAGGTCGGGCCGCTTCACGGGTCGCGGTGAACGATCGTGCCGACGTGCTCGCCTTCGAGGGCGGCCTGGATGCGTTCGGGGTGGCGGCCGTTGACGAGCTGGAAGCGATCGAGGAGACGGGCGTTGGCGAGCAGGTCGAGGAGGATCGGCTCGAAGGGGAGGGTTGCGAGGCCTCGCCGGCGCACCTCGGCCACGGTGATCTCAGGGATGAGGCGGGCGGCGGGAGCGAGCTTGGGATCGGCGTCGTAGAGACCGTCGACGTCTTTGACCAGGGTGAGGCTCTTGCAGCCGAAGCATTCGGCGAGCAGGAAGGCGCCGGCGTCGGTGCGGTGCGGGGGAATGCGGCCGATGCTCGGCGGGTGCTCCCATAGCGAGTACGGCGGCACGCTGCTGAACACCACCCCCGGCGCGCTGTGCAGGAAGAGCGGCAGCAGGTGGCCGAAAATCTCGGGAGGAATGGCCACGACGCCATAGGGAGCGAGCAGCGTCCCCAGGATGTGGGCATTGCCCAGCGCATCGGCCGCGGCAAGCTGTGCCAGGACGCCGGTCGGCAGCCCGAGGTCGAGACCGATCGAGAACACGTGGCGGGTGCGCACGCCGCCGCCGGTGCCCAGGATCAGCTTCCAGCGCTTCAGGCAGTCGGCGAGGGCGGCGACCACCGGGTAGACCACCTCTCGCCCTTCGTCGAAGATCGAGCGGCCGCCGATCTTGAGCACGTGGGCCTCGGGCAGCATGCGGAAGACCGGGCCCTCGGTGGAGCGCTCCACCTGGCGGTCGAGCAGGCTCTCGCGCATCAGCCGCGAGCGCACGTGCCGGCGCGCCTTGGGATCGGTCGCGGGATCGGTCCCGCGCCGCGACCCCGGATCGGCGGCGGAGGAGCTGGAAGTGTCGGACTCGGGCTCGGTCATCGGTGCGCGTTCCTCGGTCGGTGGCGGCGGCGTCGCGGTGGCGGCGATGAGTGGCGATCGATGGCGGTCGGTGGCGATCGGTGTCGGTCGGCAGCGAGGTGCGGGGGCCAGGGGGCGTCAGTCGGCGCTGATGACAGTGCCCACTGCCTCGCCCTCCAGGGCGCGGGTGAGGTTGCCCGGCACCAGGCCGTTGATGACCTGGATGGAGCGCCGGATCTGGGCGTTGGCCATGAACTCGAGGACGGCGCGCTCGACCACGATGTCCTGGAGGTCCATCTCCGCGAGCTCGGCCACCGTGGCGCTGGGGATGAAACGGGCGTGCCGGTCCTTCTTCGGGTCGGCGGTGTAGAGACCGTCGACATCCTTGACATAGATCATCGATCGCGTCCCGAGCACTTCGCTGACCAGGTAGGCGCCGGTGTCGGTGCGATGGGGCGGGATGCGGCCGCCGCCCAGGACCGGGTTCTGCTGCCAGTAGATATAAGGAGGCATGCCAAAGAAGATGACGGCGCCGCGCTCGGCCAGGTAAAGGGGAAGCTGCGCAAACTGGGCAGGCTCGATGAACGGGATGCCATACTTGGCCAACAGGTAGCTCATCATGCGGGCGTTCTGCATGCTGACGAAGGTGCCCAGCACGGAGAGGACGCCCGTCGGCATGCCGAGGTCGAGGCCGACGCTGTAGGCGTGACGGGCGCGCGTGCCGGCGCCGGTGCCGAGGATCATCTGGTGGCGGCCGAGATTGGCGACGATCTCGTCGATCAGCGGGAAGACCGCCGCGCGCCCGCGGTCGATGAAGCTCTGGCCGCCGATCTTGACGACATTGGCCTGAGGCAGGATGTGGATGGGCGCCGGCAGGCCGGTGCGGGCGAGCAGGTCCGCGTCGGAGAGCGAACCCTCCACCAGCGCCTGGCCCAGCTCGGTCAGCAGCTCGTCGATCGCCGGCCCGGTCTCGTTCGTCTCCATCTCGCTCTCCATTGCACCTCCGGGGAATCCCCCGCCGGGCCTTCGTCTTATGGCGCGGGCGGCAATCGCACGCCCTCGAGGACATAGGTCTCTTCGGCGGACGACTCGGCGTCGAGGTCCCCGAAGGTCCGCGCTGCCCAGGCTTCCAGCTCGGCGAGCACCGACTCCTGGACCCCTGGCGGCAGCACGACGCCGCCGAGGCCGAGCTTGCTCCGCCAGCTGGCGAGCGACTGCCGGGGGCTATGCCACGCCGGCCAGCGCGCGACTTCGGTGCGCGGCAGCTCGACGGCGCCGAGCTCGCGGCAGGCCGCGAGGAAGCGCCGGCTGCCGGCGGCGCGGGGCGTGAAGCCTCGCTCGCGCACCAGGCGCTGCATCTCGCGCGCCATCCGCGCCTTGACGCTCTCCGGGCGACGCTCCACCCACCCCAGCAGGCAGACGCCGGCTGGCGCGCCGACGCGAAAGACCTCGCCGACGACGTGCCCGAGCGGCAGCAGATGCATGGCCCGCGAGCTGAAGACCGCCCGCACCGAGCCGGCCGGCAGCGGCCAGCCGAACGCGCCATCGGCCTGCACCAGGCCGGCGCGGCCCGCCCCCGGCCGGCGGCGGAAGAGCTCCAGCATGCCGCGCGACCGGTCCAGGCCGACGTAGCGCACGGGGTGATCCAGGAACCAGCGGCCGATCATGCCGGTGCCGGCGCCGATCTCGAGCACCCGATCGCCGTTTCCGGCCCGGGCCAGGGCGATCACGGCGGCGGCGATGGCGCGGCAGTCGCCCTCCGGCAGCCCGACGCGGCGATCGAACTGCGGCGCCTGGCCGTCGAAGGGAGTCGGCGAACCGATCCCGGGAGGCGGCGCTGGCATCGATACGGTGTCCGGAACGCTCAAATGATGGAAGACTGCACGCGAACGAGATGGGAAGATATGGGAAGCCATCCGCGAAGGCAAGGGGCAGCCGTGGGCCAGTCCGTCAGGGTCGCCGCGATCGCCTCCGCAGCCGATGAGCGATCGATCCGCGGGTCCTCTCGTGGCGAGCGGCGGCCGCGGCGGGCCGCCGCCTTGGGCGATACGGTCGGATGGCCTGTGGACCTGGCTACGGTGCCCCCTTGCGGGCAAGAGGCGGCGACAGGCGTACGAACCGCGCCACGGACGGCACTCCCTGGGCGTTCAACAGGAAGAGCAGGTAATAACCGGGAGGCGCGAGGTTGGCGTTCGCCGGTGCCTTGACGGTCAGCGCGCCGGCGCCGACGATGAAGGTCATGCCCACCAGCCGCTGCTCCATGTCGAAGGCATGGGTCACGGCGCCGGCGCGGACCAGGACGACTGCCTTGACGCTCTTCGCGTCGGGAGTGCGCACTTTGAACCGAGCGCCATAGGTGACGGCTGCGGGAACGACGCTGCTGATGGCCGGCCGCTTCGCGGCGCTGCCGTCGGCATTGAACAGATAAGGCGGCGAGTAGACCTCGATCTCGTGCTGGTAGACCTTGCGCACTGGATTGCCGCCCAGCGCCAGCACCGTGGCGTCCGGCAGCAGCAGCGTGTTCGAGTGGTAGAGCCGCGGGAACTCCATGGCGCTTGCGGAGCTGAAGGCATTACTCTCCGGGTCGTAGAGCTGGGCCTCCTTGACCGCCGCGGCGTTGTCCTCGTCGGTTTTCGATCCACCCGATACCAGGACCTTGCCGTTGGGGAGGATGGTCGCATTCAACTGGACGCGGCCGCTCACCATCTTCGGTCCCTCGACCCACGCCGGCGATGGGACCGACAGATCGATCAGCTCGGTGGTGTCGGTGGCGGCCGGGCTGGCGCCGCCCAGGATCATCACCCTCGGCTTGAAACCGCTTGCCGGAGTCAACGGCAGCAGCACGGAAGTGCCGTAGTCCCGGTTGCTGCCGAAATTGGTGGTGGCAACCTCGGTGAACGTATGGGCCACCGGATCGTACAGCTGGGAATCGCGGTTGGCGCCGGACTCGAAGACCTTGCCGCTCGGCAGCAGGTGCTGGCGGGGATAGAGCGGCACGTCCGGGAAGATGGTTCCCGCGGCGGTCCAGGCTGTTCCCGTCCAGATCTGGACGGTGGGATTGATCGCGCCGTTCGTGTCGTTCAAGCCGGAATCGACCAGGACCGAGCCATTGCCCAGCACCGTGCCGGTGGGATACCAGCGGCCGCCGCTCATCGGCGGCAGGTCGGTGAACTTCTCGCTGGCTGGAGAGAAAACGGAGGCCCGGGGCTGGCCGAAGAACGGGTCGTACTTGACGGTGCCGCCGAAGACCAGCGGCCTGCCGTTCGGCAGGACCACCATGCCGCTGCAGAACATGTCCCAGGCGATCTTGAACGTCTTGATCGTCGCCGTCTTGGGATCCCAGACTCCGGCTTGCAGGTTCGTGTTGTCGGGATCGTTGCCGGAGCCCTGGATGATCAGCACCTTGCCGTTGTGCATCAGGGCCACGTGCACGGGGTTGATGGGCATGACCGAAGGCAGCGTGACCCACTTGCCGGTCTGCGCCGGGTTCTCCGCCGCCAGGGCCGCGGGCTTGGTCTTGTGGTGAGTCTCGGCCGGCTCGATGAACGGCGGTTTCTGGTTCTCCTGGGCGTCGACGGCGGGGTGCAGGACGGCACAGGCGAGGAGGCCGAGGGCGGCGGGGACGAGGCGCTGGCCTGCAAGGAAGAGTCGCATGTGCATACCTCCCGTAGGGGACGTCGATAAGACTTCCGGCGGCTCAGGAGCTGCGAATCTACGCCTATGCCTATGCTGGTCCTCCGGCCACGGTGTGTCAAGCGGTCACCGCGGCGGGGCGGCACTCCTATAATCGGCGGCGTGGCGGGCTTCTACGACGAGTTGCTCGAGGCGGCGGTGGCTGCGGCGAACGCCGGATCGGCGGTGTTGCGGCGGTACTTCCGGTCCGGCGATCTGGACGTGGTGCGCAAGGGCGAGAACGATTTCGTCACCCGCGCCGACCGCGAGAGCGAGACGGCGGTGCTGGGCGAGGTGCGCCGGCGCTTTCCGGGGCACCGCATCCTGGCGGAGGAGGGTGGGCGTGGAAGCGGCGGCGGTGCCAGCGAGTACGAGTGGCTGGTCGATCCGCTCGACGGCACGACCAATTTCTTGCAGGGGCTGCCGGTGTGGTGCGTGTCGGTCGCCTGCCGGCGCGGCGCGCGGGTGGTGGCGGCCGCAGTCCTCGATCCTCCGGGCGGGAACCTGTTCACCGCGGCGCTCGGCTCCGGCGCGCGGTGGAACGGGCGGCGGATGGCGGTCTCCGGCCATCCCGGGCTGCAGGGATCGTTCCTGGCCACCGGCTATCCGTTCCGCGCCCACGCCACGCTCGACGTCTATCTCGGCGTCTTCCGCGAGGTGTTCCTCGCCGCCAAGGCGATCCGCCGTTGCGGCTCCGCCGCGCTCGACCTCGCCTTCACCGCGGCCGGCGTCTACGACGGCTTCTTCGAGTTCCGCCTGTCGCCCTGGGACATCGGCGCCGGCGTGCTGCTGGTGCGCGAAGCCGGCGGCACGGTCACCGACGTCGACGGCGGCGAGGCTTTCTTCGCCAGCGGCAACGTGGTGGCCGGCAGCCCCGCGGTGCAGCGCGAGCTGAGAGAAGCAGTGGCTCGCCACGCCAGCGAGAAGGACCTCGACCGCCTGAGTCCGGTGCGGGTCTAGATCGGCGCTCAGATCCCGGTGACCCGAACCACTTCCTCAAACGTGGTCGTGCCTTCGGCGAGCTTGCGCAGGGCGGACTGGCGGAGGGTGCGCATGCCGTTCTTGACCGCCTCGCGCTTGATCTCGGGGGCGTCGGCGCCGCGCAGGACCAGCGACTTGACGGCGTCGTCGATCGCGAGGATCTCGAAGATGCCGGTGCGGCCCAGGTAGCCGGTGCCGCGGCACTCGAAACACCCTTCGCCCTCCTTGACCTTGATGCGCTTGCCGGCGGGAACCGACAGGCGCAGGGTAGCGGCCTCGTCGGCGGAGAGGTGGCGCTCGGCGATGCAGTGCGGGCAGATGCGGCGCAGCAGGCGCTGGGCCATGGCGCCGACGAGCGTGGAGCTGATCAGGAAGCGCTCGACGCCGAGGTCCACCAGGCGGGAGATCGACGAGGCGGCGTCGTTGGTGTGCAGGGTCGAGAACACCAGGTGGCCGGTGAGCGCCGCCTGGATGGCGTACTGGGCGGTCTCGGGGTCGCGGATCTCGCCCACCATGATGACGTCCGGGTCCTGGCGCAGGATGTGGCGCAGGGCTGCGGCAAAGGTGATGCCGACCTTGAGCTGGACCGACGTCTGGTTGAACTCCTCGTAAACCATCTCGATGGGGTCCTCGATGGTGGTCACGTTGAGCTCGCGGGTGGCGATGGTCTTGAGCGTCGAGTAGAGGGTGGTGGTCTTGCCGGAGCCGGTGGGTCCGGTCACCAGGATGATGCCGTGGGGGCGGCTGATGAAGTCGTTGAACAGCTGCATCTCGTCAGGGTAGAAGCCGAGCCCGGTGAGGTCTTGCAGGAGCAGCTGCGGGTCGAAGATGCGCATCACGACCTTCTCGCCGAAGGCAACGGGCAGGGTGGCGATGCGCAGCTCGACGTCGCGGCCGTTGCGCGTGGCCTTGATGCGGCCGTCCTGGGGGCGGCGCTTCTCGGCGATGTCCAGGCGCGACATGGTCTTGATGCGCGACACCACCGCGGCATGCACGATCTTGGGCATCTTCTGGATGTCGTGCAGGACGCCGTCGATGCGGAAGCGGATCAGGCTCTCCTCGCGCTTCGGCTCGATGTGGATGTCGCTTGCCCGGCTGTCGAAGGCATGCTGCATCATGAACTCGACGGCGTTGACCACGTGCTGGTCCGAGGACTCGATCTCGCTCTCGCTCTTCATCCGCACCAGCTGCTCGAGGTTGCCGAGATCGATGCCGCTCGACAGGTCGCGCTCGGCGCGCTTGACCGAGTGGCGAAGGCCGTAGAACTCGGTGATCGCCTTGAGGATGTCGGGCTCGGAGGCGACCACGAGCTCGATGTCGCGGCCGGCGATGCGGCGGAAGGAGTCGACACCCTCGAGATCGTAGGGATTGGCGCAGGCGACGCGCAGGCGGCCGTTGGTCATCTGCAGCGGGATCATGCGGTGGCGGCGCGCGAACGGCCGCGACATCTTCGACTCCATGAGGTCGGCGTTGAGGCTGAGGCTGTCGATGCGTTGATGGATCAAGCCGGCGTCGGCGGCGATGGCCTGAGCGATCTCCTGCTCGCCAACAGGGACCCCCGAGTCCTTGGCGTGCGGCAGGTGCAGGCGCATCACCAGGTCGTAGGCGAGAGCCTTCTGCTCGTAGGCGGTGCTCGAGCGCAAGCGTTGCGGTACGAGCTTGGCCTCCTGGCGGATGGTCTCGCCCTGCTCGCGCGTGACGTAGCCCTGGCGGACCAGGATATCGGCCACCAATTCGGGGGTGAGGTTCATGGGTTTAGGGCCTCCTGCGGCCTGCCGCTCGCCACCAGTGTAGCGGAAGCCGCCTTCCCGGGCAGCGGGGCCTGCGGGGAATCCCCCTCCGGCCGGCCTCGAGGGGGCGGCGGAGGTCCTCTCGGCCGCCGGTTGGGCGAGCGGGGGCGGCGAGGGCGGTGGACTGCGGTGGCTGCCCAACCGGCGGCCGAGAGGACCTCCGCCGCCCGCGGACCTGTCTTCTTCCTTTACGGCTGTCGATCTCCGGCTCTCCGGCTGCCGCTGGGGCGGCCATGGACGGAGTGAATGATCGTACGATTTAAACGCTATTGATCTATTCGCCCACGCGCTGTTGAACGGCTTTTACGGAGGCGCTGTCGCGAACGCGCCGAATGTAGCTGGTAGAATTACACCGCGATATAATCTTTGAATGTCGTCCCAGCGCCGGCAGCTGAGCGAGACGGCGGCCGAGCGGCTGCGGGTGGCTCCTAATTCCATGGCGATCAGCGACAGCATCGATTCGATCATTAGCAATGTCGGCGATCGCAACGATCTCGGCGATACCGGCATGCCGCCATGCCAGCGCCACCGGCGATCGCTGCAACGGCGACGGCAGCGATGCCCGCTCGCGGCGGCGCCGCCGGCGGTCGCCGATGCGGCGCGATGAGCTGAATCATGGCCCGTTGTCGTTATCAAAGATTGGAGTCGACGCCGAATGGGGTAGAGGAGGCCGCCATCGTGTCTGGAGCAATCAGGAAGGACCGGAGCAGCGGGGTCGGCCAGGGCGAGGGCGTCATGCGCATCGCCGTCACCGGCATCGGTGCGGTGACGCCTCTGGGCATCGGCCGCGAGGAGCTGTGGAGTCGCCTGCTCGCCGGCAAGCACAGTTTCGCGCCAGTCGAGTCATTCGACACCTCGGCCTTCCGAGTACACCTGGGAGCCGAGGTGCGGGGGTTCTCGCCGGCGCCTTACGTGCGTACGCTCGATCCGGCGCGGCTCGGACGCACGTCGCAGCTGGCGATCGCGGCAGCGCGGCTGGCTCTCGCCGATGCCGGGCTCGACGATTGGCACGAGGGGAGGCAGTGGGGAGTAACCGGCGATCGCGCCGGGTTGGCTCTGGGCACCACCTCGGGCGAGTCGCGCGAGATCGAGCGCTTCGACGACCGCTATCTCGCCGGCGAGCTCGACGCGGTGGGCAGCGAGTTCATGGGGCGCTATCCCTGCCACATGATCGCGGCGCACGTGGCGCGCGAGCTGGGCCTCGCCGGGGTCAACACCATGATCCCGGCAGCCTGCGCCGCCGGCAATTACGCCGTGGCCCATGCCGTCGACGTGCTGCGCGCCGGCCGCGCCGACCTGATGCTGGCCGGCGGCGCCGACGCCTTCTCGCGCACCACCTTCGCCGGCTTCGCCCGCCTCGGCGCCATCGCGCCCGAGCGCTGCCAGCCGTTCGATCGTGGGCGCAAGGGGATGATTCCAGGCGAGGGGGCGGCGGTGCTGGTGCTCGAGCCGGTCGCCGCGGCGCACCGGCGTGGAGCCCGAATCTACGCGGAGGTCGCCGGCTACGGCATGTCGTGCGACGCCCACCACATGACCGGGGCCCATCCGGAAGGCGCAGGGGCGGCGCGAGCGATGTCGCGCGCCCTGGCCGACGCCGGAATGGCGCCGGAGGAGGTGAGCTACATCAGCGCCCACGGCACCGGCACGCTGCTCAACGACCGGCTGGAGGGGATCGCGGTGAGGCGGGTATTCGGGGCCGGGACCAGGGTGCCGATCAGTTCGATCAAGTCGATGCTTGGTCACACCATGGGGGCGGCGTCGGCCATCGAGGCGGCGGTGTGCGCGCTGGCGGTGGCAAACGACGAGATCCCGCCGACGATGGGCTTGGAGGACCCGGAAGGCGACCTCGACTACGTGCCGAACGCGGCGCGCCGCCACCGGGTGGAGGTAGCGATGAACAACGCCTATGCCTTCGGCGGCAGCAATGCCTCGACGGTCTTCAAGAAGTGCGACGCGGCATGAGCGACCGGATTGCTGCTGAGCAGGAGCCCGCCGCCGGTGCCGAGGACTCCGGCCGGCCGGCAGCACAGCTGGTGCCGCGGTTCACCGGCCAGGGCTACGCGGACGAGGATCTGGCGGCGCGGCGGCGCTGGGTGGAGGAACGGACGGGCACGCGCCTGGACCACGTCGGCCGGCACTCGGTGAGCGGCGAGGAGATGCGCGGGAACGTCGAGAACCCGATTGGCGCCGCGCAGGTGCCGCTGGGGGTGGCCGGGCCGTTGGCGATCCAAGGCGAGTACGCCCGCGGCGTCTTCTACGTGCCGCTGGCCTTGACCGAAGGCGCGGTGGTGCGCTCGTACGAGCGCGGGATGATCGTACTCACCCGGGCGGGGGGCGCGGTGGCGCGGCTCTCCGCCGACGAGAACCGGGTGGCGCCGGTGTTCCGGTTCGACGGCGTCGCCGAAGCGCGCGAGTTCTGCCTGCGGCTCGAGGAGCTGCTGCCGGAGGTGCGGGCCGCCGCGGAGGCGACCACCCGGCACGGACGCCTGCTGCGGCTCGAGCCGCGGCCGCTGGGGCGGGCGGGGATGGTCAACTTCTGCTATTCGACCGGCGACGCCCACGGCATGAACATGATCGTCAAGGCGACCGAGAGCGCCTGCGAGTTGCTGGTCGCCCGCGGCGCGGCGGGGCGCTACACGATTTTCAGCGGCATGGACTCGGAGAAGCGGGCGAGCGGCTCGCTGCTCGGCGGCGGCAAGGGCAAGCGAGTGGTGGCGGGCGCCCGGCTGCCGGCGCGGCTGGTGCGGGCCTACCTGCACACCACTCCCGCCGAGTTGCACGAGGTCTGGGAGGCGACGCTGCTCGGCCATCTGCAGGCCGGCGCGCTCGGCTACAACGGCCAGTACGCCAATGGCCTGGCGGCGCTGTTCATCGCCTGCGGCCAGGACGTCGGCAACATTGCCAACTCCGCGGTAGGGATCACGCACGCGGAGGTGACTCCCGAAGGCGACCTCTACGCCAGCGTCACCCTGCCGTCGCTGACCGTGGCGACAGTGGGCGGCGGCACCGGCGGCGGCACCGCCCGCGAATGCCTGGAGATGCTCGGCTGCGCCGGTCCGGGAGGGGCGCCGAAACTGGCGGAGATCGTTGCCGCGACGCTGCTCGCGGGCGAGCTGTCGATGGGCGCGGCGCTGGCCAGCGGCGAGTTCGTTCTCGCGCACGAGACCTACGGTCGTAATCGTCCTCCGGGTCCGCAGGAGCCTCCGGGGCCCGCCGTGACCGGCGAGCCCGAGGCGTCCGCGCCGCCCCCGAAAGCATCGTCGCCCGCGGCGCCGCCGGGGCCGGAGGCCGCGGGGTGAAGCGGCTCTTTCGCGGTCTGCGGCGGCCGCCCGACGCCGCGTACGACGTGGTGGTGATCGGCTCCGGGATCGGCGGGCTGATCGCCGCCAACCTGCTGGCGCGGGATGGTGCGCGGGTGCTGCTGGTCGAGCAGCACTACATGGTGGGCGGCTTCTGCAGCACCTTCCGCCGCGGCGGCTTCACCTTCGACGCGGCCACCCATTTCTATCCGCTGCTCGGCAACCCCGAGACCCTCACCGGGAAGCTGCTGGTCGAGTTGGGGGTCGAGACGAAATGGGTGAAGATGGACCCGGTTGACACCTTCCATTTCCCGGATGGGACGCGTTTCGACGTGCCGGCGGCGTTCGACGCCTACCTGGCGTTGCTGAAGGCCGAGTTCCCGCACGAGGCGGCGGCGCTCGACGTCTTCTTCGCCGAGGTGCGCCAGGCCTACCTGCTCGGCCTGCTGCGCTACTTCCGCGGCCGCGAGGCGCCGGGCCTGGCTCCCTATGCCGACCTGACGGTGCGGCAGGCACTCGAGCGGCACTTCCGGGACCGCAAGCTGAAGCTGCTGCTGACCGCCGACTGCCCGCACTGGGGATCGCCGCCGGAGCGCACCTCGTTTGTCTTCGATTCGATGCTGCGGCTGTCGTACTTCCTCGGCAACTATTACCCCCGCGGCGGCTCGCAGGCCTTCGCCGACGAGCTGGCGCGATGCCTGGAGGAGCGCGGCGGCCACGTCTTGATGAGCACCGCGGCGCGACGCATCCTGGTCGAGGAGGGCCGGGCTCGAGGGGTCGAGCTCGAGACCCTGCGCGGGCCGTTGCGCAGCGCCGAGCCGGCGGACGGCCGCGGAGCGGGCCGCTCCCGGGTGCGCTGCGGCGCGGTGGTCTCGAATGCCGACCTGCTGCACACCTGGGAAGCCCTGGTGCCGCCGGAGCACGTGCCGCCGGGTTACGTCGCGGGCTTGCGGCGCCTGCGGCCCACGTATCCTTGCTATCTGATGCACCTCGGCCTGACCGGCGTCGAGCCGGCGACGCTCGAGCGGCTCCAGGGCTACTACTGGCACGCCTGGGACTCGGACCAGGCGGCGGCGGGGGCGGTGGACTTCAAGCTCTTCGCGCCGACGCAGTACGAGCCGGCGATGGCGCCCCCCGGCGGCCAGGTGCTGATCGTGCAGAAGGTCGTGGAGGTGGACTACACCGCGAACGAGGTGGATGGCGGCTGGCCGAGTCACAAAGCCGCCGTCGACGCCTTCGTGCTCGACCGGCTCGAGCAGCTCTCGCCCGGGATCGGCGCCCGCATCGCCGTGCGCACCAGCGCCTCGGCGTACACCTCCTGGCGCTTCACACTGAACCACCAGGGCGCGATGCTTGGCTGGGAGATGTCGCCGGAGCAGGTGGGCTCCGGCCGTCCCGATCTCACCGGTCCGCTCGCCGGCCTCTACACCGTCGGGCACTGGACGCGGCCCGGCGGCGGTATCACGCCGGTGATCGTGTCGGCGCAGCAGGCGGCGAAGCTGGCGGCGGCCCAGGTGGGGACGACCCGGTCGCACTGCGGCAGCGCAGCTGACGGCGGAAGCCTCGAAACCTGGGATGCGAGGGGGCAGGCGCGCGAAATCGGTATCGCCTTTTAGGCACCGATGCCGCCATCTCGTATCCGGTGGACGTCATTTATGCGCATTGAGATGGATAGCGAGCGTGAGCCTGGCGCGGGTCTTGTAACGAGTAAGGACGCTGGACGCCTTCAGGAGTGGATCGAGTTTCCCTCCCGCTGCTCATGGCAGCAGCGGGAGCGTCTGGATTCACATCGCCGACGCGAGGAGGGGTAGTCATGGACGCTTCAGAGGTCAGGAACCGGATCAAGAAGATCATCGGCAGCATCGCCGGCATCGATCCGCAGCGCATCGGCGACGAGGCCACGCTGCGCGGCGAGCTCAGCCTGGATTCGTTGTCGCTGCTCGAGATCAGCGTCGACGTCGATCTCGCCTTCCAATTGAATCTGCCCGACGAGAGCTATAAAGAGATCGACAGCGTGCCGGCCATGGTGGAGCTGGTGATGTGCCGCCAGGCCGAGCTCGCTGCCACCGCCGGCGCTCAGGAAGCCGTCGCGGGATAGATCGGGATGATCGTGATAAGTCGGGGTGATCACGGGGGATCGGGGTGATCGGGTGCTCGGGGCGAGCGCCGTGACCGAAAAGGCGAGCAGGCCGGAAAGCGAGCGGGTCTTCGGGTGAGAGAGACGACGATGGCGAGGCGCATCGCGGTCACCGGCCTGGGAGCGGTGACGCCGGTGGGCACCGGCAAGGACGAAGTGTGGGCGAACCTCCTTGCCGGTCGGCTGGGCTTCGCGCCGGTGGCGTCGTTCGACACCAAGGCGTTCAACGTCCACTTGGGCGCCGAGGTGCAAGGCTTCTCGCCCGCTCCCTATGTGCGCCGGCTCGATCCGCAACGGATGGGACGCGCCTCGCAGCTGGCGATCGCCGCGGCGCGCCTGGCGCTGGCCGACGCCGGGCTGGGGGGCGGACCCGGCGACCTCGTCGACCTCAGCCAGCCCGCCGTCATCCCCGAGCTCGCCGGCGTCGCCATGGGGACCACGTCGGGGGAACCGCGCGAGGTCGAACGCTTCGACGACCGCTACCTTGCCGGCGAGCTCGACGCGGTGGGCGCGGAGTTCATGACGCTCTATCCCTGCCACATGATCGCGGCGCACGTGGCGCGTGAGCTGGGTCTTGCCGGTGTCAATACCATGATCCCGGCGGCTTGCGCGGCCGGCAACTACGCCCTGGCCCATGCCGTCGACGTGCTGCGCGCCGGCCGCGCCGAGCTGATGCTGGCCGGCGGCGCCGACGCCTTCTCACGCATCACCTATGCCGGGTTCGCGCGGCTCGGCGCCATCGCGCCGGAGCGCTGCCAGCCGTTCGACCGCCAGCGCAAGGGGATGATTCCCGGGGAGGGGGCGG
>Ga0209118_1000833_pt1 | contig 15429 bp, 15 predicted proteins | sample BlaSpr_A8_Ref_M1_FD_187988 | JGI IMG/M metagenome (GOLD analysis project Ga0209118, IMG submission 187988) | Forest soil microbial communities from Thunder Bay, Ontario, Canada - Black Spruce, Ontario site 2_A8_Ref_M1 (SPAdes) (version 2) | ecosystem: Environmental > Terrestrial > Soil > Boreal...
TGAGCGCCTGATCAAAGTCACGGAAAACGCTTCGCGAAAACTGAACTCGCTCCTGCAAAAACAGGGACGCGTGACGGGCGCGCTGCGCGTGGCGGTGATCGGCGGCGGCTGCTCGGGGTTGCAATACAAGATGGACCTCGTCGATGGGCCGGCGAACCGCGACATCATGGTGCAATCGTCCGACGTGCGCGTGGTCGTCGATCCGAAAAGCGCGCTCTTTGTCAGCGGCTCCCTCCTCGATTACAGCGATGATCTGCAAAAGGGCGGATTCAAGGTGACGAATCCGAATGCGGTGGCGCATTGCTCCTGCGGCGAGAGCTTCGCCGCATGATCGATTATTTCGCGCTGCTCAATCAACCGCAGGCGCCGTGGCTCGATCTCGGAGAGCTGAAGGACGCCTACCACAAGAAAACTTTGCAGGCGCACCCGGATGCGCAGACAAACCGGCCGGAGGAAACGGACGCGAGCTTTGCGAGTCTCAATGAGGCGTATCAAATTTTGCAGGATCCAAAACGGCGACTGCATCACCTCCTGAGCTTGCACGGCCGCGCTCCCTCTGCCGCCAACCAAACGGTCCCTCAGCAATTACACGATTTGTTTCCCGCCGTGGGCGCGGTGACCCAGCAGGCGAACCTCCTCCTGGAAAAGATTCGGGCAACCTCGAATGCGTTAAGCCGCTCGCTCTTGAAGCCGGAAACGATCGAACTCATGAGTCAGACGAAAGAAGTGCGGGCGAAAATTCAGGAGCTGTCCGACGCCGCGCTCGCTCAACTGCGCGAAATCAATGCGGCCTGGGCGAAAAATCCAGCGGATCAAATTGAGACCTTATCGAACCTCTACTTCGCTTTCGCGTACCTGACTCGTTGGTCGAGTCAGCTCGACGAGATCGCGTTTCAGTTATCGCTGCATTGATCTCACAGTAGAAGCGGCGAAGCTTTGCAGCACAGGCATCTTGCCTGTGGGGCAAATGGGCGTCTCGCCCGTTTTGCGAACGATTTGAAATAGACAGGCAAGATGCCCGTCCGCCCCACAGGCAAGATGCCTGTGCTACAGAGGTGTTCATTTGAACTTGAACTGATATTATTCCTGGCGAACATAGAGCATGCTCACGGAGCGACAGCGAGGCATTCTGGAATTCATTCAGTTCGAGCAGCGTGAAAAAGGCGTGACGCCGAGCACGCGCGAGATTCAGCATCATTTCGGGTTCGCGAGCCAGACGTCGGTCATGCAATACATCGACACGCTCGAACGGAAAGGATTTCTCGACCGTCACGCGCGCAAGGCCCGCGCCCTCATCACCCCGGTACAGAAAGTTCGCATCACCGACATTCCGATTTACGGACAGATCCCGGCCGGCATGGCGACGCTCACGGAACAAACCATTGAAGGGCATGTTTCCCTCGACGCGCGCTCGGCGAATGCCTCCAAGAACGGGCGCACTTTCGCGCTCCGGGTCCGGGGCGATTCCATGATCGACGCGCACATCCTGGATGGGGACATCGTGATTCTGGAGGACCGGAAAGAGGTGCATAACGGCGACATCGTGGCGGCATTGATTGATGGGGAAACGACTTTGAAGCGTTACGTGACGGAACATGGCCGGCCTTACTTGAAGGCGGAGAACCCGCTTTACCCGAATCTGGTCCCGGCCCGTGAGCTCCGCATTCAGGGCGTGATGGTTTCGCTCGTGCGAAAGCAGATGCCGCCGCGCCGGAAACGGAGTTAGTGTTCAGTTGAACATATCGCCCGGTTGTGTCATTTTCGGGGCATGGCTGGGAGCAGTTCCATTATCGATCTTCGGAATCTGCTCGCGGAACGTTTTCCGCAGCAAGCGCCTTCGCCTCATCTCCGCTTAGCGACAGGTCTCCCTTTCATCGACGAAACGATCGACGGAGGGTTGCCGAAAAGCGCCATCACGGAACTGAGCAGTCCGAATGTAAGCGCCGGCACCGCGCTTTTGATCTGCGCTCTTTTGGAACGCGCGCATCGCGACGGCTATTTCCTCGGCTTGATCGACGGACGGGATTCCTTCGATCCGCAATCCCCCGGCGCTGCGCGCTTGCGCAACCTGCTTTGGGTCCGTTGCACGAAAGCTTTCGATGCAGTGAAAGCGGCCGATCTGCTTCTGCGCGATGGCAATTTCCCTCTGGTGATTCTTGATCTCGTATTAAATGTCCCGGAAGAGCTGCGCAAAATTCCGCAAACAACCTGGTATCGATTACAACGGCTCGTGGAAGCGGCTCCGACCGCTTTTCTCGTGCTTACCCGCGCGAGCATCCTGAGCAGCGCGCAATTAAAATTGTCGCTCGATAATACCTGGACGCTGCCGGATTTGGAGCAGGATACGCTCGCTCCGCGTTTCAAGATCATCGTGAAACGAACGCAAGGCGGAAGACAAGCGATGCTCGGAGCGGGCTGATGTTTGCGACGATTTATTTGCCTGATTTCTATTTGCAGGCGGCGCTCCGTCACCAGCCGGAGCTGCGCATAAAACCCGTCGCCTTGATCGATGATCAGGAAAAAAAAGCGGTGATCATTCAGCTCAACGCGGCGGCTGAACAAATCGGAGTGCGAAGCGGAATGACGCCGAGCCAGGGCCTGGCGCGCTGCCTCCAGCTCGTCGTAAAAGTGCGGGCATTATCGCAGGAAAATTTGCTGCAAGGAATCCTGCTTCGTTTCGCGGGGACGCTCGCTCCCTATGTGGAAGAAACCGGCCCGGGTATTTCCACCGTCCAATTTACGGATCCGAGAAATTTGGGGACGAAAGTCACGCGCGTGATCGAGCAATTAGCGAACTTTGAAATTATCGCGCAAGCCGGCATTGCCCCGACCCCGGATGCAAGTTTCCTCGCCGCGCATCTCGCGAAACCCGTCCTCCAGATCGAGAATGCGAGTGAATTTCTTGCCGCACTGCCGATCGAAACCCTGGCGATCGCCTCGGAGGGACGTGCTTTCGCACGTCCCTGAATAGAACCAGCCCAGCGGCCTAAGAATCGGGCGTGCAGAAGCACGTCCCTCCGCATCACACACCCACCGGTGCCGGTTTTCGCTCCATGAAAATCCGGTAAACAATTCCGCCCAATGCTCCGCCGATCATTGGCCCGAGCCAGTAAACATAATGATCTTTCCAAAAACCAGCCGCAACCGCTGGCCCAAAGACACGCGCCGGATTCATCGCCGCGCCCGTGAGCGGACCGCCGAACAAAATGTCCAGCGTGATGGCCGATCCAATCGCGAAACCAGCCACGCGCCGGCCCCGTTCATCCACCCCAGTGCCGAACACGACGAAAACGAGGAAGAAAGTCAGGATCGCTTCGACCAGAATTCCCTGCGCCGGCGTAAGATTGATCGCGAGCTGCGGTGTTCCAGTTACGACAACGTCGCGGCCGAAAAGACCGAGGCAGATCAAGGCTGCAGCGGTTCCGCCCAATAATTGCGCGATCCAATACCGGATAGCCGCGGCCCAGGTCATGTGGCCACCGCAAACCACCCCGAAGGTGACGGCCGGATTCAGGTGGCCGCCGGAAATATGCATCGTGGCGGAGACGAACGCCGCGATCGTTAAGCCGTGCGCCAGCGCGACCGCGAGGGTGTCGTGCCCCGCAGTTTTGATCGCGCCGATCCCGACAAAAATAAGCGCAAAGGTTCCAATGAATTCCGCGATGCAGGGCCGAAGTTTTTCCATCTAATCATCCAAGCAAAAGACGATGACGGCTGCAACCTGTAACGTGATGCAGGATGCGGGATGCGGGCGGGAAACCTATCTCGGATCTCGCATCCCGTATCTCGAATCTCGCAGATTACCCGCCCGCGTAATCGGGATACTTCTCGCGCAATTGTTTCGCGACGCGGTCGGCTTCGTCTTTCTTGCCGGCTTTTTGATACGCCAGGGCCGCCTTCTGCAAAGCGCGCGGCGTGATCGCGGGATCGTCGTACAGCAACGCCACGCCCATGAACGCCTTGCCGGCTTCCTCGAAATGCTGGCGCTCGAGCTGCACATCGCCGGCGAGCAAACGCGCTTCCGCATTCACGCGCCCTTCCGGCTGGAGCGTCATGATCTGCTCGGCGATCTTTTGCGCTTCATCGGGTTTGTGCGCCGCGATCTTGGTCGCGCCGAGCGCCAGCAGGGTCTTCGCCTTCGCCGCGGGATCTGTCGCCACGCGAAGATAATTCTCGTAGGCCGTTTCCGCCTTGGCGAAGTTCCCGAGTTTCGTTTCTGCATCCGCGAGATAAAACCAGAAATCCGGTTTCACATTCCCGAGGCTGTCGCTCTGGCCGAGGACGCTGAAATATTTCTCGGCCGCCGTGTAATTCTTCTCGTTGTAGTACTCGACCCCGAGCCACTCGAGAATCTCGGGCGGCAATTTTGTGTTCGGGCTCGCCGTGAGGAAGCCGTTCACTTCACTCGTTAAGCCAGCGCGGTCCTTCAAATAGAAAAGCGCGGAGATGATCCGGAGCGAGGCGAGATTGTAATACTGTTCCTTGTTCAACTGGCGCGCGGCATCAAGGGGCCCGATCGCGTCTTTGTAATCCTTCGCCTCGAAGGCCGCTTTGCCGATGTAATAGTTCGCCTGCGCGGCCACGGAACTCTTCGGAAACTCCTTCAGTAACTGCCGGAACGCGTCCGACATTCCCTTGGCGTTATCCTGCTGGCCCAGGATCAACGCCTTCTGCTGGAGGGCCGCTTCTCGTTCCCGCGCGGCCGGGTATTTCGCGAGCAACGTATTCAGATCCTCGATCGCGGCGTCGTACATCTTGGCCTCTTGATACGCCAGCGCGCGCTGCGTCAGGGCAGACGGCATCTGCGGGCTCTCCGTAAAAGCTTTCACGAAATAACCGAAAGCATCGATGATCTGCGTGCCGTCCTTCAATTGCACGTAACACCAGCCGAGTTTGTAGGCCGCTTCCGCGCGCAGCTTTGGCGAAAGATGGGAGGCACGCAGCTCCGCGTAAATCGGCGCCGCCTCGGCGAACTTCTGTTCCTTGTAAAAATATTCCGCTTTGAGCAGCTTCGCCTGGTCGGCCCGTTCCGGCGCGGGATTCGATTTCAGGTAGTCGTCGATCTCGGTAAGAAGTGACGCCGCGTTCGTGTTGTAGAAATTAATCAGGCGCTGATACTGCGCGTCCTTTGCTTCTTCCCGGTCCGGATATTTCGCGATGATCTGCCGATACATTTCGTCGGCTTCTTTCGTGTGGCCGAGTTGACGGTGACTGTTGCCCACGATCATCATCATCTCCGGCCGGGTTTCCTCGGGGATCTGGTCCTGGCCGCGCTTAAATTCCGCCAGGACTTTGTCGTACTGGCCCGATTGATATTGGAGCCGGAGCAATCCCACCTCGGCAATCGCACGCCATTTTCCCGCCTCCGGCAAGGAGCGCCCTTTCGTCAAAAGATTCATGGCTTTCTCCGCCATCGCCTTGTCGGTTTTCCCCTTCTCCATTTGCTGGAGATCGACCGCGACCATGCCGGCGCGGACTGTCGCCTCCGCTTTCAAGGCTGGCTTCTGCGCTTCATTGGCGAGCGCTTCGTAATTCCTGAGCGCGTCCGCTTTTCGCCCCCGCGCCAGCGCGATCAAGCCGGCGGCGAGCCGGGCATCGTCCCGATACGGGTTCGGATTTTTTACCTCAGCAACCTGTTGATATAAATTCTGCGCATCATCTTTGCGGTCCACGTTCTCGAGACAACGCGCTTCGAAGTAGCGCGCGGAAAGAGCGAGCGCCGGCTCCTTCGATTTCGCGGCCGCGCGGTGGAAGAGCGGCAGCGCCCCCGCGTAATCTTTTTGCGTGAACAGAATTTCCGCGACGCCATAAGCGGCCGGCCCGGCAAACTCGCTCTCGCCATAATTATCGAGCACGCCTTGGAAACTCGTCCGGGCCGCGCCGCTGCGGTTGAGCGCGCGGTAGCATTCGCCCAGGTAAAAGTAAGCGCTCGCGCGGCCCGGCGCGCCCGGATATTGGCTGAGGAATTTTTCGTATTCGGGCACCGCCAGGTCGTAAAGCTTCCGTGAGAAAAGCGCGTTGGCGTAATCGAGCTGCCGACGGTCGGGCGCGTCGGTCTCGGTGGCCGAAGATTCCGATGGAGGTCCCGCCGGCGACTCGCTCGTCTTCGGTTTCGGCGCAACGCTCGGCTCGGACGTCGGGCTGCGGCGCGGACGCGGCGAAGGAGCAGGCGTGCCATCCACCGGCAGGGCTCGGGGAACGGGAGTCTCTTCGACTGGTTGGGCTCGGCGCACTTCAGGCGTACGTTGTTGCGCCCGTGGCGCCGGAACCACCGAAAAAATCAGCGCCGTTTGCACGAGGCAAACCGCGCCCCGCCCGATTTTCATTTTGCCGTGGCGAAAGCGACGTTGGTCACGCCGGCTTCGCTGCAAATGTTCAGAACGCCGACGACATTCTTGTATGCGCCCGTTTCGTCGCCGCGAATGATGACGGCCTGATCGGGATAAAGCTGCACCAGTTTCTTCAGCATCTCGCTTAGCTCAACGCTCGTTAGCGTCCGGCGATTGACGACGACATTGCCATCGGCCTTCACATTGACGACCACGTCGCCGATCGGCGCGCTCTTCTCCTTGGCCGACGTCGCTTTTGGAATTTTGACGTCGAGCTCGTTCTCGGTTCGCGCCGCGTTCCAGGTCATCAGAAAGAAAATGAGGAGGAGAAGGAGCACATCGACGAGAGGCGCCAGCTGGATGCCGGGATGTTGCGGGGTGGCGTGCCTTCGCAAATTCATAAGGCGGGATGCGAGATGCGGGATGCGGGATGCGGGATGCCGGTGCGATGCTCGCGCTCTACGGATTCAATAAACACATTCAGCTTTCGACCTAGGAGATCGAGCTGGGCCTGCAAATCCCTGAAGGTCGCTTCATTCGTGAGCGACCCCGTTTCAAAGAGTCCTTCGAGGTGATCGATCGTTTCGTCGCAAGAGGCGTGAGCGAACACAAGGAACCGAATGAATTCCTGTTTGTAGCGGCGACGCCCGTAGCCTTCGACGATATTCGAACGGATCGATTTCACCGAGCGCCGAATCTGACTTCCCTCTTCATACATCTCGAACTTCGGCAAGTCCCGAAGTGTCATGCGGTGCACGCCGATCGCTGCCTCGCGCGCCAGCTTCCAAATCTCAAGGTCGCGATAGCTCATGTTCTATCCCGCATCCCGCATCCCGCATCTCGCATCCCATCCCGCTCAAAATTCATCTTCGAGCAACACCGGCGTGCGCTCGGGCGTCCGCTTATTGTATTGGAGCGAGAGCAAGGCGAGCACGTGGGTCACGGCAGATTCCAACTCGGAAATGATTCTCTGCACGCGCCCGCGAAAGAAGGCGTAGAAAATCATCGCGGGAATGCCGATGGCGAGTCCCGCCGCGGTGTTGACGAGCGCCTGGCTGACGCCGCTGGAAAGTTGCGTGTAACGAGCGGTGCCAAGTTCGGCGCCGAGCGCACCGAACGATTTGATGATGCCGAAAACCGTCCCGAGCAATCCCAGCATCGGCGCGATCATGCCGATATCGGCGAGATAGATGACGCGATTGTTCAAGCTGGAAGCGACCCGTGTCCCTTCGGTCTCGGCGATCTCGCGCACCTGCTGGAAATCCGCGCTCGGATTCTTCGTGGTGAAATCGAGCATCTTTTGCACGACCCGGGCGATGGCCTCTCCGTGGCGATTTGAAACGGCGAGCAGCCCGAGATAGTCGCGCTTGCGCAGGAGCGCGTCCGCCGTCGCCATGTAGCCGCTCGAGACGACCGCGCCCCTCCGGATGGTCAACAGGTAAACGATTACCAGCATGACGGAGAAGATCGAGAGAACGAAGAGCGGGATCATGACCGGCCCCGCCCCGATCATGGTATCGAGGATCGATCTGGTGCTGCGCGGCAAATCGGGAGCGAGTGGCGCGGGAGTTTGCGCGAGAAACGAGGCGAAACCCGCCGACAGCGCGAAGAGGTTATTCATTCCGAAAGTGCAGTTATGATAGGCAGCCGCGCGGAGAGATGCAAATGGCCCGGCAGAGCATCAAGACCGCCCGGCAGCCCGCGGCGTTCAAACAAACTTGTCTCCCGCCAGCCAGCGGCGGACGCGGAAGACGTGGGCCGGCTGCACTTGCGGATTCAGTTCGACGTAATTGCGCTCGCCCCGCCAGAGGTAACGCATGTCGCTCAAGAGATCGTGGACCTGATACACATCGGAATCCATCGGGCCAAATTCCGACAGCGGAATGTGCACGTAGGAATTCTGCAAATGCTCCGGATCGAGATTCACCACCACGAGAATGATGTTGTCCCGCGCGGCGGTCATTTTTCCGTAGCAGAGAATGGAGTCGTTCTCGGTCCGATAGAAACGCAGGTTATCGTAGAGATGAAGCGCGCGATTTTCGTTCCGGATCCGGTTCAGGCGCGTGATCCAATCTTTGATGTTCCCCGGCGCGTCCCAGTCGCGTTCTTTCCACTGATACTTTTCCGATTCGAAATATTCCTCGCGCCCGGGCAAGGCGGCGTTCTCGCACAATTCGAAGCCGCTGTAGATGCCGTAGACGCTTGAAAGAGTCGCGGCCAGCACGGCACGGATCATGAACATCGGCCGGCCTCCTTCCTGCAAATGAAACGGGAGAATGTCCGGCGTGTTTGGAAAAAGATTGCCGCGAAAATATTCGCGCATTTCGGTCTGGGTCAGCTCGGTGAAATATTCCGTCAACTCCGCCTTGGTCTGACGCCAGGTAAAATAAGTGTAGCTCTGGTTGAAGCCCGCCTTGGCCAGCGCTCGCATCATCTTGGGCTTCGTGAACGCTTCCGAAAGAAAGATCACGTCCGCATATTGCGCACGCACATTCGAGATGAGGTATTCCCAAAACGCGACCGGCTTCGTGTGCGGGTTATCGACCCGGAAAATGCGCACGCCGCGCTCCGCCCAGAAGAGAATGATGCTCTTCATTTCGTCCCAGAGCTCGCGCCAGTTTTCACAGCGAAAGTTCAGCGGATAAATGTCTTCGTATTTCTTCGGCGGATTCTCGGCGTACTTGATCGTTCCGTCCGGACGCTTGTAGAACCACTCTGGATGCTCCCGGACATACGGATGATCCGGCGAGCAGTTGATCGCGAAGTCGAGCGCGATCTCCATCCCGCGGGCGCGGATCTCGGCCTCGAGCCAGGCAAAATCCTCGAATGTTCCCAGCGCCGCCTCGATCGCCTTGTGCCCACCGAATTCGCTGCCAATGGCGTAAGGGACTCCCGGCTCCCACGGTTCGCAGGTCACGGAGTTGTTCCGGCCTTTGCGATTCGTGCGGCCGATCGGATGGATCGGCGGAAAATAAATCACATTGAATCCCATCGCCCGGGCGTCTTCGACGCGCGGCAGGCAATCGCGAAAGGTCGAGCCGCGATCACCGAACCCTTGCGCCGAGCGAGGAAAAAATTCATACCACGCCGCCGTTCGCGCCTCTTTCCGATCCACCGTGACGCGGGGATGCGGCGCGTATTGCGTGGCGTTCGTGCGGTCCGGATAGGTCGCCATAAGAACTTCCAGCTCGCCCGAATGCGCGATCTCGTTGACGGCCTCGTTCTCCTGCATCCGAATCTCCTCCGCGAGCTGCCGCAACCGCTCCGCATCCGCCAGCGTGGCCGCGCGCGCCGCGGCTTCATCGAGCAGAGCGGCGCCCTCCAGCGCCTCGCTCCGCAGATTCTCGATGCCGGCTTCGAATTTCGTGGAGAACTCGTGCTGCCAGCCGCGAAATTTGTCGGTCCAGGCTTCGACCGTATATTCGTAGATCGCGTTCTCGTAGAGGGTGCAAACGCCGCGCCAGCGATCATTGTCGACGTGCGCCATCGCGGTTTCATGCCAGCTGGTTTCCCCCAGCAGCCGCCACTTCAGCGCGGCGGCAACCACGTCGTGCCCATCTTTGAACACGTCCGCTTCCACGGCGAGATCGTCGCCGACAACGCGTTTCACCAGATAGCGGCCACCATCCACCAACGGCTGGAGGTTCTCAATGACCGCGGTGGGAAAGGCCCGTGACATGGGGCCATCAATCAACCGAAATTCCCCGGGTGCGAAAGCGGAATTGTGTCCGCGCCATCAAAGTTGTCATCCCGAGCCGCGCAGACGGCGAGGGACCTCGCAGTCGCAGCTTGCGGCATCGAGCAAGCATGACGCACTGCTCGACGAACAGAGTCGGTGCAACGCGAAAGCGCAATATCGCTTGCGAGATTCCTCGGCGCGCTGCGCCAGCCTCGGGATGACGAGGCTGTCCTAAATCAGACGTCGAAATAAAACGCGCACTCGTACAAGCCCGAGGTGCGCGTTTCTTCGCGCCGGACCGAAGTGCCAAGCACTCCCTCGACCAGGTCGTGCTCGAGGCGGCCGATGATCGGGTATTGGTCGAGCAAATTCAGGATCGGCGAATGGCATTCGAGAATCTGCGGGCCGCCTTCCTTTTCATCGGCGACAAATTGCGACATGAACCCTTCTTTTTCGCGCTGGGTCGCGAGCCATTTGGCGCGCTCCGGAACGGTCTCGCCCTTTACCTTCGCCTTTAACGCCGCGGTTTTCCGCTCGAAGACATTGAAGAGCATCTTCTCGGGCCCGTTTGGTCCGTAGACTTCCTTGATCGATTTGAGCAGCTCGAGCGTGAAATCATTGCTGTCGCAGGGGAACAGATCGTGGGTCCGGCGCGTCAGGCGATAAACCATTTCCGGCCGGCCCATTTTTTGCGGGCGTCGCCAGGTATCGAGATAACCATCACGCTCGAGGGTGAGGCAATGTTGCTTGATGCCCATGTAGCTCATCTTCATTTTGGCGACGAGCTCGTTCACCGAGAGGCCTTTGGTGCGCTTGAGCGTGTTGAGGATTTCCAACCGCTGGGTGCGGCCGATTTCAGAGAGTAGTTGTTGGTTCACTGGCTGGGGTCCTTGGTAGATGCGGGCCGAGATTACCCGCAGCGGCCTTGGAAAGGCAACACAAATTTCCCCCAAGATTCACGAAAAAAAGGGGTTAGGTAATTCGGCGCCCCGAGGCGGGGTCGAACAGGTGCACCTTCCTCACGTTTACCTCAAATTCAGACCGATGGCCAGCCTCCACGTTGCCCATTTCCCCCCGGGATCGGGAGACAACGCTGTGCGCGCCAGTCTGGAGGTAGAGGTCGCCCGTTGCGCCCGCTGGCTCGGCCAGTTCTACGATCGCCGCAAAGGTATTGGACGATCCCTGGGCGATTTGGATGTCTTCCGGGCGAAGACCGAGCACGACCGGCTTCCCGGCAAACTCTTTCACGCCCGAAAAGTCCGAGATCGCGAGGCGCAGCTTTATCGTGCCCTCTCCCGCCTCGGAAAAGAGAATTGAATCACGATCCAACCTGATCGTGCCGCGGACGAAATTCATGGGCGGACTGCCTATGAATCCGGCCACAAACATGTTGGCTGGTTCCTGGTAAACACTCGATGCGCCGCCGTCCTGCTCAATGAGGCCGTTGTTCATCACGATGACTCGCTCGCCCATCGCCATGGCTTCGACGGGATCGCTCGTGGCGTAAATGATCGTCGCCGGCAAACGCTGACGCAGTTTCTTGACCTGCGCGCGCATTCTGGCCCGCGCGGTCGCATCGAGATTCGCGAATGGTTCGTCGAAGAGAAAGACTTTCGGCTGACGTGCGAGAGCCCGTGCGAGCGCGACGCGCTGCCGCTCTTCCGCGGAAAGCGACTCGGGCCGGCGTTCCAGCGACTCCTGGAGCTCGACAATCCCGGCGGCGGCAGCCACGCGTTTCTTGATTTCGGTCCTGGAAAATTTCCGAAGCGTGAGCGGGAAAGCGAGGTTGTCGTAAACCGACATGCGCGGATAGAGCGCGTGATTCCCAGCCACCAGCGCGATGTCGCGGTCTCCAGGTGAAACATCGTTCACCCGGCGATCGCCCAGAAAAATTTCGCCGTTCGTAATTTCCTCCAGGCCGGCGATCATCCGCACCACGCTGGATTTCCCCGAGCCCTTCGGCCCGGTCAGCACGGCGAACTCACGCTCCGGAAGGTCGAGAGAGAAGTCGCGAACAGCCGTAATATCCGCGCCCTTTTTGCCGGGATAAATCTTGCTGACATTCTTGAGGCCGACGTTCGACATTGGATTCTCAGAGGAAAGGAAGGGCGACGATCTCGATCGGAACGCGGTCTGCATTGTTCGGCGAAAGTGCGAAGAGGCGCGAACCTACCGCGTTGAATCCGCGCTTCACGTAACCCAGCGCGATCTCTTTTTGCAATCGCGGACTGTGCGCGGCGCTGGTGATCCAACCGATTTCTTTTTGGTCGTCTTCGGCTGAGACCAAGCGCATCTCAGCCCGCAAGGGCGTGTCCGTCAGTGAGATCAAACCGCAGAGACGCTTGTTTGTTTGCCCGGACATCTTTATCCGCGAAATCACTTCCTGTCCGATGTAGCAGCCTTTCGAATAATCAATCGATGTCGCCTCCAAATTCGCCTCTGTCGGGATGATCTGGTCCGTCAGCTCGCGACCCCATCGCGGAATCCCTCGTTCGATTCGAAAAACTTCTGCGCATTCCTCATCGCAAAGAGCGAACGCGGCGGACAATTCACCCTGCGTGCTTTCCTGGTTCGCTCGTTCCGTCCAGATGTCCCAGCCGAAACAACCGAAACGGTTCGTTTGAATGATTCGCCCGGACGGAACCACGGGCGCGGCCCCGCCCGCCACGTGGAAAAGCGCGAATCGATCGCTCACATCTTCGATCTGGACGTCGTCGGCGATGATGTATTTCTGGAGCCGAAGAGCAAGGTCGTCGCGCAGCTCGGCGTCGGCATCGAGCATGAAAGAATCGCCATCGACCGAGACAAACAGATTCACGTTCACCTTTCCCTTTGGGTTCAAGATCGAGGCTTGAATCGCGGCGGCCGCGGTCGCCTTGCGCAGATCGTTCGTGATTTGGCCGTTGAGAAAACGCAGAGCGTCCGCACCGCTCATGCGCAATTTTACCCGGGACGACAGATCGAAGAGCGCGCCGGATTCAGGATTGAGAAGCGGCGTCATGGTGGACGCTTCGGCCTGGTTCAATCGTCCGTCCGGCGCCGCCAAAATCCTCCCCACGTGCCCTGCCCCTCCGTCTCGCTCTTTTGCTCCGTCGATTCGGCTGGAACGGCGGGGGCATCCGCCGGCTTTGCGTCCGAACTGCTTTGGAACGCGAGCGGCGCTTCATTCGCGGCGGGCACCGGCTCCGCTTGCGCCGTCTCCAGATGCGCGGGCAAACTTTCGACAATGGTGGTCGCTTGCGCAGGTACAGGTTCGACGGCTGGCTCAGCGGGCGCGGTCACTGGTGGGGCACCTTCGACCTCAGGACTCTTCTCGGGAATTTTTCCCCCATCGATGCCGACAAGACTCGGCTGATCTTCTTCCCCATTGGAAGTTCCCGGCTCCACCAGCGAGCGGCCAGCCGGCAGGAACTGCCGGAGCAGCGACGAATAATCGTCCTCACCGCGGCCCTGCCGCATTTCCTCGACCAATCCGTGCCGTGACGCATCGGTCGCGCCGAACTCCATGGCAAATCCGCGCGCCAGCCGCGTGGCGATGACCACATCCTTCAACATGTGCTTCACCGAAAAGTGCGGCTCAAAATTTCCCTGCATCATCATGGGCAGTTTCATGTCGAGCGTCGCAGAGTTGCTGCCGTTGTTGCGCATGGCCGCGGCAAATTTCTCGACGGACAAACCGGATTTGTAAACGAGCGCCAGAGCCTCGGCCGCGCCTTGCACACTGGCGGCGGTGACCATGTTCGTGGCCACTTTGATCGTCGTGGCATCGCCCACCTTGCCGATCTCGATGATTTCCTTGCTGCTGGCTTCGAGGAATGGACGCGCCTGCCGCAACGCGACTTCATCGCCACCGACGTAATAAACAAGCTGCCCGTTTTCCGCCGCTGTCTTGCTCCCGGTGAAGGGCGCGTCGAGAAAACGGGCGCCGCGTTTTTCCACGATCTCCGCCGCGGCGCGCATGGTGTCAGGCGAAACCGTGCAATGGGCCATGACGACGTGGTTGGGAGTCAGATCGCGCGTGATGCGCTGCACCATTGCCAACAACGCTTCGTCATCGGAAACGAAAATCTGGATGAAGTCGCACAGCTCCGCGACCTCGGCGGGGGAACCGACAAAATTAGGAACCGGTCGCGGCGTACGATTCCAAACAAAAACATGGAAACCGTGCTCGCGCAGATTCTCGGCGACACGCTGGCCGATGATTCCCAGGCCGATTACTCCAACATTTTTTCGGGTGCGTAAGGACATTCCTGATTGATTCCGTATGTTACTGAGGACCGCTGAAAATCACGGCAAATCCCCGGCGGCGCAATGCCGAAGTTCGGAGCGGGGCGGCTCAGTTCGGACGGAGGTAGGCGGACTTGGTCAGATTCTCGGTCAGTCGAGCCGCAATCAGGGCGCGCCGGTCGTTTGCGAGCACGCGCAATATCTCGACGCGCGCTTCCTCGAACGGGAGCAGGCGCGACGGTTTCGTTTCGGTGAGTCGGACAATGTGGAAGCCTAAATGAGAGCGGAAAGGCTTGCTGGTCTCACCCACCCGAAGCTTTTCGACTTGGGCGAAAAACGCCGGCGGCATTCGCGCCGCTGAAAAAAAGCCGAGGTCGCCGCCGCGCGCTTTGCTGGCTTCATCCTCGGAGGCTTCCGCGGCGAGTTGCGACAAAGGCGCGCCGCCGGCAATGCGCAGAGCGAGGGCGTCGATTGCTTTTGCCTTCGCCTCCACCTCTTCCGGCGGTGTTTCGGCATGCGCGGCGAGGAAGATGTGCGATGCGCGGAAGCGGGCGGGCTGCTGGAAAGGATCCGGGTGCGTTTCATAAAAATTCCTGCATTCCTGTTCGCCGACGGCCGGCTCCGCGGCGATTTGTTTCTCCAGCCATTGGAGCGCACGAAGTTGGCCGACGATTTTTTCGCGTAAGGTTGCGAGAGAAAGACCGCTCGCACCAAGAGCATGGGTGAAAGCGGCTTCATCCCGAAATTCAGCGCGGTAAAATGAGAGTTCCTGCTCCAGCCGCGCGGGGTCGATCTTCTCCTCTGAAGAAATTCGATCGAGATTCTCTGCGATGACAAGGTCGGATGCGGCCGTCGCTTCGTGGATCTCGAGATCGTTCTCGTAAAAGCCTCGCCCGTTCGCGATGGCGACGAGATGACCGCGGCCGGCAACACGACCCAAGACATCGCGAAAAGGCGCCGAACGACAAAGCAATTCGCTACAGACGACGCCGAGGCAACACGCAGCCGCGACGGCAGAAACTGGACGAACCCAAGCCATCATTTCAGCGCGATCTCGGACAAGTAATAGGCCGTCACCGCGCCGACAATTCGCAGGCTTTCCGCGCTGAGCTTGTCCATCGTGTCCTCGAGCGTGTGCCAGGGGGGATAATCAAAGTCGATCAAATCGATGGTCGGAATGCCGACCTCATTCAG
>Ga0209118_1000834_pt1 | contig 15429 bp, 15 predicted proteins | sample BlaSpr_A8_Ref_M1_FD_187988 | JGI IMG/M metagenome (GOLD analysis project Ga0209118, IMG submission 187988) | Forest soil microbial communities from Thunder Bay, Ontario, Canada - Black Spruce, Ontario site 2_A8_Ref_M1 (SPAdes) (version 2) | ecosystem: Environmental > Terrestrial > Soil > Boreal...
CGCCGGCAGTCGTTCCAGATCTCGTCGATGCGTTCGATATCCGCTTCCAGCACCGGCATGACCGCGGTGCGTCGGTTGCGCGCCCGCGCGTTCATCGGCCACAGGGTGCGCAGGTTGGTGAAGCCGGAGTGCATCTCCGCGCTGACCGAGCGCGCCACCGCACGTGCCTCGCGCGCCTGCGGCCAGCCCTTGCCGGTGAGCTCCGCGACGTACTCGCAGATGGCGAGCGAGTCCCATACGCGCAGCTCCCCGTGGAGCAACACCGGCACGCGGCCGCTGGGGCCGTAGCGGTCGATCTCGTCGTGGGTGCTGGCGGTGTCGAGCGCGATCACGACCTCATCGAACGCAACGCCCACGTGCTTCATCAGCAGCCACGCCCGCAGTGACCACGAGGAATAGTTCTTGTTGCCGATGACGAGCGTGAGCGGCGCCATTGAATGTAACCTTCAGGGGGTGCTGAGCAACGTGCGCGCCATTGCTTGGGGCCTCGATAATACACTGCCGGGCTGGCCGCAAGAGCTGGCCGTGCCGCTTCAGGCGGGCAGCGCGCGTCCGCGGGTCTCCACGATCACCAGGGGCGCCACCAGCGCTGCGGCCAGCGGCACCAGCGCAACCCAGAACAGCACGCGCATCAGCGCAGCGCTCGAGCCGCCCGCCATGGCAGAGACCAGCCCGATCACGAGCGGGCCGCCGGCGGCGAGGAGGCGCCCGATGTTGTAGCAGAAGCCCGCGCCCGTGGCGCGCAGGCGCGCGGGGAACAGTTCCGGCAGGTAAAAAGTGAAGGCACCGAAGATGCCGTACACACCGGCGCCTACCATGGACAGCATGGCGAGGCGCGTCTGCGGCGCGAGCTCCAGGCCGAAAGTGATGAAGATCGCGATGGCCGAGAACAGGAAGTAGGCGATGAACATCGGGCGGCGGCCGAGCCGTTTTGCGAGCGGCACCGCCGCGAACGCGCCCAGCAGCCCGCCGAGATTGAAGGCGTTCGAAGCCTGCGCCTGCCATGCGGCGGCGAGCTGCGTCGCAGCCGCCGGCAGGAGGCCGGCGCGCACGGCGTGCTCGGCGGCGAGCGTGCGGCCGAGGAGCGGAATGAACGCGTTGCAGGCCCACCAGGTGAGCACCGCGATGACGGCCGCAAAAACGCCGCTCACGGTGGCGGCACGCATCCCCGGGGCGAACAGCTCGCGCGGCGTGGAGGGCTGGCCGCCCGCGTGGCTCGCCGTCCAGTGAGCACTCTCACGCAGGAACAGGCGCACTGCGAGGGCGACCAGCACCGGCAGCAGGCCCGCCAGGAACACATAACGCCAGGAGCTCTGCGGGTCCGCCGCGAACCACACGCCGGCGATCTGATAGTTCACGGCGCTCGCCAGCACGATGCCGAGCGGCGAGGCGGTTTGCATGATGACGCCGGCTTCCACGCGTCGGCCTTCCGGTACCGCCTCCGCGACCAGGGCTGCCCCGATGCCCCATTCCCCGCCGATTCCGAGGGCCGCGATGACGCGGCACGCGATCAGCTGCCCGATGTTGGTCACCAGCGCGCACAAGCCGGTGCCGGCGGCGTAGATCGCGATGGTCGCAAACAGCGCCCGCTTGCGTCCCACTCGATCCGCGATCCAGCCGAACAGGACTCCGCCCAGCGCCCAGCTCACCAGCAGGATCGAGGTGATGGCGCCGGTCCAGAACACCGTGGCCTGGCGGGCGGCGTGTGAGCCCCGCGGCAGGTGCAGCAGCGTCGGGATGCAATCCGGGGCGACGAAGTTGAACAACACCGCGTCGAAGACATCGAAGCCCCAGCCCGCCCAGCCGGCCGCGATGACCAGCCACTGATAGCCGGACAGACCGAGAAACCCGTCACGCGGGACGCTCAGCGGCTGCGGGTCCAACGCTCCCCCTGACGAGTTATTAGCACTGTGCCGGCCGCGCTGCCAAGCCTGCAGGCGGATTCTGCGCCCGATCAGCGTAGCGGATCACGGAATTATCAGTACTCTCCGGGTGAACCTACCCATGGCATAAGCGTTCAATATTGAGGAGGATGCAAGAACCGATGAGCGAGGCTTCCAGACGCGTGCTACCGGTCGCGAATCTGCGCGAGTTCTTCAAGGACTCGCTGCAAGGCGCGCTCGCCAAGCAGCGCCTCGCGGTCGAAGACCAGACCGAGCACTACGTGGTGAATCTGCTCACGCTGTTCGCGCGCTCGGAGGCGCTGTACGAGCGCACGCCGGAGGGTATGCGGCTGAGGCCGCTGGTCGCGATCCTGTGCGAGGCGCTCGAAGCGCCCAGCGTTGCCGAACGCAACCGCGCCCTGCAACGCCTGGGCGATGTGTCGCTGTTCATCGCCGGATTCTTTGCGCACAGTTTCGCCGCCAAGCTCATCGACATCGACTACCACGTCGCAATGGGTGGGCGCGCCTACGCCGCGCTCGCGCACGCGACCTCGCGCGGCCGGGGGCGAGTCCTGGGGGCGGTGTTCGCCGAGCTGGCAGAGAAATTCCAGCCCATGGTGGATGCCCTGAACGAGGTGAGCGAGACCTCGTACACGCACTCCGACCGGGACATCCTGCGGTTGTACGAGATCTGGCTCAAGACCGGGAGCGGGCGCTGCTACGCACTGCTGAAGCGCCTGGGTGTCGATCCCACCAGCGCCGGCGGAACCGCCTTCACGCACTGACCATGCTGCTGTCGCGGTTGCAGGATCTCATCGGCGGCATCTACGACGTGAGCATTGCTCACGACGTGTACGACTTTCTGGTCACCGACCGCGGGCGCCTGCCGCATGCGGCGCGCAGCGGCACCGCGGACGAGGAGCTGCTCGTGGCCCAGCCGGTCGCGGGGAGCGATGAAGTCGTCATGTCGCTGTATCTGGACCCGGCGCTGCTGCAGCGCCTCGCGCGCGAGGATCCGCTCACTCGCCTGCACGCGGGCAATGTCGCCGACTGCTGGACCGCGCTCGAGGGGGTGAGTCACTTCCTGTACCTCGCCTGGAATGCCAGCCACGACCGGCCGGTGTCGCTGCTCGAGCTGGAGATGCAGGCGGAGGTCGACAAGTACGTGGCGAGCTACTGGCTGCTGCGCCGGCAGTTTCCCGGACGCTTCCCGGCGGAATTGCGCCGCGTGCTGTTCGAGCGCACCCGGGTGGATCCGAGCCTGACGCAGGCGCGCGCCGGGCTGTATCGCGAGGCGAGCCGCTATGCGGAGAAGTTCTGCCGGCGCCTCGAGCAGACACTGTCGCGCGCGCAGGGTCGCCAGGCGCACGGTGGTGGGGAGAGTGAAGTGCTGGCCGAATTGCGCAGGTTCTATCGCCTGAGCAACGCGCGCAAGCGCGCGCACATCGAGCATTGCGAGTAAGCGAAGCTGCTGCGCGCGCACCCGCGTGTGCGCGCCTTAGCGTTCGTCCGCCGCCTCAGTCCTGATCGCCCCCGTTGCGCTTACGCTGCTCGAGCTCGCGCATCATCTTGATCCATTCCGAGAGCTTGCGCAGGTCGGTGCGCGTGGTGTTGCCGGTGCTGCGTTTGCTGGTGGCGGTGCCGGGCGTGCTGCTGGCGGTGCTGGGCGTGGCGCCGCGCGCGTAGGGGTCGAAGCTTTCCTCGGGCTTGCGCGCCGGGGCGCTGTCACGCGCGACTTCGAGCACCGGGCGCTGGTAATCGGAGGGCGCATCGAGCCATCTGACCGAGGCGTTGCCTCGATCATCGTGCACCACCTCCCCGATCCGGCGGCGCTCGGTATCGGGCACTGACTCCGGCGGGATGGGTCCTGTTTTGGTCGATTGGTCCACAGTAGCTCTGACTCCCCTTGGGTGCAGAGTAACCGCGGGTGGCGTTGCGCTTCCGCGAGATCCGTCACGGAATTTTCGCCAATGTATTCAAAGGCCCCGGCAACGCGCTGCGCGCGGTGATATGTCGTGCGCGCAGCAGGCCCAGGGCCGTCTTACTGTCGGTAATCGTGCCATCGAGCGCCCAGGCGCAGGCCGCGTCGATCGGCACCCAGTGGACCTCGATTACCTCGGCACTCTCGTGCGCGGCGGCCGCGGGCTCGATCCCGGTCGCGAGAAACAGGTGCAGGGTCTCGGTAAACACCCCCGGTGAGCTCAGGCAGATGCCGAGGCTCGCCCACTCCCGCGCGCTCACCCCGGCTTCTTCGATGAGCTCGCGCTGCGCGGCGAGCAGCGCGGGTTCGCCGGGCTCGAGCTTGCCCGCCGGCAACTCCCACAGCCAGCCGTCGGCGACATAGCGGTACTGGCGCAGCAGACAGACGCGCCCGTGCTCATCCAGCGCGACCGCGGCTGCGCCTCCCGGATGATGCACGACTTCCAGCAGCGCCCGGTGCCCGTTCGGGAGCACCACCTCGTCGGTGGTGACGGAGATGACGCGTCCCGCGAACTGCAGGGTCTGCTTGTCCGGTTTCATGCCACCCATCGTAACCGCAGCCCACCGGGTGCCGCACCCGCGCCGTGCGCTGCGGTTGTGTGCGGTGCGACGCAGCGCGCGCCGTCGGGTCGCCACACTATGTTGGCGGCAGGTATAGTCCGCCTCGAAAAGCCATGGCCACCACCGCGCACCTCGAAAAACTCAACGCCGCACAGCGCAAGGCGGTGACTCACGGCGAGGCGCTTGCCGAGAACGGCTATCGCGCGGGGCCGCTGCTGATCGTCGCCGGCGCGGGCACCGGCAAGACCGACACTCTGGCGCATCGCGTGGCGCACCTGGTGATCCACGGCGTGGATCCGGCCCGCATCCTGATGTTGACTTTCACGCGCCGCGCGGCCACTGAAATGCGCCGCCGCGCGCAGGAAATCACGCGCAAGGCGCTCAACGAACCCCTGGGTGGCATCGGCCAGAGCATCGCCCAGCGCCTGAGCTGGACGGGTACCTTTCATTCCATCGGCAACCGTCTGCTGCGGCACTACGCGCCACACCTGCAGCTCGATCCGCATTTCAGCGTCATCGATCGCGGCGATGCCGCGGACCTCATGGACAGTCTGCGCCAGGAGCTGGGGCTGGCAGGCAAGGAACAGCGCTTCCCGCGCAAGGAGACCTGCCTGCAGATCTACTCCAACCGCGTCAACACCCACACAGAGCTCCACGAGACGCTGCAGCAGCACTACCCGTGGTGCGCGCAATGGGAGGAGGAGCTCACGCGGCTGTATCGGGCTTACGTGGAGCAGAAGCAGCACGCGAGCCTGCTCGATTATGATGACCTGCTGCTGTACTGGCACGCGATGATGTCCGAGCCACGCCTGGCGCAGCACATCGGCGCACACTTCGATCACGTGCTGGTCGACGAGTACCAGGACACCAACCGACTGCAGGCGGACATCCTGCACGCGCTGAAGCCCGACGGCGCGGGACTGGCGGCGGTCGGCGACGACGCCCAGGCGATCTACTCCTTCCGCGCCGCCGCCGTGGAAAACATTCTCGGCTTTCCGGAGCGCTTCCAGCCCCCCGCCGAAGTGGTCACGCTGGCGCAGAACTACCGCTCGACCCAGCAGGTGCTCGATGTCGCCAACGCGCTCATGGCGGAGGCGCCGCGGCAGCACCGCAAGTACCTGCTCTCGATCCGCGGTGAAGGCGCGCGGCCGCGCGTCGTCACGGTGGACGAGTTGCAGTCGCAGGCGGAATACGTGTGCACCGAGGTGCTCAGGCGCCGCGAGGCGAACGTGCCGCTCAAGCGCCAGGCGGTGCTGTTCAGAAGCGCAAGCCACAGCGACATCCTGGAAGTGGAGCTGGCGAAGCGCAAAGTGCCGTTCGTGAAGTACGGCGGCCTCAGGTTTCTCGAGGCGGCGCACATCAAGGATCTGCTCGCGGTGCTGCGCTGGGCGGACAACCCGCGCAACACCCTGGCAGCGTTCCGCGCCCTGCAGCTGCTGCCGGGAATGGGACCGGTCAATGCACGCACCGCGATCGAGCAGCTGGAGGCGGGAGGACACTCCTTCGAAACCCTCAAAGCCTTCAGCCCGCCGCAGACCGCGGAGATCGACTGGCAGCGGCTGATCGAGCTCATGCAAGCGCTCGCCGATCCGCAACGGCCATGGCCCGGGCAGCTGCACCTGGCGCGTGAGTGGTACCGGCCGCATTTCGAGCGGCTGTACGAGCAATTCCACACCCGGCTCGGGGACCTGGAGCAACTGGAGGTGCTATCGGGGCAGTATCCGTCGCGCGAACGCTTCCTCACCGAGCTCACACTCGATCCGCCGCACGCCACCAGTGACCTCGCCGGCCGCCCGACGCTCGATGAGGACTACCTGGTGCTGTCGACGATCCACTCGGCGAAAGGCATGGAGTGGGACACCGTCTACGTGCTGAACGTCGTGGATGGCAGCTTCCCTTCCGAATTCTCCACCGGCAGGCCTGAGCTCATCGAGGAGGAGCGGCGGCTGTTGTATGTCGCGCTCACCCGCGCGCAGAACGACCTGCTGCTGGTCGTGCCGCTCAAGTTTCATCTCACGCACCAGTCGCGGCAGGCAGATGCGCACGTGTACGGCGGACGCAGCCGCTTCATGACCGAGAAGGTGCACAAGACGCTCGACGCGGTGACTTTCCACGGAGCGGTGCTCGCCGGCGGCGACGCTCTGCGCCAGAGCAGCGCGCCGGTGACCATGGACGTCGGTGCGCGGCTGCGCGATATGTGGTGAGGACTACTTCAGGGGCTTCACGAAGCGCAGCGTGAAGCGGTCGCTCTCGCCGATGGCGGCGTACTTGTCGCGGTCCTTGTCGCCCAGGCGGTAAGTGGGCGGCAGGGTCCACACTCCCTGCTCGTAGTCCTTGGTGTCCTTCGGGTTGGCGTTCACCTGGGATTTGGCGACCAGCCTGAAGCCCTGCGCTTCGATCAGCCTGATCGCGTAGTCCTCGTTGACGTACCCGCTCTTGGCCTTCGGGTCCTGCGCCACGGCGGGATTGCCGCGGTGCTCGACCACGCCCAGCACGCCCCCGGGCTTGAGCGCGCGGTACATGGTGGCGAGTGCCGGTGCTGCCGTGTCCCGCGACATCCAGTTGTGGATGTTGCGGAAGGTCACGACCATGTCGACCGATGCCGGCGGCACGGCATCGCTGCCATCCGCCGGGAAGCTGACCACCGAGACGCGGCCGTAGAGATCCGGGCGCTCGGCCAGCTTGTGGGCGTACGTCTCCAGACGCTGGCTGATGTATTTGCTCTCGGGGTCCGCCGCAATGACCGCGGCGTAGTACTTGCCCTTGTCGCGCACCAGCGGCGCGATCACCTCCGTATACCAACCCGGTTCCGGCCAGACTTCCAGCACGCTCATCTCGGGGCGGATGCCGAAGAACAGCAACGTCTCCTTCGGATGGCGGTAACGGTCGCGAGCGCGGTTCTCCTGCGAGCGGTAGTCGGCGGCCAGGATCCCGGTCAGCGCCTCGGCGGTGGTCTGTCGCGAGCTGGTGGCCGCGCACGCGGCCACCAGTAGCGCGCTGGCGATGGCGGCTGCGGCCAGTCTCGGGTTCGCGAACATCGTCGGTCATCCTCGTGAGTGCGGTGAGCACGGCACGCGCACATTACCTGATGTGCGCCATAAAAAAACCCCGCGCGAGGCGGGGTTTCCTGTCCCCCAAAGTCCTGAATGATCAGCGGCGGAACGGACCGCCACCCTGGCGGGGGCGTTGTGGGCGCTCCTGGGCTTCGTTGACGCGCAGCGGACGGCCGTTCATCTGAAAGCCGTTCAGGGCCTGGATCGCGGTCTGCGCCTCGGCCTGGGGCATGTCGACGAATCCGAAACCACGCGGTTTGCCGGTTTCCCGGTCGTTGATGAGCTTCACCGATTCCACTTTGCCGTGACGTTCAAACAGGGCCTTCACGTCCTGCTCGGTGGCGTTGAAGGGCAGATTGCCCACGTAAATCGTCGTCATCAGGAAGTCTCTCTTGCAAATGCGGACAGCGGCGAGCCGCACGGGTCGGTCGCATGTACCGCGTGAACAGTCAAACAGGTCAAGGCTTCAAGGCACACGATCGGCGGTCAGTCAATGCGCAGCGCTTGGGCCAGCGGCCTGCACCTGCGTTCGCGCACGGATGAGAAGCGCGGGGCGGGATACGAAGTCAACACATTCAAACAAAACGCACTCATCCACGACGGATACGAACGCACGTGGCATGCTACTCCCGGCCTTTGCGGGACGCAAACCAAGGGTGTTATGGAAGCGTTTCTCGTTTCGGCAGGCGTCGTCGCGCTCGCCGAGATCGGCGACAAAACACAGCTTCTCGCCCTGGTTCTGGCGGCGCGCTTCCGCGCGCCCGTGCCGGTCATCTGCGGGATTCTCACCGCCACTCTCGCCAACCACTTCGCCGCCGGCGCGGTCGGCACGCTGCTCGCCGCGACCATCAGTGCGGCGCTGATGCGCTACCTGCTGGCGGCGTCGTTTCTCGCCACGGCGGTGTGGATGCTGATTCCCGACAGGCCCGCGGCAGCGGGCGAGCGGCCGGCGCGCTTCGGGGCCTATGGCACCTCGGTGATCTCGTTCTTCCTGTTGGAGATCGGCGACAAGACGCAGATCGCCACCGTGGCGCTGGCAGCCAAATACCACGCGTTGGCCGCGGTCGTTGCCGGCACCACCCTCGGCATGATGCTGGCCGACGTGCCGGTGGTGCTGTTGGGGGAGGCGGCGGCGAAACGGCTGTCCCTCAAGTGGGTGCACGGCGCTGCCGCCGCAGCGTTTGTCGTGCTCGCCCTGTTGGTGCTGTTGGGAGTGCGGCTCTAGAGCCTCAAGCGCCGGCGGGCTCGAGGTACGCGTAGCCGTCGAGCTCGCGCTCGTAGAAGCGCTTGAGGGCCTGGCTCTGCGCGAGCGTCATGCGCCCGTCGCGGATGGCACGCTCGCAGTCGCGCGCCAGCGCCGGATACAGCTCCGCGACGTCGTACTCCATGTATTCGAGCACCTTGTTGGCCGTGTCGCCCTTGACGATCTCTTCGATCCACCATCCGCCTTCGTCGTGCAGGCGCACGTGCACCACGTGGGTGTCGCCAAAGAGATTGTGCAGGTCGCCGAGCGTTTCCTGGTAGGCGCCGACCAGGAACACCGCCAGGTAGTACCTTTCGTCCGCCTTGAGATCATGCACCTCGAGCGTGCGCTTCACGTCGCGCAGCGACACGAAGCGGTCGATCTTGCCGTCCGAGTCGCAGGTGATGTCGGCGAGCACGGCGGTGCGGGTGGGGCGCTCATGCAGGCGGTGGATGGGCATGATCGGGAACAGCTGGTCGATGGCCCAGCTGTCCGGGAGCGACTGGAACACCGAGAAGTTGCAGAAATAGGTATCGGAGAGAATCGATTCCAGGTCCTCGAGCTCCTCCGGCAGACGCTCGAGCTTGCGGCAGGAGTCGCGGATCTTCGCGCAGGTCGCCCAGTACAGCCGCTCGGCGAGCGCGCGGAACTCGAGCGACAGCAGGCCGAGATTGAACATCTGCAGCACCTGCTCGCGGGCGGTGAGGGCGTCGTGATAGCACTCGACCAGTCGCCGCTCGCTCACCGCGCGGTAGGCCTCGAACAGATCCTGCACCGGCTGCGGCAATTCCTCGTCCCCACCATAGTCCTCGGCCCGGTCCCCGGTGACGCGGAACTTGTCGAGCGCCGAGGACCCGAGCGCATCGAATATCAGCACGCTGTGGTACGCCGCCACCGCGCGGCCGGACTCGCTTACGATCATGGGGTGCGGAATGTCGCGCAGGTTGCACACGCTCGCGACCCGGTAGACGACGTCGTTGGCGTATTCATTGAGCGTGTAGTTCATCGACGAGGGGAAGTTCGTGCCACTGCCGTCGTAGTCGACCCCCAGGCCCCCGCCCACGTCGATGTACTGCAGGCCCGCGCCCATCAGCTTGAGCTCCGCGTACACGTGCGCCAGCTCGTTGATCGCGTCCTTGACGCGGCGGATGTCCTGCAGCTGGCTGCCCGGATGGCAGTGCACCAGCTGCAGGCAGTCGAGCATCTCGTGCTCCTTGAGCACGTTGAACAGCTCGAGGATCTCGGTGATAAATAAGCCGAACTTCGACTTCTCCCCGGCGGAGGCGCTCCAGCGCCCGGAGCCCTCGCTGAAGAGCTTCACGCGCACACCGATGCGCGGGCGCACCTGGTAGGCCTGTGCGTGCTTGAGGATGAGGCCGAGCTCCTCGAAGTTCTCCACCACCGGGATGATGGTGCGGCCGAGCTTGGTGGCGAGCGTCACCGCCTCGATGTAACTGTCGTCCTTGAAGCCGTTGCAGACGATGAGCCGATCCGGGGCGTTCTCGGTCATCGCCATCACCGCGAGCAGCTCCGGCTTCGAACCCACCTCGAGCCCGAAACCGAACTCCTGCCCGTAGCGATAGACCTCCTCGACCACCAGCCGCTGCTGGTTCACCTTGATCGGGTACACGGCCGCGTAGCGGTTCTTATAGTCGTTCTCGGTGATCGCCTGGGCGAACGCATCGTGCAGGCGCCGCAAGCGGTGCGCGAGGATGTCGGAGAAGCGCACCACCACCGGGGTGGTCAGATCGCGGGCCTGCAGGCCCTCGACCACCTCGTATAAATCGATCTCGTACCGTTCCGTCGTGTCCGGCCGCACCACCACGTGGCCGCTCCCGTTAACGCTGAAGTAGCCCTTGCCCCACGCCTCGACGTGGTACAGATCGAGGGAGTCCTCGACCCGCCAGGGCTGTGCGGGATTGAATTTGCGATTGCCGTTGACGGCGCTCTTGGGATCGGCAGCCACGGCGCGTTATATCAAAATTGTGTGACCAGGAAGAGTGCTGGTCAGGAAGTTTCCGCACCCCGCGTCACCGGGCGCGCCGGATCGCGGATCCACTCGCTCCACGACCCCGCGTAGAGCCGCGCGCCGGCAAGCCCAGCGGCTTCGAGCGCGAGCAGATTGTGGCAGGCCGTGACTCCGGAGCCGCACATCGCGATCAGCGTCGCTGCCGGGCGCTCCCGCAGCGTGTCTGCCCAGCAGCGCCGCAGCTCGGGCGCGCTCAGGAAACGCCCGTGCGCATCGAGGTTGCCCGAGAACGGATGGTTGCGCGCACCGGGGATATGGCCGGCGACCGGGTCGAGCGTTTCGTTCTGGCCGGCGAAGCGATCCGCGCTGCGCGCGTCCACGAGGGTCAGCTCCCCGCGCGTCAGTGCGCCGGCCGCGACCGCCTGCGCGAGCGCCGCCGTCGTCACGACCAGACCCGCGGCGGGGGCGGCCGTGAAGCGCCGCGGCGCGCGGACCGTGGCAGCCGTCTCGAGCGGCAGCCCGGCACGCTCCCACGCCGCGAGGCCTCCGTCGAGCACCGCCACCTGCTGGTGTCCCAGCCAGCGCAGCAGCCACCACAGCCGCGCGGCATAGGCGCCCGCGCCCTGGTCGTAGGCCACGACCTGCACCTCTTTATCTATCCCCCAGCGCCCGAGCGTGGCGGTGAGCGCCGCGATCGCCGGCAACGGATGCCGGCCCGTCAGCGCGGTGCGCGGGCCCGACAAATCGCGATCGAGATGGGCGTACAGCGCGTTCGGAATGTGTCCGGCGGCCCAGGCGAGCGCGCCCCACTCAGGGCGTGCCAGGTCGAAACGGCAATCGACGATGGCCCAGTCGGGATCGGCGAGATGCGCGGCCAGTGCGGCTGGCTCGATCAGCGTCGTCGGCATGCTTAAGGACTCTCCTCGCTTGGCCTGCATTTTCGGCGCTGTGCGGTTGTCGTTACAATCGGGCCACCACCTCCCGCGGGGGCGCGATGGCTATCGAGGTTTTCTGGGGCAGTGGCAGCCCCTTCGCGTGGCGCGTGCTGCTGGCGCTCGAGTACAAGCGTCTGCCTTACGTGAGCCACCTGCTGCAGTTCTCCAAGCAGGAGCACAAGTCCCCGCAGATGCTCGCGCTCAATCCGCGCGGCCGCGTGCCGGTGCTGAAGGACGGCGACTACGTGTGCTTCGAGTCGCTCGCGATTCTGTACTACCTGGACCTGAAGTACCCGCAGCCGCCGATCTTTGGCCGTACGCCGGAGGAAGCCGGCACCATCATGCGCGTCATCTGCGAGTACCAGGCGTATATCGAGCCGCGGCTCAACAGCATCAGCAGCGGGGTTTTCATCGGCAAGGAGGATCTGTCCGGTGATGAGATCACGGCGGCGATGCACGCGGTCGCCAACGAGGCGCGCACCATCGAGGGGCGGCTGTCGAAGTCCGATTGGATCGTGGGGGATACCTTCTCGGCGGTCGACATGGTCATCTTCCCCGGCATCCAGCTGCTGAAGCGCGCGCTCGAGCGGCCGCAGGCGCGCGAGCTGTCGTCGCGCTTCATGCCGGTGGAGGTGAACTATCCGTCGCTCGGCCGCTGGCTCGCGCGCGTCGCGGCTCTGCCGGGCTACCAGCGCACCTATCCGCCTCACTGGCGCTGAACGAGCGACCCAGAGAGAGGGCGCGCGGAGTGAGCCGCGCGAATGATACCCTTCACATGCGCGCGCGCCCTCATGCCGCGAAGGGAGATCTGAAGCCGCATCATGAGCAGCAATGACAAGATTCACATCGAGTTTCCCGGACGGATCCTGTTGGTGGGTTTTGGCAGCATCGGTCAGGGTTTGCTGCCGCTGATCCTGCGGCACATCGGCATTGCGCCCGAGCGCTTCACGATCGTGACCGCGGAGGACAAGGGGAACGAGGAGGCCGCCAAGTACGGCATCAAGTTCGTCAAGGAGCGCCTCACGCGCGAGAACTACCGCCGGGTGCTCAATCCGCTGCTGGGACGCGGGGATTTCCTGATCAACGTTGCGGTTGAGGTGTCGAGCATCGCGCTCATCAAGCTGTGCTGGGAAAAGGGCGCGATGTACCTGGACACCTGCATCGAGCCCTGGCCAGGCGGCTACACCGACCCGACCGTCCCCGCCAGCCGCCGCACCAATTACGTGCTGCGCGAGGAGGCGCTGGCATTGCGCACCGGCAATGCGCGCGCGCCCACCGCGGTGCTCACACACGGCGCCAACCCGGGCCTGGTGTCGCACTTCGTGAAGCAGGCGCTGCTGAACATCGCCGCCGACACGAAGGTCGAGGCCGGCAAGCCCGCCTCGCGCGCCGAGTGGAGCGATCTGGCCCGCCGGCTCAGCGTGAAGGTCATCCACATCGCCGAGCGCGACACGCAGGTTTCGGGCAAGCCGAAGCAACTCGGTGAATTCGTCAACACCTGGTCGATCGACGGCTTCGTCGGCGAGGGCTCGCAGCCGAGTGAGATGGGCTGGGGCACGCACGAGCGCAACTTTCCGCGCGACGGCAAGCGCCATGACTCCGGCTGCCTGGCGGCGATCTACCTGACGCAGCCCGGCGCCGGCACCCGCGTGCGCACCTGGACGCCGCGCGCCGGCCATTTTCACGGCTTCTGCATCACGCACGGCGAGTCCATTTCGATGGCGGACTACTTCACGGTGCGCGATGGCACGCAGGTGGCGTACCGTCCCACGGTGCACTACGCATATCACCCGTGCGATTCCGCCGTGATGTCGGTGTACGAGCTCGCCGGGCGCAACTACGTGCAGCAGGAGCGCCAGCGCATCCTCATGGACGACATCGTGAGCGGCATCGACGAGCTGGGTGTGCTGCTCGCCGGCCACAGGAAGAACGCCTACTGGTACGGCTCGCAGCTGTCGATCGGGGATGCGCGCAAGCTCGCCCCCTACAACAACGCCACGAGCCTGCAGGTGTGCGCGGCGGTGCTGGCCGGGGTGGTGTGGGCGATGGAGAACCCCAACCTCGGTGTGGTCGAGCCTGATGAGATGGATTTCCGCCGCAATCTCGAGATCTGCATGCCGTATCTGGGTCCGGTGACCGGGGAGTACACGGATTGGACGCCGCTGCACGAGCGCGAGCGACTGTTCCCCGAGGACATCGACAAGAACGATCCCTGGCAGTTCAAGAACGTGCGGGTGATCTGGTAAGCCAGATCAAAGGATGCGGCGCCGGCTTAGGGCGAGTCCCGCTCGTACTCGATCGACACGATCACGAACGCGCGGCTGCCGCCGGGAGCCGCCACGGTCACCTGGTCGTCGAGGGTCTTGCGCAGCAACGCGCGCCCCAGGGGTGAGTCCATGCTGATGTAGCCGGGCGCCCGGTCGAACTCGTCGGGACCGACAATACGGTAGCGTGACTGCACTCCGTCCTCGGACTCAAGCAGCACCCACGCCCCGAAGAACACGCGCGCCGGGTCGGCAGGGGGCTGGTCGACGACCACCATGCCCTCGAGCCGCCGGCGCAGGAAGCGTACCCGGCGGTCGATTTCCCGCAGGCGGCGCTTGCCGTAGGTGTATTCCGCGTTCTCGGAGCGATCCCCCTGGGCGGCCGCCGCCGCAACCGCCTGGGTGACCCTGGGGCGCTCGTCCCGCCAGAGAAGCTCAAGCTCCAGGCGCAAGCGGCGCGCGCCCTCTGGTGTGATGTACTGCGAGCCCGCAGGCGCGGCTTGCCGCAAGCGACTCATCGGCAGGAAATCCTGTGAATTATGTCGCACTCCCTTTTACAGAAATCGGGGGTTCTGTGGAACATCTCACGGACGAGCGCAGCGCGGCGCTACTAACCTGCAAACGTGGCTACCAAGTACTACACCCACTTCGTCACCGCTGGCAGCAAGGCGCAGAGCCCCGGCTGCGGCAGCGAGTGGAGTGGCGTAGTCGAGCTGCGCGAGCCGCTCAGCAACACGCGCGCCAACCGTGAGCTGCGCGCGCTGCTGGCACATAGTTTTGACCTGGACTCGGAGGACATCCGGATCCTGCACTGGGCGCGATTGCACTGAGGTATCCCCTGGCGGACTTCCTTCCCTTCATCGAAGGTCCGCCCTTATCAACCCCAGGCCTCAAAACCTGGGGTTTTTTTTGGCGCGTGTGCCGGGCGCCCTGCGGCGCGCAGCGCTTGCGGGCGCGAACAATCGACGCGCCTTTCCCCGGCATGTGACAATCCACGCCCCCTCGGCCCGAGGGGACCCAAGTCGATGCCCCAAGGAGAATTCGATGCGTGCGTGGTTTGCGACCCTTCTGGCTGCCGCGGTCCTGGGCCTATCGGGCTGCGGTTACAACTCCCTGCAGCAACAGGACGAGAACGTCAAGGCGGCCTGGTCCGAGGTCGTGAATCAGTATCAGCGCCGGGCGGATCTCATCCCGAATCTCGTCAACACCGTGAAGGGCTACGCTGCCCAGGAGCAGAAGGTGCTGATCGGGGTGACCGAGGCGCGCGCCAGGGCCAACTCCATCCAGGTGACGCCCGAGGTGCTCAACAACCCGCAGCTGTTCCAGAAGTACCAGGCCGCGCAGGGCGATCTCACCCAGGCCCTGAAGAGCCTGATGGTGGTCGTTGAGAATTACCCGCAGCTGAAGTCGGACCAGAATTTCCGCGATCTGCAATCGCAGCTCGAGGGCACTGAAAACCGCATCACCGTGGCGCGCAATCGCTACATCCAGGCGGTGCAGGCCTACAACGTGACGGTGCGCTCCTTCCCCGTCAATCTCAC
>Ga0209118_1000835_pt1 | contig 15419 bp, 14 predicted proteins | sample BlaSpr_A8_Ref_M1_FD_187988 | JGI IMG/M metagenome (GOLD analysis project Ga0209118, IMG submission 187988) | Forest soil microbial communities from Thunder Bay, Ontario, Canada - Black Spruce, Ontario site 2_A8_Ref_M1 (SPAdes) (version 2) | ecosystem: Environmental > Terrestrial > Soil > Boreal...
GATCGCCGCCGTCAGGGTCGTCTTGCCGTGATCGACGTGACCGATCGTGCCGATGTTGACGTGCGGCTTCGTACGCTGGAACTTCTCCTTGCCCATGGCGCCTCGAGTCTCCTGAACGCGAGTTGGTCCTACGGACGGTGGAGCCCACGACCGGATTTGAACCGGTGACCCCCTCCTTACCAAGGAGGTGCTCTACCCCTGAGCCACGTGGGCTTGAGACACCCGTAGACGCGCCGTGGGCCTCAGGCCCAAAGCCGCGTCCGACGGTCAAACCTGACAATCTTACAGCGCCCCCCGATCCCTGTAAAGTCCCTGTCCGGGTCGGCTCAGCGGAAGGGAGGGGTATTGTGCCAGAGCCGCCGCCGCTTGTCCAGGGTCTCGGCGCCAGGTAGTGTCCGCAGGTCCCTGGGAGATCTGGAAACGGAACCATGAAGCGCGACCTTGAAGCCCTGCGCCGGGCGCTGCCCTGGCTGGCGCTGGCGGCGCTGGTGGCGGCGATCGCCTGGGGACTCGGCGGCTATGCGCTGCTCGACCCGGACGAAGGGCGCAACGCCGAGGTGGCCCGCGAGATGATGGCGGGCGGCGACTACGTGCTGCCGCGCCTCGACGGCCTTCCGTACCTGGACAAGCCGGTGCTGTTCTTCGCCGCCGACGCTCTCTCCCAGCGCCTGCTGGGCGCCGGCGAGGCGGCGGCCCGTCTCCCCGCGCTGCTCTTCGCCCTCGCCACCGCCGCGCTCACCGCCTGGTTCGCCGGCCGCCTGTTCGGGAGGCGAGCGCGCTGGATCGCCGGTGTCGCCGCTCTCGCCGCGCCGCTGCCGATCGCCTTCGCGCGCACCGTGATCTTCGACAGCGCGCTGACCTTCTTCATGGTCGCCGCGCTCTGCGCGTTCTACCTGGCGGTCGAGGCGCGCGCCACGGTGCCGGCCGGCTCCTATCTCCCCTGGACGGCGCTGGCCTGGGCCGCGATGGGTCTCGGCGTGCTGACCAAGGGGCCGGTGGCGCTCGCGGTGCCGCTGCTCGCCGCCGCTCCCCTTGGCGTCTTCCGGCGCGCTTCCCGGGCGGTCTGGCACCCGCTCGGACCGGCGCTCCTGGCGCTCTGTGTCGGCCCCTGGGTATGGGCGGTGTCGCGCCGGGTCCCGGAGTTCCTGCACTACGTCCTCTTCACCGAGACCTGGCAGCGGGTAACCACCCCCGAGATGAATCGCGAGGGGCCGATCTGGTTCTTCCTCCCCTGCCTGCTGGCCGGCGCCCTCCCCTGGTCGGTGCTGGCCCTCGCCGGCTGGCGGCGCAGCTTGCGTCCGCGCGGCAGCGACCGCCGGCTGGATCCGCCGCGGCTCTACCTGGTCTTGTGGATCGCCCTGCCCCTGGTGCTCTTCTCCCTCTCGCACTCCAAGCGGCCGCAATACGTCCTGCCGCTGCTGCCAGCGGTCGCCCTCATGGCCGCCAAGGTCTGGGTGGACGCCGAGGCCGCCGCCGGGTCCGCGGCCACCGCTGAGTCCGCGGCCGTCATCGGGCTCGCGACTGCCGTACCCGCGGCCGCCAGCGGGTCCCCCGAAGCCGGGTCCGCGGTCATCACGAGGCCCACGGCCGCCGCCGGCGCGACCGCCGCCGGCCTGCCTCCCGGGGCGCGGGCCGCGGGCATCACCTGGCTGGCCCTCGCCCTCCTCTGCGCAGCCGGTCCCGCGGCGTTGACGCACGTCCATTCCGCCAGGCTGGTGCACGTCCGCCTGCTGCCGTCTACCCTGATCGGCCTGGCGGTCGCCTTCCTGCTCGGCGCCGCCCTCGTGTTCCTTGGCGTCGCGCAAGCACGGCGGCGGCCGCCCCGCACCCGGGCCGCCGCCCTGCTCCTCGCCGGGCTGGTCCTGCCGATGGCGGCCCTGCCGGCGATCCTGCAGCCGCTGCTCGCCGAGATCGGCAGCCACCGCTCCTCCCGCGATGCCGCCGCCGCGATCGCTCCCCGCCTCTCGCCCGGCGCCGAGGTGGTGGCGGTCCACGCCTTCCCGCCGTCGCTGCCGTTCTACCTCCGCCGCACCCTGCTGGTCTCGACCCCGCGCGGCCGCGAGCTGACCAGCAACTACGTCATCGCCTACTTCCAGAAGTGGCTCGCCGCCGATCCGCGCATCACCCCTCTGCGCCCCACCGACTGGTGGCGCGGCGCCCTGGCGGCCTGCGACCGTCCGCTGGTCTTCGTCACCTGGGCCGACGACGACGCCGATCGCGCCACCTTAGCCGCCGCCGGCCTGCCGCTGATCGTCGCCAACGACCGCATGGCCGCCTACGGCCCCTGCGCTCCGCGCTAGTGGCCCGACAGCTGAGCGTTCTCGATGGCGACGACCTTGTCGATGTTGAAGTAGACGGTTGCCTCCTCGTGCGTGTCGGTCTGGGCCGTGAGGACGTCGTAGCTATGCCCTCCGCCAGTAACCAGGTCCTGCTTGCCCGAGGCCAGGCGATAGTGGTGCAGCACCGAGTACTCCTCCTCCACCGAGATCACCACGAAGGCGGTCTCGAGACTCCTGCCGGTGCCAGAGGCGAGGATCGAGCTCATCAGGCCATTGCCCATCGTGCGATGAGGCGCGGCCTTCTCCGGCTCATGGCTCTTCTCGTAGGCGTGGGCGACGAACATGTGCGCGTCGATGTCGAGGTAGTTCTGCGCCAAGACCTGGTTGCCGATCTCGATCACCGCTGCCCACTGGTCCTTGTGTAGCGCCTCGAACATCTTCTTGCGCAGCTCGGGGTCGGCCGCGCTCGTCTTGGCCAGGCGATCGGCGGAGGCCATGCGGAGGGCGGTGAAATCGAGCCCGGGGTCTCCCCGCCGGGCCTTTTCCAGCAGGCTCTCGTAGCTCGGCTGCGCGGTTGCCGGGTGCGCGGCGGTCGGCGCCAGCGCGCCAAGGACGACCATCGACATTCCCAACCGGAGAATCCTCTCTGCAAGCATCGGCACCTCCTCGAGCGGTCTGCCGCCGCTGTCCTTGTGGCCTCCAACTACGACCTTCCCTTAGATTGGCAGCATAGCGCGCCGGTTCCCGAACGGCGCCCGAAGGAATCCACGGCCGGACAAGGCGGATCTTTCGCCGGCCTGCACCTGCTATCCTTGGTTTCCTCGATCTGCTCGCCACCGGGGCCCGCTTTCACCAAGGAGTTGTCGCCATGCCGGCGGTCGCTAGACCAGGCTCCGATCCAGTCACGGCCGGCGGGCTCGCTGCCGCCGCATTCGGTTTCCGCGTCCATTCCGCCTGGGCGGCGCAGGTCGCCGTCGCCGGACCGCTCGCCGCCCCCGCGGTGCTCGAGCGCCGGCGGATCGAGCTGGTCGACCGAACGGTCCCTGGCGGAAGACAGCCCTTCCACGCCGCGCGCCTCCTGTCCCTGGACGCGGCCCAGGAGCTGCTCGGCCGCAGCCTCGACGGCGCCACCCGGATGGCTCGCGACGCGCTTGCAGCGGCGGCCGGCGAGCTGCGGCAGCAAGGTCACGAGGTGATCGCCTGCGGTCTCATCCAGAGCTCGGCCCGGCCGCTGCCGGCGCTCGCCGCCGTGCTCGCCTCGCACGCCCTCGTCCACACCGCGGAGGGCGAGCTCTTCCGTGACGCCCTGGCCGCTGCCGCCGGCGGCCAGCGCCTTCCCGTCCTGCGCGTCAAGGAACGCGAGCTGGTCGACACTTCGACCGCGCGGCTCGGCCTCGCCGCCGGCGACGTCGAGCGCCACTTGGCGGCACTGGGGCGCGCGCTCGGACCTCCCTGGCGCCAGGACGAGAAGCTCGCTACCCTGGCAGCCTGGCTCGCCCTCGCCGCCTTCGCGCCGCCCTCACCGCACTGAGGCATGCGGATGCCCCAGCCGGTGACGTTGTGTAGAATGCGGGCACACGCTCCACACGGCGAAAGGAAATTCGCGATGAACCCGAGACTCGAGTTGCGAAGCTGGCTGTGCGCCGCCCTGGCTATCGCCGCCTGCACGGTCCTCGCGCCACGGCCAGCACAGGCGCAGGGGGCGGGCCGGGCGCCGGACCAGGGCCCCCGCGTGGCGGTACGCGCCTACTATCTCTGGGACAGCTTCTCGCACTCGGAGTCGGCGCTCGACGGGAACACCTTCAGTACCGCGAGCTTCCACGGCAAGCCCGGCGGCGGCGTCGATCTCGAGTACCTGTTCACCCCCTGGGTGGGCCTCGATCTGGCCGCATCGCAGACCCACCTCGAGGGCGACGAGGTGGTACGCACGCCGGTCGGCGCCTTCGCGACCAACGGCAAGGTCCAGCAGCGCTTCTTCATGCTCGGCCTCTACGGCCACTTCTACCGCGTCCAGCGCGTCGACATCTACGTCGGGCCGGTCGTCGGAGCGGTCCAGATGACCGGCAGCTTCCGCCCGAGCGACACGGAGTTCGCCTTCGGCGCCGCCCTCGGTCTGGACCTGCCGCTCGGCTCGACCGGTCTGGCGATCAGCGGCATCGGGCGCGCCCTGGCCAGCCGCTTCCCCGACCAGCTCCACAGCGCCTCGCACTTCCGCGACAACTACATGGTCGGGGGCGGCCTGGCCTACCGTTGGTAGCGCTCAACCGCGGACTGGGGGTCGCTCTCGCCTGCCTGACTCTCCTGGCACCCACCGCGGCCTGGCTCGCCGAAGGTCGAGAGCTGGCGCCGCGGTCGCGCCGTGGCGCGGATCCACGCGCGGCTGGCGCCCCCTTGCAACAGACCGTGGACCACATCGTGCGAAGTGCGATGGCCAAGCACGACACCCCAGGTCTGATGATCGCGGTGGTGAATCGGGGCCGGGTCGTCGTCGAGCGCGGCTACGGCGTCAAGCAGCTGGGCTCTCCGGAGCCGCCCGACCGCGACACCGTCTTCTATATCGGCTCGGTATCGAAAGCGGTCACCGCCGTGGGTGCGATGCTGTTGGTGCAACAGGGCAAGCTCGACCTCGACCAGCCGGTCGAGCGCTACCTCAAGAATCTCCCGCCCAGGTGGGGCCGCATCAAGGTGCGGCAGTTCATGACTCACACCAGCGGCATCCCGCAGGTGCCAAAGTCGAAGAGCTTCGCCGACGCGGTGGCGCGGGTCGCGAACCTGCCGTTCAAGTTTCCGCCCGGCGCGGACCAGGAGTACAACAATTTCAACTTCTCCGTCGTCGGCCAGGTGATGGAGGCGTTGAGCGGCATGTCGTATCTCGATTTCATGCGTCAGAACGTCTTCGCGCCGCTGCACATGAAGCACACCGGCGTCAACGTGGACTCTCCCGACCAGGCGACCGGCTACCACGACGCGCCGGGGGGCCGGCGCGCCGGAGGTCCCGACATCGTGCTCTACGGCGTCCCCTCGGGCGGCCTGCAGTCCACGGTGGCCGACCTCCTCGAGCTGGACGCCGCCATCCGCGACGGGCGCGTGCTCCGGCCGGCCACGGTCAAGGCGATGTTCGAGCCGACCGTTCCACCCGGCAGCCATCATCCGTGGTCCTACACCCCCGGCTGGCAATCACGCCAGGCCGGCGGCACGCAGGTGATCGCCAAGAACGGCGGCGTGACGGGCTTCATCAGCATGTGGCAGATCGCCCCCAGCCGCGGCATCTCGGTCATCATGCTCTGGAACCTGGCCCACAAGGGCAACGACTTCTGGGGCGAGACCGCTCAGATCCTGGAGGACGGCTTCCACGTCCCCAAGGCCCAGGCCGGCGGGATCGACGAAACCGCCGAGAACTAGCCTGCGGGGAATCCCCCCGACGGGGCCGCGGGCGGCGGAGGTCCTCCCGGCCTCCGGTTGGGCGAGGTCGTGAAGGCGGGTGCGGTGGTTTGCGTGGCTCGCCCAAACGGCGGCCGGGAGGACCTCCGCCGCCAGGGTCCCCTCTCCGCCCCTCCGGCCACCGGGCTCTTCGGCCGGTTGCCACTGGACGCCAACCGCCGTCGCTTCGTACGAAGGATCATGAACCACGGAATCGGGCGGCCGGGTTGGCGCCCCTGGCGGCCGCGAAGGCCGCGCCAGGGGCGATACGCATGATGCTCGCGGCGCGGGCGGCAGGCACCGCCGTGGCGATGGGAGCTGCCCTCGCCGTCGGGGTGGCGGGCGAGGCGCTGGCGGCGGCCCGGCGCCGGCGCCGCTTCTGGCGCGGAACCAGCCATACTCCGGGCATGAATCCGCTACCCCGGGAGATCTGGTCGCGGCGCCTGTCCTACCCTGCCTACCTGGCGACGGTCAGCCGCAACCGCGACACCTTCGACGAGGTCTACCGCCAGCCCAGTTACCAGGAATCCGACCTGGCGTGGCTGCGCCAGCTGCCGCCGCTGCGCGTGCTGGCGATCGGCGAGGAGTGGTGCCCCGACGTCTACCACACCTTGCCCACCTGGGCGCGGCTGGCCGAGGAGCTGCCCGGCTGGGAGCTGGGCATCTTCGCCCGCGACGCCAATCCCGATGTCATGGAAGCTTTCCTCTGGCGCGGCGAGCGGCAACGCATCCCGGTGTATGCCTTCTACCTGGGCGACCTGCTGCAGGTGTGGTGGTCGGGGCGCGGCGCCGCCGCCGAGCGGCAGCTCGCCGCCTTTCTGGCCGGGCGCAACTTCGCCGAGCTGCCCGAGGAGGAGCGGCGCCGCGCCAATCTGCTGCTTCAGGAGGGCTACCGGCGCGAGTACCGGCGCCAGAACCTGGAAGAGGTCCTGGCGCTGCTGCACGCGTTCTTCCACGTCGCCGCCTGACCGAAATCGACCGGCATCGCCCGGCAATCGACCGGCGTCGACCGGCGATCGACCGCGACCGGGCCGGCCCGGTCGCGGCGTCGCGGCTCCTCTACCTGCGGGTGATGATGAACTTGCCGAACGAGACGCCGAGCTCCCAGCCGGTGCCCTTGCCCTCCAGCCCCAGGGTGACTTCGCCCTTGGTCACCACCGAGGCGGAGGCGCTCTTGACCGCGCCGGCGCTGGCTTCGGCCGACACGTAGGTGCCGAACAGCTCCTTGATGTCGGACACTTCCGAGAACGTGCCCTTGCCGTCGCGGATCTCGCCCTTGCCGGCGCTCAGACCGCCGCCCCTGGCCGTCAGCCGCACGTCGGCTGTCTGGCCGTTGTCGCAGCTGATGGTCCCAGCGCCGTCGGCCTTCTTGTAGCCCGCCGACCATTCCTTCAGGCCGAAGCTCATCGTGCACTTCGTGGCGCTCGCGGCCGGGGCCGCGACCGCGGCCAGCAAAAAGGCCATCGAGAGCGGAACCGCCAATCGTCGCAAATTCATCATCAATCCTCCTGGACTTGAAACGCAAAATCGTGAGTGCGGCGTTGGCGGACCCAAACGGTCCCGCTCCCCGCCGCCCGAAGTGATCCTACCAACAAGGCCTACTAGCAAGTTCCGTTCCGCCACCCGCGCCCGGGCAGCAGCCGGCGAAGCCCACCAAGATCTGCAACATCGGCACCCGAGATCTGCAACGCCGGCACCTCGAGCTAGGCAAAGGGCCCTCTGTGCCCTATACTTTCGCCACCATCAAGGTGCTACGAAGTTGAACCGTCGTGAAGTTCTCAGGGCGGGTCTGCTCGCCGGTGCGCAGGCCCTCGTCTCGCCGCTGCTCGGCCCAGGTCTCCGACGTCTGCTCGGCGAGCCGGCCGAGGGTGCGCGCCGCCTCCGCGGCTTCCAGGTCGCCGGCCAGATCGCCATCTCCGATCGCGCCGCCGAGATCGTCCAGCGCACGACGGTCATCGACATGCTGAGCCTGCTGACGCTCGACTGGCCGCGGCTCGATGCCTGGGAGAACCAGCCGGCAAGCTTCGGCAGGGCGGACCTGGCGCATCTGCGCGCCTCCGGCATCGCCGTCTTCCATCCGGCGGTCGACCCCAACCAGCCGGATGCCCATGCCGCCGCGCTGCGCTGGATGGCCGGCTGGAACCGGCTGATCGACGCTCATCGCGACACGCTGCTGCGCATCGACGGTGCCGGTGAGCTCGAGCGGGTGAAGTCCGAAGGCCGCATCGGCCTGCTGCTCGGCTTCCAGAACGCGAGCCACTTCCGTGCTCCGGACGACGTGGCGATCTTCCATGGTCTCGGCCAGCGGGTGTCGCAGCTCACCTACAACGAGCGCAACCGCCTCGGCAGCGGGTGCACCGATCCGGAGGCGGGCGGCCTGTCGCAATTCGGCGCCACCATCGTCGCGGCGATGAATCGCGCCGGCATGGCGATCGACATCTCGCACTGCTGCGAGCGCACCAGCCTCGACGCGATGGAGGCCTCCACCAGACCGGTGCTGATCACCCACTCCAACTGCCGCGCCCTCGTCCACAATTCGCGCTGCAAGTCCGACGCGGTGATCCGCGCCATGGCCGCGACCGGCGGCGTGATCGGCATCTCCGTGCTGCCGATGATGGTGGCAGGCCGCCGCCCGGCGACTCTCGGAGGCATCCTCGACCACTTCGACCACGCCGCGGACCTGGTCGGCGCGGAGCACGTCGGCTTGGGCAGCGACACCGACGTCGACGCCATCGATCCACGCACCCGGCGCGTGCGCTCCGGCTACGGCGTGCGCGGGCTGCGCCACGAGTACCGGGTGTTCGAGATCGCCGAGGGCCTGCTGCGGCGCGGCTACTCCCACGCCGACGTCAGCGGCATCCTGGGCGGCAACTTCCAGCGCGCCCTGACCCGGATCTGGAGCGTCTAGGACCTTCGGGGAACCCTCCCGGACGGGCCGAGGCGGCAAATCCCCTCCGGCCTCCGGTTGGCGAGAGCACTGGATTGGGTTCGGTGGACTTCGGTGCTCGCCAAACGGCGGCCGGAGGGGATTTGCCGCCTCGGCCCTCCTCCTTCCCCTCCGCCTTTGGATCTCTTCGGCGGCCTGCCGCCTCAGGCGGTCTTGGCCAGCAGGTCCTGGTACTCCGGGTGCTTGGCGAGGAAGGACTTGACGAACGGACAGGTCGCGATGATCCGTTCGCCGCGCGCCCGCACGTCATCGAGCGCGTGCTTTACCAGCAGGTCGGCGATGCCCCGCCCGCGCAGCTCCGGCGCCACCTGGGTATGCTGGAAGTCGAGCGTCCGGTCGCCGGCCGGCGCGAACAGGATGCGAGCCTCATGGCCGTCGATCTCGGCGTAGTACCGCCGCCTGGCGTCGTCGCGGTGCACCTCGAAGTCCGTGCGCCCCTCCTCTCGTCGACCGGCGGCAGCCGGCCCTGACCTCACGGCACGAGCATAGACCACAGATCTCGCGGGCATCGGGCGGCCGCGCGCGGTGTCGAGGATTGGCCATCGCAAGGAGATGGTTCCCCCTACTTGACAGGCCGAGGGTCCCTAATGCATGCTGTATCGCAGTAGTAATACAGCGATGCGAACCGCTTTCCCCATCGATCCTTCCGACCCGCGGCCGATCTGGCGCCAGATCGAAGAGAACGTCCGTAACCTGGTCGCCAGCGGCGCGCTGCGCCCCTCGGCTTCGGTGCCTTCCGTGCGCGAGCTGGCCCGCACCCTGGCAGTCAACCCGGCGACCGTCGCCAAGGCCTACCAGCGTCTGACCGATGCCGGCGTGCTGGCCGTGCGGCGAGGCGACGGCACCTACGTCGCCGCGGCGCCGCCGTCCCTCAACGCCGAGCAGCTCCACGAGCGCCTGGGCGCGGCGGCGCTGCGTTACGCCAGCTTCGCCGCCACGCTGGGCGCCACCGCCGGACAGGCGGCCGCCGCCCTGGAATCCGCGTGGCGCGCCCTCGATAAGGACCAGGCGGCGGCGAGCACGGCAGCAGACCGACAAGGAGATCCGGAATGAGCCTAGCCCGCGCCTCGACCCTTGCCGTGAGCGCCGTCGCCCGGGCCGGGGCCGCCGGAGTCGCGATGCCACCGGTCGCCGCCGAGGCGATTACCGTGCGCTATGGCCGCCGCACCGCCGTCGACGGCGTATCCCTCACGCTGTCCGAGGGCACCGTCTATGCGTTGCTGGGCCGCAATGGCGCCGGCAAGTCGTCGCTCGTGCGCTGCCTGCTCGGCCAGCAACGAGCCACCGCCGGCCGCGCGCTGCTCTTCGGGCGCGACGCCTGGCGTCACCGGGCTTCCCTCATGGCGCAGGTGGGAGTGGTGCCGGAGCAACCGGACGCGCCGCCGGCCGCCACCGCGCGCCGCCTCGCCCGCTTCTGCCGGCCGCTCTATCCGCGCTGGGACGGCGCCGCCTTCGAGAGGCGCCTGCGCCGTTTCGGTGTCGCGATGGACTTGCCGTTCGGGAGCCTGTCGAAAGGGCAGCAGGGGCACGTCGCGCTCGCCCTCGCTCTCGCCGCCCAGCCCCGCCTGCTGATTCTCGACGATCCCACGCTCGGCCTCGACGCCGTCGCCCGCCGGGCCTTCTTCGAGGAGCTGATCGGCGACCTCGCCGACCGCGGCACCACCGCCCTGATCGCCACCCACGACCTCGCCGCGGTCGAGCGCATCGCCGACCGCGCCGGCATCCTCGCCGGCGGTCGCCTCCTCCTGGACGAGGAGGTCGAACCTCTGAAGCAGCGCTTCCGGCAGATCTGGCTGCCCGACGCGGCCGCCGCCAACGGCCCGGCGCTCGAGGCCTTCGCGCCCCTCGCCCGGGTGACGCTCGACTGGGGCGTCGAGACCCTGGTCGCGGACTACGACGACGAGCGCTTCCGGGTCTTCCAGACCAGCGCCGCGGGCGCCGGCGCCCGGGTCAGCGCTCTCAGCCTGGAAGAGATCTTCATCGCCCTGACAACCGCCCGCGATGCAAGCAACGCCGGCGATGCCGACGCCGACGTCGCGGCGCCTGTCGCGGGAGCCAAGCAATGAGCGGGCTGGCCGCCGTCCTGCGCCATGAGATCGCCGAGCGCCGGCTGCTGCTGCTGGCCAGTCCTCTGCTTGGCCTGCTGGCGTTCGCCGCACCGCTGCTGTCCGCGGGCGGCACTGGCACCGGCGCCGGCGCCGCCAGCTCCGAGCTGCGCGACACCACCGCCCTGTTCCTGACCCTGGCGCTGTCTGGCCTGGGCGCCCTCTTGCTCGGGGCGTCGGCCATCGGCGCCGATTTCGCCTCGCGCCGGCTCGCGTTCTTCTTCTCGCGCCCGCTCTCGGGAGCGGCGGTATGGGCCGGAAAGCTCGGCGCCGCGGCGATCTGCGCCTGGGCCGCCGGACTCCTGGTCCTGCTGCCCGTCCTGCTGGCCGACGCCGCCGCCGGCGGCGGTGCGGGCAGGTTGCTGCACAATCCGGTGCTGCCCGGGCCGCTGCTCGGGCTCTGGTTCGCGGCCCTGCCGCTGGCGGTGCTGATCGCGCACGTCGGCGGCGTCATCCTGCGCACGCGCTCGGCGTGGCTGCTCCTGGACCTGGCGGGTGCCGTGACGGTCTGGGCGATCGCCCTGGCGACCGTCCGGCGGCTGCAGTACTGGGGAGCGCTGGCGGACCCGTTGCCGCTCGTGCCGCTGTTCGCGGTCGCCGGCGGAGCCGCGGGCGTCGCGCTGCTGGCGGCCAGCGCCGCCGAGGTGATCGACGGCCGTACCGACCCCGTCCGCGGCCACCGCACCCTGTCGCTGACCCTGGCCGGCCTCGGCCTGGCCGGCGCGCTCGCCTTCGCCGCGATGGCGCAGCGCTGGATCGCCATCGCGCCGCAAGACCTGGACCGCTGGTCCTTCGCGGCGGTGGCCCCGGGACAGAGGTGGATCGCGCTGTCCGGTCCCGCTCCCGGGCCGTCCCGCTACGGCGCCTCCTTTCTCCTGCAGACCGGCTCTGGGCGCTCGGTGCGCGCCCGCTTTGCAAGGGGCGCGGACGGCACCCTGCCGGTCGCCTTCTCGGCCGACGGCCGGCGTGCGGTCTGGGTGGAGCACCAGGGCGGGCAGGGGACCTCTCCGGTGGTGCTGGTGCGGATGGATCTCGATCGGGACGATGCCGAGCCGGCGCGGACGCCGATCGTCGAGATCGCGCCACCTGACGACCTCGCGCTCTCGCCTCGCGGCAACCGGGTCGCGATCGTCATGGATCGACAGCTGTCGGTGTACGAGCTCGGCAGCGGCCGTCTGCTGGCCGCGCATACCTTTGGCGACTCCATGGCCTGGCCGACCGCGGTGTTCCTGGGTGAAGACCGGCTCCGGGTCCTGATCTCCCGCTACCAGGCTCCGGGCCAGAACACCCTGGAGGTGTACGACCTCGACCTCGCCTCGCGGCAGCTGCTCAGGCTCGCAACGCTGCCGAGTTGCGGCTGGCTCCGCTTCCTCAGCCCGGATGGAAGCCGCATCGCCTGCAACGGCGTGAGGCCTGCTGCGGTCGCGGTCTTCGATCTGGCGAGCGGGCGGCAGCTTGCCGAGCTGCGCCAGCCGGGCGCGAAGGTCCGCGCGTCCTACCTCGCGGATGGCCGCCTCGCCATACAGGTCGCGGGACCCGCGGGCACCGAGCTGAAGCTCCTCGACGGCGACGGCCGGCAACCGCCGGGCGCTCCCCGGTTCCGGCTGCCGCCCGGCACCGCTTTCGGCTGGTTCCGGACGCCAACCGGCGTCCCTTTCGGCTGGATCGTCCAGGCCGGCGCAGACCGCCTGCTCGTCAGGGAGATCCCGGCAGGGCGGGGGGTTGGATCTCCGGGTGTCTGGAAGCTCCTCGACCTGAGGCAGGGTGGGACGCGGTCCCTGGGACCCCAGGGCCTGCAGCTCTTGCCGCCTTTCGCGTCCCCACCCGCCGGGAGCGCGGCGCTGTTCACCGACGGCACCCGCTTGCTGCGGATCGATCTGGCGACCGGCGAGAGGCACGCCCTTGGCCCGGCGCGCCCGTACCACAATGCCTTGCTGGATCCATGGTGATCCTCGAGGGCCTTTCCGGCGCTGCGGTCGCGCGCCCCCCCCGCTCGCCCCGCTCGCCGATGAGCCTCCGGCCGCCGCACGATCCACGCTAGGATTGGCCCCGCGACCGCGACGGCGCGGTCCGGACAGCCGGGCCGCACGATCGGCAATCCCTGGTGTGGCCGGCAGATCGCCACCCAAGAGCGCGCCCGTCGTCGAACGAGGAGGGATGCTCATGCCTGCACGTCTGTCGCCCTGGGGAAGACCCGTGGCGCTGGCCCTGGCGATGCTGGTCATGGCCGCCCCGGCGGTTCTGGCCCACGCCATCCTGGTCGAGGCCAGCCCGGCGGCCGGATCGACGGTCGGTGGTCCGGACCTCGCCGTCCGGCTGCGCTTCAACTCGCGCATCGACGGCGCCCGCTCCCGCCTCATCCTGGTACAGCCGGACAAGCAGGAGCGTACCCTTACCCTCGACGAGCAGCCCGGGCCGGCGCTGTTGACCGCCAAGGTCGCCGGACTCGCTCCCGGCACCTACCGGCTGCGCTGGCAAGTGCTCGCCGCCGATGGACACATTACTCGCGGCGAGGTCCCGTTCCGGGTGAAGTGAGGCGACCGCCCCCGCGCCGGCGGCGCCTGCCGCCGGCTCCTCCGCGCTCGCCCAAATTCTTCCGCTCCCGCGATGATCCAGCTGCTCGACGTCTTCGGCTTCCTCTCCGTCGTGCTGCGCGGCCTGACCCTCGCGCTGCAGTCGATGGTCGTCGGCGGGCTGGTGTTCGACCTCCTCATCGCCCGTGCCGACGCCGGCGCGGTCGCCGTGCAGGCTTGCCGCCGCCTGCTGGCAGCCAGCGCGCTCGCCCTCGCCCTGGCGCAGGCCGGCTACCTGGCGGCGGACACCGCCATCCTGATGGGCACCGCAAACCTGAGCCTCGCGGCAGTGTCCGGCGCGAACTTCTTCGTCGCCGGCACGATCGCCGCCGCCCTGGCGCTCGCCATCGCCGCCCTGGCCTTCTGGACGGCGCGCCATCCCGAGGAAGCGAGCGTCGTCCGGGGTCGCCGGCAAGCGGAGGCAGCCATCGCGGCGCGTCCGAGCCAGGAACAAGATCTCCCTCGGGGTCGCCAGCGCCCGGCGCTGGCCGCTGCCTTGCTGCTCTCGCTCGGCGTCCTCGCCGCCGCGGTGGCGACCAGCCATGCCGCCGCGCGCCTCGATGACCGGATCCTCCTGCTGGCCCTCACCTCCCTGCACCTGGCGGCGATCGGCTGCTGGATCGGCGGTCTGCCCTACCTGCTGCTCGCCCTCGGCCGAGCGCCGGGAACGGCCGCGGCCCGCACGGTGGCCTCGCGCTTCTCGCGTCTCGCGCAGGGGAGCGCCGCCGTCCTGCTCGCCGCCGGCCTCGGCCTGGCAGTGATCTACGTCGGCAGCCCCGCCGCCATCCTGGGCACCGCCTACGGCGCGATGGTCAGCGCCAAGGCGATCCTGCTCGCGCTGCTGCTCGGCCTGGGCGCCCTCAACTACTATGTGGTCCGCCGCGCCGAGGCCGGCGACGCCTCGGGGCTGGCCGGCCTGCGGCGCTTCGCCGAGGCCGAGCTGGGGATCGGCTTCACCGTCATCCTCGCCGCCGCCTCCCTCACCTCCCAGCCGCCAGCCGTCGATCTCGCCGCCCGCGATCTCGTCTCGCTGCCTGAGATCGCGGCCCGCATGGCTCCGCGCCCACCGCGCCTGGTGCCGCCGGCGGCAAACGAGCGGCTATCGCCGGCTCTGCAAAAAGCCGCCGCCAGCTCCGAGGGCAGCGCCCTGGACACCTACATGTCCTACGTGCCCGGCCAGCTCCCCGAGCCCCCCACGCCGGGCGAGATCGCGCTGTCGGAGTTCAATCACAACGTCTCCGGCCTGGCGGTGCTGCTGGCCGGCTTGCTCGCCTTCGCCGCCCGCGCCGGCTGGCGCTGGGCACGCAACTGGCCCCTGGCCTTCCTCGCGCTCGCCGTCTTTCTCTTCCTGCTCGCCGACGCCGAGTACTGGCCGCTCGGTCCGGTGCCCTTCTGGCGCGGCTTCCTGGTCGCCGAGGCGCTGCAGCATCGCCTGGCGGTGCTGCTCATCGTCGCGTTCGCCTTCTACGAACGCCGGGTGCAGACCGGCAGCGCCACCTCGCCGGCCACCGCCCTCGTCTTTCCCTTCGTCTGCTTCCTCGGCGGCGCCCTCCTGCTCACTCACAGCCACTCGCTCAACAACCCCAAGAACGAGCTGCTGGTCGAGCTCAGCCATGCCTCGATCGCCATCCTCGGCGTCGCCGCCGGCTGGTCGCGCTGGCTCGAGCTCCGCCTCCCCGACGGCCCCCGCCGCGCGCTCTCCTGGGTCTGGCCCGTCTGCTTCGTCCTGGTCGGCTTCCTCCTGCTCGACTACCGGGAGAGTTGAATCCCCGGCGGGGCTGCCCGCCGGTCGGACCGTTCTCAGCGCCACGCCTGAACCAAAGTCGAGAAAGCCGCAAGAGCCAAGGGCGAGGTCTGGTAATCCCGAGGTCTGGTCACCCGATGGAGACGCGGCACCTCGTCAACAAACCCCTGCCCCCTAGCCTTGACGTGTTGTGATATGATAATTGGTTAGTTTTTATTTCAAGTAGTGTCTAGCTGAGCTACGACTGGCGTTGCCGTCAGCCAGAGGGGGCCGTCCATGTTAAAGGGCTACCTGGCGGAACGGGCACTGCGGCAGGCGGACGAGTACTGTGCCGCAGGCAAGCAGGACAAG
>Ga0209118_1000836_pt1 | contig 15415 bp, 11 predicted proteins | sample BlaSpr_A8_Ref_M1_FD_187988 | JGI IMG/M metagenome (GOLD analysis project Ga0209118, IMG submission 187988) | Forest soil microbial communities from Thunder Bay, Ontario, Canada - Black Spruce, Ontario site 2_A8_Ref_M1 (SPAdes) (version 2) | ecosystem: Environmental > Terrestrial > Soil > Boreal...
CATCGGCCGAAATCTTCGCGCGAAGATCGCCGAGATATTTTTCGAAGGCAGCCCGATCGCGCGCTTCGAAGTTTTCCACCTTCGTCCCCTTCTCGTCTCGCAGACCTTTTTCGACAAAGCGCTTCGAACGCGCGGGGTCGTAGAGGTCGAGGATGGAAGCTTGCGCAAACGCGTCGCTCGCGCCGCCGCTCGCCGGATGAAGCGGGTTGCCGTCGATCTTCGAGGGCCGGCCATCGTGAGTCGTGACGACGAGCGGAATCGCCCCGGTCCGTCGCGGCATCGCGGTCGCGTAATAGAGCGCCTTGCCGGGAATCGCCCACTCGACGCTTTTCGTGAACGGAACCAGATGCGCTTCGGGCCGGCGACAACTCGAGAGGCCGAAACCCGCCAGGGCCATCGACGCGCCCATCAATTTCAAAAAGCCGCGGCGCGACCAATCGTCGCCTTCGAGCTGGGCCGCGCCCGCGGGAAATTCCCGTTCGAGCCAGCCGCGAAATTCCGGCGTATCGCTCAGCTCACCAAGGCTGCGCCAATAGCGCTTCCCGGTGACTGCTTCAGGTGGATGCTCGAAGACGCGTTTCATCGAACGATCCTCCGTAGCACAGGCATCTTGCCTGTGGGGCCAACAAGCATCTTGCTTGTTGAAACCAAAAACACAGCAGCAGGCTGGAAGCCCGCTGGCCCCACAGGCAGGATGCCTGTGCTACACGCGATGCCTGCGCTATGATTCGTGTGCACGCTCATCGGTGGCACCCCTGGCAATTGATCGGCGGTTGAATGTTCCAGCGTTCCTTCAAAGTTCGGCCGATCTCCTCCTGCGTCAGTTTCTCTTTCTTCGACCAATCGTCCGTCGCGTCTTTCGGTTGGCCGTATTTCGCCACGAAGTCGGCCGGTTTTTCCCAATCCGGTTTCCAATCGAGATTCGTGATTTGCGTTTCGGGCCGGAGGAAATTTTCCGGATTCCGATGGCACTCGAGGCACCACTTCATGCTGTGGGGTTTGGCGTGATAAACCACCGGCATGTGATTCACCTGGCCGTGGCAGCTCGCGCAACTGATCCCGCGGTTCACGTGCGCGGAGTGATCGTAATAAACGTAATCGGGCGTGCGATGAATCTGGACCCACTCGATCGGCTGCCCGGTTTTCCAGCTCGCCCGCACCGGCTCCAGCTTCGGGTTGTCCTTCTGCACCTGGGTGTGGCAGTTCATGCAGGTCTGCGTGTTCGGCAGATTCGAATGCGCGGCGACGTCGACGAAGCTGTGGCAGTAACGGCAATCCATCCCGAGCTGCGAGACATGGATGTCGTGCGGGAACGGCACGGGCTGCACCGGTTGATAACCGACCCGCGTGTATTTCGGGGTGACGTAATACCAGGTCGCGGCGGTCAGCCCGCACACGATCACCACGCCGCAGACCAGAATTTTCAGCGGCAACCAATTAGTCCAGCGTGGAAAAAAATTCGCCATAACGACTTAGCGAACTGTGCTTCCGTGAAGGTGCATCCGCCAAGATAAAAACGGCGCAAACTGGTAGTTAGGATGTGCGGCGCTCAGAGGTCGGTGTGATTAAGGTTAAATCGCCGCAAGGTGGCGAGAGGCAACGACTCTATAAATCGACATCGCATTGGCAAAAGAAAATTCGGCGGCCACGTGATTTACTTCGAAAAAACGCGGCCTCTTATTCTGTTACGAAGAAGAGCCGCTCAAGCAAAACCGTAAAAAAGAAATATTTCCGGGGGCTCGGAAGGCCACGCACTGCGCTCGACGTTCACACCGTGAGCCGCAAAGATATTCCGATGAAGGCTTCACGCGCACTCCTGGTTCTCGTCGCGCTATCAAGCGCCGTCTCCGCCCGGAACATAGGCCTGCGGCCTGTGCGCCCAACGGACATCTTGTCCGTTGCTGCGATTTCAGCGGAATGCAATTCCGCTGGGCGCACAGACTACAAGTCTATGTTCCGAACACTGTCGCAGCGCTCTCCGCTGAACGATGCAATAGCCGATGCCGTTTTCGTCAACGGGAACGTCTACACGGGGAACGAGCGCGCGCCGCATGCGGAAGCGCTCGCGGCCAAAGATGGACGCATCGTTTTCGTCGGCTCGAATGCGGACGCCAAAAAATTTCAGAATGGCGACGCGCGCGTTATCGATCTCGAAGGGAAAACCGTCGTCCCGGGGTTGACCGACTCGCACTGCCACATCTTCGGCATCGGCGAGCGCGAGATGAATTTGAATCTCGAAGGCGTTGACACACTCGAAGATTTTCTCGCGAAAGTGAAGGAACGCGTAGCGAAAACGGAACGCGGAAAATGGATCACCGGCCGCGGCTGGATCGAAACATTCTGGCAGCCGCCGCAATTCCCGACGCGCGGCGATCTCGACAAGATCGCGCCGGACAATCCCGTCTTCCTCACGCGCGCCGACGGTCACGCCGCGATCGCAAACAGCACCGCCCTGAAAATGGCGGGCATCGACAAAAACACGGCGAACCCATTCGGCGGCGAAATCTTGAAAGACAAACAAACCGGCGAGCCGACCGGAATGTTGCTCGATAAAGCGCAGGGGCTGGTGGCGAAAAATATTCCGCAGCCGACGGACGCGGAGCGCGAGGAAGCGTTCTTGCTCGGAGTGAAACGGGAAATCGATCTGGGCTGGTGCGAAATCCAGAACGCGGGGAGCGAGCTGGCCGATGTCGAGCGGATGCGGCATGCCTTCGAAGCCGGCAAAGTGAAGTTGCGAGTCTATAATGCGGTCTACGCGCCGGGAACGGCGGCGGTCGCGCTCCTGCACGACGGCATGACGCTGAATGGCTACGAGCACCGGTTCACGCAGCGCACACTCAAGGTGGTTTTTGACGGCGCGCTCGGTTCGCGCGGCGCCGCGTTGCTCGAGCCGTACGCGGACGCCTCCGAAACATCCGGTTATCTCACGCAAAAAGAATCCGAGCTCCTCCCGATTTTCGAGGAGGCCTTGCAGCAAGGCATCCAGGTCGAGACGCACGCGATTGGCGATCGCGCGAATCGGATCATCCTCGATCTTTACGAGCGCGCGATGAAATCCGTGCCGCCGGAAAAGCGAAAAATCCGCGAGCCGCGCTGGCGGGTGGAGCACGCTCAGATCTTGAGCGCGCCGGACATCCCGCGCTTCGCGAAACTCAGCGTGATCGCATCGATGCAACCATCCCACGCCATCAGCGATTTATTTTTCGCGCCCAGCCGGCTCGGCAAAGAGCGACTCGCCGGCGCGTATGCTTGGCAGAGCCTGATCAAATCGGGGGCGATCGTTGCCGGTGGATCGGACGCGCCGGTGGAACGCGGCGAACCGATGATCGAATTCTACGCCGCCGTCGCACGCAAAAGCATCAAGGGCGAATCGCGGGATGGTTGGCATCCCGAGCAGGCGGTCTCGCGCGAGCAAGCGTTGAAGATGTTTACGATGTCACCGGCTTACGCCGCCTTCGAAGAACAGGACAAAGGTTCGATCGAAGTCGGCAAGCTGGCAGATCTCACGGTGCTTTCGAAAGACATCATGAAAATCCCCGAGCCGGAAATTCTCACGACGACCTGCGTAATGACTGTGATCGGCGGTGAGGTCGTCCACAGGTAGGACGTTTCTGCGAAAACGTTTCACGTTTTCCGGTCGAACGCGCCTCTACCTCTTTTGGAATCGGACCGCGATTTGCACGAGCGCTTTTCGTTTCAAAAACGCAGGCAGCGCTTGCGTCGCGGTCTCGACTGCATTCACCAGCGCTGGCGGCATGATGCGCAACAGCGCCTCCGTTTTCATGTGCCCTGCCGTGAGCGAATTCGTGAAGTGCAATAAGCGATCGACCGAAAGTCCGGCGCGTTGCGCCAGCGGTTCGATCTCGTCGGCGTGCAGAAGAAAGATGTGGCCGTCGGAATTCGGTTTGAATTGCACCGATTCGTAGACGGCCGGGTCGGCACAATCGGAAAATTTCGGCAAAGAGCTCTTGAAGTATTCGCCATTCGGCGTCGTCATCACGACATAACCACCCGGCCTGACGAGCGTCGCAGCCTTCGCCAGAAGATCGTCCGGATGCGCAACGTGCTCGATGATCTCCGTGATGAGAACCGCGTCGAAGAGCGACGGGCACTGCAACTCCAACGCGTTCCCCGGTGCGAACCGGAGCTGACCGCGCTCGTATTTCAAGCGGACGTAATCGGCCAGATCCGCGCGCAAATCATTCCAGGTCACGTCGAAGCCGAGTTCGGCGAGTGCGAGCGAGAAATTTCCCTGCCCCGCCGCGATATCCAAAATGCGCGCGCCCGGTTCCAGAACGTCAGTGAGCAAGCGGAGCGTCGTCCGCCGCCGATTCTGGTACGCGTAGGCGTAGCCGTAATTGGAGATTTTACCGTAAACCTCGTCGAGATCGTACGGATAAGATTCCTGCCACGATTTCGGCCAGCTCTCGTCTGGTTGGACGGGTTTCATGGGGAAAACTTCTTAATCCGTTGCCAACCCCAAAGGCGTAGCGGATAAGAACGACTCCATTTCATGACACCGGTAAAAATCTGGTTGGGCTATCCCTATCCGCTCGGAGCGACCTGGCTCGGCAACGGAGTTAACTTCGCGATTTTTTCCGAAATGGCGACCTCGGTCGATCTTTGCCTCTTCGATAACCTCGACGCGCCGCAGGAAAATATTCGCATCCCGATGACGGAACACACGGACCAGGTCTGGCACGTGTTCCTGCCCGATGTGCGCCCGGGGCAGCTCTATGGCTTCCGCGTTTATGGTCCCTACGATCCAGAGCGCGGGATGCGTTTCAACAGCTCGAAGTTGCTCATCGATCCCTACGCGAAAGCGATCGCCGGCCAGGTGAATTGGGCGGACGAAATGTTCGGCTACGTCGTGGGCGGGCCACAGGAAGATCTGGCGCGCGATTTTCGCGACGACGCGTGGGGCATGCCGAAAGCGGTCGTGATCGATAACGCCTTCGACTGGCGCGACGACAAGCGGCTCGGCACGCCGTTGCACAGCTCGGTCATTTACGAAGTGCATGTGAAGGGATTTACGCGGCTCTGCCCGGATGTGCCGCCGGAATTGCGCGGCACCTACGCGGGCCTGGGCAGCGCGGGCGCGATCAAGTATTTGAAGGATCTCGGGGTGACCGCGGTGGAATTGCTTCCGGTTCACCAGCACATCGATGACAAGGTTTTGGTCGATCGCGGCCTGGTCAATTACTGGGGCTACAACACGATTGGGTTCTTTACGCCGGAAGCGAAATACTCCAGCAGCGGCGTGATGGGCGAACAGGTCTCCGAGTTCAAAGGGATGGTGCGCAACCTGCACGCCGCCGGCCTCGAGGTGATCCTGGATGTCGTTTACAATCACACCGCGGAAGGAAATCATCTCGGGCCGACGCTGAGTTTTCGCGGAGTGGATAACCCGGCCTACTATCGATTGTCGCCGGAAAATCTGAGGCTCTATCTGGATTTCACCGGCACCGGGAACACCTTCAATCTCCTCCATCCGCGCACGCTCCAGCTCGTCATGGACAGCCTGCGTTACTGGGTGAACGACATGCACGTGGACGGTTTCCGTTTCGATCTCGCCTCCACCCTCGCGCGCGACGACAAGGGCGTGAACAAGCTTCACGCCTTTTTCGAAATCATTCACCAGGACCCGGTCCTGTCGCAGGTAAAATTGATCGCGGAGCCGTGGGACGTGGGCGAAGGCGGATACCAAGTCGGAAATTTTCCGGTGTTGTGGGCGGAGTGGAACGGAAAATATCGCGATGAAGTGCGGCGTTTCTGGAAAGGCGATGAAGACCGCATCGGCGAGATCGCCTACCGGCTCACGGGCAGCCCTGACCTTTATCAACACAGCGGGCGCCGTCCCTACGCGAGCATTAATTTCGTCACCGCGCACGACGGCTTCACGCTGAACGATCTCGTCAGCTACAACGAGAAGCACAACGAAGCCAACGGCGAGAACAACAAGGACGGCGACAACAATAACAACTCCTGGAATTGCGGCGTGGAAGGGCCAACCGACGATCCGAAGGTCAACGAGTTGCGGGCGCGGCAGCGCCGGAATTTTCTGGCGACCCTCTTTCTCTCGCAAGGCGTGCCGATGCTCCTGGCCGGCGACGAATGGGCCCGGACGCAGAACGGAAATAACAACACCTATTGCCAGGACAACGAGCTGAACTGGCTCTCGTGGGAACACGACGACAAGCAGAACGAGCTGCTCGAATTCACAAAAAAACTAATCCAGCTCCGGCGCGATCATCCGGTTTTCCGGCGCCCGAAATTTTTCCAGGGCCGCCGGATCCGCGGCTCGGACATTCGGGACGTGATGTGGTTCAACCCCGGCGGCAACGAGATGAGCGACGAAGAATGGGGCTCGCCGTTCGTGCGTTGCATCGGCGTGCTTTTGAGCGGCGACACGATCGACGTGCTCTCCTTCGAGGGCGAACCGATCCGCGACGAAACATTCCTGCTCCTGATCAACGCGCACCATGAGCCGATCGGTTTCGTGCTGCCGGGCGAGGAGCATCTCGAGTGGCGGCTCATTCTCGACACGGCGGAGGACTGCGGATTTTTGCGCGAGCCGAAAAATATTCCGTCGGGCGATGACGTGGAAGTGATCGGGCGCGGGCTGAAGTTATTGAAACTGGCGACTGGCGCCCAGGCGCGCGCGCGTCATGAATCCTGGAAGAAACGTCAGGTGGAATTGCCCCGCGATTTGAAGCCGGCGGCGACTGCAAAGCCACCTCCGTTGCCGGAAGCGGCCGACAAACGCGCCGAAGAAAAGTGATCCGCGCCGCGATCTTCGATCTCGATGGGACGCTGGTCGATTCCAACGAACTGCATGTGCAGGCGTGGCAGGAAACGTTCCGGCATTTCGGAAAGGAAATTCCGCTGAAGGAACTCCGCCGCCAGATCGGGAAAGGCGGCGATCAATATCTGCCGGAATTTCTGACCGAGCGCGAAATGCGCGAATTCGGGAAACAGGCGGACGAGTTCCGCGGCGAAATTTTCAAAAAGAAATACCTCGCGCGCGTCCGTCCTTTTCCGCGCGTCCGCGAATTGTTCGAGCGCCTGCGCGGCGAGGGAAAAAGGATCGCGCTCGCTTCGTCCGGCAAGGCGGACGAAGTCGCGCATTATCGGAAACTTCTCGAGGTCGACGATCTGGTCGATTCGCAGACGACGATGGACGAAGTCGCGCATTCGAAACCGAAAGCCGATGTTTTTATCGCGGCGTTGCGCACCCTGGGGAATCTTCCGGCGGAAGAAGCGATCGCGATCGGAGACACGCCTTATGATGTCGAGGCGGCCAAGAAAATAAATCTGCGGACGATCGCTCTGCTCTGCGGCGGTTTCCGCGAAGCGGAGTTGCGGGCCGAGGGCGCTGTCGCAATTTTTCGCGACCCGGCCGATCTCCTTGAACGATATTATCAATCGCCGCTCGCGGGATAATGGCGGGCGTTTACCGCGTGTCATCCCGAGCCGCGCAGACGGCGAGGGACCTCGCATGTGCTGGAGCGCGCCCGCGATACGCCACGCGTTCCCGTCGGATGAGGCCTGATTCTTTTTTGTGTGGCTTAAAACGCGACTGTGAGGTCCTTCGCCGTCTGCGCGGCTCAGGATGACAACGCGATGTTGCGCGTTATCGGATTACGGGAAATGGTGTTTGAGCGAACCAAACCCCCAACGTTGTGCGAAACAATTGTTAGCAACATCATGACACCGACTTCTCTCATCATCGTAACCGATCGCGGCACTCTGAAGGCATACAAAGTGAGCGACACACCCACCCGCGGCCCCAGCCTGAAACTCGTGCAGGCTTTCGACACCACCGATGCCCATGGACGGTATCAGGATAAACTGACCGATCAGGCCGGCGCTTTCCCCAGTGGCGCGGCACCGGGACAGATGAATTCCATCGCGGAGCGAACCGGAATCGACAACGAAAACGACCGCCGCATTTTCAAGCAGCTCGCGGACAGCATCACGGAGGTCGTGCAGCGCGAAGGCAAGGAAGGCTGGTCGTTTGCCGCGCCCGCCTCGATTCACGCCGCGGTGGTCGACCTCCTGCCCGCGGATGTCCGCGATAAAATCGTCGAGCACGTGAAATCGGACCTCGTGAAAATCGAACCGGCGAAATTGGCCGGCCATTTTCGGTCGTTACAACCGCTCTAAAATGCCGTCATTCCGAGCCTGTCGAGGAATCCCGTCGCGCCGCGTGCAGACTTGCCACGGGGTCCTTCGACTTCGACCGCAGAAGCGGCCTTCGCTCAGGATGACGTAAACGAACTTTATGCAACTACCCGTCAACATCACCTACCGCGGCGTCGCGAAATCCGACGACCTCGACCAATTCGTTCTCGAAAAAGCGGCGCGCCTGGAAAAATTCTGCGACCACATCAACCGCTGTGATGTCGTCGTCGAGCAGCCGAATCACACCCATCAAAAAGGAAATTTATTTCGCGTCCGGATCGATGTCACGGTGCCGCCCGGCCACGAACTGGTCGCGGATGAGAAGCAGATGGATAACGGCGCGCACGCGGCATTGACCAAAGTGATCCACGACGCTTTCAAAACCATGGAGCGCGAGTTGCGTCGCGTCGTGGAGAAACAGCGCCACGAAGTCAAGACGCACGCCAAGTCCCGCTCGCCGAAGTAGCGGTCGCTGGCACACCGGTGGGTGAGCCGCCGCAGCCCAGCCTCAGCGGCGCGGCGCAGTTGCGCGGGTGCCCTCGAACTGGAGCTTGGTGTGGTTCGCGTCGATCACCGGGCCCAGCTCGTAGATGTTTTTGTAGCCGTAGCTATAGAGCGTATTGAAGGTGAAAATATTCAGCGACGCATCGAGGGCCTTGGCCGGGAAGGCGGCCGGCTCGTTGTCGAAGTTGTTGTTGCAATAGATCAGGATTCGCGCCGTCTTTTCCGGGATCACTTTCGCCAACTCCGCCGCTGTCACGTCGGGCAAACTCAGATGGGTGGCGCCTTTGATGTGCAGGAGCCGATATTTTTCATCGCTCCGCGCGTCGAAAACAATCGTCCCTGGCTCCTGGGACATCTGGATGAATTGCGCTTCCGTGACCCGCCGCTGTTTGCGGACTTTCCCCACCTCCTGCGCGGATTCGAGGAAGCGATCGTAATCGATCAGCCGGTTCGGAATGGCGTTCTCTTCGGCGCGAATCGTAATGCACGAAACGCAGAGGGCCGCGATGACAGCTACCTTGCGGAGACGGTGCGCCGGGCGGCCGCTCGATTTATAGGCTCTTGATAAGCCGATCATAATCAGCGTGCGACCCGATGAAATACCAGAGCGCGGTCTCGCCAGTTCGGACACAGACGGCGCGCCAATCGAGGCCGATGCGGGCCGAGAAGATGGGCTTGGTTGTATGGATCTGCTTGAATTGGAGACTCGCATGCCATGGATCATTCGTCCAAAGGCGGTATGCGTCGCGAGCCTGGTTTTGAACATGAGGCGGAAGGTCAGAAAGAAGCTTCCGGAACCGTTTAGTGGTTCGGGAAATCACGCTCCAAGCCCATCAGTTGTGTCTCCCCGACCTTGAATTCACGCAGAGCCTCGTCGGCAAGGGTGGCAAGTTCATGTTGGGAGGTCGCGAATGCCTCGGTCCAGCGCCGCTCCGACTCGAGTTCAGCGAGGAGAAAGGATGCAACCGCGTCCTGTTCCGGGTCCGGCAGCTTGGAGGCCGCTTTGAAAGCGCGTTCAAGAAGCTGAGTCATGATCTAGAGTATTCCCAGGATTCGTTCTGATGCAAACTGTGCTGAGCAAAGCAAACATTGCCGCATCGTAAGCCGCTTACGATACATGATTTGGGCGTGGGATTCTCAACGTTTCGCGTCGCTGTCCGATTGAGCGCAGTTCCCATTGAGACGGAAACCGGGAATTCGGTAGCTGATGCACCTTCGCCCTCGGCGCCGCCGCTTTGTCTCGCCCAGTGCTGTAAATATTCGTCGTGCCAGTACTCATAGATCACTCAAGAGAGATTTTTCATGTGGCGAAGCGGCGCCAGAAGGAGCAACGTGCTACTGCTGTGGCGGTGGAGCTTATCATCGGGTTTGGCCAAGCGCCTGAGCGCGATACCGTGCTTCAACTGATCGGCCGCGCGGCTCAAACGGGTGCGCAACTGGAGTTCCGTTTGTCTATGCTTACTGCTGCATTGCTCGCGCTGCCGCAAAAAACCGGCATTTTCATGCTCGGCCGCGAATCGACCTCGCGGCTTTTTGGGACGTTGAGAAAGATTCTAGCGGCGATTACCGAACCGAAGGCTAAAGCGGAAATCGAGAATTGGCTAAAACGTTCGCAAGCGGCGTACGAACGGCGCAACGCTCTTATTCATTCGATCATCAACCACGACAGCCAAACGGGACGTCTCTACTGGATACGGTTGACTAACGAGCTTCAGGGATTTGGCTGGAAGTATGAGCCGGTCGAAACCGATGATTTGCACTCCGTAGCGAATGTGCTGGAAGACCTCTGTGATGACTTCGACAAGAATTTGACAGCGACGCTGATTCGCCACCTCCCTTACACGAGAGCGAGTTTAGGACATCCGCCGATCTAACAAGCCAATTACGCCGGAGCGCCGCCGAGGGCGCCGGGCAAGGGCGGAACAACTTCGGGCGCGACCACCACTTGTTTGGGCGGCTTCTCTGCCGGCATCTTCTGGCCGGAGGCAGGCGGTACGCCGGGCGGTGGATTGATCAAGCGGCCGTGCTCGATGATTTCTTTGATCTGCGCGCCATCGAGCGTCTCATATTCCAGGAGAGCTTTCGCGATCACTTCGAGTTTGTCCCGGTGCGCGGTGAGCACCTTTTTCGCGTTTTGATAAGCGTCGTCGATCAGCTTGCGGACTTCACCGTCGATCTGCTCGGCGGTCGCTTCGCTGTAATCGCGTGCACGCGAAATATCGCGGCCAAGGAAAACGTAATCTTCGTGTTCGCCGTACTCCACCATCCCCATCTTTTCGCTCATGCCCCATTCGCAAACCATCCGGCGCGCAATGGCCGTGGCCGTCTTGATATCGCCGCGGGCGCCGTTCGTGACATCGCCGAAAACAATTTCTTCCGCAACGCGGCCGCCCATGCCGACAGCCAGACCGGCGAGCAACTCGTTCTTGCGATTGGTATATTTGTCCTCCTCCGGCAGCCACATCGTCGAGCCGAGTGACGGCCCGCGTGGAATAATGGTGACCTTGTGGAGCGGCTCGGTATGCGGAAGCAATTCGAGGAGCAACGCGTGCCCCGCCTCGTGATAAGCGGTGTTCGTTTTTTCCTTTTCGCTCAGCGCCATGCTGCGGCGCTCCTTGCCCCAGCGCACTTTGTCGCGCGCTTCTTCGAGCTCGTGCAGCGTGATTCCTTTTAATCCACGCCGCGCCGCGAGCAGCGCCGCTTCATTGATGACGTTCGCGAGCTCCGCGCCGGAATAGCCGGGAGTACCCCGCGCCACGACTTGCAGATCGACGCCTTCCGCCAGCTTCACTTTCCGGCAGTGCACGCGCAGGATTTCCTCGCGGCCTTTCACGTCCGGCAAATTGACGGTGATCTGGCGATCGAAACGACCGGGACGCAGCAACGCGGGATCGAGCACATCGGGCCGGTTCGTCGCGGCAATAATGATGACGCCTTCCTGCGTATCGAAGCCATCCATCTCGACGAGGAGCGCATTGAGCGTCTGCTCGCGTTCGTCATGGCCGCCGCCCACGCCGTGGCCGCGATGCCGGCCAACCGCGTCGATCTCGTCGATGAAAATAATGCACGGCGCGGATTTCTTTCCCTGCTCGAACATGTCGCGCACCCGTGAGGCGCCGACACCGACAAACATCTCCACGAAGTCCGAGCCGCTGATCGAGAAGAAAGGCACGTCGGCTTCGCCCGCGATAGCGCGCGCGAGCAAGGTCTTGCCGGTTCCCGGAGGTCCCACGAGCAACACGCCCTTCGGAATGCGGCCGCCGAGTTTCTGGAATTTTTTCGGGTCGCGCAAAAACTCGACGAGTTCCTGCACCTCATCCTTGGCTTCCTCGACGCCGGCCACGTCCTTGAACGTGATCTTGTTCTTGTCGCGGGCGAGCATGCGCGCTTTGGATTTGCCGAAATTGAGCGCGCCCTTGCCGGCCATGCGGATCTGCTGGCGGAAAAGGAAATAGAGCACGAGGAGGAAGAGCGCGATGGGCAGGAAGCTGACGAGCGTTTGCGCCATCAGGTTCGACTCCATCCGGATGGCAGGCTGGATGCCCGCTTTGGCGAGCCGTTCCTGGAGGTCGGTGTTGTAATTCAAAAAGATCGTGGTGCGAAATGGCACCTGCTGCGTGGCGGACGGGCCGATCCCCTGCTTGATATAGTAGCCCTTCAACGTCTGGGTCGGCCGGCCTTCCTCGACGACAAGCTGGAGCGGATAATTTTTGTCCGTCACGATCTGCTTGTCCGCGAGCAGCTCGAGGAAGCGGTTGTAAGGAACGTCCTCGTAATTCGCGTAGGCGCCGCCGCGGAAGAGGACCGCAAGGCCAATCAGGGCGAAGGCAATGGCAATGAGAACGACGCCGCGCCAATTAAAGCTCGGCTCGTTTCCGCGAGGTGGTTTCTCCTTTTGGGAGTTGCGGTCAGTTTGAGGCATGATGCTTGCAACGCATTTTCCAGCGAGCGCGAAACGCTAACATGAACAATTTGGCAATGCAAAGAGCAGGGGGATGAAGAGGGTGAATGGTGATACGTGATGAGTGAATGGTAGGGCGAGACTCAGTCGAGCCGAAAACCGACTGGCAATTGCCTCCGGCAATTGCGTTGCGCCTCACGTGCGGTAATTTCGCGAGTTCCCGAAAATGACAACTCTAAACCTAGTGGCGGACAAAATCGATCGCGCAGTCCAGCGCGTGACGCCGTTTGCCTACCGGATCCAGCGGAGGAGCCGGCGCTGGATGCGGCGCGCCTTGCGCAAACCGCGGAGCGTTTCGGAAGGACCGAACCTGTTGCCGCTGCTCATCCAGGTGCTGGCGAGTTTCTCGAAGGCAGACGGCGTGTTGCTCGAAGAGGAAATCGATTCGAGCCTCGGGTTTCTTCGCTACGATTATCCGGAAGCCGTCTACTCGGAGCTGCGGCAGCTCTTTCGTCAGGCGCTTTACGAGCAGCAGGACCTCGGCGCGATGGCGCAGAAACTTTCCGCGCAGCTCAGCACGGATCGCAAGATCATGCTCGGGGTGCAGCTTTACGATTTGATTTCGCAGGCGGGGCTGAAGCAGGAACAGGTCGTCGCGTTCTACTCCTTCATGTCGCAGCTCGGCATGGCGGCGCAGGCGATCGACATCGTTTATCAATTGAACGCTTCGGAGGACGCCGACGCTTCGATTTACCAGCGTGGCGCGTCGCCTCTCGAAGCGCTTTCCTTCGGCACGAACGGCGCCGCCGACGTGACGCTGAAAAGCCTGACGGGGAACGATCGACTCCTCGCCTTCCGTTATCACGATCTGATCCTGCTCAAGAATTACTCGGGGCAAACCATATCGGTCCGCGGGCGTCCGCTGCTGCGCGGCGGGTTCTGCCGCATTTATCCGGGCCAGCGCATTCTGGTCGGCGATCAATTTCTCACCTATCAGGAACTCGCGGCGTATTTCAACGCGAAGAAGAATGTCTCGCTGCCGCAAATTTTCGTGCGCGTCCACAAGGATGCCGATGAAGTGCAGCTCGAACGCTCGCGCTCGCGAGAAAGCGCGCTCGAGGTCACGTTCGGTCTCAAGGTGCGCGTGAAAGCGTTGCGCGATGTCAACGCGGTCCTGAACAACGTCACCCTCAAGTCCGGCACGCAAGTCGAAGCGACGCTCGAAGACAAGATCGTTTTCCATAACGACAGCGAGATGGACCTGCTCGATTTGCGCCGGCGCGCTCGCGCGATGGGCGGCCGGTTTCAGCTCAAAGCCTCGAAGTCCGAGTATCTCGTCTCGAACAATCCGAGCATGCTCGAGGAAGACGACATTCTCCTTTCGCCGGGAACGAGCGGTGATGTCCTGCTGAAGATTTTGTGCGATTACGATAAGCGCGTCGGGACGCTCGAAGTGATCGACGCCGATCGCCCGATCATGGTGGGCGAGACGCCGGTGCGCGGGACGGCGCCGCTGGCCGACGGCGACACTATTCGCATCGATGTCGGACAATTTTTGCGCTGCAATTTCTCCGAGCGGATCATCGAGGAAGAGCGGAACATCATCCGCTCACTCGAAGTGGTGGACATCAATCACCGCTTCGGTAACGGCGAGATCGGATTGGAAGGCGTCTCCTTTTCGGTCAATCGCGGCGAGCTCGTCTGCGTGATGGGCGCGAGCGGCTCGGGCAAGAGCACGCTCATGAAAGTCCTCGGCGGCCAGCTTCAGCCGACCCAGGGCCAGGTGCTGCTCAACGACCGTCCGCTCTACGAAAATCTCGACCTCCTGAAGGGCTACATCAGTTACATCCCGCAGGAGGACGCTTTCGACGAGCATCTCACCATCGGCGAAAATCTTCAGTTCGCCGCCGCCATTCGCGCGCCGCATCTTTCCGGACGCGACCTGACCCGCCGGCTCGAAGGCAAACTCATCGAGCTGGGATTGAATGAGCGTCGTGACAGCATCGTCGGCAGCCCGGTGAAAAAAACGCTGAGCGGCGGCGAGCGCAAACGGCTCAACATCGGTCTCGATATGATCGGCTCGGCGGACGTTTATCTTTTCGACGAGCCGACTTCAGGCCTGTCGTCGAAAGATTCCGAGCATGTCATCGAGATCATCCGCGCGCTCGCGCACAACAAGATCATCATCGTCACGATCCATCAGCCGAGCTCGAAACTTTTCCAGATGTTTCATAAGGCGATCTTGTTCGATAAGGGCGGGCGCCTCGTCTTTTTCGGCACGCCGACCGACATGTTGCGCTACTTCGCCGAGGCCGAGCATCAACATCAATTCGGCGCGGACCTCGGCGCCTGCCCGTCGTGCGGAACGACGCGGCCGGAATTTATTTTCGACGTTTTGGAAACGCCGCTCCGCGATATCAGCGGCGACGTTATTTATGAAGAGAACAATCGCGGGCAATTGATCGCCGCGCGGCGTTATTCGCCGGAGTTCTGGCGCGATAAGTACGAGGCGTTCCGGCTGATCCAGGACGTCAAACAGGTCTCGCTCCGGCGCGGCCCGCCACCAGCGCTTCCGCCCGCGCCGTCGAACAAGAAGCGAATTTTTATGCGCTGGCGGGATGAGTGGACGCAATTGCGCACGCTCTTGCGCCGCTCGTTCATGAGCAAGCTGCGCAACCGCGCGAACCTCGTCATCACGATCGGCGTCGCGCCGGTTCTGGCGCTGCTGATCTCCACGCTCCTGCGCTATTCCGACAGCGGACGCTACGATTTCGCTTCCGCATATCATATCCCGACGTTTCTTTTCCTCAGCCTGATTGTGGCGAT
>Ga0209118_1000837_pt1 | contig 15410 bp, 17 predicted proteins | sample BlaSpr_A8_Ref_M1_FD_187988 | JGI IMG/M metagenome (GOLD analysis project Ga0209118, IMG submission 187988) | Forest soil microbial communities from Thunder Bay, Ontario, Canada - Black Spruce, Ontario site 2_A8_Ref_M1 (SPAdes) (version 2) | ecosystem: Environmental > Terrestrial > Soil > Boreal...
CGTTACTCAATAAGATCCGGTTCCCAGCTGACCCACTCGCCGGCCTCGCAGCATGACCCAAGAATACGTGTGCGAACTTATGAACCAGAGTACTAAGCTAGCGGCCTTTGGATGCCCTAAACCTTCCGTAGTGAAGCATATTCGGCACGAATCCGCTCGCGGGTTGCGGGTCATGCGATTCTGACCCGGTTGCGACTCCCGTTAAGCGTTAAGCGACCCGGAGCAGTGATCGTCAGTTCTGTGCTAAATTAGTTGGTGCCCTTAATTATTCGCTGCAATTCGCTGCAATTCGCTGCATATTCTAAAAAAGGCCTCCGCGGAACATGCCCCATGTATTGATAGTTGACGACCATGCGAATACGTTGGCCGGTCTCGCCGAATTGGTTGCTCGCGAAGGATTTACCACGTCTACCGCCACGACCCTGCAGGAGGCGCGCGAGCGAATGGCAGAGCAGCGTCCGGACGCGGTACTGCTTGACTTAGTGCTGCCTGACGGCGACGGGATGGACCTTTTTCAGGACGTAGAATCCCGCGCCGGCACGGAGATCATCCTGATCACCGGTCACGCCAGCATCGAAACGTCGGTCCAAGCACTGCGCTTGGGCGCAGCCGATTATTTGATCAAGCCGGTCAACATCAAGCAGCTAAAAGGTATCCTGTCGCGCATAGCGAGACCCACCGATCTACGGACGGAAATCAACTCGCTGCGCAGCGAGTTGCGGGGCCTTGGGCGTTTCGGCCGGCTGCTGGGAACTTCGCAGGCGATGCAAAGAGTTTACGATCAAATCACCCGGGTTGCCCCCACCGCGGCGACGGTATTGATCACGGGAGAGAGTGGAACGGGTAAGGAATTGGTGGCGCAGACCCTCCACGATCTCAGTCGCCGGCGCAAGCAGGTATTCCTCCCAGTCAATTGCGGCGCCATCTCGCCACAGTTGATCGAAAGCGAAGTGTTCGGTCATGAAAAGGGCAGCTTCACGGGCGCGATGCGGGAACATAAAGGGTATTTTGAACGCGCCAGTGGAGGAACGCTGTTTCTTGACGAAATTACGGAAATGCCCGTTGAACTGCAGGTAAAACTGCTCCGCGTCTTGGAGACAGGATTGTTCATGCGCGTGGGCTCGGATCGGGAAATGGAGACCGATGTGCGTGTCATTGCCGCGACCAACCGTGCCCCCGAGGAGGCAGTGACGAGCGGCAAATTGCGCGAGGATTTGCTTTACCGTCTGCGAGTGTTCCCATTACATCTCCCGCGCCTAAGCGAACGGGGTGACGATGTGGAACAGCTCGCCAACCATTTCCTTGAGCAGTTCAACCGAGTAGACAACGTCAATAAGACTCTTGCGCAGCCGGCACTCGCGGTGCTGAAGGCTTACCATTGGCCGGGAAATGTGCGGGAACTGAAAAACGTTCTGCACAGGGCATTCATCATGGCAAACGACGTTATCGATACGCTCAGCCTGCCCTCCGAACTGGGCAATGCCAAGCCTCCTACTGGACCTGTGTTTCAGGTGCGGGTCGGGAGCACGGTTGCTGAAGTCGAGCGGCAACTCATATTAGCGACCCTTGAGCAATGCAATGGTACCAAGGAAAGAGCCGCCGAAATGCTTGGGATCAGCTTGAAAACACTCTACAACCGTCTACGGGAGTATGAGTCTGACGACAATGCCCCGCATACCGTTTCCCCCTTAAGCGATACTCCGTAGCTCGAGTTCCGCGCCGCCACACTCGCCGGTCAGGCGCCCTGTATTCCGTCCCGCCAGGTACGCTTAAAGTCGGCTGGCCCGGGATTTGCTCAGTAGAGGCTGGAAACTACTTGTATTTCCCATGCAAAGTGACCCGGAACGAACATTAGAGAGAAAACGCATCGACGTCCTGGTAGTTGATGATCATCCGGTTGTCGTGGAAGGGGTAAGGCGGCGGCTCGCCAAAGCAGAGGAAATTCGCATCATCGACGCGGCGTTGAGCGGAGAGGATGCGTTACGTAAGGTTTCGGACAGTCACTATGACGTCGTACTTCTCGATATTACGCTGCCTGGCAAGAGTGGATTCGATGTTCTTGGGGCGATCCGGATAGACCGACCACATTTGCCCGTTCTGATGTTCAGCTTATATCCGGAGATTCCTTATGCACTGCGAATGCTGAAGGCCGGGGCAGCCGGTTACCTATACAAGGAGTACGCGCCTGGTCACTTGGCTGAGGCGATCCAGCAAGTCTCCAGCGGGCATTTGTTTATCAGTCCAACCCTGGCGCGTCATTTGGCGAGGCAGTTGACTACCGATCCGCTGCGCACTCTTCACAGCGTCCTCTCCGATCTTGAATTCAGGGTGCTGCACTTGATCGCATCGGGCAAGGATGTGGCCCAGATCGCCGTAGAAACTCAGCTCAGCGAACTAGTGGTTGATGAAGTACGCCTACGCATTTTTGAGATTACCAACATTTTTACGGCAGCGGACCTGGCTGAATACGCGGTAAGGACTGGCGTTCTCTAGTTGCACCTTTGTAAAGCTTACATTCAATAGGTAAGCGTTGCCAATTCTGATAAGGGGTACAGCCAGCCGGTGCTCGATTGATTCAGTAGGTGCGATCGCCCCCACAGATATCCAGGTGAATCACACTTTCTGCGCAATCCTCCACGCGACCAAATCCCTCAAAGGAATTCTCCATGCTCAAGTGGGCTATTATATTTTTCCTCGTGTCCTTGGTCGCCGGTTTCTTTGGCTTTACCAACGTGGCGGCGGGCGCGAAGGGCATAGCGAAACTCCTTTTCTTTGTGGCCGTCACGGTCTTCCTCGTCGTATTGGTATTTGGTGTATTACTGGGTGTACTGGTGTTCTAATGTAGCTAAGCTGGCTTGGCTGGACGAATGGCGGCTGGGTTTGTTCGATAAGACTATGGAAGCACGGGCCCATCCAACGGAACGCTGATCCGTGCAGGATGCTCTTTGATGAAGCCATTCAGGCGTCCGGATTCCGATTGGGCAGTATTGTACGTCTTGCGCCATCCTGGGCGATTCGCGCTTCAGGTTGCAAAGGGCTTCCGTGCTAACCAGGGGCTTCTGCTGTCCGGAGCGGTGGCTTATTACACCTTGTTGTCGATCGTTCCCCTTTTCACGTTTCTGTTGCTCGTCCTGTCCCACCTAGTCGACGAGGATGTTCTTCTGACAACATTGAAACGCTATCTGGCACTCGTCATCCCGGGGGAGACGGCACTGATAGCAAAGCAGGCGACCGAACTCTTGGTTCATCGGGAAATCGCGACTTGGCTGCTTGTCGGCATCCTGTTATTTTTTGGCTCCTTAGCGTTCTCCATTCTGGAGAACGCGATGTCGGTAATTTTCTTTCACCGCGTCGCAACGCGACGCAGGCATTTCCTTGTTTCGACTCTATTGCCGTTCCTGTACATTCTTCTGCTTGGTCTAGGCTTGCTTCTCACGACGGCTATCGCGTCCATGTTGCAAGCCATGGGAGAAGAACAGATAAGGATCTTCGGACGACAGTGGAACTTGGATTGGATATCCGTATCGCTACTTTATACGACAGGGATAGGTGGTGAGATTCTGCTGTTGACGTCCATATATATGGTGATGCCTGTAGGCCGTCTTCGTATACGCCACGCATTGATCGGAGGTATTACGGCCGGATTGCTTTGGGAGTTAACCAGACGCGTCCTCGTCTGGTATTTTGCAACCTTATCTCTCGTCGGCGTGGTGTACGGCTCATTCGCGACGACGATCGTTGCGTTGCTCACGCTCGAGATTGCAGCGATGATCTTATTAGTCGGCGCCCAGGTCATCGCCGAATACGAGCGGCTCTCCCGTCACAAGCCGGTGAGCCAAGTGCAGGGCTTACAAACCGAGAGCGTGTCCCTGAAATAGCACTGTCCGCGTCCAACTGAAAACAGTTGCCTACCGGCGACGGATTCTCTGTCGCATCAGGCGCCGCCGCACTTGCTAACAGTGCATCGCCATCTGTCCCGTCCCTGCTGCCGTGGCAATGACGCTTGCACTTGCTGAGCCTGCGTCTACGCTTCCCCTGTGGCGAGCCGATCTTGCTCGGCGCAGGGATTTCTATTGTGAGCATTAGGTAGGAGACCATGGGAGACGCAAAATGAGCCTCACGAATAACCTGATTCTCTGATGGCTGTTGCCGCCGTGGAAATAGGGTGTAGTAAGCGGCCGTAACCGGCAGCGTGCCCCCCCGATGAAGATGGATGGTAGAAGCGGGAATTCAAGACTGCTAGGATGGCCGAACCCGGGCTAGAAGCCCTGCCGATCCAATTTAGATAACGATGGACGGTACTGCTGTTACTCTTTCTGAGGCGCTGGATTCTCAGCCAGGCTCGACCCGCTCCCAGCCGATCGCCCGAGCAGTCGATGGGGGTGATGTGCCGCCTGTCCAAAACCGATGGGCAGTGATACGTCTTCGGGCTAAGTTGTCTCGGATACCTTTGGGACGGGGTCCGCAATTTTAGCTTTCATGGAACTTAGTGCGATCCCTCTTGTAATAGCTTCCAAGTTTTTGAAAGAGCTACATCTGGAATCGTTATCAAAGACCCAAGTCCCTGATTATTTTTGGTGTAATTTCTGGCACACAGGTTGCTCTACATGCCGTAGGAATATTCAACTCAGGCAAAAGGAGCATGTATGAATTGGGATCGTGTTGAAGGTAACTGGAAACAGTTTAAGGGCCAGGTCAAGGAGAAGTGGGGAAAGCTCACGGATGACCAGTTGGATCAGATTAACGGACGCCGCGATCAGCTGGCTGGCAAGATTCAAGAATCCTACGGCATCAGCAAGGATGAGGCTGAGCGTCAATTGAAGGACTGGGAATCGCGGATGTAGGCAAATGCCGATACCCGTCAGCAGGTATTTTAATGTAATGGCAACGGAGACTCTATGAAATCCAAAACCTTCTTGTCCCTCCTGGCAGTCGCCGCGATGGGAGCTGGCTTGGGTGGTACGGCGTTCGCCGACACGACCACAACGGACGCAAAGCATCAGTCGAAAGCAGAGTACAAGCAAACGGTGAAGCAGGCGGATGCGGACTATAAAACTGCTAAGGCGAACTGTAACTCGCTAACGGGACACGACAAGGACGTGTGCGTGAGGGAAGCCAAAGCTTCCTATCAGAAGGCCAAGGCAGACGCCAAAGTAATGCGCGTTTCCAGCTCAGCCAAAGCTGAGGCCGGGGAAGACAAGCGTGAAGCGAACTACAACGTCGCGAAAGAGAAATGCGACGCTTTGAGCGGCGACCAGAAAGATGCATGTGTGGCGCAGGCCAAAGCACGGTACAAGCAGTAGGTGCAGAATCAGTAATGAAGAATTGAGCAAGTCAACGATAGCGCGCCGCGAGACTGTGGGTAGCGCCTCGTTCAAGTAGCTCTAGCAGCCCCTCGTTCGCCCCCTCTTCTCCACACGGGGGCTTTTTTTTGCGTAGCGATCAGCAATCCGTTACGACGAGGAAGGGGGTACCGCCGCACGGAACGGTTCGACGCTATGCCGAAGCAGAGATTTCTAATGGCACCGCGCTGCCACGATCGTGGCACAAAATATGCTCCGCGATGCGTAGTACCAGTTGGATTCGCTTGCACGGAAATAACGTTGCAGTCAACTAACGTACTGGAAAGGGAATCGATATGAGGATGATGTTGCTGTGGGCATTGGGTGTTCCGTTTTCATTGCTCATACTTCTCAAATTATTCGGACTCATCTAATTCAGAACGTCTAGCTGTCAATTCAGGAGGCATAAAATGAGCATTGGCACGTTGCTGTTGATCGTGGTGGTTCTGTTGCTGGTTGGAGCACTTCCGACGTGGGGTTATAGCAATGCATGGGGCTACGCGCCGAGCGGAACACTCGGTCTTGTGCTCCTCATCGTGCTTGTCCTGCTCTTGATGGGCAAGTTATAAGTGCAGATCTTCTCGTGATGTCCCGTGAGTAAGAAACTTGCGCGACAAGGATGACTCGTGAAATATTGCTTACGCGTTTCTCTGGCTTATTTGTTCCCGCCTTGACGAGTTTTATTCTAGGCTGCGCACCCACCGCGAAACAGGGGGTACCGGCGAGTACATCGACGACGCGGTGAATGCGACAGAAGTCAAAACTGCAATCGTCAATGAACCAACGCTTAGGGTTAGCGGAATCAATGTCGAGGCATTTAAAGGAGTCGTTCAACTAAGCGGCTTCGTACGCGGTGCAGCCGATATACGCAAAGCCGCGCGGGTGGTGCGCGATGTAAAGGGCATAAAAGCAGTGAAGAATGAATTTCGAGCGAAGCGGCGCAAACAGAGGACATTTGCGATGGAGGAGGGCTGCAGTTATGCGCTACCGCCGTGTGACGATTGGCACCGAAATCGATAGTTGATCCAGCGTTCGAGCGACGAGCGCGCTGCTCGCCTTCGTTGGTGAAGGAAGGGCCGTCACCAACCATTCGCTAAAGCTAAAATAGCTCCCTCCAAGTTGCGGGGCCCAGACCAGTGGCTGTGTCGAGTATGGAAAACAGTAGTCGTGGCTTCGGTCATATTTTGGCCTTAAGCGAGCTAATGAACGTGGGGGTGGCGGAGCTTGATCCGACTGGTGACTTGATATTCGCCAATCCGTTAGCCTGTAGATTGCTCGGATCCAGCAATGAAGTCGCTCTGAGGAATGAATGGCCTCAGCTGAGAATCCGGCTGCATCTGGACGGCGACCTGCAAGCCATGCATCACCGCTCGCTGACCGCAAATCTCAGTGTTGACAGTAGCAATCGCATGTTGCGCCTCGAAGTTGCGCCTGTAGTGGACCATGGACTCAGTCCCGGCTACCTGGTCTTGTTCAGAGACCGCCGTGTCCTGGATGACCTCGAAGCGGACCTCATCCTGGCCAGCAAAATGCGCGCTCAGGTCCAGCTCTATGGTTCATTGACGCATGATTTGCGTGCGCCCCTCAACGCAATGCACATCGCAATGGAGTTGCTCGCTGATACTTTGGGCAATGGCCCACCCTCGCCAGCCACAGCAAACCCCAACGCAGCACGCCAATGGCGCTACGTCGAGGTTATGAAAGAGGAACTCATGCGGCTGAACCATTCGGTCCAAGCCATACTGGGTCACGGGGCCCCTTTGAACACTGTGGCACAGGCCTTTGACCTGGCTGAAGCGACCAGGGAAAGCGCAGAGCTCCTACGTCCGCAAGCCAGTCGACAGAATGTGCTCCTGCAAATCGCGCTGCCCGAGCGCACTGCCATGGTTTTTGGACATCGCGATCGCCTGACACAGGCACTGCTGAACCTTGCGATGAATGGCTTGGCTAGCATGCAGGACGGCGGCCGCCTCGAGATTGGGCTGATGCTAAAGGCAGAGGCGGTCACTTTGACTCTACGCCACACCGGTCCTGCGCTGCCTGAGACGGTTGTAAGGAAGATTTACCAGGTTCACTTGACCAACGGAGATCACGCCGGTCTCTATGTAGCGCGACTTATAGTTGAATCTCACGGAGGAGAAATGTCGGTGCAAGCTCCTGCCGATGGGGGGGTGTCATTTCTGCTGACTTTCCCCTACGCCAGAACGATCTCGCCTTAGATCCAATCACTCTTGTGGCCATGGCGGCGCTAGACCGCTTCCGCTAGCAGAACTTCCGCGAAATCGGCAAAATGTGCATTGATCTCCGTCGATTGGCAGCCCAGGAAGTTCGACGGCGTGGAAAAGCTCCATAAGCGCAACGAGTTACCCCCGAGCACGCGGGTAACTTTTATGTGGCATAGCGTTTGCTCGCACTGAGTCTGCCTTCGCTTAGCACGGTGAGCGGTCGAAGCGTGCCATTTCTGGGCAGCGCGACACGGGTTTCTTTGTGGCCTTTGCAGGTGCGGCGTACGGCTTATATATACACCTACAGGGAGGTTCATCATGTTGCACTACGCCCTTGTGTTTTTTGTCATAGCCATCATCGCTGCGGTGTTCGGTTTTGGAGGGATCGCCGCAGGTGCAGCGGAGATTGCAAAGATCCTGTTTTTTATTTTCCTGGTTATATTCGTCGTTACCTTGATTATGGGTTTGATGCGCAGGTGACGCCCGTCGACCGAAATGGTTATTCAGCTTTAGGAGCTCAAAATGAAGTTACCCGGACGAACTAATATGGCAGCAGAATCTGATCAATTGGTCGGCAATCTGAAGCAAGTAGCTACTGAAGCTGAAAACCTTCTTCGCGACATCGCGAATCAGTCCGCGGGAAGGTTCGCCTCGGCTCGCTCGCAAATCGAAGACAGGTTTAGCGACGCTAAAAACAAACTCCAGCAAGCGCGCGGCGTGGTAACCGAAAGAAGCAGGCAGGCAGGAGAGGTTACTCAGCAATACGTGGTGGAGAATCCATGGAAGTCTCTAGGGATTGTTGCGGCAGCGGGACTCATTATCGGTCTGCTGATACGTCGTCGCTACTAGACCCGCATGCCATGTCGTAGATGGGTCTGCGCAATCAGCCACGACACCTGTCTGTGTGTATGTAGCCGAACACGATGTCTGCCGGATTTGTTGACAATTGATCGGGTGCTTAAGGAGTAGCCTATGGCCAAGGAACCGTTTTCAACCGACGTGCAGCGCTTACGTGAACGTGCCAGAAAGGATCTGAATAAGGGTGCCGTCACGCCTGGCTATACCGGTAACAGAGAGGCCGTGATCAAACTGCTGAATGACGCGCTAGCCACTGAGATTGTTTGCGTATTGCGGTATAAACGCCATTTCTTCATGGCTAGTGGTATCGCTGCGGATAGTGTGGCGGCAGAATTCGCAGAGCACGCGGCGGAGGAGCAAGGCCACGCCGATCAAATCGCGGAGCGGATTGTGCAATTGGGTGGCGAACCCGATCTGTCGCCGAACAGCCTGGCGGCGCGCAGTCATTCTGAATACGTCGAGGGGGGCTCCCTCGTCGAAATGATAAAAGAGGATTTAGTCGCGGAACGCATAGCAATCGACAGCTATCGAGAGATGGTCAATTACATCGGCGCGGACGATACAACCACACGGCGAATGCTGGAAGGGATCCTTGCCACTGAAGAAGAGCATGCAGAAGACCTAGTAAGTTTGCTCGGTCATCTCGACAGGTAAAGACGGCCCCTCTGGGTTCGGAGCCGGCGACGTACTGGCGGGTTAGTGGTGCTGAAGGGTGAGATTAACAAAGCGTGAAGTCTCGATCCAGGATTTAACATAATACAAATTATACGCAATTTATGCGATCGAGGGATCCTGGTGCTTTACCAAGTTCCGCCAGAAAGATTTCAGTTGTTGCGCCCGCGTCAGACCCCTCTTGCTCAAGACCAAACTCTGCAGTACTGAAAACCGTGAAAGCGTCTCTTGCGCGGGCCTTGGCTTTGCTAACCAGGACCAGGGTTTGCTGCAAAATGTGTAGCTGGTCACGATGCCAAAGGCGTGATCTAAATATACTGCACTGGAGCAAACGTGAAATGTTCTCGACGCCAATTGTATACGACCTGATGTGGTGAACCCCATGACAAACGTCCAGATCCAACTCGAACCCGCGCGAAGGACTCCGTCCACCACCGACCGAGAACTGAAAGCGTACGGAATCAAGTTTCTCGCTGCGCTACCGGTAACTGTGCGACCTCTCAAGCTCGGTGAAAAGTACCCGCGCATCATCAACACACTAGGGTTGCTGCGTGGCCAACCAGCTTCCTTCCGCGCTTACTTCAACGACCTTTTCGTCGATAATCGTGGCGACAGGCAAGGCTTTCCACCGGAAATCGGAGCAGAACTGGCCCGTCTCAAAGCATTCTTTGAAACCGCGGTGTGGCCGAACAGCTAGGACGAACAGGGATCTCGTTTTCCACGCCCGTCCGACCGTCTTGAAACGATCTGAATACTCCCCTGCTCCGCCCCGCCCCTAATTTCTGCTCCTTGCGCTCACGCGACTAGTCATTCTAGCCCGCCAGTCGCAGCCCCCGGACGACACGGAGGAGGGTCTCGCCTGGCGCCCGACCCTGGGCGGGTCGATGAACCCTTCTCTCTGTAGTCGGCATGCGCCAAGTCGACTTCCTCCGGATGATATGCGCTTCAGTCATGGCCCCGGAGTTCAAACCCGTTTGGATTGTCGGCAGACTTTACAGTTTCGCGACGCCTTTGCTTGACATATGCTTATCGTACTCACTAACTAATTGACATATCAGTGATTCTTGTCTATGGCACGAAGGCTGCTCATAGTATGTTGCGAACTTTCGGAACTGGACGTGCACTAAGAAAAAAGCTTGTAAAGATGCCCGCTGATTGCAAGTTGTTCCGCGTGCAACCTTGCGTACGAGGGAAGGTAAATATGGAAACTTTGCTAAGATTTATACCTGTCAGTATGGATTTGCTCACCCGAGCGAAGGAACCAAAGCGTAATGTCGAAAAGGCCAACGTGGCTGCCCGACCACCCGCGGAAAAAGCTGCGGAGCCAAAGGTAGAGACCGTGTTGGTGAAAGCACCGGCACCATCCGTGAAGAGTGCCTTTCATAGGCAAGAAGAGAAGGCAGCTCAGCTGGGCGCGAAGATGGCCCAGCAAGGTTTTGGGTATATGGACAACCCCTACACGGGCTTGAACAAACGACTCGAAGGCGTGTGGTCAAGTGGCTTTGGCAAGTATTTCGCCGCGGTGAATAAAGTCGAGCAACCGATTGACCTGAAAACTCAGAAGGGCGTGGTAGAAATCAGGCGTATTCAGGCCGCCTGAAGGAGCTAGCCACCACGTGGAAAGCACATGCGCTCGTGGCTTCACGGGCGCGATGTGCTCGGCCATCGCAGCCGACTCCGGCGTGTGGTGCGGCTGGCCTACTTCTGTTGAAGTCGCCCTCCTTCGAGCTCTCCGCGCCCCTCGCAAATGGCTGCGCTCTAAATGAGTTCCGCAACATCATGAGAGGATTTCCGCCGTACGGGACCTCTACCAGATCACTACCCGTTTCTCCGGTCGTATAAACATACTGTCCCCTTCTTTGACGCTAAACGCTGCGTAGAAGGCGGCCTGATTTACCAGTGCACCATTGCAGCGGAACATTGCCGGGGCATGGGGGTCAACTTTGATCAGGCGAATGGTCTCTGAGTCGCGCGCCTTTCCGCGCCATACTTGCGCCCATCCCATGAACAGCCGCTGATCCCCGGTCAGTCCGTCCACCACCGGTGCCGTGCGTCCGCCAAGCGAGATTTGGTAAGCTTTGAAGGCAATAGCAAGTCCGGAGTTGTCGGCAATATTCTCGCCAAGCGTCAATTCCCCATTGACGGTGTAACCAGGCAAGGGGCTGTATGCGTTGTACTGGCTGACGAGCGTGCGAGTGCGCGAGGCGAATTTTTCGTGATCGTCCTTTGTCCACCAGTCGCGCAAATTTCCATCACCATCGGATTGGCTGCCCTGGTCGTCAAAGCCGTGACTGATTTCATGACCAATCACGGCGCCGATGCCGCCATAGTTGGCCGCATCGTCCGCGGAGGGGTTGAAGAAGGGCGGCTGGAGAATAGCAGCGGGAAATACGATCTCATTCATGCGTGGGTTGTAGTAGGCATTGACAGTCTGCGGCGTCATGCCCCATTCGCCCCGATCAATTGGCTTGCCAAGCTTCGCAATTTGCCGCTCATATTCGAAGGCGCGGGCACGTATCACGTTGCCAACAAGATCGTCATTATCGACCCTCAGCTTGCTGTAGTCGCGCCATTTGTCGGGGTAGCCAACTTTGGGGGAGAATTTAGCAAGTTTCGCCAGTGCCTCCCTCTTTGTAGCGGGCCCCATCCATTCGAGCGTCTCGATACTCTGGCGGTATGCGGCGAGCAAATTCCGCACTAGCGTTTGCATGCGTGCTTTGTAGTCGGCCGGAAAATGCTTGGCGACATAGAGCCGACCCAGACCTTCGCCTATCGACTGCTCGACTAGCGTGACACCCCGCTTCCAACGGGGGCGGTTCTCAGGAATCCCGCGCAGCGACGCACCGAAGAATGCAAAGTCCTGATCGACGAAGCGCTTACTGAGGTATGGGGCATAAGCTTCGAGCAAATGCCATTTTAGATACGATTTCCATACCGCAAGCGGCGTGTCGTCGAGGAGTTGCCCGAAGCCCGCAAAAAAACTTGGCTGGCGAATGATGACGTAGTTGACTCTGTCTTCGATGTCGCCGGCAACAAGATAGGCATGCCAGTCATAGTATTTCGCTGCATCGGCGAGCTTTGCGACTTCGGTCTTATTGTAGGTCTTGACAGGGTTGCGATTCTCCACTTTGGTCCAGTGTAACCGCGCCAGCGAAGTTTCAAGATCCAGGATTGCACGAGCCGCCTTGTCTGCATCATTCTGACCAGCCAGGCTGAGCATTTTCTGTATATGCTGGAGATACTCATCACGCACCGTTTTCAGCTTGGCGTCATCGTCCTTGAGATAGTAATCTCGATCCGGAAGGCCCAGTCCGCCTTGATCCAGATAAACTGCATACCGGGTGGAGTCGCGCGCATCTTGGTTTACGCTGGGCTCTATCGGTACCGTCACACCGAGTCTTGCGAGGTGGGCAAGCAGAGGCGCGAGGTCACTAAGCCGTGCAAGCGCGTCGATCCTGGCCAGTTCACCTTCCAGCGGCTTCAGACCGAGCTCATCGGCGCGCCCTTCGTCCATGAAGCTGTTATAGAGATCTGCGATTTTGCGAACCTCAGGTCCGTCGGCGCGATCCACCGCGCCCGCAACATCGTCGATGATTGCGCGCAGTTGCTCCTCCGCCAGATCCCGCAATTGATCGAATGCTCCATAACGTGCACGGTCTGCGGGAATTTCGACGGTATTGAGCCACTTACCTGAGACATACTGGAAAAAGTTATCCTGCGGCCGGCTGGAGCTGTCGACGTATTGCAAGTCGATGCCTGAGGTTCGCTCTTGGATTGAGGATGGAAGATCAGCGGCTCGCATAATGCCAGACGAAATGGTTAGTAGTAGAACGACCAAAAGAGTTCGATGCATTGCCAATTCTCACTATTCAAACATGAAAGGCTGCACCAGTGTAAATCATCCGTGCCGTTTCGATGACTCCTCTGTCGGGGCCATAAATGCCAGCCACTGAAACTGGGGCGGCTCACGCTGCTGCCGCGGGCTGCGCAACGAGGCTACGGCAGGTTGCGCGCTGCGTGGATATCAAAAAGTATGCACTGGGAATGCACTGGGATACTGGACGGAGCACGAAACAGCCGGCCGAGACTGCGCCGGGATGGGCCTAGACCTCGGGGTTGCACAACGCGATTTTATGCCGTGTCACTCAAGGGAGTGACACCCGTGAAACGGGCGTAGGCTCATCGATTGACACTACACCCGGTACTTGCCGGACTCCGGTAATGCTGCCCTCCTCATTGCCAATGATTCGGCTTTCCCCGAGCATCGCGATGATGGCCCACCATGCTGATCCATTCGAGTCGAAGCGTGAGCAGGGTTGAGATTTCGACCAATCGTCTGTGGGCTCGAGCGAGCCGATCTATCGCCCAAGTGGCAAGAGTACGCGACATGCCGCCGGCTTTCATCGACTGATGCGCCCATTCGGTTCCCTGCTGCAAATCCGCACAGGCTCGCCTGAACGTCTCGATCACTCCGTCGGCGACACCCATGGCGCTCAGTGAGGTGGCGATTTCCTCTGCGACCGCCTCAAGAACGTTAAGCGGCGGTGCAACGGACGGTAACCTGTCGGAGGGCAGAGCATGCTGGCAAATTCGTAGAAATTCGTCCTGCACTTGCTTTAGCGTCCATTGCAACTGGTCGGGTAGTTCGGCGCGCATATTTTTCCTTTCTGATTTTTGGCGATGCAGGTAACAACGCTCACCTTGCCACAGCCTCGTCGTCACCTAATCAGCTAGACACCGTCTGCTGCTAGAGCGATGCAATATATCGTCGACACGGTCTAATCGGCTTTCGTCTCAGTTTTGGAGAACACTGGTCGCGGCTGCTCGTTCTTGTCTTGCTTGTTGCAGACACAGGTCACGGTCAGCGTCGTCAAATCCGTCGCAGCGCTTTTTCGCCTTGATAAACTGACGCCATGCACGCACCTTGACCGCAATGTACTGCTCTCTTGACAAAGATCTATCGACAACCGGCGGTTGCGACGAGCGAACGCCGCTACCTGGGTTTCGCCACATCTCCATAGGCGCGAACAGGAAGAAACCAACCAGCGCCGTCAACAAAAGGGGAGTAAGTGCAATCCCGAGTTTCAACTTCGGCCTCAACCAAATTCGATCCGTATCGATCCTCTTTTCAGAGGGCGCAACGCTGTCAGCGGTGTGCTTCCAAAACTTGTCGTCAGCAATATGCATGCCGACTTCCGTGAAACTAAATCGTAGCCGATACAATGCCTTAAAAATATCTGACTTGAGCCAACGCAACAGTTACCCACGCGTGTTGCAAAACTTACCGCTGTGACTATCGCAGTAAAAGGAGTCCCAACGCTGCTTAGTCGGGATTTGGCGTCCTACATTGGTTTGGGTAAGTTCGGGCCGGGACGGGGACGCGAAGGCGAATGTGAAACGATTCGCTTCGGGCATCCGCTGCCAGGCAATGAAGACGCTGTTCTCGGTCGCGCCTTATACCGCGAAATCATGGGAGTCTTTCGCCGGCGTATCGACGAACGCAGGAACAGCCTTTTCGTATGAGCATTATGCCAGCCGCGCAGGGTCAAGCCGCGTTTACGGCCTACGGTATCGAACTCGAATACATGCTGGTTGACCGCGCAACGCTGTCGGTTCGCTCGATTGCCGATCAGCTAATGGAGAGATACGGCGATGCGGGTAGTGGGGAAATCACGCGCGGTGCGTTGAGCTGGTCCAATGAGCTGGTCGCACATGTCATAGAATTGAAGAATCCGCGTCCCACGGATACCTTGGGCGCCCTGGTTGATATCCAGCAACAGCAAATCCAAGTGATGAACGAAGCGCTGGCTCCGTTCGGCGCCCGCCTCATGCCCACGGCCATGCATCCCTGGATGAATCCGCGCACTGAAACCCGCCTCGGGCCGCTGGGTCAGCGCGCAATTTATCAGGCGTACGACAGAGTATTCGATTGCAGATCGCATGGTTGGGCGAACCTACAAAGCGTGCACATCAACTTGCCGTTCAACGGCGATTCGGAATTTGCTCGCCTGCATGCGGCAATCCGCCTGGTCCTGCCCATTCTGCCGGCGGTAGCCGCAAGCTCACCGATCGCCGAAGGTGTCGCTACCGGAAACATGGATCATCGCATGGAGGTCTATCGGCATAACGCCACAGCGATTCCCGCGTTGACCGGGCTCGTGATCCCTGAAGCCGTATCGAGTCGGGCTGCTTACGAATCGCGCGTTCTCGCGCCAATGTATCGGGCTATTGCGGCTGTGGATCCTGAAGGAGTTCTACAACACGAATGGCTGAACTCACACGGTGCAATCGCGCGGTTCGATAGAAATAGCAT
>Ga0209118_1000838_pt1 | contig 15396 bp, 14 predicted proteins | sample BlaSpr_A8_Ref_M1_FD_187988 | JGI IMG/M metagenome (GOLD analysis project Ga0209118, IMG submission 187988) | Forest soil microbial communities from Thunder Bay, Ontario, Canada - Black Spruce, Ontario site 2_A8_Ref_M1 (SPAdes) (version 2) | ecosystem: Environmental > Terrestrial > Soil > Boreal...
GATTACAATTCCCGCGTGACAAACCTTTGATCCCAAGTAACAAGTCCATGGTGCGCCGCCTCTCTCTGCTTCTCTTGAGTTTGGTTTCATTCCTTCCGGCTTTGCGCGCCGACGGTCCGAGTCGCGTCATCATCAGCGTGCGCGATCAAAAACTCATGCTCATGGAGAACGGCACGAAGCTCGCGACCTATCCGGTTTCGACTTCGAAGTTCGGCGTGGGCGACAATTGGGGCCGGATGACGACGCCGCTCGGTTTTTTGCAGGTGGCGGAAAAGATTGGCGATCATGCGCCGGTCGGCGCGGTCTTTCGGAATCGGCGTTTCACCGGCGAAATCATCAAGCCGAACGCGCCCGGACGCGACCCGGTCATTACCCGCATTATCTGGCTGCGCGGCCTCCAGACTGAAAACGCGCACGCTTTCAGCCGCTGCATTTATATTCACGGCACGCCCGAGGAAAAATATATTGGGCGTCCGGCCAGCTACGGTTGCATCCGGATGAAGTCGAGCGACGTCGCCGCACTCTTTGCGCAGTTGCCGTTGGGCACGATCGTGGAAATTGTTCCGGACAAATTGCCAAAGATTCCGAAGGCGGCGCGCGGCACCGTGTTCACGGCGGGCGCGTTGCCAAAGCCGGCGGAACCGGACGTGGTAGCCGAAGGACCGGAGAAAGCTCCGGAAGCACCGCCGAAACCGGCCGTGCGCAGCGCCAAGACCGACGAGGAACAACCTCATTTCGGCAAGGGCGCGTAACGTCTGCTTGCTCTTTCTGCTTTCTTTCCGCGGCGCATCGCGGCCTTGACACACCCGCGGCTCGCCGCGACCCTCCCCGCTCACAATTTTTTGAGATTCCGAAATGGCTAATACAAAATCCGCCGGCAAACGCGCGCGTCAGACCGCGGTGCGCTCCATCCGTAACCGCAGCGTCCTTACCCGACTGCGCAAAATGCAAAAGGGCGTCTCCGCCAAACCGGAAACTAAAGATGTGCGCGCCATGATTTCCGCCATCGATAAAGCGGCCAAGCGCGGCATCATTCATAAAAACGCCGCGAAGCGTCGCAAGGCGCGTTTGAACAAGCTCGTCATCGGCGGCGCGCCGGCGGCAGCTTCTTCGTAATCGTGCTCGTGCTCGATCCCCGATTTCGAGCAAGAGGAAGAGGAAAAACGGATTAGGATTGCATATCTTTCAGGAAGGTTAAAATTCATCCCGATGATTCCCGCATTCTTCCTCATTCTCGCTGCCGTCGCCTACCGGATCGTAACGGGATTCGCTATCACTTCGGGGACGACCTGGCTCTCGAATTTCGCGCCGCTCGCCGCGATCGCGCTCTGCGCCGGCGTCTATTTCCCGCGTAAATATAAGTTTACCGTCCCGCTCGTCGCGCTCTTTGTTTCGGACATTGTCCTGAACATTCATTACAGCGCGCCCATGCTCGATCCGCTCATCGCCTGCCGTTATCTCGCGCTCTTCCTGGTCGGCTGCCTCGGCCTGGTCTTCGCGAATCGCGCGTCATTGAAGACTTTGCTGCCCGCTTCGCTCGCCGGCACGACGCTGTTCTACATCGTCACGAATACTTTCGCGTGGCTGAGCGATCCCGGTTACGCAAAAAACTTTGCAGGCTTGATTCAATCGCTCACCGTCGGCCTGTCGCAATACAGTGCCACGCCCACCTGGATGTTTTTCCGTAATTCACTCCTGAGCGATCTCCTTTTCACCGGGCTTTTTGTTCTCTGCATGAAGCTCGGTCGCAGCCCGGCCGCAGCCCGCGCGACCTCCGCCGTACCGCACACCGCTTAAACCGGCATGCAGCCGCCGGAGCAACGCGACGAAGTCGAGATGCTCTCGCTGATGCTGTTGATCCGGCGTTTCGAGGAGCGCGCCAGTCAGCAGTATCAAGCGCAGAAGATCGGTGGGTTCTGCCATCTCTACATCGGCCAGGAAGCGGTCGTCTGCGGTGCAGTCGCGGCGTCGCGGCCCGATGATTACCTGATCACGGCCTATCGCGATCACGCACATGCGCTCGCGCGCGGCACGAGCGCGAATGCCTGCATGGCCGAGCTGTTCGGAAAAGCGACCGGCTGCTCGCGCGGCCTTGGCGGGTCGATGCATTATTTCGATCGCGAACATCACATGTATGGCGGGCACGCCATCGTGGCGGCACACGTCCCGCTCGGCGTCGGGATGGCGTTCGCCTCGAAGTATCGAGACGAAGATCGCGTCACCCTTTGCTTCTTTGGCGATGGCGCAATCAATCAGGGCGCGTTTCATGAAGCGTTGAATCTGGCCGCGCTCTACAAACTGCCGATCGTTTTCATCTGCGAGAATAATCTTTTCGCGATGGGGACCAGCGTCGAGCGCTCGACCTCGCTCAAGCAAATTGTCGATCGCGCCGAGGGCTACGACATCCCAGGCACGGTGATCGACGGGATGAACTTTCGCGAAGTGCGCGACAAACTTTCCGAGATCATCAACTCCATTCGGCAAGATCCCCATCCGGCGTTCGTGGAGGTGCGCACGTATCGGTATCGCGGACATTCCATGTCCGACCCGGCCAGTTATCGAACGAAGGAGCAGCTCGAAAAATATCGGCTCGACGATCCGATCACGCGCCTGCGCGCGCAGCTCACCCGCGAGGGGAAGCTGACGAACGAACGGTTCGATCTGTTGGACAAGGAAGCGAAGGAGACGGCGCTCGCGAGCGTGAAGTTTGCGGAGGAGAGCCCGGAGCCGCCGCTCGAGAAACTGTACGATTACACCTACGCGAACGGAACGGACACGTGAGAGAAATCACCTATCGCCAGGCGCTCAACGAGGCGCTCGCCGAGGAATTGGCGCGCGACCGGAATGTATTTCTCATGGGCGAAGAAGTCGCGGAATACAACGGCGCCTATAAAGTGAGCCAGGGTTTGCTCGAGCGCTTCGGCCCGAAGCGAATCATCGACACACCGATCAGCGAGAATGGATTTGCCGGCCTGGGCGTCGGCGCGGCGATGGTGGGGCTGCGGCCGATCATCGAATTCATGACCTTCAGTTTTTCCTTCGTGGCTTTCGATCAGGTCGTGAACAACGCGCCGAATATGCTTACGATGTCGGGCGGGCAATTCAATATCCCGATCACGTTTCGCGGACCGAACGGCCCGGCGCACCAGCTCGGCGCGACCCATTCGCACGCAACGGAATGTCTTTATGCGAATGTGCCCGGGCTGAAAATCTGCACGCCCGCCACGCCGCGCGATGCGAAAGGTTTGCTGAAAACGGCGATCCGCGACAACAACCCGGTGTTGGTCCTGGAGGTGGAGCTTCTCTACAGCTCGAAGGGAATGGTGGAAGAGGAAGATGTCGAATTGCTGATTCCGCTGGGCGAAGCGGAAGTGAAACGGGAAGGCAGCGACGTCACGATCATTTGCTACGCGCAGACGGTTCCGCTCGCGCTCGCCACGGCGGAGAGGCTCGAGAACGAGGAAGAGATCAGCGCCGAGGTGCTCGATCTGCGCTCGATCAAGCCGCTCGATCTCGACGCGATTTTGAAATCGGTTTCCAAGACGCACCGCGTGGTCATTGTCGAACAGGACCGGCCTTTCTGCGGCGTCGGCGCGGAAGTTTCCTATCGCATTCAGAAGGAGATGTTCGACGGGCTCGACGCGCCGATCCTGCGCGTGTCGCAGGAAGACGTGCCGATGCCCTACAACGAGCGGCTCGAAAAAGCGGTATTGCCGAGCGCGGAGAAGTTGATCGCCGCGGTGAAGAAAGTTTGTTACACCTAACGACCAATCGCCATGCCTGAAATCCAAATGCCGAAGCTGAGCGACACGATGACCGAAGGGACGCTCGTCGCGTGGAAAAAAAAGAAGGGTGACAAAGTCGCGGCAGGTGACGTGATCGCGGAGATCGAGACCGACAAGGCGACGATGGAATGGGAATCACCGGAGGACGGAACGCTCACGGAGATTTACGTCGAGGAGGGCGGCAAAGTGAACGTGGGCGACAAGATCGCGTTCATCAGCGGCGAAGGCGAAGCGGCTCCGGCTGAGGCGAAGGAAGAGAAGAAAAAAGAGGAAGAGGGAGAGGAAGAAAAGAAAGAGCCGAAGCCGGAGGCCAAGGAAAAAAAGAAGGAGCAGACCGAAACCGAGAAGCCCGCACCCGCAGAGAAGAAAGAAGCCGAGACGGCGCCGCCGCTGGAAAGTAAAAAGGATACGAAGTCCGCCGAGCCGAAAAAACCTGCTCCGGCAAAACCGGAAGAAAAGGCACCCGCGACTGGGGAATCGCGAGTGAAAGCTTCGCCACTTGCGCGTCGGGTCGCAGCTGAACTTGGCGTCGATATTTCATCGGTGAAAGGCAGTGGCCCGGACGGCCGCGTCACTGAGACGGATGTGCGTGCCGCGGCGAAAACGAAAGGCGCGCCGCAGCAGGCGGCCGCGCCGCAGATTCGAGCGGGCGAAGGCGCGCGCATCAACCTGAGCGGCATGCGCAAGGTGATCGCGGAAAGATTAGTCGCGAGCAAAGGCCCGGTGCCGCATTTCTATTTGAACATCGAGATCGACGCCGGCCCGCTCATGGCGGCGCGCGCCGAATTGAAAACGGCCGGCGAAGGGTCCGATTCGGCGAAGATCACCGTGAACGATTTCGTTTTGAAGGCGTCCGTCGAAGCCGCGGTCCGAGTGCCGAAAGCAAACGCGTCGTTCGACGTCGATGCGATCGTGCAATACCGCGATGTGAACCTGGCGATTGCCGTGGCGATCGAGGACGGCCTGGTCACGCCCGTCATTCGCGCCGCGCAAAGCAAATCGCTGCGCGAGATCAGCGAAGCGGTCAAAGACCTGGCGCATCGCGCGCGCAACAAGCGGATGAAGCCGGAAGAATTCCAGGGCGGCACTTTCACCGTCTCGAATCTCGGCAGCTACGGCATCGACAATTTCTCCGCCATCATCAATCCGCCGCAAGGTTTCATTTTGTCGATTGGCGCGATCGTCAAGAAAGCGGTCGTCGACAACTGCGACCAGATTGTTGTCGGTCAGCGGATGAGCATCGGCATGAGCTGCGATCATCGCGTGATCGACGGTGCGCTCGGCGCGGAATATCTGAAGGAACTCCGCCAATTGCTCGAGAACCCGGCCCGGCTCCTGATCTAGTCGTTAGGCCATGGAAGAACCGCGGCCGCCCAAGAAGAGTTTCTGGATGGTGCCGTTCACGATCCACGCCACGCGGGGATTGCTCCGCGATGAGCGTTCCCGCCGGAAGACGATGGCGGTCTCGCTGCTCGTCGCGGTCCTCATGCTCGTGGGCGGCCTGACGTTTTTGCGCCCCTGGTTGAATCCACACGAACACCCGTGGCGCTTCATTCTCTTTTGGTTTGCCTGCGCTTGGGAAACAATCCTGGTCCTGCTGTTGGCGCTACTGGATATGTTGCTCATTCGCGCCCAGGCGCGCGCGGCGCGAAAGCTTTTCCGCGAAGAATTTTCCAAAGGGGCATCTCCGGGCGGGCAAAGCTCGCCTGACGAAAAATAAATGGCGCTCACGCAGCCGCGCGTAATCGCGGCCACCGCCAGACGCCGAAAGCCAAAAGCAAAAGCGACGCAAGACTGACTGCCGTCCCGGTGGCCAGATAGGGATTGCGGTAATTTAATTCCACCTTGTGTTCGCCGGGATCCAAGGCCACGCCAAGTAATCCGATATCCACTTTGAGCACCTCCGCGGTCTGGCCATCCTGCAAGGCATGCCACCCGCGATCGAACGGCGTTTGGAATACGAGCACGCTTTTCCGTCCCACCATCACTTTGCCTTCGATCCGCGTTTGCTGAAAGCGAGTGAGATCGAGGGCCGTCTTCCGGCGGGCCGCCACCACTTCGGCCAACGAGGAGTTCCGGATCTCCTGCTCCAAATTGGAAAGCGCTATTGGCGAGAGCCCCAGCTTCTCTCCTTCGCTTTGGTTAGACAGAACCACAGCACGCAGGAGGACTTCCGGCTTTTCGCGAGCTAAGAGCTTGAGAAAAATATCTTTCGAGATGTAGCGATCGAACACGAGTCCGAGCGGAAGGAACCTGGCATTGCGAAAGAGATAGTCTCTGCCGTAGCGCTGCACGAATTCGTATTGCTCCGCTCGCTGGAGGTAGATCGGATTTTCCACCAGCGCATATTTTTCACCCGCAAAGAGAGAGAGAATGGGATTATTCAGCAAGCCGACCGAATAACGCGTTTCAATTTCCGAGGTAGGTGCGATGGCCTCTGTCGCCACGAGAAACTCGATGTAGTTGAGGTTATTGAATGAGCTGTAATAGGGGGTGCCGTAGTAACCAAAGATCATCGCGTCGTTTAGACTCGGTAATACTCCCGGACTCGATGGACGGATTTTCGTGACGCGATAGAAGCTGCTGCTATCGCTGGCTTTGATGTCGCGAATCGCGTCCACGGTTTCGTCGTTGTAGCCGACGCGCGCCTCGAGCTCCTGCTTGCTGACCGTGCTTCGGTTCGAAACCGTGATTCGATCCAAGAGGATGAGTTCCACGGCGGCCAGGACCACGATGATCCCTCCCGTGATCTTCGTTCGCTTCAGCCCCTGGCCCGCGGCGAGCAGTCCGGCATAACAAACCAGAAAAATTGTCGCTTGTTGTTTCAAGGCAGGATCGATGCGGCTCTGTATTTCCTCGATGGGCAAATAGAGCGCTCCGACAACGACAATAGTTGTGACGGCGAGAACCCAGAGGTTTAGAGGACGGCCTTCGATATAACGCGAAAAGGCTATCGCGCTGAGGGTGACCAACCCAAGGATCGAAAAGAGCGAAAGGGCTCGGTAATAGTCGCCCTGAAAAAGCCAGAAGAGGTATCGGAACCAGGGAAATATGGTGGTGAGAAGCAGGCCCACCAGGAACAATCCGTAGATTAGCTGATGCCTGCGTCTGGCGCCGACGAATACTTGGGGAACGATAACAAGGCAGAGCAACCCGCAATAAGTTAGAGGGGCCTCGAGATAGTTCTGCCATCCCCGAAACGCTTCCGCCGTCCCGAGAATATCGTTCGCGAAAGGCCTCAGCGCGGCGGTGACATAATGCAGGGGCGATTCAAAACCCAAAACGGGAACAGAACTCAGCCAGCGAGCGAAAGAAGAGTTCCCAGATCCGCGCGGACTATTTACGATCGCGTAAAGGTTTGGGAGGGTGAGGATGGCGCTGAGGCCAGCGCCGAGAGTCGCGGCGCCGGCGAGCGGAAGAGAAATCCGCAAGACAGTTCGAGGTTGCCATCCGTATTGCCCGAAAAGCCTGGCCGGCACGTAAAGCAGCAGGAACAACGCGCCGAGGTAAAGATGGAATGCATCTATTGCGCCCAGGAGAGCTACAACCGGAGCGAGCACAAACCACCGGCCGCGTTTCAAAGCCATTTCCGTGGCGAATAGGAGTCCGCTGAAGCAAATGACCTCGTCAGCCAAAGGATACCAGCACGTGCCCATGCACATGTAAGCGGAAAAGGAGAGCAGGAGCGAACCGAGAAGGGAGGCGGCTGGATGCAAGCCGTGCAACCGAAGAAAGGAAAAGAACAACAAGCCGGCGAGAAGAATTTTCCCCAGATGTTGAAAGATGAGCGCCCGGGCGATCAGGGTTCTGGGAAGCCAGGTAACAGGTTCCAGGATCAAGTAACCTGCCAGATAGGAGAGGTCCTGTCCCATCCCCGTGTAGAAGGACCAGGAGGGAAGGCCCTGGCTGCACACGTAATCCGAGAGGTGAACAAACGAAGGGTAATAATCGTTGATCGAGTCGCTGCCGGCGTCCTTGTAGAGGAGCAGGGCATTGCCGAACAAAAAGTCGCGAAAAATAAACGCGCTGACGACTAGCAGGCAAAGTCCGGTGAGGACCAATAGAGCAAGTGGGCCGAGCTTAAACTTCACGCGTCCATGGTTCTGTTCGTCTGGGAAAGAGGCGTCCATGGCCGCGAATTTTTGCCCAGCGAAATTCCAAAGCGGTGCGCAGACAGCCGAAGCCGTAACGCACGCTCCGGCGAAAATCTATCGAGGAAGCTTCAGGCATATACCTTGCCGGACAAGTCACTTCGCCGATGGGACAGTCGAGCCAAAGGACCTGGGCCAGGATTTCGTTGTCGAAGACAAAGTCGTCCGAGTTCTTCTCGAGAGGCAAACGTTCGAGCAGATCACGGGCGAAAGCACGGTAGCCCGTGTGGTATTCGGACAGCTTCGCCCCGAGGAGAAAGTTTTCGAACAAAGTCAGAAAACGATTGGCAATGTACTTCCAGAGCGGCATTCCACCGCGGAGCGCGCCGTTGCCGAGAATGCGCGAAGCGAGCACGCACGGGTAAAGACCGCTCGCGACCAGAGAGCTAATCGCGGGAATGAGTTGCGGTGTGTATTGATAATCGGGGTGAATCATAATGACGATATCGGCGCCGGCGGCGAGGGCGAGGCGATAGCAGGTCTTTTGGTTTCCACCGTAACCACGATTCAGCGGGTGCACTTGCACTTGGGCGTGTTCCAGCGTGCGCGCAATGGCGACGGTGTCATCATGGCTGGCATCATCCACGACGATGACCAGATCGACCACCCCCTGAGCCATAACTTCATCGTAGGTCTGGCGCAACGTGCGCGCGGCGTTGTAGGCCGGCATCACCACCACAATTTTCTGACCATTCAGCATCGAGCTTCCTTTACCTAACGAGTGGAACTGTAGCGGCGGTCTCGAACGGGAAGGTTCGCGCGATAAAGTTCGACTTGTCTGCGAATGGAATCGGCGAGCGCGAGATTGCCCTGGTCGCGGGCCAACTGCGCGGCGCGTTCCGCGGTTTCCGCGGCCTCCTGGAACCGCGCGGTCTCCGCCAGCGCCGCCGCCAAGGTCGCGACCACGCGCGGCTCCTTGTTGCCCGTGAGCAAAACCGCGCGCTCGGCCAGCGCGACGGCCTTCGTCCCATCACGGACCATTGCGTCCAGTGAGGTCGCGAGCAGCCAGGCCAGGTTATTCATTGTTTCCGTGTCGTCCGGATTGATTTCCAAAGCGCGCTGGTATTGGGCAGCCGCTTCGCTCGCCCGACCCAATTGGAGAAGGGTGTTGCCGAGGTTGTAATGCGCGTCGGCATCTTTGGGATCAAGTGCAATCGCCGTTTCCAAATGGCGGAGAGATTCTTCTACCCGGCCCGTGTCCAGAAGAGCCACGCCCAGCGAGGAATGAACAGATGCCCGAGTGTCATCGATCAGCAGGGCCATTTCAAAATGTTTGATTGCCTCAGAAGTCTTTCCGAGTTGGTAGACCGCTTCGCCGAGGTTCAGCTCGGCCATGAGGTTGTCAGTAGTGCGGGTAAGCGCCTGCTTCCAGAGCGTTTCGCTGTCCCTCCAGACGGAAGCCTGAAGCCGGGCCGAGAAAGTCAAAGCGACGAGAATGATCAGGGAGAGCGTGGCAAGAAATGCGCGGTGGTGACGCCAGCGGGCAAACAAATCCGCTGCGCCCCAGGTCAGGAGCAGGACGAGACCGATCTGCGGAAGGTAAGTGTATCGATCGGCTCGCGCCTGGCTTCCCACTTGGACGATCCCAATCACCGGCGCGAGCATGGCCAAATACCAGAGCCAGCCCGTGACGAGATAGCGGCGCCGACGACGGAGGAGGAAAATCACCACAGTAATAGCGGTCAGCAGGATCAGTGACAGGAGCACTCTTGCTGCGAGGATGTCCCGGATGGCGAGTGGATAAAAAGCAGCCAAATCCGTTGGCCAAAACATCTGCCGCAGATAGGCGGTACACGACATAAGTGCGTTGCCTATGCGCAGAGGAAGCGAAATGCTTGCCAATGGCTGAAGAGCGGTCTGCTGAGCAAGAATCGTGGCCAGACAGGAGGCCACCGCCAGTCCGAGCAATGGCAGTTTCTCCAGGATGAGCTGTCGCGGCAGCCGGAATGTTTTGTCACCAGAATCGCCGGCCGCGGCCATCCGATTCAGCGGCCAGTAATCCAGGAGCAAGAGCACAAAAGGCAGCGTGACCAGCATCGGTTTGCACAGCAAACCCAAGGCGAATAAGAATAGAACTAGCCCATAGCGGGCGGGCGAACGCGGGTCGCGCACATAACGGACGTACGCCCAGACCGTCAGGATGAAGAACAAGCCGCTGAGGAGATCTTTTCGCTCCGCGACCCAGGCCACCGATTCGACCCGCAAGGGATGGATCGCAAAAATCGCCGCTACGAATGCGCTCCGCCAAAGCGCGGTGGTCATCTGCTTCAAGACCAGGAAGAGCAGGATGGCGTTCGCGGCATGAATCAGAACATTGGTGAGATGATGTCCGCCCGGCCTTAGACCGTAAAGCTGGCAATCCAGCATATGGGAAAGCCAGGTGAGCGGGTGCCAATTCGCCGCGTGGGACTGGGTGAACGCCCAGATAATTCCTTCACTCGTCAGGCCGCGAGAGACCTGCGGGTTCTTGAACACATACGCGCCGTCATCGAGATTGATGAACTGGTAATGAATCGTCTGGCCGAAAACCAGCCAGACAATCGCGGCCAGAAAGATGCAGATGGCAGGAACGGTCCAGCGGTCATGCCCAAACGCGCTCGCGTCACCGGCCACTGCCTTTGTTGGGCTGGGAGTTTTTTTTGACCTGCGACTCATGCGATTGCCGTAGGGTTGCCCGCAATGTGGAAAATTCAACATGGCCGATTTTTCTGGGCGGCGAACTCCGGACTCGCAAACTAGGCGCGACGACCAATAATCCCGTTGTGACAAACGATTCGCAGCGCGCCCTCGTCACCAGCCGGACCTGGAAGACGCGGCCGGAAATGGAAGCCGACGAGGGCCACGTCCTCGCGCCTTTCGCGCAGAAATCCGGCGATTCGCGCGGACGAAAATATCCGGAGCCGAGCCACGATTTCCGCACCGAGTTTCAGCGCGACCGCGCGCGGATCATCCACTCGCGAGCCTTTCGACGGCTGGAATATAAGACCCAGGTTTTCCTGAACGGGACCGGCGACCATCTCCGCACACGGCTGACGCACTCGATCGAAGTGGCCTCGATCAGCCGCACAATCGCGCGCGCGTTGGCGTTAAATGAAGATCTGGCCGAGGCGATCGCGCTCGCGCACGATCTCGGGCATTCGCCTTTCGGACATTCGGGCGAGGAAATACTGGCGGAATGCATGCGCGCGCATGGCGGATTCGATCACAATCAACAAAGCGTGCGCGTCGTCGAACTGCTCGAGGCAGCTTATCCGAATTTTCCCGGATTGAATTTGACATTCGAAGTGCGTGAAGGCCTGCGCAAGCATCAGGCTTTTTACGATCCGCCGGCGGAGGGTGAGGAGAAATATCGTTGCCCGTCGCTCGAAGCGCAGATCGCAAACCTCGCGGACGAGATTACCTACTACAGCCACGATTTGGATGATGCGGTCGATTTCGAGATCCTCAGCTCCGCGCAACTCGAAGAGAACGCGGTCTGGCGCGGCAGCCTGGAATCGGTGGTGGCGCGTCATCCCGAGGTGCGCGAACCGAACCTGCACAAACTGATCATTCGCGACATTATCGATGTGCAGGTGCGCGATGTGGTCACGACGAGCTCCGGCGCGATTGCTAACGCCGGCGTGCAAAGCGCGGACGACGTCCGGCGGGAACCAATTCCGCTGATTTGCTACAGCGAAAAACTGCTGGAGGCGAACCGTGAGCTGCGGTGCTTTCTCTATAAGAACGTCTATTACCATCCGCGCGTGGCCGAGGTGAACCGGCTGGCTTGCGAGATGTTGCGCAGCGTCTTCGAGGCCTACGTTCTAACGCCCGGGCTGCTCGGCGACCAGGCCACGAAGCGAATCGAGAGCGAAGGCCTGCACCGGACGATTTGCGATTACATCGCGGGGATGACGGACCGCTATTTATTAGAGGAACATGCGCGGCTCAAAAATCTGTAGTCGCTTCGCTGCGAAGCGCGTGCGCTCATGGAAATCTTCGATCGGCCAACGCTGAGGCGCCACTTTCAGCAGGCGAAATGGAAGCCATTCGCGGTGGTGATCCTGCTGGAAATTCTCTTCGCGCTTCTGCTCTTGCGTTCCCCCGGCACGACCGATGTCACTCTGTTCTTGGAGGAATGGGTCGTCGGAATTTCGCAAAGGGGGCTCGTCGGCGCCTATCGCTTTGGCGCCGACTATCCTCCCCTCTTCGTGGTGATACTATTCCTAGTCGGGAAAATCGCGGCGGTTTGTTCCATCGACATATTCCTGACTTACAAAATATCATTGGTGGCCGCTCTTTTGTGCACCACCCTTTGTTTTTGGGCATGGACGCTTGACGCGGCCCTGACCGGCCTGCTCGCCTTTTCACTTTATTTCAATGGCGTTGCGCTTGGTTACATTGATACTTACTTCGCTTCAACGCTCATCCTCTCGCTTTGGGCGCTGCAACGAAAAAAGATCGCTCTTTTTAGCGCTCTCTTTGCCGTCAGCTGTTTTATTAAGTGGCAACCCCTGATCATCGCGCCCTTTTTGGTTTTGCACGCTGTCTCGATTCCGCCTGAAAATTCGCCTTCCGCACGCGCGCTCGCGAAAAGGTTGTTTCATCTCGTAGCGCCGGCCCTGGTTGGGATTCTGGGCTTCGCGATGATATTTGGTTACAGCGCAATGGCGGCGTCGCTCCGCCGGAGTTTGCAACATGCGCTGCTGAGCGGCAACGCGCTTAATTTTAACTGGCTGATCACTTATTTCCTTCGTCTCTTTTGTCCCGAACAGTATGGGGCTATCACCAACGGCGTGGTTGAGCTGGTAAAAATCGATCTGTCCTGGGGATGGGTGGGAGCGATCCGGCTCGTTTTCATTTTCTTTTACCTCGGGGCGCTTTGGCGATCATTCAAAATGCGTGCGTCCTTCGCGGGAGCGATCGAGTGCAGCCTGGTGGGTTACCTTTCGTATTTTATGTTCAACATCGGAGTGCACGAGAATCATCTTTTTCTGGCGACGATTCTCGCGGCGGTCGCGGCGGGGTTGGCGCCGGACAAGCGCTTGCGCGCAGTTCTCATTGTCGGAATGAGCAATCTGAATCTGATCGCGTTTTACGGATTTACTGGCTCCCCTTTGACTTTCAGTCCTGTCGTGGGGGTTGATGTTTCCATCATCTTTGCCGCGGTGAACGTGCTGCTCTTTTTGTTTTTCTGGAGCGATCTAGTCCTCCGCGGTGGAGCGCGTCAAGCGATCGCGCCAGAAGCGATCCCGAGATCATAAGGGAACCAGGGCGACGATCACGCTATTCCCTACGCCGCGGCGCTGCCGGTCTCTTCGCGCAGGTATTGAATCACGAGCCGGAGTCGCTGATTCACGGTCAACTCCTCGAGCACTTGCTGGCGGCGGAGTGGATCGTTGATGAAGGTCGCGGCCATGAGATCGGCGAGCATTTCAGTGTCTCCGAGATGCGAAAGATATTCGTCGATCTTGGCCGGCAACTGGCGCCCGGCTTCTTTGAGATTGGAATAAAGTTCGAGGACCTTGGCGCCGAGAGCGTCTGTTTCCACGGAGACTGCAAGCTCGGATTCAAGGGGCGCGATTCGCGCGATCGGGAAGGGCGCGCTCTGGAGGAAGGCGGTGAAGCGGACCCGGCGCAAGCCTTGCAGGATTAGATTTGAAGTGCCGTCGCCACGCCCCACACACGCGCGGATCAATCCGACGCCCGCGGTATGGAAGAAGTCGTCGGTCGATTTCCATTGCGCTCGCTGCGGCTTGACCAGCGCGACACAAAACATCCGGTGCTCACTCAAGGCGCGGGCGAGCAGTTCCCGGTAACGCGGCTCGAAAATGTAGAGAGGGAGCAGAGCACGCGGGAAAAGAAGCGCGCCGGAAAGCGGCATGACCGGGACCGCATCTGGCAAGGCCAAGAGGTGCTCCATTTGAGAGAACATATACGACAGACCGATCCCGCAAGTCGCAGAAGGAGAAGAAACGCTCAAGGCCCGACGCCCAACATCCAACGTCGAAGTTCGCGAAGCGAAGGTTGACCGGGAACTGATGCTTCGCCCAGATGGGCGTAATTCAAAACGGAACCGGCACGCATGAGTTCGCGGCGTGACCTTTTGCCGAGCCGACCGAGGCCCATGGCTGCAATGGGAAGGTGCGGAGCGGTGGTCGTGAAAACTTCTAGAAGCCGGGCGAACTCGGAGGCCGTGTCTGTGCGCGTCGCGATTTTCAAAACATCCGCGCCTAACGACTGGGCCGCGCGCGCGATGCGATCAAGCCGCGCGCGACTGGGCGTTCCACTGAAATCGTGAAAGGAAATGATCCGGCGGATGTGACGCGCTCCGGCCTCCTCCCAAACCGCGGCGAGCGCACAGGCCGAGCGTAATTCAATGTCGATCCAGGCGGCGTCCGGCAGGAATTGCAAAAGCAAAGCGCGGCGTTCGCGGATCGAGAGTCGATTCGCACCGCCTTCCCGCGGATGGCGCGCCGTCACGATGAGAGGGCGCCGGAGTTTTTCGATCCCGGTTTTTGTTTCATCCAACCGATCGACCAAAGCGTCCAGCCGCAGCTCGAACAGGTCGGGCGGATTTTGCATTCGAACGGCGCGGCGCAAATCGGCGGCGGCGAAAATCACGCCGACAATCTGGGATGCCTGAGAGTTCTTCATTCGGAGCGCACCACGGGACGATCGAGCATTCGTTCGACATATTTCGCGAGCACATCGAACTCGAGATTGACGAGATCGTCCGCGCGCGCCGTCCCAAGATTCGTCTCGATTCTCGTGTGGGGAATGATCCAAACCGTGAAGCTTTGCGGCGACAGTTCGGCGACCGTCAGGCTGACGCCGTTCACTGCGACGGAACCTTTGCCGACGATATAATGGGCAAACGCCGCGGGCAATTCCACCTCCAGCCGCAAGTCCGCGCCGGTTTCCGCCAGCGTGCAAATCCGGGCGGCACAGTCGATGTGGCCTTGCACGAAATGCCCGCCGAGCCGTCCGTCCGCGGGAAGTGCGCGTTCGAGATTGACGCGGTCAGCGCGCCGCAAAGTTTTTAAATTCGTTCGCTCAAGCGTCTCTTCCAGGAGATCGAAGAAAAGCTGATCGCTCCGGTGCGCGGCGACCGTGACACAGCAGCCATTCACCGCAACACTGTCGCCAATTTGGATCTGCTCTGAGAGACGCGGCGCGGCGATTTGAAGCCGTGTCCCGCTATTCTTCGTCTCGAACGCGAGCACGCTGCCGACTTCTTCGATCAGACCGGTGAACATAGGGCTGGCACAATTCTCCCGTGTGTACTTAACCAGCGCGCCTCCGAACCGCAACCGCGACCGAAAACGCGGCCTAACGAGCGGTTTGATTCTGTTCGCGCGTTAGCTTTTCCAAGTGCGAGACAATGTTTCTTTGCCTGCCGGGCGTAGAAAAAATTCCCAAAAAGCGCCGAAAAGAGGCTTGACTCGCGGAGCGCGACGACATCAGGCTGTCCACGTCCG
>Ga0209118_1000839_pt1 | contig 15394 bp, 10 predicted proteins | sample BlaSpr_A8_Ref_M1_FD_187988 | JGI IMG/M metagenome (GOLD analysis project Ga0209118, IMG submission 187988) | Forest soil microbial communities from Thunder Bay, Ontario, Canada - Black Spruce, Ontario site 2_A8_Ref_M1 (SPAdes) (version 2) | ecosystem: Environmental > Terrestrial > Soil > Boreal...
GTGCCATAGACGAGACGGGCGACCTCGACCTCGGCGCGCCCGGTATCGACCAGGATCGGCGCGCTCGCGCCCGGTGCCAGCGTGAGATCGATGAACAAATCCGCCCGGTTGCCGGGCGAAAGCACGATGCGCGCGCGCTCGAGCGCAAACGGCTCGGCGGGCTGGCCGTCGAGCGACATGACCGTGGCAGCGTGATCGGCGACGCGCACCGGCATGATGCGGGCGTTGGCCGCGTTTACGAGCCGCAGCCGCAGGCGGGCGTTGGTGCCGACCGGGATGTCGGCGCGCGGGAGGCCGTTTGCTGTCAGATGATTGCCGTAGCGGCCGGCGTGCGCGGCGTCGTGCATACCGCCGAACGGCGCGCTCTGACCGCTCGCATCGAGCCGCCAGTCGTCGAGGAAAAGCGCCACGTCGTGGTCGACCTCGACCGGCTCAGGCTCGTCCACGATCAGGAGCCCGGCGAGCCCGCGGCCGCGTTGCTCGCTGGTGTGAGCGTGGGGGTGATACCAGAACGTGCCGGCGTCAGGCACGGTGAAGCGGTAATCGAAGCTCGCGCCTGGCGCGATCGGGTCCTGGGTGAGCCCGGCCGCTCCGTCCATGCGGTTGTCGATGCGCAGCCCGTGCCAATGCACCGCCGTCGGCTGGGCGAGCCCATTCACTAAGCGCACTTTGAGCTCCTCGCCGCGCTTGAGGCGCAGCGTCGGGCCGGGAACGGTGCCGTCGTAGCCCCAGATCGCGGTCGCCTCGGTGTCCGCGCCGCGCAGGCGGGCGTGGCCCGGGCGCGCGGTGAGTGTGCGGAAGCCGTCGCCCTGACTTGCCGCGCGCGTGCGCACGAGCGGCACGAAGGTCGCCGCAACGCCGGCGGTGAGCACCCGGCGGCGGGTGAGAAGAGGAGTCATCGCAAAAGCTTCCTCGCGGACCCTCTCGTTAGGCGTGAACGGAACCCGCCGCAACGCGCCTGGTTAATTCTCCGGCCGGGACGGCACGCGCCTTGCGGCGTGAGCGTCAGGACAGACGCGCCGGTCCCATTCCGGGACGGCGGGGGAGACGTGAGATGTGGTTCGTATTCGCGGCGCTTGGGCTCGCCATCGTCTTCAGCGTCGCCGCCGATCAGGTGCACAATTCGGCGGTGCTGTGGCTGGGGGCGTCGGTGGCCTGGCTCGGCATCATATGGGTGGGGCTGGCCAAGGCCTAGCTCACGGCTGCCTTGCCGCTTTAGGCAGGCCGAAGGCGTGATCGATCATGCCGAGCGCGATCTCGCGCTCGCCCATGATCACAAAGCTCGCCCCGTGCTTGGTGAGGTGCGCGACCTCGGCGTCGGAGTGGGCACGCGCGATGATCAGGAGCTCGGGGTTGGCCTTGCGCGCGAGCTCGACCACGCTGCCCGCCTCGAAGCCGTCCGGGATCGCCACGAACAGCCAGCGGGCGTGCGGCAGGTTCGCCGCGTTCAGCACGCGCGCCTCGGCGCCGGTGCCGACGATGACCTCGATGTTCTTCTGCCGCAATGATTGCGCGACCTCGCGCCGCTCCTCGATGACCAGAAACGGCAGCGGCTCCGCCAGCAGGCGCTCGCCCACGATGCTGCCGACACGGCCATAGCCGACGACGACGGCGTGGCCGGAGAGGGCGGTCGGCTCCAAGGCTTCGGGCGTCGGCCTCACGGGCGCCGGCCGTGGGGCGGCACCGCGCTCGTCCACGCTCTGCAGCCATGGCCTTAGCCGCCCCAGCGCCGCGAATAGGAACGGATTGAGCACGATGGAGATGGTGGCGCCGGCGAGGATCAGCGCCTGGCCCTCTTCCGGCAAAAGATTCAAGTTCAGCGCGAGCGCCGCGAGGATGAAGGAGAATTCGCCGATCTGCGCCAGCGATACCGCGAGCGTCACCGCCGTCAGCAACCGCTGGCGGAATGCGAGCGCAATGAGGAAGGCGACGAGCGGATTGAAGATCAGGATGATCGCCGCCGTGCCCAGCATCGGCCACGGGTTGCGCACGAAAATGGCCGGGTCGACCAGCATACCGGCCGCAACGAAGAACAGCACCGCAAAGGCGTCACGGAAGGGCAGCGATTCCTCGGCGGCGCGCTGGCTCAGCGCCGACTCGCTCAAGATCATGCCGGCGAAGAAGGCGCCGAGCGCGAACGAGATGCCGAACAGCGTAGCGGCGCCGTAGGCGACGCCGAGCGCGATCGAGAGCACGCCCAGACGAAACAGCTCGCGCGATCCGGTGTGGGCGATGTAGTGGAGGATCCAGGGGATGACGCGCGTGCCCACCACCAGCATGAGGGCGACGAAGGCGGCGGCCTTCGCCAGCGTGATCCCGAGCGTGATCAGAATGGCGGAGTTGGAAGGCGCCACCGCCGCGTCGGCGGAATTGAGAAAGCCACCGAGCGCCGGGATGAACACCAGCGCCACCACCATGGCGAGGTCCTGCACCACGAGCCAGCCCACGGCGATGTGGCCGCGCTCGGTGTCGATGAGGCGGCGCTCCTGCAACGCCCGGGTCAGCACCACGGTGCTCGCCACCGACACGGCAAGGCCGAAGACGAAGCCGGTGGCGGGATTCCAGCCGACGAGCCTGGCAAAGCCCATGCCCAGGAGCGTGGTCGCCGCCATCTGGATCAGCGCGCCGGGCAGCGCGATCCATTTCACCTTGAGCAGGTCGCCCAGGGAAAAGTGCAGGCCGACGCCGAACATGAGCAGGATGACGCCGACCTCGGCGAGTTGCGAGGTGAATTGCTGGTCGGCGATGATGCCAGGCGTGTGCGGGCCGATGGCGACGCCCGCGAGCAGATAGCCCACGATCGGCGATATCCGCAGGCGCTGCGCGATCGTGCCGAGCACGAAGGCGAGCAGGAAGCCGAGGACGAGGGTGCCGATCAGGGGGGAGTGGGCCATTGCCTCGTATCGCGCTCCGCAGCCATTGTTTTTGTGACAGCCGGGGGAACAGCGTGCAAGCGCGATGCCGCTGGTTTTCGCGCTCGGCGGGCCATGCTATAGCCCTGCCGGCGGCGCCGGTCCTGCGGCATGCGCCTCGCGGGCGTGGCGGAACTGGTAGACGCGCGGGATTTAGGTTCCCGTGACGCAAGTCGTGGGGGTTCGAGTCCCTCCGCCCGCACCAGGTGAAGCCGCTCGAACGCTACGCAACTTCAAGGTTGTCGAATGCAAGTCACCGAAATCCTGTCCGAGGGCCTAAAACGCGAGTACAAGGTGGTGCTGCCCAAGACCGAGCTCGGCGAGCGCGCCGAAAAGCGGCTCGCCACGCTCAAGGAGCAGACCACCCTAAAGGGCTTTCGTCCGGGCAAGGTGCCGCTGCCGCATCTGAAGCGCGTCTATGGCCGTGCTGTCATGGGCGAGGTGATCCAGGAAGCGATCAACGAGGCCAACGGCAAGATCGTCAAGGACGGTGGCTTCAAGCTCGCGCTGGAGCCGCGCGTCACGCTGCCGGAGGAGAGCACGGCGGTGGCGGAGGCGGTCGAGGGCCGCGCCGATCTCGCCTTCACGGTGGCGCTCGAGATTCTGCCCAAGATCGAGCTCGCCGATTTCAAGACGCTGAAGGTGACCAAGCCCGTAGCCGAGCCCGCCGACGCCGAGGTCGACGAGGCGGTTCAGCGCATCGCCGAGACCAACCGTCCGTTCCAGGCCAAGGACGGCGCGGCCAAGAGCGGCGACCGCGTGGTGATCGGCTTCACTGGCGCGATCGATGGCGTGCCGTTCGAGGGCGGATCGGCGGAAGACGTGCCGCTCGTGCTCGGCGCAGGCAGCTTCATCCCCGGCTTCGAGGAGAAGCTCGAAGGCGCCAAGGCCGGCGACAGCCGCACCATCGAGGTCACCTTCCCGGAGAGTTACGCGGCCAAGCACCTTGCCGGAAAGCCGGCGAAGTTCGAGGTTCAGGTGAAGAGCGTCGAGCAACCCGCTGAAATCAGAATCGATGACGATTTCGCGAAGACCTTGGGACTGGAGTCGCTGGCCAAGCTCAAGGAGCAGGTGCGCGGCCGGCTCGTCCGCGATTACGCGGCGCAATCGCGGCGCAAGGTCAAGCGCGAGCTCCTCGACGCGCTGGACAAGGCCCACAAGTTCGACGCGCCGCCGACGCTGGTGCAGCAGGAGTTCGACGCGATCTGGCAGCAGATCGAGAGCGACCTCAAGGGGCAGAACAAGACCTTCGCCGACGAGGACACCACCGAGGAGAAGGCGCGCAAGGAGTACCTACAGATCGCCGAGCGCCGGGTGCGGCTCGGCCTCGTCATCGCCGAAATCGGCGAGAGGAACGCCATCAAGGTGAGCGACGACGAGCTGTCGCGGGCGGTGGTGGAGCGGGCGCGCCAGTTTCCCGGCCAGGAGCAGCAGATCTGGAACCACTTCCGCCAGAACCCGAACGCGCTCGCCGGTCTGCGCGCCCCGATCTTCGAGGAAAAGGTGGTCGATTTCCTGCTCGAGCTCGCCAAGATCGCCGACAAGAAGGTCGATAAGAAGGAGCTGTTCGCCGAGGACGAGACTGCCTTCGGCGCTGCCTGACCCCTTGCAAAGGGGGCGATCGGCTATGATCTAGGAACGAATCGCGGAGCAATCAGATGCGTGACCCGGTCGAAACCTACGCCAACCTCGTGCCCATGGTCGTCGAGCAGACGAACCGCGGCGAGCGGGCCTACGACATCTTTTCGCGGCTCTTGAAGGAACGCATCATCTTCATCACCGGCCCCGTGGAAGACGGCATGGCTACGCTCGTCGTGGCGCAACTCCTGTTTCTGGAGGCGGAGAATCCCAAGAAGGAAGTCTCCATGTACATCAACTCGCCCGGCGGGTTGGTGACGGCGGGGCTCGCCATCTACGACACCATGCAGTTCGTGCGCCCGGCGATCTCCACCCTGTGCGTGGGGCAGGCGGCGTCCATGGCCTCCCTTCTGCTCGCCGCCGGCGAAAAGGGGCTGCGCTACGCGCTGCCCAACGCCCGGGTGATGCTGCATCAGCCCTCCGGCGGCTTCCAGGGGCAGGCCACCGACGTCATGCTGCACGCCGCCGAGATGCTGGCGCTGAAGAAGCGGCTGAACGAGATCTACGTGAAGCACACCGGCCAGCCGCTCAAGGTGATCGAGGACGCGCTGGAGCGCGACAAGTTCCTCACCGCCGAGGGCGCCAAGGAGTTCGGTGTCGTCGACCAAGTCATCCACAAGCGGCCGGTGGAAGAGGGCGGCAAGCCCTAGGACGACGCCGAAGCCGGAACAGCCAGCGCGGGCGCGATCCGTTTTGTGGATGGATCGAATCAAGCTTTAAGCGATCCGCTTACGCGATTGAATGGGAGGGCAATTACGCTCTGTCGGTGGCCGCCGACCGGCGGCCCGTGTTATTCTGAAAGGGCGAATCCGAGCGCGGCGTGGATGGCCGGTTGCGGCCTGCGACCGGAAGTCCCATGTGGGACGGCACGAGGCTTGCTCGGCTTGAAAGGGACGGGACAGAACGGCCATTCTGGCTGCGCCACAGCGTTAATGATTCTTGAATTCCTTGGCCTTAGCGTGCTTCGCTAGGCATGCCTCGCTAAGGGCTTGTTCCCGCGGGAAGCGTCTATCCCTGCGGGAGACGGAGAAAAAGAAGCGATGAACAAGGCCGGCAGCGACTCCAAGAACACCCTCTACTGCTCGTTCTGCGGCAAGAGCCAGCACGAGGTCCGCAAGCTCATTGCGGGCCCGACCGTGTTCATCTGCGACGAGTGCGTCGAGCTGTGCATGGACATCATCCGCGAGGAGAACAAGTCCTCGCTGGTGAAGTCGCGTGACGGCATCCCGACGCCGAAGGAAATCCGCAAGGTGCTGGACGACTACGTGATCGGCCAGGACCACGCCAAGAAGGTGCTCTCGGTCGCCGTCCACAACCACTACAAGCGCCTCAACCACGCCACCAAGCACAACGACGTGGAGCTTGCGAAGTCGAACATCCTGCTGATCGGGCCCACGGGCTCGGGCAAGACGCTCTTGGCGCAGACGCTCGCGCGCATCCTCGACGTGCCCTTCACCATGGCCGACGCCACCACGCTCACCGAAGCGGGCTACGTGGGCGAGGACGTGGAGAACATCATTCTCAAGCTGTTGCAGGCCGCCGACTACAACGTCGAGCGGGCGCAACGCGGCATCGTCTACATCGACGAGATCGACAAGATCTCGCGCAAGTCCGACAATCCGTCGATCACCCGCGACGTGTCGGGCGAGGGCGTGCAGCAGGCCCTGCTCAAGATCATGGAAGGCACCATCGCCTCGGTGCCTCCGCAGGGTGGCCGCAAGCATCCGCAGCAGGAGTTCCTGCAGGTCGACACCACCAATATCCTCTTCGTCTGCGGCGGCGCCTTCGGCGGGCTCGAGAAGATCATCACCGCGCGCGGCCGCGGCACGGCGATCGGCTTCGGCGCGAAAGTAATGGCGCCGGAAGATAAGAAGCCGGGCGAGGTTTTCCGCGACGTGGAACCCGAGGATCTGCTCAAGTACGGGCTGATCCCGGAGTTCATCGGCCGCCTGCCGGTGATCGCGACGCTCGAGGACCTCGACGAGACCGCGCTCAAGCGCATTCTCACCGAGCCCAAGAACGCGCTGGTCAAGCAGTATCAGCGGCTGTTCGAGATGGAGAACGTGGAGCTTTCCATCCACGAGGAAGCCATGGGCGCGATCGCGCGCAAGGCGATCGACCGCAAGACCGGCGCCCGTGGGCTGCGCTCGATCATGGAAGGCATCCTGCTCGACACCATGTTCGACCTGCCGAGCCTGGAAGGCGTGGAAGAGGTCGTCATCGGCCGCGAGGTGGTCGAGGGCGGGGCGCGTCCGCTCTACATCTACGCCGACCGCAAGAGCGACGCGGCGCCGGCGAGCGCCTGATCCCGCGCACCCCGGGGCCCGGCTTTTGGCTGCGCTGGTAAACGGCGAAAGTCCGGTGGACCAAGGCCGAAACGGCCCTTGTGCCGCCTTGACTTCGCACTGCGGCATAACCACCTAATGGTCCGGAAAAATCCCGATTCCGGAAGGGGTTCTTTGCCGCACGTCGTAAAGAAGCCGTTTGCTTCGGGCGGATAGACTACCCTCCGGTCGCGCGCCGTCCGACTCAATTGGCCGGCGTACTCGCCAGAAAGGACCAAGGCCCCGAATGACCACTCCCAAGCCGCGTCCGCCGCTCGTTCCGGGTACGACCCAGACGTTCCCGGTGCTGCCGCTCCGGGACATCGTCGTGTTTCCGCACATGATCGTGCCGCTCTTCGTCGGCCGCGAGAAGTCGATCCGCGCGCTGGAAGAGGTGATGAAGAACGAGACCTACATCCTGCTCGCGACCCAGCAGAACGCGAGCGATGACGATCCGGCGACGGGCTCGATCTACAAGACCGGCACGCTTGCCCAGGTGCTGCAGCTCTTGAAGCTCCCCGACTCCACCGTGAAGGTGCTGGTGGAGGGCGTCGAGCGCGCCGAGATCAAGGGCTACACCGACCGCAGCGAGTTCTATGAAGCGGAAGCGACGGCGCTGCCGAGCGATCCCGGCGACCACGTGGAGATCGAGGCGCTGGCGCGCTCCGTGGTCAACGAGTTCGAGAGCTACGTGAAGCTCAACAAGAAGGTCTCGCCGGAAGTCGCGGGCGTCATCGCGCAGATCGAAGACCATTCCAAGCTCGCCGATACGGTGGCTTCGCATCTCGCAGTCAAAATCTCCGACAAGCAGCAGGTGCTCGAGTTCACCAACGTCGCGGCGCGTCTGGAGAAGGTGCTGTCGCTGATGGAGAGCGAGATCTCGGTGCTGCAGGTCGAGAAGCGCATCCGCACGCGCGTCAAGCGCCAGATGGAGAAGACCCAGCGCGAGTATTACCTCAACGAGCAGATGAAGGCGATCCAGAAGGAGCTCGGCGACGAGGAAGGCCGCGACGAGCTCGCCGAGATCGAGGACAAGATCAAGAAGACGAAGCTCTCCAAGGAGGCGCGCGAGAAGGCGACGCACGAACTGAAGAAGCTGCGCCAGATGTCGCCGATGTCGGCGGAAGCCACCGTCGTGCGCAACTACCTCGACTGGCTGCTCGCGATCCCCTGGGGCACCAAGAGCAAGATCAAGAAGGACCTCGACTACGCGCAGAAGATTCTCGACGCCGACCACTTCGGCCTCGAGAAGGTGAAGGAGCGCATCGTCGAGTATCTGGCGGTGCAGAGCCGCGCCAACAAGCTGTCGGGTCCGATTCTGTGCCTGGTCGGCGCGCCGGGCGTGGGCAAGACCTCGCTCGGCAAGTCGATCGCGCGCGCGACGGGCCGCGAATTCGTGCGCGTCTCGCTCGGCGGCGTCCGCGACGAGGCGGAAATCCGCGGCCACCGCAGGACTTACATCGGCTCCATGCCGGGCAAGATCATCCAGTCCATGCGCAAGGCTAAGAAGGCGAACCCACTCTTCCTCCTCGATGAGGTGGACAAGATGGGCTACGACTTCCGCGGTGACCCGTCGTCGGCGCTGCTCGAGGTGCTCGATCCCGAGCAGAACAACACCTTCAACGACCATTACCTCGAGGTCGACTACGACCTGTCGAACGTCCTGTTCATCACCACGGCGAACACGCTGAACATTCCGCCGGCGCTGCTCGACCGCATGGAGGTGATCCGCATCGCCGGCTACACCGAGGACGAGAAGGTTGAGATCGCGCGCCGCCACCTGATTCCGGCGCTGCTCGGCAAGCACGGCCTCAAGGCCGCCGAATGGTCGATCGACCAGGAGGCGCTGCTCCTCCTCATCCGCCGCTACACCCGCGAAGCGGGGGTGCGCAATCTCGAGCGCGAGCTCGCGAACTTGCAGCGCAAGGCGGTCAAGGAGCTGATGGCGGAGAAGAAGGAAAGTCTCGTCGTCACCATCGAGGCACTGGAGAAGTACCTCGGCCCGCCCAAGTTCCGCTTCGGCGAGGCCGAGCTCGAGGACCAGGTCGGCGTCTCGACCGGGTTAGCCTGGACCGACGCCGGCGGCGAGCTCCTTACCATCGAAAGCCTGATGATGCCCGGCAAGGGCAAGATGACGGTCACCGGCAACCTCCGCGACGTCATGAAGGAGTCGATCTCGGCGGCGGCGTCCTACGTGCGCTCCCGCGCGATCGCCTTCGGCATCGCGCCGCCCTTGTTCGAGAAGCGCGACATCCACGTGCACGTGCCGGAGGGGGCGACTCCGAAGGACGGCCCGTCGGCGGGCGTCGCCATGGCGACGGCCATCGTCTCGGTGATGACCGGCATTCCCGTGCGCAAGGACGTGGCCATGACTGGCGAGATCACGCTGCGCGGCCGGGTGCTGCCCATCGGCGGCCTAAAGGAGAAGCTGCTCGCCGCCCACCGCGGCGGCATCAAGACCGTGCTGATCCCCGAGGACAACACCAAGGATCTCGTCGACATCAACGAAACCATCAAGAGCGGCCTCGAAATCATCCCGGTGTCGCGCATGGATGAGGTGCTGGCGGCGGCGCTGACCAAGAAGCCCCAGCCCATCGAGTGGGACGAGGAAGCCGCGGCCAAGGCCGAGAAGCCGCCGGTTCCCGGGGTGCCGGAAGAGGACGAGCCCGGGATCGTGGCGCATTGAGGCTTTGTTCGGCCGGGCCAAAAGCCCGGCCGAATGGTTTTTGCGCCGGGGTAGGGCTCAGGCGGGTGGATTCTACTATTAGTAGACATATCAGCGTCTTAGGCGCTGTTTCTTCGACGTAGATAAGCAAATTCGTCTAACCGAGCCCATGAGTCATTAAGAGAATCAACGTCCATGCGGGTTTGCTGGCGAAATCTCCTTGCAATTGCGTTGGGAAGGGCCCATCAGCGCGCCGTTATCCCGCCCGGGCCGTTGATTCGGCTGGGTTCTGGAGAAGGATCGAACCGATGACCAAGAACGAACTCATCGCCGCCGTTGCGGATTCGGCGAAACTGACCAAGACGGCCGCTGCCACGGCGGTCGAGTCCACGTTCGACATCATCACCGGCGCGCTCAAGCGGGGCGATGAAGTGAAGCTCATCGGTTTCGGGAGCTTCTCGGTGGTGCAGCGTAAGGCCCGCGAAGGACGCAATCCGCGCACCGGCGAGCCGGTGCAGATCAAGGCCTCCAAGGCCCCCAAGTTCTCGGCCGGTAAGGGCCTGAAGGACGCCGTCAACATCTGACGGCCGGCGCCCACTGTGGGCGCTCGTGTATGAGCTGTTTCGATCATGCTCCCGCCCGGTTGGCGGGAGCATTTGTTTTCAGGGGGCCGCGGCGCTAAAGCTCGCCTGGGCGGTTAGCTCAGCGGTAGAGCGCCTGCTTTACACGCAGGATGTCGGCGGTTCGATCCCGTCACCGCCCACCAGCGTTTTTCGGCACACCCGGAATAGCAGCAGCCATGGCCGTGGCGCCAGCACGCGAAATACGCAGTTTTGCTTGGGTTATTGCGGCGGCCACCAACTAAGGGTGCCGACAGCGCTCAAATGTCGAGCCCCGGGGCAGGCCCCGAGGCTCGCGTGTTTGCGTCAAGCCTGTTGCGTTCTCCCGCCGGCTTTGTGTCCGGCCGAAAATAGCGCGCGTATTGCCTTGCCGCGAAGAGCCGCGATCGAGCCCGGCGGGTTCAGATCGACTGCTTCAGTTCCTTGGCGGCGCGGAAGGCGACTTTCTTGCTCGCCTTGATCTGGATCGGCTCGCCGGTGGCCGGGTTACGGCCCATGCGGGCGGCGCGATGGCGGACCTGGAAGATGCCGAGGCCGACCAGGCGAATGCGTTCGCCTTTCTTCAGGTGCTTGACCACCGTATCCACGAAGTCGGTGACTATCTGCTCGCCCTGCTTCTTCGAGAACTTGTGCATCTCGGCGAGCTTGGCGGCGATATGCTTGGCGGTGAGCGTAGGCGTTGCGGGCTTGGCAGGCGCGGGCTTTGACATGGTGGAGACCCCGTTTGCTAGGAAAATTGGGCACTTCGAATGCGTCGAAACGCTGGCATATGCGATTCGACGGCTACTTAGCCATATCTGACGGGCATTTCTTTGCTATTGCCCCCCGGTGTCCCCACTTTTCCGGTGCAAAAGCAGGCTTTTCTGGCCGGAAGCCACCACTTCCAGCCGGTCGCGCAGGTCCTGGGGCAGCCTTGCCAGCATCGGGCCGGGGGCCACGAAATAGGCTTCGCTCGCCGGATCTTCGATCAGCCGGCGCGCCTCCTCGGGCGTGCGCGCAATCCGGGCCCGGAGCCTGGAGTAGAAATCGGCCGAATACGGTTTCTCGAAAAGGTAGACGAGCTCGTAGCGCGGCGACGGCTTCAGCCGCTCGTAGGCCATGACGATCCCGCGCTGGGTCGGCAGGCGCGGATTGTCGGGGGCGATCTCGATCGCGGCCACGAGCGCGATCACCACCGCCGGCGCGATGGCGGCGAGCGCCGGCACGCGATAGTCGCGGTCCTGGCCGATCGAGCGCAGCGCATGCGCGGCCAAGAGCGCGAACGCCGGCAAGCTCGTCGCCACATAGGTGAGCAGGATGTTGTGGGCGAACGTGAAGAAGACGAGCGGCGCCAGCGCCCAGCACACGAGATAGGCGAGCCACGGATCGCGCCCGAGCGGCGGAAACACCGCGGCGCGTTCGCTCTTCACCACGAGCGCGCGCACATAGACGAGCGACCACGGCAGCGTCGCAGCGAGCGCGAACAGCCAGATGGTGCCGATGGGGAAGACGCGGCCCATGCCGTAGAGGTCGCCCTTCCAGCCCGGCACCAGGTAGCGGGCGAAGTGCTCGCCGAAAATAAAATATTCGAGGAAGCCCGGCGTCGCGCGCTCGGCGGCGATGTACCAGGGCAACGCGAGCAGGAGCGTGAGTGCGGTCCCGCCGAACCACGGCAAATTGCGCCAGGTCTCCTTCCACCGATTGTGCCAGGCGACCCAGGCGGCGATGGAAAGCGCCGGCAGCACCACGCCCACCGGCCCCTTGGCGAGGAGCGCAACCCCGCAGCCGATGAAGAACAGATAGCCCCAGACGCGGCCGTGGCCTGCCGTCGCCTTCCAGTACGCGACCATGACGAGTGTCACGGCGACGGCGAGCGCGGGATCGGTCATCACCGCGCCGCCGAGATAGAAGGCGAGCGCCATGGAGGCGAGCGCCAGCGCCGCGGAGATGCCGAACAGGCGGTCGCGGGCGTCGGCGCCCATGCGATAGGCGAGTCCGATCCCGAGCGCGTAGGCGGCGAAGGAGGACAGCCGCGCGGCGAACTCGTTGACGCCGAACACGACGTAGGAAAGCGCGCTCGCCCAGGTGGAGAGCGGGGGCTTCGCCCAGAACGGCACGCCGGGCTCGATGAACGGCGTGATCCAGTCGCCGCCCGCGGCCATGCGCAGCGCGATCTCGGCGTAGCGCGCCTCGGTCTTGTCGAGGATGGGATAGAAGCCAAGCGTGACGAGCCGCACCGCCACCACCGCGACGAGCGCATAGAGGAGCGTCGCCGCCACCACGTTTTCGGGGCGGCCTTCGGGTTGCGGAGGATTCGGAGCTTGGCTCATCGGCGCTGGCGCGGCCATTTCGCCCGGTTCGCGCCGGAAATCAATCGTGGGCGCCGCCGGGCGCGGTTTCTTGACTTGAGCCCGGCCGGGCCTTACCTCAGCGGCATCCCTTTGGGGGCGTAGCTCAGTTGGTTAGAGCGCCGGCCTGTCACGCCGGAGGCCGCGGGTTCGAGTCCCGTCGCTCCCGCCATTTTCAAGGACTTGTGCGAGCGCGCGAGCAACAAAAGTGTAACGAAAGCTGTAACGGAAAGTGTAACGAAGTGTAACGGGGCCAGCGAACGAAATAGCCCACTGATTTTGCTGACCCTTTTTGAAGGTTCGTCGGAATAGATGGGCCAGCGCGCTAACCAACTGAGTGCGCGGCCGGTTGGCTCTCAGCTTCGGCTAGCAATGCGTTCGAGTCGTTCTCGCAGGGTGCTGCCGCAAGGTCTCTCGTCCATCCACGCGTCGATCTTTTTAAGATCGTACATTCCGGTAGTCGGGTCGGGAGCCGGAAAGCCGCGGGCAAACAGCAGCTCTTTTTTCTCTTCGAATTCAGCCTCGCTTATGTGAAGTCGTCGCGCTGCTTTTTCCGCCGGCACGTCGCGGGGTTCCACTCGAAACCGTCTAACGGAAGCACGTGGCGGCCTGCGGACCGGCGTTTCGTCTTGGCTCACCAGACATCCTTCTATTCTGCTCTAAATAATATCTGGTTTTTAGATAATCTGCAAATCGGATTATTTGCCTGGCCCTACCATTCACGGGGGCAGTCATGTCGAAAACAATCCGATCAGCACGGCATGAGGCGGTACGGCGACTGCTTGTTGATGAGCGGAAAAAGGCAGGGCTTACGCAAGCGGCTGTAGCGGCAAGCCTGCGTCGATATCAATCGTTCGTTGCTACAGTGGAAAGCGGCCAACGCCGCGTTGATGTTGTCGAATTCCTCGCATTTGCGGAGGCAATCGGGTTTGATCCGCAGAGGGCGTTGCGGCGGATCGCGCTGACTAGAGGTACCTAGACCACCGGCTTTGAAAGGGCCAAGTCGTTCGACGACGCTATTTGCTCAATCGGGATCAGTTTTACGAACTTTGTTTATGAGATACGAAATAAACGCCGCGCAAGCTCCGATCATGAATAGTGCGTCAGTCTCGTCTACCTGTGCACTATCTGTTTCGAGCAGCGGGTGCCGAATTCCTTCCTCGCTGCTAGTGAAGCCGTAGAGGGCAAGAAATCCTTTCTTGAGCGCTCCGTGGACGGTTGATTTTCTCTCCAGCCGTTCGAGCGCCTTTGACAGCGAATTCGCGCCCGGCTCGAGCGCTCGCGCTACCGACTCGACGGCATGTATACTTTCCCGAATACTGTCAGAATATTTCCCATCAGTCAGTGCGCCAACCGCGCGTTTGAGGTGTGTTTTTGCGCCATTGAATTTATCTTGCGCCAAATCAGCGAACGCTAGTTCAATCGTTTGTCGATCTTCATCGGACCCGAGTGCGGCAACCGTATCTTGATCGACTATTCGGTAAGCCGAGCGCTCATCCAGTAAGACGTTGTCTATCTCGTCTCCAAGCTCCGGGCGGCACAGGCGGTGCCTAAGAATGAATTCGATCAGGCCAAGAACTTGATCGTAGCTTCCGGTAGAAAACACCTCTTTCAGCGTCTCTTCTTGTGCATAATACTTGTTCTCAAACTCGTCAGGCATGCGTTCGAAGTGTTGTACGTGGGTGTCGAATAGAAGAGTGAGCCAAGGGTCCAGAAATTCGCCGTCATAGGCATGATTCAACATCTCGTTACGAATAATATCGAACAGGCGAACTCGTAAGCGTCTAGGCAGAGTTTTGGGTTCGAGCTGCGACGGCAGCGGTTTGGTGCCTTCTCGCTGTTCGAAAGTTAGTCGCTTGTCCGAACCGGGGCTTTTCATGGTGAGACATCACGTCTTCGTAGTAAAAATCATGACCGGGTCGTTGCCTTTACGCGCTCACGCAGATGATACTGCGCGGTAAAGACGACGTCCTCGTCGAAGTCTTTCGTCAATATCCAGTGTAGATAATCACTGTCGACCTCTGACCATCGCTTTCCCGAATGTTTGCCAAAACGGCATACGGGAAGCAAAGCTGGGGAGCTCGACCAATCAACTAAAGCATTGGGAGAGGTGTGCCGAAGGAGTTCGCGCAGCAGAAACACCGTGACATAGGCGTCGGGAAATGCCCGATGGGCCGGCGCTGCCCGCTCTCGCTCAAGTCCTTCGGGATTTAGCCAATACCGAAGGGTTTGATTTTGATGATTTGGAGCCTCAGGCCAAACGTGCAAAGAACACTTGTATGTACAAATCCAGGGCAACCTTCCCGTTACTTCGTCGGTTAGCCAAGCTCGCTCAAATTTACAATTGTGTGCGCACAATACCAGTTGTTCTCCGCTGGCATCGAGGAGCCATGGAATGATTTCAGCGAAGGCTGGTGCGCCGCGAACGTCAGCGGCAATGATGTGGTGAACTGCCGATGCGTCCGGTGGGATATCCACTTGGGGGTCGATGAAGCCTGCTCCGGTGGTAGAGAAGGTCCAGTTACTTGGGTTGCCTGCCGCGTCTTGGCCTTGTGACACTAAATCGCAATAGGCGACTTCGCAGACACCGGCCGGCGGTGCCAGACCGGTCGTTTCCAAATCAATGACTCGAATTCGCACCGCCGAGCCCCAATATGATAGCGAAGCGTCTCAAAATTGATCGACGTGGCAACCGCCGCGCCCGAAAATGTCACTCGATGCGCGGATATTCAGCTTCCGACCAAGGCACGATGTATCTTATTTTACCAGTCGACTGTAACCGCCCTTTGTTTTGATTGAGCTTTTTGCGGCCTGTCACGCCGGAGGCCGCGGGTTCGAGTCCCGTCGCTCCCGCCACTCCCACCGCGCAGCAGCAAAGAGCACGCCTCACCCGCGCGGCGCGCGCGCC
>Ga0209118_1000840_pt1 | contig 15376 bp, 13 predicted proteins | sample BlaSpr_A8_Ref_M1_FD_187988 | JGI IMG/M metagenome (GOLD analysis project Ga0209118, IMG submission 187988) | Forest soil microbial communities from Thunder Bay, Ontario, Canada - Black Spruce, Ontario site 2_A8_Ref_M1 (SPAdes) (version 2) | ecosystem: Environmental > Terrestrial > Soil > Boreal...
GAACGAGGACGTCACGTCCGGCAGCCAGTCGATCGAGCAGGGGGGCACTGCACTGCGGTTCGCCGCGGCCGAGGCGCGCAATCTGCTCCTGGCCGGGCGATTGCTGGCCCAGGCGGCGCTCGCCCGCCGCGAGAGCCGCGGCGGGCATCACCGTGTCGACTACCCGCGGGCCGACGCGGCCTGGCAGCGGCGCCTCTTCCTGACCGCCACGGCTGCCGGCGTCGCGCGCTTCGAAACCCGGGAGGCAGCGGCGGGAGACCTCGCGGCCCCTCCGGCGCTGGCCGAGCCAGTGCTTCAGGCCGTGCCGGCCGGCCGGCCGGCATGAGCAGCTCGACGCCCGGCGCGGCGGCCGGCATGGCTTGGAAGGTGGAAGAAGGGGCGGCGCCGGCGCCGCCGGTGACGCCGCTACCGCCGCTTTATCCGCTGCTCTACGAGGACCTGGTGCGGCGCGCCCTGGCCGAGGATCTTGGCCGGGCGGGCGACCTGACCAGCGACGCGGTGGTGCCGGTCGAGGCGCAGGCCGAAGCGATCCTGGTGGCGCGGGCGGCGGGGCGGCTGGCAGGGCTGCAGGTGGCGCTGGCGGCGTTCCGCCTGCTCGATCCCGCGCTGGCGCTCACCTCACGCGCGGCCGACGGCGACGACGTGGCGGCCGGCGCGGTGCTCGCGACGGTGCGCGGCGCCGCGCGCTCGATCCTGTCGGCGGAGCGCACCGCCCTCAACTTTCTCGGTCACCTCTGCGGCATCGCCACCGCAACGCGCGACCTGGTGGCGGTGGTGGCGCCGCATGGCGCGCGCGTCGTCTGCACGCGCAAGACTACCCCGGGACTGCGGGCGCTCGAGAAGTACGCGGTGCGCGCCGGCGGCGGCGCCAATCACCGCTTCGGGCTCGACGACGCGGTGTTGATCAAGGACAACCACCGCGCCCTGGCCGGCGGCTTGCGCCAGGCCGTCGAGCGGGCCCGTCGCGGCGCCGGCCACATGGTCAAGATCGAGGTCGAGGTGGACTCGCTCGCGGAGCTCGACGAGGCGCTGGCCATGGGAGTGGACGTCGTGCTGCTCGACAACATGCAGCTCGACGTCCTCGCCGAGGCGGTGCGCCGCGCCCGTGGCCGCGCCCTCACCGAAGCTTCCGGCGGCATCCATCCCGCCACCGCCGCCGCCATCGCCGCCACCGGCGTCGATCTGCTCTCGGTCGGCTGGCTCACGCACAGCGCTTCCGCCCTCGACGTCGCCCTCGACGTCGTTCCAGGCGACTGAGATCTCGGCCGCAAGGGTAGCTCCGCGGGCGCCCGATGATAGGCTGAACGCGTCATGGTCGAGGCTGTCCACCCTGCTGTCGTGGTCGCGCTCCTGGATGATGAAGACGTTCGCATCCCGGGGGACGCGCATGCGCTCGCGGACTTCCGGCGCTGGTCCCACAGTGAGCAGTTCCCGGAGCGCGGACGCATCGACTACCTCCAGGGCGACATCGAGGTGGACATGAGCCCGGAGGACCTGTACACCCACGGCACGGTGAAAATCGCGATCGCCTCCCGGTTGCACGCGCTGGTAGCAGAGCAGGGCCGTGGCTATGTCTTCGTCGATCGTGCGCGCGTCGTCTCCGCCGCCGCCGACCTCTCGGTGGAGCCGGATGTCGTGGTGGTGCTATGGGAATCGCTGGACGCTGGACGCATCCGGGAGGTCCCGTCGATGCCGCCGCAGCCCGGACGCTATGTTGAGCTCGACGGCGCTCCCGACCTCGTGGTCGAAGTGGTCAGCAATAGCTCCGTGGGGAAGGATCGCAAACGTCTGCCCGTGCTCTACGCGCGGGCCGGAGTGCCGGAGCTGTGGTTGGTCGATGCCCGCGACGAAACGCCGGCCTTCGAAGTGTGGAGCCTGAAAGGCGGCGATTACGTGCAGGTCGCCCAGGACGATGCGTCGGCCGGCGGCTGGACTGCATCCCCCACGCTGGGCTGCCGCTTCCGTCTGCGCCGGCGCCAGGTCCGCGAGGGCCACTTCGTGTACGACCTCGAATTCATCCCTTAGGTTCCCTGCTGACAGGCCCAGCCGCGGAGGTTCTGCCGTCCGGCGGTGGGCGCTCAGCCGGCGAGCGCTTGCAGCAGGTCGGCGATCAGGTCGTCGGGGTGCTCGAGGCCGATCGAGGCGCGCAGCAGGTCCGGGGGGGCGGTCGAATGGGCGCCCTCGGCCGAGGCGCGGTGCTCGATCAGGCTCTCGCTGCCTCCCAGGCTGGTGGCGTTGAGGAAGAGGCGCAGGCGCCCGGCGACGCGCAAGGCTTGCTCGCGGCCGCCGGCGAGGCGGAAGGAGACCATGCCGCCGAAGGCGCGCATCTGGCGGCGGGCGATCTCGTGCCCGGGGTGGCCGGGCAGCCCCGGGTAGTGCACCGCCGCCACCTCCGGCCGGCCGGCGAGGGCGCTCGCGACGGCCATGGCGTTGGCGGCGTGACGCTCCATGCGGCAGGCGAGCGAGCGCAGGCCGCGGAGCACCAGCCAGCTGTTGAACGGCGAGGCGACGGCGCCGAGGTCGTGGCGCACGCGGGCGATGCGCGCGGCAAGCTCGGGGTCGCGGCGGCGCAGCACCAGGGCGCCGCCCTGCACGTCGCTGTGGCCGCCGAGGTACTTGGTGGTGGAATGGATGACGGCATCCGCCCCGAGGTCGAGGGGCCGCTGCAGCGCGGGGGTGGCGAGGGTGCCGTCCACGATCAGGCTGGCGCCGCGGGCATGGGCGGCCTCGGCGATCCGGCGGAGATCGAGCACTTCGAGCAGCGGGTTGGTCGGCGTTTCCGCCCAGACCAGACGGGTGGCAGGCCGCAGCGCCGCGGCGAACGCCCGCTCGTCGGCGAGGTCGACGGCGCTCGCCTCGATCCCCCAGCGCGGCAGGTAGTCGTTGGCGAGGACGCGGAAGCCGTAGTAGAGATCGTGATGGAAGAGGACGTGCGAGCCGGCGGGCAGGGCCTGCAGATACGCGGTGCCGGCCGCCATCCCCGACGCGAACACGTAGGCCTGCTCGCCGCCCTCGACGGCCGCGAGCGCCTGCTCGAGGCGCGCCTGAGTGGGATTGCCGTCGCGAATGTAGAGGTGACCGAGCGGCACCTCGCAGGCCGGGCCGTGCTCGAAGGTGGTCGACAGGTGGATCGGCGGCGCGACGGCGCCGGTCGCCGGATCGACCTCGCCGCCGGCGTGTACCGCGATGGTCTCGAAATGCTGCGCGGTTGACGGCGTGCGGTGGTGACTCATTCCCTGGGCACCTCTCGGATCAGGCCCTTCGCTGACATGGCGACCGGGTGGCAGGACCGTGGTAAGGGATCAGGTAGGCTCGGCGTTCTACGTACGGCGAATCCTCCGTAGACCGATGCCGCATCAGGAGGTCGCGATGACCGAGCGAACCGTCATGTTCTCGCCACGACTCTACGCCAGAATCGGTGGCGCACTGTATCTGTACATCATCGTTGCCGGCTGTTTCGCTGAAGGCGTCCCGCCGGGCCGCGGAGCAAGCGCTCCTGCGGGCGGCGGGGCGCTAGAGTCAGGAGGGCAGTTTCGTCTCGGTGCTACGGCCCGAAGTTACAGAGATCGTCGGCGCGCAACGCCTCGTGTCCGGAGGAGAAGCGGCCGGAGCCGGTGAGCAGCGAACCGACCCACCCCTGGGCGTGGGTGCCGTTGGCGTGCCAGAGATCGAGCATCAGCCAGCCGGCGGTGGGCAGGGCCGGGAGCGTGGCGCCGCCGACCTTGACGCGCTGGGTGGTGAGCGGGAAGGCATTGGGCTTGCTCAAGGCGCCGGCGTTCTCCTGCTCGTCGAAGATCACCAGCTGCTCCTCGCCAGGGGCCGCCCAGGATGGGACGGAGCCGCAAGGCAGGGCGCTGGCCTCGGCAGACCGGTTGTCGCGCCAGACCAGCAGCTCGGTGCCGCTGGAGAAGGCGCCGCCGTTGTAGAAACGGACGTAGTACATGCTCGACAGGGGCATGCGGTCGTCGCGGCTGTCGAAGTTGTCATAGCGGCCATAGAAGGTGTAGTCGCCCGGTTTGAAGAACGCCGCGTCGGCGACGATCGTGATCGCCGGCTGGCTCATCGCAGGTCTGGCCTGGGTGGCGAGGTAGAACACGTCGCCCCAGAGCGCGTTGACGTTGCTCGCCAGCCCGGTGCCGCCCTTGGCGAAGTAGGCCGGATCGGCGGGGGTGTTGGCGGTGCTCATCACGCTGGTCCCGGTGCAGCGGTTGACCGCGTCGACGGTGATGTAGCCGATCACCAGCGAGGAGCCCGGACGCGCGCTCGCCGCGCACTGCGCCGGCCGGCTGTTCGGGATGGCCTGCCCGCCGTGGGCGGCGCGCAAGGAGGACTGAATCTCCTGAACCATGCTGCGGGTGGTGGTGGCGGTGCTGCCGGAGCAGCCGGCGAAGCCAGGTCCGGACTGCGACAGCGGGCCGGTGGGGCTGACGTCGGGACCGGTCGGGGGGAGGTTGCCGTTGAACACGTCGCGCAGGTTGATCGTCTGGACGTCGTAGCCGGTCAGATAGATGTCGAAGGCGAGGGTGGGGACGCCCCAGTCGGTCCACAAGACCATGCGGGCCAGGACCGGCCGCGGGGAGGCGTTGTTGACCGACACCAGGGTGGTGCGGCCCGCGGGATTGCCGAGATCCACCTCGAAATAGGGCACCAGCAGCGTTGCCGCGGGCTGATTGCCAAGCCGGCAGTTGCCGGTCATGTCGCCGGCCGAGAGCGGCGCCGCCGCCAGCAGCAAACCCGAGAGCACACAACTCCACTTAGCGCGTTGCACGCACATCGGATATCTCCAGTTGTTGCTGGCTTCCGTTTTGCGACTGGGGACCGTACCGCTCGATCGGCCCCTTCCCACGACGCTTGCAGGCTAGGGCGAGCGGGTTAAACTACCAGGATGAACGAGCCGCTGATCCAAATCGGTCAAACCGCGTCTCCGGCCCAAAGGAGCGATGGTAAGGGGCGTCCGGAGTGGCTGCGTATCAAACTGGCTACCTCGTCGTCCTACCACCAGGTCCGCAACCTGGTCAGTCGCTTAGACTTGCACACAGTGTGCCAGGAGGCGCGCTGCCCGAACATCTACGAGTGCTGGGGCGAGCACGGTACCGCCACCTTCATGATCCTCGGCGACGTCTGCACTCGCCGGTGCGGCTTCTGCGCGGTGACCTCGGGCCGTCCTCAGGCGGGGGTGGATCCGAGCGAGCCGGACCACGTGGCGGAGGCGGTGGCGGTGATGGGGCTGCGGCACGCCGTGATCACCTCGGTGGACCGCGACGACCTGCCGGACGGCGGCGCCGGTCATTTCGCGCGGGTGATCGAAGCGATCCATCGCCGCTGCCCGGGAACCGCCGTCGAGGTGCTCACCCCCGATTTCCGCGGCGTCCCCGACGCCCTCGACGTGGTGCTGGGGGCCGCGCCCGAGGTCTTCTCGCACAACGTCGAGACCGTGCCCCGGCTCTACCGCCAGGCCCGGCCAGGAAGCCGCTACGACCGCAGCCTGGCACTGCTGGCGCAGGCCGCCGAGACCGCCCGCCGGTCCGTGGCCGCGAGCCCCGGAAGGCCCGGAGGCCCCGGAGGTGCTGGAGGCCCCGGAAACCCCGGAGGCCCCGGAAACCCCGGAAACCCCGGAGGTTGGTCCGGGCGGATCAAGACCGGCCTCATGGCCGGCCTCGGCGAGACGCCCGAAGAGATCCACGCCACCCTCGCCGACATCCGCGCCGCCGGGGTCGAGATCGTCACCATCGGCCAGTATCTGCAACCGACCCGCAAGCACCTGCCGGTGGCGCGCTGGGTGCACCCCGACGAGTTCGCGGCCTATCGCGCCCATGCCCTCGCGCTCGGCTTCGCGCACTGCGAGGCCGGTCCGCTGGTGCGCAGCAGCTACCACGCGCACGAGCACGTCCGCCCGCAGGCCGCGGCGGCGCCGGTGAAGAGTCTGGCGGTCGAGTGCCCGTCGGGCTAGAATGCCGCCTTGTGACAGAGAGCACAAACTCCCCTGACGGGCTGCGCATCCGCCCGCTGGGCGACATCGACATCACCCCGATCTCCGGCATCGACGAGAAGATCAGCGGCCGCTACCGGCCGGAAGTCTGGGAGCGCCAGATCGGTTACTACTTGAGAAGGGACCCGGAAGGGTCGGTGGTGGCGGAGCTGGGCGGCGAGGTGGTGGGCTTCATGCTCGGGGAGGTGCGGTCGGGAGAGTTCGGACTGGAGGAGCCGACCGGCTGGATCGAGGTCCTGGGAGTCGACCCGTCGCATCGCGGCAAGGCGATCGGCCGCTTCATGGCAGAGGCCTTGCTGAGGCACTTCCGGGAGCTCGGCGCCCACAGCGTGCGCACGCTGGTGGACGAAGGGGCCGAGGAGTTGCGCGCCTTCTTCGCCTCGCTGGGATTCGAGCCTTCGACCTTGCGGCCTTTCGTCAAGACACTGTAGCGAGGGCATCCGAACGCGTCGGGCCGCCGCCGCGGGACATGGCAGCGGATCACGCCGGCCTCGCTGATCCCTGACGTCACCGACCTCGAGCAGGGGTCGTTCGCCGGACCGGAGAGAGAGAGTGAGAGAGACGATGAGCACCAGGACCGCCAACCTGCCGAAGAGCTTCCACGCCGCCGTCGTCAAATGGCGGGAGGCCTACCTGCCCGACTACGACTTCCTGCTCGACAACTGGGACAAGCACTTCCCCAACGACGCCAAGTTCGAGCTCTGCGCCTACCGGCAGCTGGGCATGTGCACGGAGATCGAATGCGGCGACCTCAAGGGCAAGCCGAAGTACACCCGCGCCGCCGAGATGGTCCCCGAGCAGGCGCACCATCTGCTGGGGGCGATCCGCGCCCAGGCGTCCACCGAGTTCGGCTCCATCCAGCAACACCGCCTCACCCTCGCCCGGGCGCAGGACGAGGAGGAGCAGTTCTGGATCCTGCGCATGATGGCCGAGGAGCTGCGCCACGGCTACCAGATGCTGCACCTGCTGGCCGAGGATGACTGGAGCTCGGTCTCCAAGGACGGCAGCGCCGAGATGATCGAGGAGATCCTGTCGATGACCACCGGCTCCCACGTGCTGGGGGCCTTCAACATCGATTTCGATTCTTTCGTCGACAACGTGGTGTTCTGCGCGCTCATCGATCGCGTCGGCAAGTACCAGCTGACCATGCAGCGCCAGAGCGCCTACCAGCCGATGGCCGAGAGCATGCCGCAGATGCTGCGCGAGGAGGCGTTCCACCTGGCGGCCGGGGTGGTGCCAATGCGGCGCTGGGTGACCAGCGCGGCGCGGGACGAGGGCTTCTTCACCATCGACATGCTGCAGCGCGCGATCAACAAGTGGCTGCCGCGCGGCCTCGAGATGTTCGGCGACGAGCGCGGCGGCGGCACCAACGTGCGCTTTGGCTTGAAGCCGATGAAGAACGGCGAGGCGCAGCGCCTCTACCGCGAGGAGGTCGAGAAGGTGGTGCGCGACCTCAACCTGCGCTACCTGCGGGCGCGCCTGCCCGGTCTGTCGCTGGCCGAGGCTCCCAAGGCGCTCGACCGCATCCTGGCCGGCGAGGTGATGGACGGCGTCCGGCCCGAGGACCTGCTGCGCCTGCCGCATGCCGGGTTCCTGCGGCGCCGCGGCGTCGGGGCCTTCCTCATGGTCGGCACCGGCGGCGAGGCCTACGACGACTTCCACGACTACCTGCACCACCTGGCCGGCACTCTCCCGGAATCGTACCGCGCCGGGCGCGACTACAAGGACTACGTGGACGCGCTCGCCAAGGTGCAGCGCGGTGAGATCACCCCCGAGGCCGCCGCCTCGCAGATGCCGGCGCTGCGGCGCGTGGGCGGCGCTTGCCCGTGCTCCAAATCGGTGCGCTGGGTGATCGACGCCGAGCCGCTCGATGCCGCCGGCCAACCCGCGCAATAGTCCGTCTCGCGAGAGCTCGCGATGAGCGTGTTCAACCGGCTGCTGGTTGGCACGCTGCCGCTGGTCCCGCGCTTCATCGTCGGCCGGGTGGCGGCGCGCTACGTGGCGGGTGCCACCCTGGAGGACGCCTTGCGCGTGGTGGCCGAGCTCAACCGGCAGGGGGCGATGGCGACCATCGACCTGCTGGGCGAGGAGGTGAGCGAGCGCGACAAGGCGCTGGCCGCGGTCGAGGAGTACTTGCGCGTCTTTGCCGCCATCCAGGAGCGCGGCCTCGACTCAAACGTCTCGATCAAGCTGACGCTGCTCGGCCTCAAGGTGGACGAGGGCTTCTGCCGCGACAACGTCGCGACCATCGCCGCCGCCGCCCGGTCGGGCCGCAATTTCGTGCGCATCGACATGGAGGATTCGAGCTGCACCGACGCGACGCTGCGCATCTACCGTGAGTTGCAGGCGCGGCATGGCAATCTCGGGGTGGTGCTGCAGGCCTACATGCGGCGCACGCTACAGGACATCGCCGAGCTTCCGCATCGGCCGCAGGGGCCGCAGGGGCCGCAGGGGCCGCAGGGGCCGCAGGGGCCGCAGGGGCGTGCCAACGTGCGGCTGTGCAAGGGCATCTACGTCGAGCCGCGACGGCTCGCCTGGAAGGGCTACGACACGGTGCGCGCCAACTTCGTGCGGGCGCTCGAGAAGCTGATCGAGGCCGGGGTCTACCCGGCGATCGCCACCCACGACGAGTACCTGGTCGCGGCGGCCACGGCGCTGATCGACCGCCACGGCCTGCGCCGCGAGCAGTACGAGTTCCAGATGCTGCTCGGCGTCGACCAGGAGCTGCGCGAGATCCTGATCGCCGCCGGCCATCGCCTGCGCGTCTACGTCCCCTATGGGCGCGACTGGTATCCCTACTCGATGCGGCGGCTGCGCGAGAACCCCGAAGTGGCGCGCCACGTCCTGCGCGCCATGGTCGCCCGGCGCTGACCTAAGCCTGGGCGCTCTTCCACTCCAGGTAGGCCTTGGCGGCCTCGCCTAAGAAGTTCTGGTGCTCGGGGCGCCAACCGATCTCGGTGCTGCGGCGGCTCTCGATCACCTGGTCGAGGGCGAGGCAGTCGGCGAACGGGCCCAGCGTCTGACGCGCCTGCTCGAGCGGGATCGAGCGGGTGGCGCCCTGCTTGCCGGCGGCCTCGCTGGCGGCGCGGGCGACGTCGGCGAGCGGCACGGCGTTGCCGTCGACGGCGTGGAAGACGCCGCGCGCATGGTGCTCGACAACGCGGCGGTAGAAGCGCGCCAGGTCCTCGACGTGGATCATCGGCAGGCGGTTGGTGCCGTCGCCGACGTAGGCCGCGGCGCCCTCCTTCTCGGCCGACTCGAAATAGCTGCCGGTCAGGCCGCCGCGGCCGCCGTAGACGACGCCCGGGCGGATGACGGCGCTCGCCAGGTGGTGGATGCCGGCCTCGAGCGCCAGGTGTTCGTGAGCGACCCGCCAGGCGACGAGAGCCGCCGGGTGGTCGGTCGGCGCCCCCTCGAAGGCCGGGGCATTGCCGGTCGCCCCCAGCACCCAGATGCCTGAGGTGTAGACCAGCGAGCGCGCCCTGCCGTCGCGGGCGGCGGCAATCAGCGTCTCGACCGCCGTGCGATCGGCCGCGACCGCCCCCGGGCCGGTGCCGAACGCGGTGTGGACCAGCGCCTCGTGCTGGGCGGCCTGGTCGCGGTAGGTTGCGGGATCGGCGATGTCGCCGACCAGCGCCTGCGCCCCCTGCCGGCGCACCAGCTCCGCCCTGGCATCGCTGCGCACCAGGCCGGTCACCACATGGCCGAGGGCTACCAGCTCGCCGACCACCGCATGGCCAATGTATCCCGTCGCTCCGGTGACGAAGATGTTCATGCTCGGACCCTCCCCGGCGGGCGATCTTAACAGCCCTCGCGGGTGAGCCCGGTTCGGGGGGCGCAGGGGATCGGTTGGGGCCGTGTTCCACCTGGGGACACGGTGGGGGGCGGCTGGCGTCGACGCTCGCCGATGCTCGCCGACGGCATGCATGAGTGCAGCCGGCGGCGGCCGAGAGTGTTGTGCTATGACCGTGCATGGGCTATAAAAAGAGCCTTATAGGGGTCAATTAACAGCCGTTGCTGTGTGTTACAATGGCGGTTTGACGGCCGATAGGGCGGGTGTTAGCATTTTTTCCCCAATAGTCCTTGCATTTGGGAGGCAGGGCCATGGTCGTTCCGACCCTGACCCCGAACTGAAACCGTAGAATCGGCTGAGCTATGGACACTCCTTCAGACGCTGTCGACGCCAAGAGCGGTCTCGAGCTCGAGCCCGACACCGACGGCATCGATCTCGCGGCGCTGCAGGAGAGCAGCACCACCCAGACCTTCGAGACCTCGACGCGCGAGCGCATCGAGCGCGGCATCGTCATCGCCGAGTCGGAGGCCGACGTCATCCTGATCGCGCATCCCGAGTCCCAGCGGCTGGGCTCGCGCTACCGCCTGTCGGCGGGAACGGTGCTCGAGATCGGCCGCTCGCCGCTGGTGGGCCTCAGCCTGCCGGAGGTGATGTCGATCTCGCGCAAGCATGCGCGGCTACGGTATGCCGGACCGGTGGTGACCATCGAGGATCTCGGCTCGACCAACGGCACGTTCGTCAACGGGCATCCCATCCAGGGGCGTACGGTGCTCAAGAGCGGCGACCGCTTCCAGACCGCGGCCGTGCACTTCAAGTTCCTGCACGAGCAGGACGTCGAGAGCGCCTATCACCTGGCGATCTACGATCTGGTGGCGCGTGACGGACTGACCGAGATCTTCAACAAGCGCAAGTACGAAGAGGAGGTGCAGCGCGAGTTCGCGCGCGCCGTCCGCCACCACCGGCCGCTGTCGCTGATCCTCTTCGACCTCGACGAGTTCAAGCAAATCAACGACAGCTATGGTCATCTCTGCGGCGACTTCGTGCTCAAGCAGGTGGCGTCGCTGGCGCGCGACCTGACCCGCCCCGAGGAGGTGCTGGCGCGGGTGGGTGGCGACGAGTTCGCGATCCTGACGCCCGAGACAGGCATTCACGGCGCCGAGACGCTGGCGCTCAAGCTGCGGGAGCGCATCGAGGGTTTCGAGCATCGCTACGGCGAGGTCAAGATCGCCGTCCGTTGCTCGTTCGGCGTCGCCGAGCTGGCCGCCGAGATGATCGGCCCGCAGGACCTCTACCAGGCCGCCGACGCGGCGCTGCTGGTCGCCAAGCGCAGCGGCCGCAACCGCGTCACGGTGCGCGGCGGCCACCGCGCCGCCGCGGCCGGCGGCGGCTGAGCCAGGGCCGGCTGAGCGCCTGGCATCGCCAACCCTGATCGCCTACGGCCGGTGCTACCGGCTGCTGCTTCCCGGGCAGCAGGAGCAGTTGGAGGGCTTGGCCGGATCCGTGGGATTCCGCCTGGTATACCACTGCAGGTTCCATTGCAGCCCGAGGCGCTGGCAGGCTGGTTGGCAGATGGAGCTCGCCTCGTTCTCGTTCCGGATCGGCCCAGCTGACTCCCACCTGCAACGCGGTAGCGACATCACCAGGGCGAGGTCCCTGCTCAGGCGATCGTCGCTCTGCACGCCCCTCGCCCCATGGGGCTTCTTGTCATGCAACTGCGCCCGGCCGACGGTGAGGGCACGGTTCAGCAGGAAGCTCCACTGCGCCGGAATCTCCTTGCACGGCTCGTTGGGCTTGTCAGGGCCGGTGTTCGAGCCCGACCACTCGGCGAGGGGGCTCCCTACGGGGGGAATGAAGGGTACGTTGCGGTTGCCTCCGCCCGTGACGTTGCCGTTGTCGGCGGTGACCAACGCGCTGAACCCGCGCACGACGACAGGAAGTCCTGCCTCCTTACAGCACTCGAGGTCGTTGTCAAGGCCGAGGCGCCCGCGGCAGTCGTTGGAGCGCTTCGCAGCATAGACGGTGTGGACCTCGATCCACTGCCAAAGCGCGGGCCGCTCGCGGTCGCGAATCGTCTGCTCGTCCCCGCACGGCGGTCGCGGGCTCTCGCCCGAGCACTGCGGATTCTCGACGGGGATATGGAAGTGCTGATCGCAGAGGTACAAGGGCTGGCCCTTGAGCTTGATCTCTTCCGTGCTGATGGGAGTGACGAACGAGGCCGGACGGTCGCCGTTGTAGACCCCGGGCCATGAATGGGGGTTGACGATGCGCGGCGATTGAGGAGGGTAGGGCGGTTGCTTGGGGGGGCACGGGACCGCCGTTGCCGCTCGAACCATCATTGCCGCCAGCAACAGAGTCGCTCCCAGGCAGGCAGACTTCGTAGATTTCATCACGAGATTCCCTCCTTGCGGCTGCTCGACGGCCGCCAGAGCGGCCCGCTCGAGCCAACCAGAGTTGCAGTGTCAGGAAATAATGGGTTGACGAAGTCAGTGTAACACGCGACACTCGTGCAGGCCAGGCGCCCCCCGGAGTCGGTGCGCCAGGCGCCCGCTCCCCCGTCCCGCGGGCGGTCACCTACCGGATGGCCCGGCGCTTCCCTGCGGCGGCGTGCCGAGCAGGTAGGTCTCGAGGAAGACGATCGACACCATCCGCAGGTAGTCGGCGTTGACTTTCTTCTGGTAGCCGTGGCCCTCGTCCTTGGCTACCAGGTACCAGACCGGTACGTGGTTGGACTCCACCGCGGCGGCGATCTGGTCCGACTCCGACACCGGCACCCGCGGGTCGTTGGCGCCCGCCGCCACCAGCAGCGGCTTGCGGATCTCGGCCGCGTGATTGACGGGAGCGATGCTCTCGAGGAAGGCGCGCATCTGCGGATCGCGCTCGTCGCCGTACTCGACGCGACGGAGGTCGCGGCGGTAGAGCTGCGTGTGCTCGAGGAAGGTGACGAAGTTGCTGATGCCGACGGTGTCGAAGCCGCAGGCCAGGCGGTTGCTGTAGTGGGTCATCGTGGCGAGGGTCATGTAACCGCCGTAGGAGCCGCCTGCGACCATGACGCGCGCGGCGTCGAGGTCGGGCTGGGCGGCGATCCAGTCGAGCAGCGCGCCGATGTCCTTGACCGAGTCCTCGCGCTTTTCGGCGTTGTCCAGGGTCAGGTAGGTCTTGCCATAGCCCGAGGAGCCGCGCACGTTGGGCATGATGACCGCCACGCCGAGCTCGTCGACCAGGTAGTTGAGGGCGGCGAGGAACGCCGGGCGGGTCTGCGCCTCGGGACCGCCGTGGATGCTGATGTAGACCGGCCGGCGACCCGGGAAGCGGTTGGCGGCGGGGGAGTAGACGAACGCCGGGACGGTGCGGCGGGCGCTGCCCTCGCGGCCGCCGGTGTCGAACGTCGGATAGCGCACCAGCTTCGGCACCACGAAGCGCGCCGCGTCGAGGCCGCCGGTCTCGCTGGCGGTCCAGCGGTCCAGGCGGCCGGCGTCGGCGTCGTAGGAGTAGACGTCCAGGGGAGAGCGCGCCCAGGTGACGGCGAAGGCCAGCTCGTGCGCACCGCTCTTGGTCGGGCGAAAGTGCGGCCTGGTGGCGACGCCGGGGGGCAGCTCGGGGACGGGCAGCGCCTTGCCGGTGCGGGTGTCGAGCAGGTGCAGGCGGCTCGTCCCCTCCTCGTTGGCGAAGAAGGCGAGCAGCGCGCCGTCGCTCGACAGGTCGAAGCTCTCGACGTCCCAGGGGACGTCGCCGGAGAGCGCGGTCTCGACGCCGGTCGCGGGGTCGAAGCGCACCAGGCGCTGGGACTCGCCGTTCCGGTCGCTGGTGGTGTAGACGGACCGGCCGTCGGCAGCCCAGCGGCCGCCCTGGTAGGCAACGGTCGGCAGGGACCCCCGGCTCCGCCGCGGCGTCAGCACCGTGACCTTGCCGCTCGCCAGGTCGACGGCGTGGAGATAGGACTCGGCGACCGAGATGTCCTCGCCGAGCAACAGCCGGCTATCGTCGGCGCTCCAGTCGAGCGGTATCCACTGGCCGGAGAGCTCGGCGACGCGCCGCTCGCTTCCGGGCCGCGAGGGATCGGCGGTATAGAGGTCGAAGTCGCGGCCGTTGCGGGCGTTGCTGACGTAGGCGAGGAGCTTGCCGGAATGAGACCACAGCGGCGTTTCGTAGCGGTGCACGCCGTCACTGAAGCGGGTGGCGCGGCCGCTGTGGCGGTCGAGCAGCAGCAGCTGGAAGTTCTCGGCGCCGCCGGCATTGATCGAGACCACGATCTGCGACGGGTCGCTCGGCCGGTACGCGCCGGTCGTCACCGGCTCGTCGTAGAAGGTGACCTGGGTGCGGTTCCCGAGCGGCGTCGCCACCTCGTGCAGCTGAGCGGCCTGGGCGAAGCGCGTCAGCACCAGCAGCCGCCGCTCTTGTGGATGCCAGTCGGCGAAGGCGGCGCTGCGCATGTTCACGTAAGGCTGCATCGCCTCGACCGCGCTCCGCGGGATGGGGGGCACGTGGCGGGCGACGATGCTCTCGGGAGTCGGTAGGAAGCCGTCGGGAGCGGCGGCGGGGGCGGCGGCCGCGGCGGGAGCGGCGGCGGCAAGGGCCGTCGCCGGTAGGGCGGTAAGGACAAGTGCCGGCAGGGTGGCCAGGGCGGCGCGGGCTGCCCGAGAACGGATCATGCGGCGCAGGGTTTCGGCGATCATCGAGGTCTCCAAGGAACGGGTGGCGTGGCCGGGGAGGCCCCGGTCCGGTCAGCCGAAGAGCGGCAGTTGCGCGGCGGCGGCCGGTTCGGCATCACCGTGGCGCCCGCGGCGGCCGGCGCGACCGGCGCGACGATTGCCGGGGTCGCCGGTGTCGCTGGGGTATCCGGGATTGCCGGGATCGCCGGCGATGGGATCGGGCCGCTGGAAGGCGGCCGCCGAGAGCTCGGGCAGCGGCTGATCGAGGCCATGACGGCGGCGCGCGGCGGTGAAGAGGGCGTCGATCTGCTGGGCGAAGACGCCCTCTCCCCGCATCCGGCTGCCGAATCGGGGATCGTTGAGCCGGCCGCCGCGCATCTCGCGGATGCGGTGCAGCACCTTCTCGCGCCGGTCCGGGAAATGCCGTTCGAGCCAGGCTTCGAACAGGCCGGCGACCGCTCCGGGCAGCCGCACCATCGTGTAGCCGGCCGCGCGCGCGCCGGCGGCATGCTGAGCCGCCTGGGCGCGCGCCTCGTCAGTAAAGGCCTCGGCGGAGAGCTGTTCGGCCGCTGCCCGCAGCCGGCGCACTTCGGCGAGCGCGCGTTCGGTCTCCTGTTTGTCGACAAGCAGTGCCTCGTAGCGCGCCAGGTCGAGTGCGGCTTGATCGCGTGCGTACGCATCCTGGCGAGCCATCGCGTCGAGACCGGTGCTGATGGTTGAAAGCTGGGCGAGGAGAGAGGCCAGGTTATGCGGCGCAACGGTTTGCGCGGCGCCGGCCTCCTGGGTTACCTCTGAGCCGCTAGTCGGCTGGCTATCGGCGACCTGTGGTCCTGGCAGAAGAGTTTGGGGATCCAGGACAGATCCGAGTTCGGCGAAGTTCTTGAGCGTGATGCTGCCGTTTTTGATGGTGATTGACATTAAGCGCTCCAGCAGGGAACGGCCGTG
>Ga0209118_1000841_pt1 | contig 15361 bp, 17 predicted proteins | sample BlaSpr_A8_Ref_M1_FD_187988 | JGI IMG/M metagenome (GOLD analysis project Ga0209118, IMG submission 187988) | Forest soil microbial communities from Thunder Bay, Ontario, Canada - Black Spruce, Ontario site 2_A8_Ref_M1 (SPAdes) (version 2) | ecosystem: Environmental > Terrestrial > Soil > Boreal...
GGGGATTCGCCGCCGAGCAAGATCGCATGTACATGATCTTCACCGGCATCGTGCTGGTAGTCCTGCTGTACAGCCTGCTAGGCTCCGGCTCAGCATTCTGAAAGATGAAGGATAACTTTCACGCCTTCGGGGAAATCTCCGGCCGACGCGTGTGCCAGTCCGTTGCTTGCTCGTAGGCGGCGCCCACGCGATAGACCGTCGCTTCATCCCAGTGCCGCCCCATGATTTGCAAACCCAGCGGCAGTCCCGCCGCAGAAACTCCGCAAGGCAGGGCCAGCGCCGGCACACCCGCGAGATTCCCGGGCGAAGGCATGCGCCAAAGAATTTCCCAGAGCGTGATGTTGCCCGCCGGCACTTCCCTCATGGGAGCCCGGTCGGTCAACACATCTTCCTGAATGGGATTGGCTTCCACTCCGGTTGAGGGCGACAAAATCACATCTACCTGCTCGTAGGCTTTCTCGAAATCGCGGATGATGAAGCGTCTCACGCGTTGCGCCTGCACGTAGTCGGCGGCGCTTACGTAGCGCGCCGCGTCCCACTGGGCCTTGTTGGAATCCGTGTACAAATCAAATTTCCCCTGGCGAATGTATTTAGAGTGGTAGGCGAGCGGTTCGGTACGGCACGGGGCATCCCGCAGCCACGCCCGTCACCGCTCTGCGACCGTCTCCGCCGAATCGCGACTGGTTCACCACTCCCGGCTACAGAGGAGCTGGACGTCTACGTTGTGCGGCGCCGCCGCGCCTGGATCGACAGTATCCAGAGCGCCAGCAATCCCAGGAAAGTGAGTAGCGCAACGGTTCCACCGCCGGCCTCGCGCTCGCAGTGGCACTCCGGCTGCGTTGTCTTCTGCACGGGCTGCACGTTGCGGCTCGCTACGTAGGTATTCGCAATGTTGGTAAGACCAGTGACCCGTACGTCGAAGATGCAGTTCGCCGGATCTCCAGGGACGCCCTTGCAGGCTTCCCTCGCCACCTCTTCAGTGGCACCTTCAGCGGGGACCGCTCCGGGGATGGTGCAAGCTCCGCTCTCGGGTGGCCAGCCGGGCATTGTGAACGTCGCAGTTGACGTCCCCGGAGCGTAATCGAACAAGCTGCTCTTGTCCGTAACACGCCACGCGTCGGCGAATCGCTCGTACAGGTCGACATATTGCTGGTGCGCGGATGTCGGTTTCGGACCCATCGAGGTGCCATCGGGTAGTGCCGGTAGCCAGCTCCCGTTGGGAACGTTGCCCGCCAGCCCGCAGGCGCGTCGTTCCGGTTCAACGTTCACGTTGAGGTACCACTTGCTTTGCGATGCCCACCATCCCGGAGTGACGAACAACATGGTGTCGTCCGGGAGGTCAACCTCGAGACCTCCGGACGCGGACGTGGGGACAATGCGCCCACCCTCGCCAAACCCCACCCCATTCGGGTCGAGGGTCATGAGCTTCCCGTCTATTCGGAGCTGGAGCCCGCTCGGGTCAGGCTGGCCGCTCAAGTTGGGCTCGTAAGTCATCTTGTGTTTGCCCACTCGGGCGGCTACTGCCGCGTTCAGGCTCACACAGGTGTTGGCGGTCGTGGCGACGGGGTACTGACGCACCTGGATCTCGACTGCCTCATGGGAATCGTGGCCATCATGGTCATCATGCCGAGATTCAGAAGCATCGATCTTCTCACCACATGCCGGGCCTTCGAGGTCTCCCTTGTGACGAAACAGCACGAACTCGCCGGCGCTCTGGAAGTCGTACCGGACTCCGTCGATGGTCGTCAGGTGCGGGTCGCCCTCCGACTTCACATCAGGCCCCCCCACGACGTAGATGGAACCCGAGTAGATCGCGATCGATTGCGCCGGCTGGAACCCTGCGGAAGTACTGCGCTGCACAGACAACGAGGTGCCCATAACGTAGACGTTGCCTGCGGAGTCCCCAGCGACCACGTCGCCCCCGTCATCAATATCCACGCCGAGAAGTCCCGTTTGGTTCCAGTGATTGAGGTACATAAGGTTCGGGCTGGTCGCGCTGAACATGAACAGCCCGGACGAGGTGGCCACGGCGACATTTCCGACCGAATTGCAGGCGATTGTCATGGGCGCGGTGCCCGGCACGCTGCCGGTTTTTTGGGTCACAAGTGACGAGTTAAGCTGATAAAATGTGCCGTCGGAGATCGCGACGTAGAGATTATTGCCGTTGGGATCCACCTTGATCGCCACCACGGTTTGCCCAGCCGCCGGCGTCACAGAGCCCGTCGTGACCGTGCCGAGGCTCGAATTCATCTGGACAATCGTGCCAGCCGGGGTGGCCGCGTAGACGTGCCCAGAGCTGTCGACCGTCAAGCCCGCCAACGATTTCGCCGTCAAGGTTATATTTTGCTGTAAACTCAACGAGGAGTTGTAATGCAGGATCGTGCCGTTGTTGCGCCCCGCGTACACGTCGTTGCCGTTAACGGCGAGCGCGATGGCCGGAAAATCAACCCCGTTGTTCGCTGTGTTCGCCCCCAGCATCTTTACGCTCACTACGACCGGGAAACCGGGAGTGGGCGAGAACGAGTATATCCATCCCCGGTGCGTCATGTCGTAGATACCCGCAGGGCCCACCGCTACGGCGATCGGCAGGCCGAACAGGTTGGATGCCGACTGCACGACGGCCGGGTTTGTGTTCAGCTGGTCGATTGAGGCGGCGCCTGCTCCAATCGTGTATAAGAATGTGATCGCGACGACGATCCACGTGACCAACACTTGAATTCCTCGCCAGGTCATCTTCTCCTCCTTATGTCCTTCCGCGGCGCCTCTTTGCTGGTACCGTGGAGATCCCGAATTTGGCGGGTCCTCCTCCCAAGCCCCCGAGTTCGACGCCCCACGAAGCAGAACTGAACAAAAGCTAGATTGGCTGTTGGGTTGCAAAATGGACCCGACAGCCCCGTCATCTCATAGCGATATATGTCCTGGCTCGAAACGCTCCTGTCGTTTACTTATCGCTCGACCGATGGGCGATGGTTCCGGGGTTTGCCACCAATACTTCTTGAACCGGGAGACAATGAAAATCCAAACGGCAAAGTAAGCGATCCCTCCCAGTAGATCGTCAGCCAAAACCCACGGCGCGCCTCCTGCGTAGAGCAATTGGCCTATTTCCAGTCTCACTATGTTGAAAGCGAACAAACCTGCAGTTAGCGGGAGTAAGGTCAGCAGATTTTTCGCGATCGATTTGGTGAAAGCCCAAACCAATGGAATCGCCCCAATGACAACGTCGACAAACGTACATGAGACCACGAACCGGAATAGATTTCCTTGCACACGGATTGTGTCGACTGACACTCGCTCCACACTGAGTCCCACCAATCTGGAAAGACACAACACGGCTTCTGATGTGAGATACCGCAGTCCTCCCCACTGGAACTGATGACTTAGGCTGACGAAGATTGCCACGAGGAGAGCACGACAAAGAAAACCGCGGCCAAAAAGAGAAAGGCGGATACACGGCAAGGACTGAATGGAGGCTTCAGCGTTCACAGTGACACCATCTTTTTGCCCAGGTGCATTCTCAGTAGTATCCAGAGCGCCAGCAGTCCCAAAAAAGTGAGTAGCGCAACGGTTCCACCACCGCTGCTCTGGGGCGGGGGAGTGTCGCGTTCGCGACCGAACCATAAGAATCGCGGTTTGACGTTCGTACCATCGAAGCTATAGCCGGTGGCTACCCAGGTTTTGCCGGCGGGAGAATGAGGGCGCGCATCTAAGTAATCGCCCCAATTGCTATTACTGGCGCTGCTGCCCACCGCACCATAGTTCTCCCAACCGCAATTGAATGGGTCACAAGAGAAATCGTCCCAGATAAACGCTACCAGCGTGGGGTAATTCGAACCGCCGCCCCAAAACATTACTCCGCCCAGATGCCCGCGTGTGTCCACGCCGACGCCGGGGAATTGGAACGCATAGCTTGAGTTCCAGATATCCGGCTCATCGATCTCATCAAGCGACGATTGTTTGAAGCGAACTACGCGAACGTAGGGCCAGGGCCGGTTGAATGCGCATTTGGATGTGTCGGTGCAGGCGGCCGCGTTCCACATGAATCCAAGACTGGCGTTACCCTCATTGTTCAGAACCGCGTTGCTCCACCCCGTACCGGAGCTGCCACCTACACCAGCGCGTCCGCACCAGTCCACACCCTTCGGATCGTTGCAGGAGCTGGAAGCTCGTGCCCAGCTGCTGACGTTCTTGTCGTTCCAGAAAATCGTGCCCGAATTTTCAGCCCAATGATAGATGCGCACCGAGCTGGTATTGATGAGGCTGGCCCAATAGATGGTGTCTGTCGCCCCGTGGGCCAAGTTGAAGTCGTAAAGATCCGTTACGTTGAGGTAGTTGTACGTGTAGCCCGCGCAGCTGACGAGGGGGTCGAGAGGAATGCGCACAATGGACGTTTGCCGCCAATCCGAACCCGATAAGCTGCGGGAAAGATAAGCGTTCGCGCTGAAGTAGAAGTAATTGCTGCTCAAGGCCACGTGCGGATAGTCAAACTGCATACCCGCAGGCATGCCCAGATCTTCGGGAGTGAAATCGTAGTAACACCAGTTCCCTCCTGCGAGTCCACCGTTGCCGTTGGCAATCGCGACCCGATAGATATTGTTGCCGTTGCAATTCGGAGGAGTTGATTTGTCGCAGCCGCCAGTAGTGTTGTATTGGAGCAGCCAAAAATAGAGATCGCGGCTGGGTTCATAGGTCGCGCGTTGGTCGCAGCAAAAACCACCCGCAGACGCAGGAAATTCGCTGTAGGGATTCATGTATTGGAAGCTGCCACCCTGATCGGTCGAGACACCTGCGTACCAGTTGCCGGTGTACAAAACAGCTTGCGAGCCTCCCGGGTTATCCCGCGCACCAATGCTAGGCTCATCCGTTTGGCTAAAACTGGCATTGGGAACAGAGACGTCGTTGTTCTTGAAAAAGGTAAAATCGCCGGGCGGATCTTGAGGTGGTTTCTCATTATTTGGCGGTTTCGCCACACCACCTTTTGTGTTGGGCGCCTTTTTCGCGGGAGCTGGAACTAACGGACCGACCGGCAGCGGAGGCGGAGTCCCGTGTTCCGGCACCTGAGGGCCGGGCGTTGGTGGCGGTGTGGGCGATAAAGTGGTATGCGCCCGATGCCCTTGGGGCATCGCATGCTGCTTTGCTGGACTGGGATTTCCCTCTTCTTTCTTGTGACCGCAGGCGCAAAGCGTCAGAGTAATCGTCGCCAGCATTCCGGTAACGCAGAAATGCAATCGAACTCTTTGCATCGTCCAGCCTCGTTTCCAAGGCCATCCAGCCGACCTGGCATTGTGTTGCCACGCCCAAGAGATGCATTTGCACACAAACACATTGAAAAGTCGAATTCTCAAGGCCTCACTTCTCCTTGCGCGCCAAATCGCGCGTGAATCTGCCTGAAACCGCAACCCACCGCCATGGCAGAGCCGCATGAAGTCGAACTTCAAGCGGAACGGATCGCGAACATGTCCCCTACGTCCTTATTCAATTTCTGAGGGGAAGACCCGGGGTCCGATCAACAGACAGTTCTTTCAAATTCAACCGCGAACAAACGCTTTGTCGCTTCCGCGGCTTGGCTGCCGCGATTGCCCTAGGACAGTAGTCCAGGAAAAGATCGTTGTCAACTAAAATCTTGGATATTGCGGCGGAAGCGACCCCATCTTCCGAGAGCGGTCCAGCGCTTCTGGCGATTCCCGACAAGAGGCCGCGATAAAGTCGACACGTTGCTCCCCACAAAACGAGCATTTCCTCATCCCTCAGTTTTCCTGTGACTCCCGGGAAGAACCTGCTCCATGAATGCATCGCCTTCAAGAATCAGAGATCAATTCCTGTTGGTCACCAATGCGGAAGTCATGCTGCCGTTTTCACGCGGATTAATTGCGGCAAGTCGGCTTGTCGGAAACTTTGCTAGCGATTGCGGGTGGATGACGGGCAACCCGGAAGCTACGAACATGGCATAGCATATCTGATACGCTCTGACCCAATCCGACAGAAAACTGACGCGTCGTCGGTGGTTGTTCCAATAGTTGACCGCTTAGCGGTCCAGAGGAGCCAAAATCGCATGGTCGAGCGGTACCCGAAGCGGTACCGCTAAGCGAACAAGGCGCGAACGATGTCCACTTTGCTCTGGGGGGAAGGGCTGCGCTCTTCTCTGAAGATGATCTTGCCTTTGACGACCGAGAGAGCTTCGTCATAGCAGTCACCCGCTTCTGGCTGGAATGAACTCTCGTCGTTTAAATAGCCCCAGGGGTGATAACTACGAATCTGGTCGGCACCGCCGGGAATGCCGGCGATGTAGCCGCCGTTGGCGAACTGCAGTTCCAAATTAGACTGGTTTTTCAGGGGCTTGGCCAGAGGAAAGGCTTCCCGTAACCAAGCCGGTTGGCGCCGATATAGACACTTCGCATACTCGACGAGTTGGATAACCTTTTTCTCCTTCTGCGTCTGCACCACGGATCCGCACACAGGCGTAGACATCGCTTTCCAGGTTAGATAGGCAAGACAGGCCCAGGAAATCATCATGTCACGCGATTTGACAATCCAGGTCATGCGTTCCAGTTCGAAGACCTGGAACAGGGGTTCAAGGTACGGCAACCGTTGCGGAAAAGGTTCGTAAGGGGAGGGCCGTCCTTCTTCCTGCCAGTGCTCGTTGTAGGTCTGGGTGTATTCGGAAGCCCAGCGATACGGATCCGAGATCGCCTGCTCCAACCGTGCATGCTCGGGAGAGCGCCAGGTGGTCGATTCTCTCCGCAGAGCGTCAATTCTGCGCTTCAGTGTTTTTCTTGTTCCGGTCAGTTGCATCCTGGAATCCTCGTTGCTGGGCGCTCCTGCTCCAGCGGTTCGACGGTTTCTTCTATGGTGCACATCTCTAGGCATCTCAGGAATTCAGTTGCGAGAGAACACATAGAGGTTGCGATTCTCGGGTCCAGCTGGCCAGCGCGGAGTTCGACCATTTACTGTGCCAGCAGATCTCGCACATCGGCTGCGCTCTTTGGCGCAGGGAACATCTTTAAGCGGTCTGGACTAAATACCGTGCGCCGACGACCGCCTCTGCTTCCAAGCTCGGCGGCTCTGCCGGCATCAGAGTGCAGCGCGCAGTACTTCTTACCTGTAAGAGCACTCGCCTTGCACTGACTTCCATCCTGCTTTGGCTTCTGGCAACGCATCGTTATACCTCAACCTTGACGGAGAACTAGCAAGCGAGCTTTCTTCTCGCCACCGACATTGGTAGACAAAATTGCATTCACGGAGAGGCAAACTCCGGCAAGCTTGAATTGGAACTTTGGAACAGAATGGAACAGACTTGAGTTTTGGGGCAGAGCTAAATGATTGAAAACATGGTGGCCAGGGACGGAGTTGAACCGCCGACGCCAGCCTTTTCAGAACTCGGATTTCCAGTGTTTCCAACAACTTCATGGGTTGCCGTGGGACTGCCACACACTGGGAAACACGGGTAACACGGAAGGATCGTGGGTGATTGCCGTGGGTGACTCATCTATGGATTGCTTCCACATCTCGAACGCGCGTCCCTGTTGATTGAGAAATGCCAGAGCTTCTTCCCGGCTAACGGAGCATCCATGTTCGTTGGCCAGTCGCAACAGATGAGAAAGTGTGATTTCAGCCATCATCGGTCTCTGTCCTTCTTTGCGTCATGAGTTTTACCTCATTATCTGAAGAGCGTCAGAACCCTCGACTTAGGGCTTCTTGCATGGCTCGACCGTGATCATTGGGCTAGTTCTGATATTGAACTTTCGTGATGCCAAGTCGGCGAATTTTGTTCTGCAGGGTCGTACGTTTGAGTCCGAGCCGTTCGGCGGCTCCCCCCCTGCCTGCAATTCGTCCGGCCGCAGCTCGTAATGCTTCGATGATTACACTCGATTCCGCTTGTCTGAACGTCGAGTTTGAGCCGACAGCAACAACCGTGTCGCAAGAGGTGCGAAGCGTCGCTAGCGGCACCTCTAGCTGTTGACCTCGTGTAATTATCACGGCGCGCTCGATGAAATTTGCCAATTCGCGAACGTTTCCGTTCCACGGATAGTTCGTCAGCATCTCCATTGCTTGCGTTGGTATCGACTTAATCTGCTTTCGCATCCGTGCCGAGAATTTCGATACGAAGAAACTTACGAGCAACGGAATATCGTCACGCCGCTCACGAAGAGGCGGGATCTCAATCGGGAAGACATTGAAGCGATAGAAAAGATCCTCGCGGAACTTTTCGTCTCGAATCATGGCTCGGAGGTCGCGATGAGTGGCGGCAATCAGCCGCACATTGACCTGGATCGTCCGTGTGCTTCCCAGACGTTCGAACTCCTGCTCTTGCACAGCCCGCAACAATTTCGGCTGAAGCTCCAAGCTAATGTCGCCGATCTCGTCCAGAAATAGCGAGCCTCCGTCGGCAACTTCGAATCGGCCCTTTCTTTGTATCAGGGCTCCGGTGAACGCGCCCTTCTCGTGACCGAACAGTTCGCTTTCCAGCAGCCCCGAGGGAATGGCGGCGCAGTTCATGCGCACGTAGTGGCGTTCGCGTCGAGAGCTAAGTTTGTGTATCGCCCGCGCAATCAGCTCCTTGCCCGTTCCTGTCTCTCCATGAAGCAGGACCGTGGAATCGGTGGGTGCGACGATGGCAACTTGTTCCAGCACCATCTGAATGGCTGGGCTCTTGCCGACGATGTCTTCAAAACAGTGCACACAGCCAATTTCTGTTTCCAGATGAAGTTGCTGGTCTTCGCTCTCGCTCACGTTGGGAACACCTGCTCCTGCGAGGCTTCCGAGGTCGGTGAAAGCAACAGTCGCGCCCATAGTCTCCTCCCGAATCTTTACACTTGCAGTGCTTTGCAAGCACTTATACGAACAAAAGTGACTAGCAGAGAGACATCCTCTCTTCGTTCAAGTATTCCTTGCTGCCCTGGGGAATCGGTTCCAGCGGTGGCGCGGAAACGCACGGCTCCAGGCTGGGATAGTTTGGGAAGATGGCTCGCAACAGTTTTTCGGAATCTTCCAGACGCATAAAGCCGGTTTGTGTGGGAATGAACGTCATATTTCCTCTCAATCCGCAAAGGGTGGATAGCAGCTAAGCTGATCTCTTCGTCTGCGAACAAAACTCGATGATTTTTCCGAGTTGCGGCTGAGGTGATGTCCTCAACGGTTTTCGAAAGTTCGTCGGTATGTAAAACTCAATCACCTTTGCCATGACATTTCTCCTGGAGCCTGTTGAATCTCGGTGCTCGGGGCTGTGCCAGTCGTTCGCTCACTTTTGGCGGTCGCTATCAGGGCGGATGCAACATTCGTTGCAGCCATGATTAGGACTTCGTGTAGCGTGAAACCGCGAGTCGTGACCTTCCACATAAGCGCTTCCCGACCTTTGCACCTGTTGTCGTGATGACGTAGCCATTGTCACCCGAGTTCTGTTTGCAAGCAGCCCCACATCGGGGTAAATCGCAGACTCTTGAGGGGACCAATGTCACCCTCTTCTGGGGCAAGGTTTTGGTGGTACATGGGGAGTCTTAGCGAGAGTCAGAGCTTGTTTTGCGGGGCGGAGCTTCGATGCGCTTCCACCCGAACAGGCGAGCATCGATGGACCAGAAACCCGGTCCCAACATTGCGAGAGCGGCAGCGGCAGTTCCTAACAACAGCCACACCCATTTGTCGCCGGGCACGGTAAGTATCTTCCAGATTTCAATCAATGCTATGGAGGTTCCCACGATTGGAGTCCATAAACCTGCGATTAGCAGTAATCCCGCTCCCATCAGGAGCACAGCAGGAATTGTCACATTCATCGGCGGTAGATCGCTCCACAGCCTCAAGCCCGCGCGCACAATCAGCACGGAGCCAACGACCACGCGCATGAGAAGCAACCCTGCGCCGGGCCAACCGCCAGCAAATGTGGAATACAGCCGTCGCAATTACGCACCTTTCAGTACATAACTAGACTCCTCCGTTTCGCGGGCCGATCGAAACCCCAAAAGGAGGTTTAATCGTCACTCTTTAGAGTTCTGAATTTTCTGAGGCGGGCAGGCAAGGGGGTGGCAACTACAGCTCGATGATTCCTCTCTTCAAGCCAATCATTGCAGCGTGCGTTCGATCGTTGGCGCCTAGTTTAGAAAGAATGTTCTTAACTCGACTTTTAACGGTTTCCTCCGTGATTGAGAGCTGATCCGCAATCTGCTTGTTTGCATTTCCAGCGGCAATCATTCTCAAGACAAGGATCTCTGCGGGCGTCAGTGCGTCATCCGTCGCATGCTCGGCGACTTGGAACGACACTTCCGGCGAGAGGGTCTTCCTTCCCGCATGGACTGCTCGGATTGTCTCGAGTAGTTCCTTGTGCAATGTATTCTTGAGCAGGTATGCCTGAGCACCGGCCTTGAGAGCACGCAGAATTTGCGTATCGCCTACGTAGGTCGTCAGCACAATCACTTTTGCGTCGGGAAATTCGTTGTGAATCGCAATGAGCGCATCGATACCGTTCATCTCCGGCATCTGCAAGTCCATGAGCGTGATGTCGGGATGGTGCGTCCGGAATTGCTGAATGGCGTCGCGTCCGTTGGATGCCTCGCCTACCAAAACCATATCGGTCTGAATGCCAATCAGACCGGCGATCCCCTGGCGCACGATTGGATGATCGTCAACCGCCAGAATTCGAATTTGCGAAGTGCCGGCGTTCATGAGCTCCTGCTTCATGCCCTCGCCTTGCGTGAAAACCACGAACTTCTCTGTGCTGTCGCGTAGGCGGTGCTGGCCGGAACGCGCAGTTCCACTTCGGTACCTGCATCGACTTCGCTCCACACTGCTAGCTTACCTCCAATAAGGGTGGCGCGTTCCCGCATCCCGGGCAAGCCATAGTGTCCCTCACTACCTTGGCTAGAGAGAATCGCTGGATCCACGCCTTTTCCATCGTCCCTCACCCGTAGGCGGAATTGCTCAGTGTCGTAACGGATTTCAGCCTCAATCTGGCGTGCCCGAGAGTGCCGGAACGCGTTTCGAAGCGCTTCAGCAGCAATTTTGTAAACCTCATCCCGGAGGATGGGATGTAGATTGCGCGCTTCGCCCTCAACCGCGACAAGGAACGCAGGTCGATTGGTTGAATCCGTTGTGAGTTCTTCTCCCAACGTGCTTATCGCCAGCGCGAGATCGTTCGTCTGGACCGTTGAGTCCCGCAGTCCCTGCACCTCATCCCGGGCTTCAGTGATAAAGTCCGCGGTCTGCGCGATAGCGCTGTCCAGCTTCTCTTTCGCCTCGATGGGTCGGTCCGGCAGCAAGTGGGAGACGGTTTGGAAACGGAGCAGCACACCGTGGGCGCTTTGAAGCAGAGTGTCGTGAAGGTCCCTCGCAATCCGTGTGCGCTCCCCCACGCGCGCCTCGAGTGTCATGTCGAACTGATGTTGTAATTGCCGGACACGCCACTGGTACGCCGCCCACAGCAGCGCGAAAAAGATGCACGCGCAGAGAGCGCGAAACCAGTTCGTCTGGTAGTACGCAGGGGCGACGGAGAAATTCAGCTTGGCGGAGGTCTCGTTCCAAAGGCCATCACTATTCGCGGCGGTCACGCGAAACGTGTACTTCCCGGGAGGCAAATCCGTGTAGAACGCTTGCCGACGCGTGCCGGCCTCGTGCCAATCACGGTCATAGTCGTCGAGCCGATAACGGAACCTCACTTTTTGTGGAACCAGAAACGTGGGCGAAGTGTAATCAATCTGCAAGTCACGCAGGCGAGGGCCGAGCTTGAGCTTGTCAGTTGCGGCAAATTCCTTTCGGTCAGCGACGACCGACTGAATGTAGGTCTCCGCCGGTAGCCCTTTTTCCGACAGACTAGAGAGATCCACCATCTGAACGACACCCGAGTTCACAAACCACACGCGCCCATCTGACGAGATCGCCGCTGATTTGAAGGGTGGTCGCGTGGATGGACGGGCTCCGTCCAGCACGTCGTAAAAACGTACCTGGATTGTGGTTCCCGGGCTGGCCCACCATCGCTGGAGCTCGGAGTCTGAAAACTCGACAATGCCACACTGAGAATTGAGCCACCAGCGCTTCCCCTTGTCCTCTATGAAAGAAAAGATGCCATCACAGGGCAGACCATTTTTCGTTGTCATTCGCTGCACTTTGCCTTGCCGCAATCCGACGAGCCCGTCGTCGAAGGCGGCCACGACAGATCCGTCTGCCTCAGCAATTATCTGATTGGCCCAGGGGTTCGCTTTAGAACCCACCGGAAACTTTTTCAGAACACCATCGCGAAACAGAACAAAGTCCCCGGTGCGAGTGCCAATCCAAATTCCTCCCTGCGGATCCGGGGCCAGGCGGCCGGTCGGAATTTGTGATCGAGAAAATTCTTGTTGCACCTGGAAGTCACGGATACGTACGAGGTTTCCGGTCGCGCACTCTGCCCAAATATTTCCGTCGACGTCCTCGATCAATTCAAAGACCAGTCCAAGTGGCTGATGATTCGGTTCGGGCAGACGGCGAAAATGGCCATTCTTGAATACATAGAGCCCGTCATCCACTCCGACCCACGCGTTTCCTGCATGGTCTTCCAACAAAGAAGAGACCTGGCTTCCCGGAAGGCCCCTTCCGGTTTGAATCGATGAGATCGCCCCATTTTTCTCAATGTGATCGAGCGACTCAGCATTGGCAACCCAGATCGTGCCATCTCGGCTGGCGGAAACGCCTACCGCCCAGTCTTTTGCCAAGCCCTCCACAGCTGAGAAGGTCGTGATGGGCGGATCGTGGAACTTGTCGACACCATTGCTAGTGGCGGCCCAGACAATGCCTTCCCGATCTTCAAACAGAGTGCGGACGAAATCGCTGGACAAGCCTTCCGTCTTCGCGTAATGGTCGACAGCGTTTCCATGGACCCGAAAGATCCCGTCGTTATCACTGCCGACCCAGAGATTGCCCGCGCGGTCGAAGTGCAGGGCGAAGACGCCGAACTTACTGCCATCGAAAGTCTGCGTCACGAACGATCTGACAGAGCCGTGGTCGAATCTTGCAAGTCCTTGCCCCTGTCCTTTAGAAATTATGCCGACCCAAACGGAACCGTCGAGCCCACGAGCCAGGCTTATTATCCCTGGGGCTCCCGCATTGGACCTCAGGTCTGCAATCGGGTACATCTCCGACAGACCGGCATGCCAGTGGATAAGGGCGGCCTGCCCGCCGAGCCAAAATCCACCCCTTCCGTCCTCTACTATCGCATCGATGGGAGAATCAGGAATTCCATCGGCCTTTCCGAAACATTTGATCGCACTTTGGGTAACATGGCAGACGGGCTCTGAAATGCCATTTTCGCCTCGCACGACCCACAGCGAGCCATCTGCGTCTTGGCTTAAATTGCTCGCATTGGGCATCAGCCCTTCTAGTTCAAAGCGAGCGATGACGTTCCCGCCTTTAAGGTAAGCGATCCCCGTCGCACCGAGTGCCCAAAGCCCACCTGCCTTATCGCCCACGATGTTTCGAATTTTGCCTATGGAAGCCGCCCCAGCGAGCAGAGGCCAAGGGCGGAACTGGACACCGTCGAACCTGTAGATATCACCGCGAGAAGAAAGGAACCAAAGAAAACCATCGGAAGTTTGCGCAATCGTGTACATGCCGGAGGGCGCAGAACCATCCTGGGTTCGCCAGGAGGTGTGCATGTACTGGGTGAGCCGTTTGTGCGGATCGAGGGCGTGAACCGGGCCTGTACCGAACGATAGATAGAACAGAAAAACGCACATTATGACCGCAAGGGTTTTGCCGAGCCGGTTAAAACGGCGAGAAACCATCTTCCGCATGGGGGTAGCCGAAAAACATCAAGTATTATGGCACCCCGTCCATTGCGACTCAAACGTGCTATCTCATTTAGCGAGCAATGGTCAAGAAGCGAGTACTTGGGCTGTGAAGTTGACTTGGTTGAACTCACCCACGAGGCTGATCACGTTCAGTGACCAAGAGGAGAAATAAGGGCTCCGCCAGCTTCTTGCAGAACAGTCATCGTCCGAAATCGGTTACTTCCTTTCATGCTCACCCGGCTCGTTGCCAAACATTTTTTTCTTCACCTTTGTTAGCTCGCTGGCACTTGTATTCAGCCTCCCCCGCGTAATCACCTCTGCCGCCCAGATTCGGCTGCCCTGATCTGGGCAGTTGCCGTTGGAAGGTCATAGGTACATCGCATGACCTCAAGACAATTCAGCATTTACGAGCGCTTGGCTTTGGCGCGTCGATTGCCTTTGTGATTCGCGTCACAACTGCATGTAACCCGAAATTACATCTGGTCGTGAGCGGGATCAATGAGGTGGCACTTCCATCCACCATCACAGGTCCTCCTAAAGGTTCGTAATCAATCGGGCGCGTTGACACTACGCATCCGGGCTAGGAGAAGCCATGCAAGGATTCGCAAAATTTGCACTGCATCTAGCGCCAGCTTTTCTGGTGTTTTGGCTCGTTTTTCTTGGTGGGCAGTCCGTTGCCCAAGAAGTAGACGTACCTAGTGGACGCGGAAATGGTTCGGTAGTTGCGCCCACGGGCTGGGCAGAGTTGATTGCTCCTGTGCAACAGCGGATCGATCTTAAATTCTACGGCTTTTACATCGGGGAATTGAAAGCACCGTCAGCACAGTTTGACGCCACTTTTCGCGCGACAAAGTTTCTTTCGATCACTCCCAGCTATCTGTATTACTCGGTCCCTGCAGACGGGCTTAATGAACTCGCGAATCGGTCGCGAGGATTTACTCGCACTGTCGAGGAGCAACAATTTCGGATCGATGGAACGGTTATGTTCTCGGTCCACAAGTTTGAAATCTCGGAGCGCAACATGTATGTCAGAAGGTTTCTTCCAACATACATGTACGGCGGAAAGTCTCTTCCAGAAAAAGAGATCAACCGCTATCGCAATCGGATTGCGATCGCGTATCCCCTTGCGGTTGGGAGCCGCATCTGGAAACCCTTCGCGTCCTACGAAGCCTTTTACGACCAGGGAAGCGGGTGGACGAAAAACCGAGCCTGGACTGGCGTCACGGTGCCCATTGAGAAGCATGTGTCGTTTCAGCCGTCCTACATGTGGGAAAGCACAAACGGAATTAAAGACCTCCATTACTTAATGTTTGGCCTGATCTTCAGAATGCCGTCGAGATAAGAACCAGATTTCTATCCAACAACTCAATAAGGAGACTTGTATGTCAAAAGTGCTACAACGACGAACTGCAATGCTTGCCGTGATCGCCAGCCTGGTTTTCTGCACCGCCGCGCTGGCGCAGATGCCAATAAACCCGTGGAAGAAGGCCGCACCCTTCCCTGAGCCGGATGAAGAACTCTACGGCACTGCCGTTAACGGCAAGATGTACGTGATTGGCGGCTGGGACGAAGGCAAAGCTGCGGGGATTAACTACGAGTATGACCCGGCTACCGAC
>Ga0209118_1000842_pt1 | contig 15353 bp, 15 predicted proteins | sample BlaSpr_A8_Ref_M1_FD_187988 | JGI IMG/M metagenome (GOLD analysis project Ga0209118, IMG submission 187988) | Forest soil microbial communities from Thunder Bay, Ontario, Canada - Black Spruce, Ontario site 2_A8_Ref_M1 (SPAdes) (version 2) | ecosystem: Environmental > Terrestrial > Soil > Boreal...
GGAGGAGTTCATCGATTCAGTGGGACAAACCGATGTGCCGATCGAGGCGCGGTGCATTCGCGGGAACACGGGTTACGCGGCGCTCGACTTCGTGCAAGCGGTTGAGGCCATGCTTCTCGTGGTGCCGATCGATCCGCAAGTGTCTACGGACGGTCTGCCGCCCCATGTCTCGTGGGTGACCGACGTGATTCCCTGCAATCTCTGGGTGATTCGCTAGCGGTGATCACTCGGAGCTAGATGGATGATCGCGACGATGGAAGTTGAGACGGCGTTTCAACGTTACGGCCCGGCGCATCTTGTTGTCATCGCGCTGACGATCGCGCTGCCGTTTCTCCTGGCGGCGTGCGCGCACAAATCACGCTGGCCCCGCGGTGAACGCATCATCGCCCGTGTCCTGGCGCTGTTGCTCGGAATCAACTATGTCGGTTACGCGATCTACCTTTCGGCCATCGGGGCGACCACCTGGGAAAAAGAACTCCCGTTCCAGCTCTGCGACTGGGCCATGATCGCGATCATCGTCGCGTTTCTTACCGGCCGCGAGCGCTGGCTCGAGGTCGCTTACTTTTGGGGAATTGGCGGGACGGTTCAGGCGATCATTACGCCGGACCTGCACTACGCCTTTCCCGATATTCGCTTCATGAGTTTCTTCATCGGGCATTCCGGCATCGTGATCGGCATTATTTTTCTGATGGTGGTGCGCGGGTTTCGCCCGCATTTCAAATCCATCTGGCGCACGTTTGCGTGGACCGAAGGCTATTTCGTGATCACGATCGTGATCGATCTAATCACCGGCGTGAATTACGGATACCTGCTGCATAAACCGGAGGCGGCATCGCTCTTGAGTTTTCTCTCGGAAAATCGGCTGCTCTATCTTCTCGAAATGCACCTGCTCGCCCTGTTTTTCTTCCTGGTGCTGTATTTGCCCTTTGCGATTTACGATCTTGCTCGAGGAAAAGTAATCAGGAAAGCAGGAACGCAGGAAACAGAAGGATGATTTCCTTTTCCTTTTTTCCTGCTTTCCTGATTCATTCCATTTCCTCGTGAAGCCGAAACCGCTCAAAGTTGGTAAAGTCACGATCGGTGGCGCGCGCCCGGCGTTCATCCTCGGGCCGTGCGTGATCGAATCGGAAAAGTTTGTCTGGCGCATGGCGCGGCGGATTGCGGAGATCTGCAAAGCCGAAGCCGTCCCATTCATTTTCAAGGCGTCATACGACAAGGCGAACCGGACCTCGGTCCGTTCCTATCGCGGCATTGGCGTGGTCGAAGGCTGCGAAATTCTCGCCGCCATCGGCGCGGAATTGAAAATCCCGGTGACGACGGACGTGCATTCGCCGGCGGAAGCGGAGATCGCGGGTCACGTTATCGACGTGTTGCAGATCCCGGCGTTCCTCTGCCGGCAAACCGATCTGCTCCGCGCCGCCGCCGAAACCGGCCGCGTCTTGAATGTGAAGAAAGGCCAGTTCCTCGCGCCATGGGACGTGAAGAACATCGCCGAAAAAATATCGAGCTTCGGCAACGAGAGGTTTGTCTTCACGGAACGCGGCACCACCTTCGGCTACAACAACCTCGTCGCCGATTTCCGCTCTCTCTATTGGATGCGCGAAGCCGGCTACCGCGTCATCTTCGACGCCACTCATTCCGTGCAACGGCCCGGCGGCGCGGGCGATTCCACTTCGGGCGATGCGGCCCTTGCGCCGGTGCTGGCGCGCGCGGCGCTCGCGGCCGGCTGCGATGGAATTTTCATGGAGGTGCACGAAAATCCGGCGCGCGCTTTATCCGATGGGCCGAATCAGATTCCGCTAAAGCAGTTGCCGAAGCATCTCCGCATGTTAAAAGCTATTCATGCTGCCGTTTCGTAGCGGTCGCGCCGGATTCTCGCGCGCGTCGTTCGTTTTTTTGCTTCTCGCTCTCCTGGGTTGTGTCGCGCTCGCGGCCGACAAAACGAGCCCGGCGCCGTCGCCGAAAACCAAAAAAGAGCGGCCCAAACCGGAGGAAGGCGTGACGAATGTTCCCATCGCCACCGGCCACGACGCGAAGGGCCTGGTTCTGCCCGACTTCGATTTGCTCGGACGCTTGCGGGGGAAACTCCAGGCCGGAGTCACCCGGCGTCTCGATGACGAACACATCGAGTTCAAGGGAGTAAAATTCGTGACCTTCCTGCCCGAAACGCAGACGCCCGACATGGAGATCATCATGACCTCTTCGGTCTTCAATTTGAAAACGCAGGTGCTGAGTTCGAACGAGCGCACCTCGGTGAAGCGGACGGATTTCGAGATTTCCGGCGACAACATGAAGTTCGAGATGATCTCGCGGCAAGGCACTCTGTCGGGCAACGTGAAAATGATCGTGCGCGGAAAAGCCCGGACTCCGCGTGCGGAAGGCGAATGAGAAATCTCGGCAGGATTTTCGCAGTGCTCTTCTTCGCACTGACGGCCGGAGTGGCGCCAGGGCAGGGGTCCGCGCCGGCCACGTTGTCTACGAAAATTGAGCCGGCGGCCGCCGAAAAAAGTCCGGCGGAAAAACCAGCGCCAACGAAGAGTCCATCGCCGACGCCAAGATCCAGCGCAGCCAGCTCGCCGGAAAAAACTTCTACGGAAAAGCCCAAGGAGAAAAAGAAGAGCCCGGTCGCTCCCGGGGAGCAGATCGTGACCGAGATTTATGCCGATCAAGCTGTCTTCGACTCGACGAAATCCCAGGGCGTTTTCACCGGAAAGGTTGTGGTGACCGATCCGCGTTTTAAGATACAGGGAGACAAGTTGACGATCTACATGAGCAAGAAGGAGAGCGAAGGTCTCGAGAAAGCGGTCGTCGAGGGCAATGTCGGTGTGGTGCGCGAAAGACCGGCCGAGAATGGCGCTCCTCCCGATCCAGCAAACCGCATGATCGGGCGCTCCGACAAAGCGGTCTACACCGCGAAAGACGGGAACTTCGAGCTGACGGGCAATCCGCGCGTTCAGCAAGGACTCAACACACATGTTGCGACCAGTCCCGATACTGTCATGATTTTAAACGAAGCAGGCCAACTCCAAACCAAAGGCCCGAGTCGAACCGAAATCCGCCAGGCGCCGTCGCCCGAACCAACCGCCACGCCGTGATCAGCGAAACCGCGCCCACTTCTCCGGCGATGCCGACGGCCGCGAAACCGCTCGCGCAGGAACACGTCCTCGTCACCGAACAGCTCGTGAAGATTTACGGCGGGCGCGCCGTCGTGAACGGCATCGATATCAAGGTCCGGGCTGGCGAAATCGTCGGTCTGCTCGGGCCGAATGGCGCCGGGAAGACGACGAGTTTTTACATGATCGTTGGTCTCGTTAGGCCAAACAGCGGCCGGGTCGTCTTTTCCGGCCGGGACGTGACCCGATATCCGATGTACAAACGGGCCCGGCTCGGCATGGGCTATCTTCCGCAGGAAGAATCGATCTTTCGCAAAATGACGGTCGAGCAAAACATCATGGCAATTTTGCAAACGCTGCCGCTCACCCGCTACGAGCGGAAACAGCGTTGCGAGCATTTACTCCACCAGTTCGGCATCGAGCGGATCGCGAAGAATCTCGCCATTACCCTGAGCGGCGGCGAGAAGCGGCGGCTCACCATCGCGCGCTCGCTCGTGACCGAGCCGACCCTGCTTATGCTGGATGAGCCGTTCAGCGGGGTGGATCCGATCGCCGTCTACGACGTCCAGCAGATCGTCGTTAACCTGCGCAAGTCCGGCCTGGCCATTCTCATTACCGACCACAACGTGCGCGAGACTCTTTCCATCGTGGATCGCGCCTATCTCATTTTCGAAGGCCGGGTCGAAAGCGAAGGCACGAAAGATTTTCTCATCAACGATCCGATCAGCCGCCAGTTGTATCTGGGCGAGCGTTTTCAAATGTAAGCGAAAGGAACCCAAGTGATATCGAACAACGCTCATCCTCACGTCAAAGTAACCGGGCGCCATTTGCAGATCACGGATGCGATCAGCGATTACTGCACGCGCAAGATCGAGAGCCTGCATCTCGATTACCCGAAGATCATCGAGGCGCATGTCATCCTCGAGGTCGAAAAATACCGGCACTCGGCCGAAGTGGTGCTCGTCTGCTCGAACCACATCACGATCGAAGCGTGCGAAGAGACCAACGACATGTATGCCGCGATCGATGCCGTGACTGACAAGGTCGCGCGGCAGATGCGGAAATATAAGACGCGGCTCATGCGCAAGCACCGGCCGCGAAAAGATATCGTGCAGCATCTCGAAGAGCACGTGCTCCATCCGGAGCCGACGGAGGAGGACGAGCATCAAGTGCATGCGATCGTCAGCTCCGAACGGCTGCCGGTAAAACCGATGTTTGTCGATGAAGCGGTCCTGCAATTGGAAATGTCGCACCGGCAGTTCCTCGTTTTTCTGAATGCGCGCAGCTCGCGCGTGAACGTGCTCTACCGCCGGAAAAGCGGCGACTTCGGATTGATCGAGCCGACGGCGAACTGACGGCGGCACGCCGCCTCCGTTGCGGGTGAGGTACGCGAAGAGGGCGGGCCCCGCATGCGGACCCGCCCTCACAATCGATTCTGTAAGTGTCGAGATTAGAATTTGTACATCTCGATGCTGCCAATACCCGAATTATTGTAGTAATCCCGCAGTATGACGGTGTAGGCTCCTGGAGCGAGGTTAGTCACAATCACAGCCTCACGCCAATCAGACGGCGCGAATCCGAGCTGGGAGACCCCGCTGGGTGCGTCCTGCCAGTTGTTGTTGTAGGCGATTTGTGTCCCATTCGCATCGTACAATGTCAGCGTCGGATCTGAGATGGGGTTCTGGATGCCGTAATTCGCCAGCGAAGGCCCGATGCCGCGAATAAGCAGCGTGTTCCACCCGGACTGGGCGATGAACCCGGCGATCGGCGGGTTACTTGGGTCAACCGTCGCTCGCGAGGAAATATTCACCAGCTTGGCCGGTGAGGAGGTCTGCAGGTCATATATTTCGAGGTTAGCGATGCCTGTGCCCCAACCGTCAATCACCGCACTGTAAGTGCCCGGCGACAGGTAGCCAACCCAAGCCGCTTCCAGGCCATTCGAGGGCGCGAGGCCGGTAGCCTGGATCTCCGCCCCCTGGGAATCGCCCCAGTTGTCGTTGGAAGCGTTGGAATCGACCAGCTGGCCGTAAGCGTTGTAAACCTTCAGGGTGGGGTTCCCCATCGCGTTGGGAAAATAGGGGGCCAGGGACGGTCCAATGGCACGAATGATCACCCTCTTAGTGTCGGAAGGCGACCCGCTGATAATGAAACCGCTGATTAATGCACCTTGGCCGCCCTGGACGTTGGCGCGCGTCGACATATTCGCAAGGATGCCGGAGGTGCGGGTGGCCCCGGCCGTGAAGTAGATGTTAGATATCAGCGTGTTATTATTAATCGCTGGCTCGAGAACCTGCGAATAGGTGTAATACGAAGCTGGATTAAAGACGGCGGCCGCGTTGTAGTCGGTCGTAACAGCCCCGTTGAGTTTCCAGTTGTTCACGTTTTTGGCGAAGCCGAGGGTTGGCTCTTGCGGCCGGCCGTCGACTATAACCGCACGTTTGTCTCCGTTCGGGTTCGCAGAGAAAACATTGTTTTCCGTGTAGAGCTGCGCGGATGAGAAGGAAGCCATCCCGTAGGTACCCCAGTAAGAAAGATAGTTGTTGAAGCAGTGAAACTTGCCGAATCGAACCATCGGCGACCGCCCGGTCTGACGGTCAAAAAAGTTATGATGCAGCGTTACGCGCAGGTTTTGGCCGTTCTGTTCATACGGGTCAGCCCCGACCAACATCGCTGAGTTGAAACCGGTTGAGTAAGAGAAACGGCACCACGAAACCGTAACATCGGTATTGTATGACGCGTTCGCCGTTGTTACGTCGATTCCCATTTTCGCCATATTTGTGAACGTGCAGTGATCGATCCAGACGTTTGTAGCGCCTTGGTTGATCATGATAGCGTTCAGAAACGCGGCGGTATTACCATCGGCAAGACTCAGATTCTCGATGATGACGTTGCTGCTGCCATGAAACTGGCCGTTGGCATCATAGTTTCCGATCCAAAGACCGTAGTTGGTCAGCGTGATCGATGCTCCGCGGGCGTCGATGGTTTTGTTCGCGTGAACCTGGATCAGACCTGAAGATTGAATCGTCCCGTTAACGGCGAACATGATCCAACGATAATTATCGTCCTTTTCAAGACCCTCCCGCAGGCTGCCGAGCCCTGAGTCATTGAGATTCGTGACCCAGTAGACCTCGCCGCCGGCGCCGCCGGTGGCGTTTTGACCGAAGCCGACCCGTTCGTCGAGCAGGCTCTGCTGGTAGGATGGATACTGGGCGTGGGCGCTGTGGGCCGCGAAAAGGAATCCGGCGGCCAGCGTGAGGAGTTGAAGTGAGCGTTTTAGCAGGTGTTTAATGGGGTAGATGGGCATTTATTGTGGGTTTGGGGTTGGTGGTGGTTGAGGTGTTTTGAGGGAGATGATGTTCGCAGGGAGGCGTCAAGGCCTTGGGGTGATTCGGGAGCGTTCAACATTTTCGGGGGGAGCGGCCCGGAGAGTCGCATTTTGGAAAAGATTGGTAAAGGAATTTCTTAAACTTTTTTAACGTAGTAACCCAGGTGCGGGTCTTTAAGTGTCGGGGACGCCCCTGACGGCATAAACCGCTCGGAATGGATCAGCGCCAATCCGAGCCCAGCGGGGCGCAATTTGAAAACAATCAGAGTCCAGCCCCGTGCAGTGGTTCGAAGATTTCGCTCGTGCTTCGACTCGATCCGCCCGAATATGCTGCGCGGCGAGTCCCTTAAACCGTGTAATCCATTTTTATTTTGAACCACGTCGCCCCTAATCACGAGTGTTTCCAGCTGATGCAGAAGCTGATCGAATATCGGCACAACAAACCGCTGCATCAGCAACTATCGAAAGCGGGCCAGCACTCAATGCTCAGTGTCGACGTGCTCGCCCTCGTTCACTATTTTGCGAAGACCGGCGAGGGCGATATCCTGGAAATCGGTTCGTTTGTGGGCGGCTCTACTATCGCGGCGGCAATCGGGGCGCGAGATTCGGGGAAATCTAAGAAGATCATCAGCATCGAATTAGGCGGGCGGCTCGACAATCATCATCTCGCCACGAAAGACATCTTTAAACAGTTAAAAAAGAATCTGGCGCAATTCGGGGTGCTGGACGCCGTGACTCTGATTAACGGCTCCTCTTACGACGAGAAAACGATTGCCGCTGTTCGGCACGCGCTTGGTCCGAAGGACGTTGGTTTGTTCATATTCGATGCCGATGACAATGTCCGGCGCAACCTCGATTGTTACGGAGATCGACTCGCCGATCGCTGCTTGATGGTTATAGATGACTACTTCGGCAGCAGCGAAAAAACGGGGCCGATCAGGGAACAGGTCGACGAACTCATCGCTAGCGGGCTTTTATTGCAGCTTGGATTTTACGGATGGGGCACCTGGATCGGACGGTGGCAGGGTGCGCCGGTTGCAAATCACGGCGATCGCTAGGAGGAGAGGCACCATCCCGAGCGGCGAATTCGGCCTGATCGAGCCGACGGCGAACTGAATGCGATGAAGTGGAGAGTTTTTGCGATCGCTTCGATCGCGATCGTTGCAATCGCCAGCGCTGTAGCAGCGCCGGAAGATGTTGCCGCTCCGCCGGCGGACGCCGAGAAGACCGCGTCCGGCCTCGCGTCGAAAGTTTTGACGCCGGGCAAAGGCACGACGCATCCGGCAAAGACCGACCTGGTCACGGTGCATTACACGGGCTGGACAACGGATGGGAAAAGTTTCGACAGCTCGCTGGACAGGGGGAAGCCGGTGACGTTTCCGCTGGATAAAGTGATCGCGGGCTGGACGGAAGGCGTGCAGCTCATGGTGACGGGAGAAAAACGGCGGCTCTGGATCCCCGAAGAGCTGGCCTACAAAGGGAAGGAGGGCCGCCCCGCGGGCATGCTGGTCTTCGACGTCGAGCTGATTTCATTCGTCGCGCCGCCTCCGAAAGCGACTCCCTCCGATCCGACGAAAGCGCCGGACGACGTGAAGAGACCGCCGGACGACGCGAAGCGAACGTCCAGCGGCCTGAGCTACAAGATTCTCAAGGCGGGGACGGGCGACCGCCATCCCGACGCGACCAGTTCCGTGACGGTGCATTATTCCGGTTGGACGACGGATGGGAAATTGTTCGACAGCTCGGTCGCGAACGGAAAACCGGCCACGTTCCGGCTCAGCCGTGTGATTCCTGGTTGGACGGAAGGAGTCCAACTGATGGTGGAGGGCGAGAAGCGGCGTTTCTGGATTCCCGAGAGCCTCGCCTATGCGGGCGAAGGACCGGTTGCAGGCGACCTCGTCTTCGATATCGAGTTGGTGAAGATCAATTAGATCAAATGCTCTCTGCTTTCCGCCAGGGCTCTTTCATTCCCTGCCGGATCGACTCGCGCATGCCGGGAATGGAGAGAAGGTACAGAGTTTCCTGGATGCTGCGCCAGTCTTCCTCCGAGATGAGGACGCCATTTGCGCGTTTGCCCGTGATCTTGATGGGCTCGTGCGAGTCCGCGGCGTCGTCCAAAAGCTGATACAGCTTAGTGCGCGCGTGCGTGGCTCGAATGGAAGTCATGACCAAGTGTACGTTAAAGCGTGCGCTTCATCCATGACATTTCCTAGCCTTATGCGACGCCGAGGCCCTCGTTCCCAAGCTCTAGCTTGGGAATGCCACTTCTCTCCGAAGCTTTGCTTCGTTCGCACACTAAGGCCCGGTGTCGCTCCGCAGCAACGCGCTGCGATTTCAGATCGCGCTCGCGAAGCGAAGCTTCGAAAACAAATGCGTTCCCAAGCCGGAGCTTGGGAACGAGGCCCGCGAATTCCTCGACTGCGCTCCGCTCGGAATGACGGCGCGGCGATCCACGGTGGAAATTCTTTCCGTCTCGCGATAAAGAAGAAGGGCGATGTCTGACAAACCGATAACACAGGCGATCAGTTCGGGCAGCGATCAGCGCAAGAACATCCCGGTCGTCACGGTCGAGAGTTTTTATCGCGCTCACGGGGAGAAGCTGCACTTGAAGCTCGAGGGCAAGCGCGTCGGTTTTCATCGTAAGATCCGCGAGCCGACCATCAACCGGCCCGGCCTTGCTCTCTCCGGTTTCTACAATTACTTCGCCGAGAAACGCGTGCAGGTCCTCGGCGCGGCGGAGCAATCGTACCTGAAAAGTCTGCCGCCCCGAAAACGGATCGAGCGGTTCCGCGGCCTCTGCGCGCAAAAAATTCCGTGCCTCGTCACCTCGCGCGGCTCGCATCTTGATCCGGACTTGCTGGCCGTCGCCGAACAAGCGCAGGTCGCGGTCTTTCGCACGCCGATGGTGACGATGCGATTCATCAATGCCGCCACCATCGCGATGGAAGTCGATTTCTCGCCGACCGTGACCGAGTTCGGCAGCATGGTGGATGTTCTCGGCATCGGCGTCTTGATTCGCGGCCAGAGCGGCATCGGAAAAAGCGAATGCGTGCTCGGCTTGATCGAGCGCGGCTACAGCCTGGTCTCGGATGATGTCACGCGGGTGAAATCGCTCGAAGGCCGTGAATTGATGGCGACCGCGCCGGAGCTGACGCGCTATCACATGGAGGTGCGCGGAATTGGCATCATCAACGTCGCGTCGATCTTCGGCATTGGAAGCATTCGAATCGAGAAGCGGCTCGATATGGTGGTGACGTTGCAGGACTGGCAGGAACTCGAAGAGGTCGACCGGATCGGGCTCGATCAGGAATTTTACGAGATCCTGAAATTGCAGGTGCCGCACATTACCATCCCGGTGCGGCCAGGCCGCGACATTGCGCGCTTGATCGAAGTTGCGGCGATGGACCAAAAGCTGAAGGGTCTTGGGCGGAACAGCGCGGTGGATTTTAACGAAAAATTATTGGGCTTGATGGAGACGAAGGAAACTTGATGGGCTTATTGAACCGGAGATCGGCGCAGACAGGGCGCGGGCTGAAGGTGGAGAAGGAGATCACGATCGTGAATCGGCTTGGCCTGCATGCACGGCCCGCGGCGATGTTCGTGCGGATCGCGAGCCGGTTTCGCTGCGAGATCTGGGTCGAGAAGGAAGGCGAGCAGATCAACGGCAAGAGCATCATGGGCTTGATGATGCTCGCCGCCGGCCAGGGATCGACGCTTCAGATCCGCTGCGAAGGACCCGATGCCGACAAGGCGATGGAAGAGTTGGAAGAACTGATCAACGCGAAGTTCAACGAGGAGTGAGGGGAAGGTTGAAGCGTTGGAGCGGTTAAGCCTGCCACCCTTGTAACGCTTTAACGCTTCAACGCATTACCGCCTCCTTGACATCCGCGCTAGGCTCACTGGGTGAGCGACGATAACGCCAAACAGGAAACGCGCTTTCAAGGCATTGGAGTTTCGCCGGGCATTGCCCGGGGGAAAATCCTGGTCGTGCGCGATGATGGCGACGACGTCGCGCGGCATCGCATTCAATCGGGCGATATCCCGAATGAGATCGCCCGTTTTGAAACGGCGCTTATCCAGACGCGCGCGCAGATTCTCGAAATGCAGGAACGCATTGCCGAATCGATCGGCGCAAAGGACGCGGGCATTTTCGACGCGCATCTCCTCGTGGTCGAGGACCGGACGTTGATCGATGAAGTCCTGCGCAAATTGGAGGCCGATCTCTGCAACGTGGAATTTGTTTTCCATGAAGTGGCGAAGCATTACGCCGAAACGCTCAGCCAGATCGACGACCCGTATCTCCGCGAACGCGCGCTCGACATCCAGGACGTGACGCGCCGCGTCATTCGAAATTTGCAGGGGAAAGCGCCGAAATCTTTCCTGGCCATGGCGGAGCGGCACATTCTCGTCGCGCACAACATCACCCCGTCGGACACGGCGACGATGAATCGCGAGTTCGTGCTCGGTCTCGCCACCGATCTCGGCAGCCGGACCTCTCACACCGCGATCATGTCCCGCTCGCTCGAGATTCCGGCGGTGGTGGGGTTACACGATGCGACTGAAAAGCTCGAGACCGGCCAGGACGTGTTGCTCGATGGTTACAGCGGCCTGCTCATTCTCGATCCGACGCCGGAGACGCTCTGGCATTACGGGGAGCTCGAGCACAAGAAGGTGCAGGTGGCGCAAGAGCTGACCGGTCTGCGCGAAACCAAATCCACCACGCGCGATGGCCGGCACATTGTTCTCTCGGCCAATGTCGAGCTGCCCAATGAAGTGGAAGCAGTTCCGCGCAATGGCGCGGAGGGCATCGGCCTTTACCGGACGGAATTCCTTTATCTCAACCGCACCACCTTGCCGGACGAGGAGGAGCAATACTCGACCTATCGCAAAGTCGCGGAACAGGTGCAGCCGCATCCGCTCATCATCCGCACCTTCGATCTGGGCGGCGACAAGCTGGCGGGTTCGATGGACAGCGGCGACGAGCAAAATCCTTTCATGGGCCATCGCGCGATCCGGTTCTCGCTCGAGAACGTCGATATTTTCAAAGCGCAGTTGCGCGCGATCATCCGGGCCAGCGCGGTCGGCAACGTGAAGATCATGTTTCCGATGATTTCCGGGCTGGAGGAATTGGGCCGCGCCCTTGCCGTCTTCGAGGAATGCAAATCGGAGCTGACGCAGGAAGGCCAGCCCTTCGATGCCGGCACGGAGGTCGGCGCGATGATCGAGATTCCGAGCGCGGCCATGTGCGCCGACCGGCTCGCGCGCGAGATCGATTTCTTCAGCATCGGGACGAACGATCTCATCCAGTACGCGATCGCGGTGGATCGCGTAAACGAGCGCGTCGCGCATCTCTACGAGCCGACGCATCCGGCGGTCCTGCGTTTGCTCAAGATGGTGGCGGACGCGGCGCACACGCACGACATCTGGGTCGGCGTTTGTGGAGAAATGGCGGGCGATCTTGCGCTCACGCCGTTGCTCCTCGGTTTGGGAATGGACGAGTTGAGCGTGGGCGCGTCGCTTGTGCCGCGGGTGAAGCGCGCGGTGCAAACTCTCACGCATTCCGAGTGCCAGCAGTTGGTCCAGGAGGCGTTGGAATTGGACACGCCGTCGGCGATTCTAGCGCGCTGCACCGAGATGGCGCAGGGGTGTTACGCGGAGTTGTTAGGATAGCGCGCCGAAAAGCGTCTGTCATTCCGAGCGAAGTCGAGGAACCCCGCGGCGACACTGGCGATACTTCCGCGGGGTCCTTCGACTTCGCTTCGCTTCGCTCAGGATGACAGCTGCAACGCTTTCCCCGCGTCACTCTTCCTCCGTCGATTCCGATTCCGATTCCGGTTCGACGTCCGGCTTGATTCCTTCTTCCTCCATCTTGCGAAGGACGTCGCTCATGTCGTCGACTTCATCCCAGACTTCCTGGCTCACGTACATCGGCGCCTTTTGCTGCGTCGCCATCGCGATGCAATCGCTCGGACGCCCATCGAGCTCGATGATTTTCTTCTGCTGCAATTCGTTCTCGGCGCGAATGATCATGCGCGCATAGTAAGTCGCGTTCTTCAGATCGTTGATGATGACGCGTTCGACCTTCGCACCCAGCGCGGTCATGAGATGCCCCATCAAGTCGTGGGTGAGGGGACGCTCTTTCGAGACATCGCGCATGAACATCGTGATCGCGCTGCCGACAGTTTGGTCGACGTAAATGATAAAGACTTTGTCGTTGTTCCCGAGGAAAACAGCGCAGCCGCCGCTCGTGGGTAAAACCGCGCGGACCTGCACTTCTATCACCGTCTTGTTCATTCGCGCAAACCGTAACAGGGCAGTCACGAAAAACAAGCTAGGTGGAGGGCCCGATCCGCCTCAGATTTTCGCGACGCGCGCTTGCATGTTCGCGGCCCTGATTGATTATGCGCTCTGCGGCTGCCGCCGCCCGCAAAAAAAATGAAGACCGAGTGGGACGTTGACGCCGCCATCTCCACCTACAATGTCGATGGCTGGGGCACCGGTTACTTCACCATCAACAGCGCCGGCAACGCCGAAGTGCGCCCGCTCCAGGAAAAAGGCGGCGCGATCGATATCATGGCGGTGGTGAACGAAGCGCGCAGCCGCGGCCTCGGGTTTCCTCTCGTGATCCGGTTTCAGGATCTGCTCCGCCACCGAGTTGAATCGGTCAATTGCGCGTTCCAGAAAGCGATCGAGGAGTTCGGTTACAAGAACCATTACCGCGGCGTTTTCCCGATCAAGGTCAATCAGCTTCGTGAAGTCATCGAAGAGATCGTCGACGCCGGCCAGGAATTTCATTTCGGGCTCGAAGCCGGAAGCAAACCGGAGCTGGTCGCCGCGCTCGCCATGCACAAGGATCCGGAGAGCCTTATCATCTGCAACGGCTACAAGGACCGCGCTTTCATTCGCATCGCGCTGCTCGGCCGGAAGCTCGGCAAGTCGGTCATCATCGTGGTCGAGAAACTCGAAGAGCTCGAGCAGACCATCCGCGCCTCGAAGGAAGTCGGCGTCGAGCCCCACATCGGCATTCGCGTTCGCCTTTACAGCAAAGGCTCGGGCAAATGGTCGCCGAGCGGCGGCGAGAACGCGAAGTTCGGGCTCGATACCACCAGCCTCGTCGCGGCGAGTGAGATGTTGAAAGCGGCAGGCTTGGGGCATTGTTTCAAGCTGGTTCATTTTCACGTCGGCTCGCAGGTGCCGGACATCTCCACGATCAAGCGCGCGGTGCGCGAAGCGGCCCGCTATTACGCGAAGCTGGCAAAGCTCGGGCACGAGCTCGGTTATCTCGATGTCGGCGGCGGGCTTGGCGTCGATTACGATGGATCGCGCAGCGATTTCGACAGCTCGGCGAATTATTCGCTCCAGGAATATGCGAACGACGTTGTCTGGAACATCATGGATGTGTGCGATTCCGAAGGCGTCGCGCATCCGGCGATCGTGAACGAAGGCGGGCGCGCGATCGTGGCCCATCACTCGGTCCTGGTCGTGGAAGCGTTCAGTTCCATCGAACGAACGGCGCCGAAGCTCAAGGTCGATTCGAACGAGAAGGATCACAAACTCGTGCGCGACATTCTCGATGTGAAGCAGCGCCTCAAGCGCGGCAATCGCCTCGAGAGTCTGCACGACATCCAGCAGATCAAGGAAGAAGCGCAGCAGACTTTTACGCTCGGCCTGCTCGAGCTGGAGTCGAAGGCCAAGATCGATTGTGTCTATTGGCAGCTCGCGCAGCAGATCGTGAACATGCATCGCGGCCTGCGTTTCGTGCCGGAGGAAGTGAAAGAGCTGGAGACTTCGCTCGGTGATCAATACATCTGCAACTTCTCAGTTTTCCAATCGCTCCTCGATCACTGGGCGCTCGGCCAATTGTTTCCCATCATGCCGATCCATCGCCTCACCACGCCGCCCGATCGTAACGGGATGCTCGTCGATATTACCTGCGATTCCGACGGCAAGGTCTCGAAGTTCATCGATCTCCAGGACGTGAAAGACACGCTCCCGCTCCATCGGATTATCCCTGGGGAAATTTATTACCTCGGAGTTTTCATGGTGGGCGCTTATCAGGACATCATGGGCGATCTGCACAATTTGTTTGGGCGCGTGACTGAGGCGCACATCTTTCTCGATCCCGATGAGGAATCAGGCTGGTATATCGAGGAGGTGATTGAAGGCAGCACGATCGGCGAGGTGCTCGCGATGACGCAGTGGGACAAGGTCGAGCTGATGCGGCTTTTGAAAACACAAGTCGACGGCGCGATCAAAAGCGATCGCCTGAAACCGAATGACGGAATGAAATTGCTCTCCGACTACGAGCGCCTGCTCCACGAGTACACCTACCTCTCGCTCACCGAAGGCAAGCCGCCCCCGCAACCCGGCAACTGGCTTCCCCTTAGCTAACTCCTCTCCTGTAGCGGCGGTCTCTGACCGCCGAACAACGAGTCGTGTTAAGTTCCCTCCGTAACTCTCGCGACGAACTGCGCGATCGCTTCAACGATCTGCTGCTCGACTTGGTCCTGCGTTTCGCCGGCCGCCGTTAGTTGGCGCTTGGTTACCAGCAGCGAATGATCGCCGCCTTCCACGACCTGAAGAAAGTTCGGCGCTTTCATTTCGGCGCGCACGCTTTCAAGAAGATCGAGCGGACAAAGTGAATCCCGCGTCCCTTGCACAAAAAGAATCGGCGTCGCCAACGATCGCAGGACCTTGTCGCGCAACCTCGTCCGATCGCCCGCGCCGCAGAGCGGGTAGCTGAGGCAAACGACACCTGCCACATTTTCTTCGAGGGCCACATGACAACCGATGCGGCCGCCCATGCTTTTCCCGACAAGAATCGCAGGGCCGGCGTAGATTCGTCGTGCCTCGGCCAGCGCGGCGCGGTGCGCGGCGATCAATTGCGGCAGCGGATCTGGCCGCCGCTGTCCTTG
>Ga0209118_1000843_pt1 | contig 15325 bp, 13 predicted proteins | sample BlaSpr_A8_Ref_M1_FD_187988 | JGI IMG/M metagenome (GOLD analysis project Ga0209118, IMG submission 187988) | Forest soil microbial communities from Thunder Bay, Ontario, Canada - Black Spruce, Ontario site 2_A8_Ref_M1 (SPAdes) (version 2) | ecosystem: Environmental > Terrestrial > Soil > Boreal...
AGGACGAGGCCGAGCGTCGGGAGGTCCTTCCTCACATCGCTCGCAACTGGGCCCGTAAAGACCTCGAGGCGATGGTGCACTACAGCCCGCTGATCGAAGTTACGCTCGAGCCCCACTAAGGGTCCTTGCATTCCGCACGTTTGGCGCCAGTCGTGCGTATCACCACATCTAATTCCGCACTTTTGGCGCCAAACGTGCGCTACACCGCGTTAGCTGCAGCCCGTCGTGGCTCCACAGTTCAGACACTTGTAGCAGGAACCTGAGCGCACGGTGATCGCCCCGCAGTCCGGGCACGCCGGTGCGTCGGTGTTGACGAACGCAATCTTCTGGAAGCTGCTTCCGCCATTGCCGTTGGTCGTCGGGTGCGCGATCACCTTCAGCTCCGTCGGGGAGGCAGCCGGCCTGGCGTTGTCGGCCACACGAGGAGGCGCCGTGGGCGCTGCCGGTTCTGCGGGCGCAGGGTCGCGCCGGATGACGCCGGCCTCGTCCTGCTCCTCCAGCGGGAGGAAGTGGCTCGCCATCCACCGGAAGATGTAGTCCACGATCGACTTGGCGATCGGGATCTCCTTGTTCTTGGTGAATCCGGACGGCTCGAAGCGCATGTGGCTGAACTTGTCGACCATGAACTTAAGGGGTACGCCGAACTGGAGCGCGTAGGAGGTCTGCGTCGCAAACGCGTCCATTAGGCCCGAGATCGTCGAGCCTTCCTTGGCCATCGTCACGAATAGCTCGCCCGGCGTTCCGTCGTCGAACAGTCCGACGGTGAGGTAGCCCTCGTGACCCTGGATGTCGAACTTGTGCGTGACGGCCTTACGCTCGTCGGGCAGCTTGCGCCGCATCGCGCGGTACTCCACCTCGGCCGGCGCGGCCGCCTTCTTCTCTTTGTCGAGCGACGTAGACAGAGGCTGCGACCGCTTGCACCCGTCGCGGTAGATCGCGATGCACTTGAGGCCCAGCTTCCAGGACTCCATGTAGGTCTGTTGGATGTCTTCCGCTGTCGCGTCGGTGGGCAGGTTCACGGTCTTGGACATCGAGCCCGAGATGAACGGCTGGACAGCAGCCATCATCCGCACGTGGCCCATCGGGGCGATCGAGCGCGAGCCGTTGACCGGCTTGAAGGCGCAGTCGAAGACCTTGAGGTGCTCTTCCATCAGGTGCGGAGCGCCTTCGATGGTGTCGTTCTCGTCGATGTACTCGACGATCTCCTTGACGCTCTTCTCGTCGTAGCCCAGCTTGCGCAGTGCGGCGGGGACAGTCGTGTTGACGATCTTCAGTAGTCCACCGCCGACGAGCTTCTTGTACTTGACGAGTGCGAGGTCGGGCTCGATGCCGGTCGTGTCGCAGTCCATCATCAGCCCGATGGTTCCGGTGGGAGCGAGGACCGTGGCCTGCGCGTTGCGGTAGCCGTGCGCGCGGCCGAGCTTGACCGCCTCGTCCCACGTCTCGCGGGCCGCGTCGACGACCTCGGCCGATTCCGGTGAGGTGGAGAGCTGGTGCGCCGCCTGGCGGTGCTTCTCCATCACGCGCAGCATCGGCTCGCGGTTTTTCGCGAACTCGCTGAACGGGCCTTTGACCTGCGCCATCCGCGCCGACTGCGCAAACGCGCGTCCGGTCATGATCGCGGTGATCGCGCCGGCGAAACGCCCGCCCTCTTCGGAGTCGTAGGCGAGGCCCATCGACATCAGAAGCGCACCCAGGTTGGCGTAGCCAAGACCCAGCGGGCGCAGCGCCTCGGAATTCTTGGCTATCGCCGGGGTGGGGTAGGAGGCTTTCGAGACGATGATCTCTTGGCCGGTGAAGCAGATGTCCACCGCGCGCCTGAACTGCTCGACGTCGAACCGGCCTTCGTCTGTCTGGAACTTCATCAGGTTCAGCGAGAGCAGGTTGCAGGCGGTGTCGTCCAGGAACACGAACTCTGAGCAGGGGTTGGTCGCGTTGATGCGGCCCGTGTTCGGCACGACGTTCCAGTCCTGGATCGTGGTGTCGAACTGCAAGCCAGGGTCGCCGCAGATCCAGGTCGCCTCGGCGATCTCACGCCAGAGGTCGCGTGCCTTGTAGGTGTCGATGACCCGGCCGTCCACGACCGCCTTCGTCTCCCACTTCTTGTCGCCGTCCACCGCTCGCATGAACTCGTCGCTCACGCGGACAGAGTTGTTGGCGTTCTGGAACTGGACTGAGTCGTACGCGCCGCCCGTGACGTTGAACCCGACGTTGTAGCCGGCCTCGATCAATGCCCAGGCCTTCTTTTCCTCCTCCGCCTTGCAGCGGATGAATTCGAGGATGTCCGGGTGGTCGGCGTTGAGGATGACCATCTTGGCCGCCCGCCGGGTCGTTCCGCCCGACTTGATCGAGCCCGCGAACGAGTCGTAACCCTTCATGAAGGACACGGGGCCCGACGCGGTGCCGCCGCCGGACAGCTGCTCCTTGGACGAGCGCAGCACCGAGAGGTTGGTGCCTGTGCCGCTGCCGAACTTGAACAGCATGCCTTCGGTCTTGACCAGCTCGAGGATCGACTCCATGGAGTCCTGCACCGAGTTGATGAAGCACGCCGAACCCTGCTGGGCGCGGCCGGGCACGCCGATGTTGAACCACACCGGGCTGTTGAAGGAGGCCTGCTGCGTGACCAGCAGGTACCGCAGCTCCTCTGACCAGTTCTCGGCGTCTTCCTCGCTCGCGAAGTAGCCGCCCTCGCGTCCCCAACCCGCCAGGGTCTCGACGACGCGGTCGATGAGCTGGCGGACGCTGGTCTCCCGCTCAGGGGTGCCGAGACCGCCGCGGAAGTACTTCTGGGCGACGACGTTGATCGCCAGCTGCGACCAGGAGCGGGGGACCTCGACGTCCTTCTGCTCGAAGATGACCTGGCCCTTCTCGCCGGTTATCGCGGCGGTGCGGCGCTCCCACTCCACAAGGTCGAAGGCATGGCTGCCTGCTGGTGTGAAGTACCGGCCAAAGCGGAGCCCCTTGGGGGCTTCTTTGGTGGTCTTGCGGGCTCCTGTGACGTCGGCAATGTTTTTGGCCATCTTCTTTAGAGAACGCCTCCTTGAATCATCCCCGGTGAGGGTTTATTTGAACCGCGGTTGCTGGTACGTGGGGTGGATCGTTGAACTTGTTCGTTTGGGGATGGAAGAGGCCCCAGAGCATGCCCGCCACTTATGCCCCAGGGCCTCGATCTAACGCCCCGAATGATACGAGCCACTTTTTGGCTTGTCAAGACCCAAAACACAAGATGTTCGGCCTTGAGCTCTCGTCAACCCCCACATGTTGGTGGATTACCTGTGGACAACTCTGCACTCGAATTGGGCAAAGGGTGGGCAAGAGCTGTGGGAAAGAGTGCAAAACCGGCCTATTGAACTGATTCGACTAGAGCGAGCTGGCCGGTCTCTGTGGAAATCTCTTCAGGAGCGTTTTCGGTCATCTGCACGCTCTGGGCCGAGGCGCGAATCCTGGCCGAGACCTGCTTTCCCTCTCCATACGCGTTCTGGAGCATGGTGACCGCCCGCTGGAGCTTGTTCTCGAGCACGCTCTCGAGTGTGTCCAGGTGGCGCTCGACGTCGATCAGCGCCGACTGCAGCTTTTCCATGTCCACCGTGCGGGCGAACTGCAGGTGCAGCTGGTACAGGGTGAGCAGGTAGGGGAGCGCCATGGCGTAACCGACCACCATCACGTGCCGCTTGTGTGCGCTCACGATCGCGCCCCGGCACACGTCGTAGGCGGCGTCGGGGATCACGGCCAGCGCGAAGGGCGAGGTCGTGGCCGGGTCGATGTATTGGCTCACCTCTCGCACCCGCCGTTCCACCTCGCGCTCGACCTGGCCGGTCAGCTGTGCTCGGCGGGGCGCGTCGAGCGCAGGGTCCGCGAGCTGCTCCAGGGCGCCGCTCGAGACCCACTTCGAGTCCATCGGCAGCAGCTTGCCGCCGGGCAGGCGCAGGGCCAGCTCGACGACCTTGCCGCCGACCCAGACATTGCGCTGCAGCATCTCGGGTGGAAGGTGCCGGAGGGCCTCCTCGAGGATGTTCTCGCCGGCCGCGCCACGCGTGGAGCTGCCCGCGATCACGCTCTCCATCCGCCGCAGGCTGGCGCGAGCCTCCTCTTCGACCGGCTGGCGGGCGGAGAGGGCCGCGCGGAGGCCCTCGATGACGGATTGCGTCTGCGCCAGGCGCTCGCGCAGCTCAGCGGACTGGGAGGTCTGGCTCTGGCCTCCGGCCTCGAGCCGGAGCTTAAGCTCGGCCACGTCACGGGCCTGTCCTTCGGCGCGCCGGACCAGGTTCCAAACGAGGAAGGCGACGCCCGCCATCACGGCCAGGAGGCATACCAGCAGCAGGGCGAACAAGAGTTCGAGCAACGACATCTTGCGCATTGTAGCCCTCGAAAGGGGTATAGACAAGACTGTTAACCTGAACTCGATGGCCGACCTCAAACCCCTCGCCGACAGTGAGCCTGTGCCCGACCGAATCCCCCTGGAAGAGGTCTACATGCGCATGGCCGAGGAGCTGGCCAAGCGGTCAACTTGCGCCCGCCTGCAGGTCGGGAGCGTGATCACGACGGCTGACCTGACCCAGGTCCTGGGCATCGGCTACAACGGCAACGCTCGGGGCCTGCCCAACCGCTGCGACTCGGACCAGCCGGGCAACTGCGGCTGCCTTCACAGTGAGCAAAACGCGCTGATCAAAGCCGGCGCCCAGCTGCCCGGCAAAGTCATGTTCGTCAGCGCATCACCGTGCGTGATGTGCGCCAAGATGATCATCAACGCCAACGTCGGGCGGGTCTACTACCGCCAGGCCTATCGCGACCTGGCCGGTCTCGACATCCTGCGCCAGGCCGGCGTCGAGGTCATCCACTACGACCAGTGGAAAGAGCGCTGGCGCTAACCGGGGGCTAGGTTACAGGCAGAACCCGGCGGGCTCGATCCGGTCGGACGTGGCTGGTGAGGCACCGTAGGCGAAGACTTTCTGGAAGCCTGCGGTCGGGCGGTACAGGTAGATCCCGGTCGCGGTGCCGAACCACAGCCGGTCATGGTCCCCCTGCAGGTAATCGAGCCCAGAGGTGTCGCCCAAATACACCAGGGCACCCGACGACCCCGGTTGGTCGATGAGGCGGATCTCGTTGCTCGACGGCCCGTTGCCAAGCAGCACCACCGGCCGAGCCTTCGCATCCAGTCCGAGCAGCCACGGATAAGCGCCGGCTCGGTAGAACCAGACCGTCTCGGCACCGGTGGCGAGATCGATCCTGACCAGGCTGTTGGCTGGCGCCAGCTCGGAGGGAGGCCAGACGGTCTTGTCCCGTGCGTCGAAGCGCGCGACCCAGGCGTAGCCGTCGCGAACCGCCCACACCCCCTGGATCTGTCGCAGCTGCTTCACGGTCCCGGTCACAGGATCGAGCAGCCATACCCCGCCACCGGGCCCTCCCAGGGCGGAGCTGGCAAGGAGATAAGCGCCTTCGGCGCGGAAGTCAGCGACGTCCGGATTCCACGGTAGCGACAGGTCGAAGGAACGTGTGCTGCCGGACGCGACGTTGACGACGTGCGCCGTCGAGACGCCGGTTTGCGGATTCCAGGTCGGGTACGCATAGCCGCTCCCGTCTGCCAGCGCCTGGCGCGCCGGAGCCGGCACCCATCGCGATTGAGCCCGATCGTAGAACGGGACGAAACCGTTTCCGTGGAGCACTGGTGTCGCGTTGGTCGTGAAGTCTTGATCGCCAGAATGCATGGTTCCGGCAGGGTCTTCCTGAATCTGTGCTGACGGAAAGCTGATGAACCCTCCTTGCAGGGTGATGCCGCCGCCGGTTTGACCGACGCTCGTGACGACCGGCAGCCTGCATGAGAAGTCCACCGCGGTCACCGGCAGGTCGGGACCAGGGTTGATCGAGGAGGAGGGCGAGGTTTGTGCGGTCGGAGCCGCCGTGCTGGGGCCTGCGCTTGGCGAGCTGGCCGCCTGGGAAGGGCCGCACGCTATGAGGCCAAAGCAGAGAAGCGCGAGTGGTCGTCTCGTCATCTGTGCACTTCAACGCCCCGGGCGCCGATGCGTTACATGATCAGCGCTCGATCTCCCAACCTGACTCGGTCTGAAACATCTTCGGCTCGACGATCGGCACCTCTTTCAGCCGCCGCGCCCGGTTGAACAGCTCGGCCGCATCCGGCTCCGACGCCACCGATTCGAGCACGGCGCGCGTGGCGTAGACCAGAGTGATCTCTGGGCTCGCCAGGGCGCGCTCAGGCGTGATCCACGTCCAGTCCGTCACCTCGCCTTCCTGAGGCCGCACCACCTGGCCCGCCGGGAGCTGCGCGAGAAAGAAACGCGCGTCATAACGGCGCCTCAGCAGCTCGGGCGTGACCCAGCGCGCGAACATCACCAGCCGGTCCAGGGCCGGCTCCAAACGCAGCTCGCGCAGAGCTTCGCCGAATGTCTTGCCGCCCGCGACGATCGTGCGCACCTGCTCGCAATCGGCCTCGCGAGCAAATCGGCCACCCCGACGTGCCAGCAGGATGCCGACCTCTTCGAACATCTCTCGCACCGCCGCCATGCGGATCTCGTCGCCCCAGCCCATGTCATCCGCGTGCACCGTGCCGCCGGGAAACACGTATGCCCCCGGGGCGAAGTCGGCGCCGCCAGGCCGGCGCATGAGCAGCAGCTCCCACGGCCGGCGGCCGCGAATCAGCAGCACCGTCGCGGACGGACGCGGGGTGACGGGCGCACCTTCGTTGATCGCCCCCGGCGGCAGCACCTCTCTAGGATGACTCGGGTGGACCTCGGCATCGCGGGGAAGGTCGCGCTCGTGACTGCGGGCACGCGCGGCATCGGGCTGGGCATCGCACACGCGCTGGCCAGAGAGGGCGTGCGCGTGGCGGTCGCGGCGCGCACCGAGAGCGACGTCAACCGGACGGCGGCTTCGCTCAACGGCGTGGGAGTCGTCGCCGACCTGCTGACCGAAGACGGCTGCCGGCGAGCCGTCGAGGAGACCGAGAAAGCGCTTGGGCCCGTCGAGATCCTGGTCAACAACCTGGGCCTTCGCGCCGGCAGCTCCTGGAGCGACACGGGCCCGAAGGAGCTCGAGGCTGCCTTCAGCGGCAACGTGAGCGTCAGCGTGCGCATGACCCAGCTCGTGCTGCCGGGCATGCTCCTTCGCGGCTGGGGACGGATCGTCGCCATCACTTCGGTGTGGGGTCGTGAGACTGGCGGCGCGCCGGCCTACAACGCCGCGAAGGCGGCCGAGATCAGCTTCGTCAAATCTCTGGCCAAGGAGGTAGCCGCCAAAGGCGTCACCGTCAACGCCGTCGCCCCCGGCTCCATCCTCTGGAAGGGCGGCGGGTGGGATCGCCGCCAGCAGGCGGACCCAAAAGGAATGGAGGACTTCGTCCGCCAGGAGATGCCGCTGGGTCGTTTCGGGACCGTGGATGAGGTGGCCAGCGTGGTGACGTTCGTGTGCTCGCAGCAGGCGAGCCTTGTGAACGGCGCGGTGATCGCGGTCGACGGAGGTCAGTCGCGGTCGGGCATCTGAAGTCGCTGGTGGCCCTGTCGTTGGTCCTCGTGATCGCGATCGCGTGCTCGAGCTCAACCACCACCAAACCGGCATCCGGACCGAAGACCCTCACCGGCAGCATCGGCGCGGCCGCCTACCGAATCGAGGTTCCCTCCGGTTGGAACGGCACGCTTTTCCTCTACAGCCACGGTTACGTGCCGCCCGGCGGCAGCAACGACGCGGTCGCGGCGCCCGGTGTCGATGCCACCGCGTGGCTGCTCGGCCATCACTTTGCCATCGCAGGCTCGTCCTACAGCTCCACCGGATGGGCGCTTGAGGACGCCTTCAAAGACCAGATCGCGCTCCTCGACTACTTCACCAAGCAGGTCAGTAAGCCGGCGCGTGTCATCGCGTGGGGCACCTCGCTGGGAGGCATCGTCACGGCCGGGCTGGCGCAGCTGTACCCGGATCGGTTTGCGGCGGCGATGCCGATGTGCGGAGTTCTCGCCGGCGGCATCGCGACGTGGAACGCAGAGCTCGACGCCGCTTACGCCTTCAAGACCCTGCTGGCCCCGACCTCCAACCTGCAGCTCGTGCACATCACCGATCCGGTGGCCAACCTGCAGCTGGCGCTCGACCGCTTCAGCGCCGCGGCGGCCACTCCGGCGGGCCAGGCCCGCATCGCGCTCGTGGCCGCGCTCATCGACCTGCCGGGATGGTTCGATCCGCGGCTGCCCGAGCCAGCCGCCAACGACTTCGCCGCTCGCGAGGCTGCTCAGGCGGTGTGGGTGTCCCGCGTTGACTTCACGTTTGCCTTCCGGTATCGCGCCGAGCTCGAGCAGCGCGCCGGCGGCAACCCGTCGTGGAACACTGGGGTCGACTACAGCCATCAGCTGTCGATCTCGCCCAACCGCGACGAGGTCGCCGCTCTCTACTCCGCGTCCGGGCTCGACCTTCAGGCGGACCTGCACGCGCTGGACGGCGGCGCTCGCATCTCGGCCGACCCGGCCGCCGCGCGCTACCTCAACCAGTACCTCAGCTTCGACGGCAACCTGAGCCTCCCGGTGCTCACCATGCACACCACCGGCGACGGCCTCGTCATCCCGCCCAACGAGAGCGCGTACGCGAGCGTGGTCGCGACCGCGGGCGATTCGCGTCTGCTTCGGCAGCTGTTCGTCCACCGCGCCGGCCACTGCGCATTCACACCCGCGGAGGTCATCGCCGCCGTCCAGGTGTTGCTCAAGCGGCTCGACACCGGCGAGTGGGATGACGCGGCGTTGAAGCCCGCGGCCCTGAACGCCAGCGCGTTTGCGCAAGGCGACGCATTGAACGCGTTCTTCGGCGGCACCGCGCCCGCGGCGTTCCGCGACTTCGTCCCCTCGGAATATCCACGACCCTTCTTCAAGTCATGGGCACTTCCCACATAGAATCGGCGCGATGGTGAAATTCAAGGGCACCCTCACGCCGACGCCACGCGGCGGAGGCGGGTGCCTGGTGCCCGTGCCGCGCGACGTCGCGACCAAGCTTGGGCTGAAGGGGATGCCGAAGATCCAGGCCCTGATTGCCGGCCAGCCCTATCGCGGCTCCCTGATGCCGATGGGCGATGGTACGTGGTGCCTCGGCGTCTTGAAGTCGATCCAGGAGGCGGCCGGGGTGGGTTTTGGCGACCCCGTCACCGTCGAGCTCCAGCTCGACACCACACCGCGGGTAGTCGAGCCGCCGGCCGACCTGGCTCGTGAGCTCGCGCGAAACAAGAAGCTCGCCGCCGCGTGGGACAAGCTCTCCTTCACCAACAAGAAGGAGATGGCCCTCAGCCTCGAGCAGGCGAAGCGGCCCGAGAGGCGCTCAGCCTGACTGAAGCGAAAAAACCCGAGACCCGCCAGCGGCGCATTGCATCCGCCCTGGCGAAATTGCGAGCTTCCTCCCTCCCCCGCTAGGGGGAGGGCTGGGGTGGGGGGCGGTCCGAACTGGCTACTTGCCGGAAATGGGCCCCGAGCCCAGCTCGCCGACGATCAGCAGCGTCGTCGGGTAGATGCCCAGCGCGACCGATGCGACTCCGCTGAGCCAGATCACCGCCTTGCTGCTGAGCGAGGCAGGCACGCGGTCGGTGCGCGGTGCGCTCGACCACACCGGGATCAGCACGCGCACGTAGTAGAAGACGGAGACCACGCTCATCAAAACCGCCACGACGACCAGCCACGTGTAGCCGGCGCTGACGCCGGCGGTGAAGAGGAACAGCTTGCCGAAGAACCCAACTGTGGGTGGGAAACCCGCCAGCGACAGCATGAAGACGGACATCAGGATCGCCATCACCGGGTTGCGCTGCGCCAGCCCTTCCAGGTCCGAGAACCGGTCGCGGTCGCCGTCCGGCCCCGCCAGCATGGTGATGATCGCGAACGCGCCGAAGTTCATGAACATGTAGACGAAGAGGTAGTACAGGACAGCCGCGAGCCCGGCCTGGCCGCCCGCGATCACGCCGATGAGGATGTAGCCGGCCTGCGCGACACCCGAGTAGGCCAGCAGACGCTTTAGGCTCGACTGGGCGATCGCCACCAGGTTGCCCACGACCATGCTTGCGACGGCGACAAAGGCGAGGAGCGCCTGCCATTCCGGCGCGAGGTGGGGGAGGCCACCCGCAAAGACGCGCACGATCATCGCGAACGCGGCGGCCTTCGTACCCACCGACATGAACGCCGTGACGGGAATCGGCGCGCCCTGGTACACGTCAGGCGTCCACATGTGGAAGGGTGCGGCGGACACCTTGAACGCAAAGCCGACACCCATCAGCACGATCCCAAGCAGGATCAGCGGGTTGCTCGAGGCGGACGAGGTGAGGCGGGTGGCGATCTCTGGGATCACGGTAGTGCCGGCCCCTCCGTAGATCAATGCCATGCCGTACAGGACGAACGCGCTAGCAAAACCGCCGACTAGCAGGTACTTCGCGCCCGCCTCCTGCGACCGGCTATCGGTGCGCACGAAGCCGCACACGATGTAGAGCGCGATCGAGAGCAGCTCGAGGCCGAGGAACACTGTGACCAGCGAGGTGGCGGCCGCCAGCACCATCATCCCGATCACCGCGGCCATGATCAGGATGTGGAACTCCGACTCGAGGAGCCCGCGTTTCCTCAGGTACGAATGTGAGATGGCGATGGTCAGGATGCCCAGGGTGGCGAACAGGACCTCGAAGAACAGGGCGAAGTTGTCGCCCGTGGCGAACTGGTGGTACGCGGAGCCGCCGCCTGCACCGTAGATCCACCGATACGCCGCCGCGGCGAGGGCGAACGCAAACCCGGTCACCGCGGTGATGGCGATGGCGCCGCCGCGGCGCCGCTTCGGCAGCACGAGGTCGACCACGATGGCGAACAGGAAAAACCCGGTCAGCGTCACGATGGGCGCGATCTGGCTGAGGTCTGCGAGCGCCTGGGTCCACGTGTAGTTGAGGGCGGGATTCATCTTGCCAGCCCGACCTGTCCGAGCGACGTCATCAGGTTCGTGAGCAGGTAGGGATAGAGCCCGATCGCGAACATCAGCACGACCAGCGGCGCCAGCACAAGGAGCTCGCGCGCGTAGATGTCCGAGCGGGGCACCGGTCCTGCGGGCGGGCCCTGCATCGCGCCCTGGAACAGCCGCAGCATGTAGACGGGCGCGAGGACAAGACCGATGGCGCCGAACAATGCCAGCACCGGCGCCCGCTCCCACGCGCCGAGCAGCGTCATGAACTCGCCGACGAAGCTGTTGAGGCCTGGCAGTCCCAGCGCGGCGAGCGTCACGACGATGAAGACACCTGCCATCACGGGCATGCGCGCCGCCAACCCGGCCATCGCCGAGCGGTCACGAGTGCCCGCGCGGTCGGAGATCCAGGCCACGATCAGGAAGAGGGCCGAGATGATGATCCCGTGGTTGACCATCTGCAGGACCGCGCCCTGCTGACCCTGCACGTTGTAGGAAAAGATGCCCAACACGATGAAGCCCATGTGGCTCACGCTCGAGTAGGCGACCAGCAGCTTCATGTCGCGCTGCGCGATCGCCATCAGGGCGCCCCACACGATCGCGGCGACCGCGAGCACGGGGATAACCCAGCGCCAGTCCCACCAGCTCACCGGCTCCGGGAAGAGCGGCACGACGATGCGCAGGAAGCCGTACGCGCCGGCCTTGCCCATCACCCCGGCAAACGTGATCAGCATCGGTGTTGGCGCGGCCATGTACGCGTCGGGGAGCCAGCTGTGGAAGGGGAAGAGGGGGGTCTTGATCGCGAAGGCGAGCGCGAAGACGAAGAAGAGGCCGAACTGGATCGAAGGTGAGGGCGGCAGCGTCGCGAGCGTGGCCAGGTCGAAGGTCTGCTGGCCGGTGGCGACGTACTCGCCGATGACCCCGACCAGCATCAGGAGCGAGCCGGCGAGCGTGTAGAGGACGAACTTCACCGCCGCGCGTCCCGGCTGGTCTCCCTCGCCGAAGAGCCACAGCAGGAAGTACGCCGGGATGAGCATCGCCTCCCAGAACACATAGAAGAGGACGAGGTCCGTGGCCATGAACACGCCGGCCAGTCCCGCGGACATGGCGAGCATCAGCGCGATGAATCGGCTGACGTGGCGAGTCGTGATCGGCGTGGCCAGGACGGCGATCACGGTCAGGAACGCGTTGAGGACAACCAGCCACAGGCTGATGCCGTCGACGCCGAGCCGGTAGAAGATGCGGAGCGGAGGGATCCACGGCACGGCCTCGGTGAACTGAAAGCCATGCGTGCCCGGCGCGAACAGGACCGCGACGCTGATCGAGATCGCGAGGCTCGCGAGCGCAACGACCACCCCCCAGAACTTGGCCAGCCGCGGCGACATGCCGGCGATAAGCGCGGCGCCGACCAGGGGCAGCAGCCAGAGGATCGTCAGCGTCATGAGGCCGACCTGATGAGGAGCACGATCGCGGCGACCACCGCGCCGCCTACGAAGACAAGCACGTAGCTGCGGAAGTAGCCGCTCTGGGTCAGGCTGAGGCCGCTCGCGCCGGCGACCGCCACATGCCCGGTGCCGACGACGGCCCTGTCGAGGACAGGCTCCTCGATGCCTCGCAGGCCCCATTCCGCAAGCGCGTCCATCGGCCGGACGAAGGCCGCGTTGTAGATCTCGTCGAAGTAGTACTTGCGCTCGAGAAGGCGCTGGGCCCAGGGCACGTTGGCGCTCCACGTCTTCCACGACCGCTCGACGTAAAAGCGATAGGCGGCCAGGAACAGCAGCGTGCCGAGGACCATCGTGATTAGTCCCACGACGACGACGACCGCGTTCTCCTCCCACCGGACGGGCCCGACGGCGGAGGCCAGGAAGTCCGAGACGGCCGCAGGCCCGATGCCCAACGCGCGGGTCTGGATGAATCCGCCGACCACCGAGAGCAGTGCGAGGATGATGACCGGCACGAGCATGACCAGGCGCGCCTCGTGCGGGTGCTCCACCGGGCGCTCGGCCGACGGCCTGCCGCCGAACGCCATCCACCACATGCGGCCGGTGTAGAAGCCGGTGAGCAGCGCGGTGGCGGCGCCGATCACCCAGACCGCGAGCGCGAGGGTGTCATCGGGCTTGGAAAGGGCGGCGCCGAGGATCTGCTCCTTGGAGAAGAAGCCGACGAGGGGGATCACTCCCACCAGGGCAAGCGAGCCGATTAGGAACGACCACGACGTGCGCGGCAGCTGGCGGAACAGGCCGCCGTACTTGCGCATGTCCTGCTCGTCGTTCATGGCGTGGATGACGTTGCCCGCGGCCATGAAGAGCAGGGCTTTGAAGAAGGCGTGGGCGAGGAGGTGAAAGAAGCCGGCCGAGTACGCGCCGATGCCGACGGCCAGGAACATGTAGCCGATCTGGCTCATCGTCGAGTAGGCGAGCACGCGCTTGATGTCGACCTGGACGAGGGCGATGGTGGCGGCGAACAGCGCGGTGACGGCGCCGATGATCGCGACGGCGCCGTGTGCATACGTCGCGAGGTCGTAGATCGGGTGCATGCGCCCGACCAGGTACACGCCGGCCGTGACCATCGTCGCTGCATGGATGAGGGCGCTGACAGGTGTGGGGCCTTCCATGGCATCCGGGAGCCAGGTGTGGAGCGGCAGCTGCGCCGACTTGGCGACCGCTCCCACAAGCAGCAGAAACGCCGCCAGCTCGAGGGTCGACGAGTCGCCTGAAGGAATCGCGCTGAAGACTTTCGAATACGTGATCGCGTGATACGTAACAAACAGGACGAAGGCGCCGAGGATCATCCCCACGTCGCCGATCACGTTCATCACGAAGGCTTTCCGCGCGGCGAGCACTGCGGAGCGGCGCTGGTACCAGAAGCCGATCAGCAGGTACGAGCTCAGGCCGACCATCGCCCAGCCGACGATCAGGAACACGAGGTTCCCCGCCAGGACGAGCAGCAGCATCGAGAAGATGAAGACGTCCATGTAGGTGAAGAAGCGCGCGTAGCTGGCGTCGTTCTCTCGTTCCATGTAGCCCACCGAGTAGGTGACGATCAGCGCACCGACGCCCGTGATCACTAGGCACATGAACAGCGAGAGGTTGTCGATCAGAAGGTTGAACGGCACCTCGAAGGTGCCGCTTTTGATCCATGTCCAGTACGTGAAGTCGCCCGAGGCCTTGCCGAAGAAGAGAACGAGGGTGACCACGAACGAGGCCCACACCACGCCGGGCCCGATGATCACGGTGAAGATGCGTGGCAGCCTCCAGCCGCGGCCCGCCAGCAGGATCGCTCCCGCGGCCGGGAGAAGCAGGATCGCAAGCGCCAGCTGGCTGGTGCTCATCCCTTGAGCTCGCTGAGCTCGTCGATGTCCTCGACGTCACGCACTCGAAAGATGTCGACCAGGATCGCGAGGCCGACCACCGCCTCCGCGGCCGCGACCGTGATCGACATCAGCGCGAAAAGCTGGCCCTCTATGTTCTGCAGCTGGCGCGAGAACGTGATCAGCGTGAGGTTGACAGCGTTCAGCATCAATTCGATGGAGATGAGGATGACCAGCGGGTTGCGCCGGACGAGCACGCCAACCGCGCCGATGATGAACAGGATCGCGCTGAGGATGAGGAACCAGGACGCGTCGAGCTGCGATCCGCCGAGGGTCATGCTGCTCATTTGTCGTCGACTTGCTTGCGGCTGAGATAGATGGCGCCGATCGCTGCGACGAGCAGCAGGAGGGACGTCAGCTCAAACGGGTAGAGGTACGTCGTGAACAGGCCGACTGCGATCGACTGCACGGTGCCGAAGAGGGCGAGGTCAGCCTGTTCGGGCTGCCGGTACTGGACTCCCTGCAGCATCGCCCAGATCAACACCAGCAGCACGAAGACGAACACGCCCGACAGCCAGGTCTGAAACCGCAGGTGTGTACGTGCCAGCTCTCGCGCCGGACCGAACAGCGCGATGACGAAGAGGAACAGCACCATCACCGCGCCGGCGTACACGATGATCTGGACGACGAACAAGAACTGCGCGGTGAGCAGCAGGAAAAGGATGGAGAGGGCGATCATCACCACGACGAGGCTGAGCACGGAGCGGATCGGCTGTTTGAAGCCGACAACGCCGATGGCTCCCAGCACGGCCATGATGGCGGCGAGGGCGAAAACGGCTATCGCCAACTTCTAGGTGGGCCGATTCACCTCCCCGCCTTGCGGGGAGGTCCCTTGCTTCCCCACTTGTGGGGAAGTCCCCGCCGAAGGCGGGGGATGGGGAGGTGGAATTGGCTTAGCCGCCAATCGCGCCTGGACGTCGGGCGGCAGCGGCTCCAGCAGCTTCTCCTTGGTGTAGATGAACTTCTCGCGGCTCGTGTCGGAGAGCTCGTACTCGGGCCCCAGCACGATCGCCTGCACCGGGCACGCGTCCTCGCAGTAGCCGCAGAAGA
>Ga0209118_1000844_pt1 | contig 15323 bp, 14 predicted proteins | sample BlaSpr_A8_Ref_M1_FD_187988 | JGI IMG/M metagenome (GOLD analysis project Ga0209118, IMG submission 187988) | Forest soil microbial communities from Thunder Bay, Ontario, Canada - Black Spruce, Ontario site 2_A8_Ref_M1 (SPAdes) (version 2) | ecosystem: Environmental > Terrestrial > Soil > Boreal...
CGCCGGCGAAGACTTCCGCTTCATCGCACGTCGCATCGTGATCTTCGCGAGCGAAGACGTCGGCCTGGCCGACCCCGAGGCGCTCCCGCTCGCCATCGCCACCCAGCAAGCCGTCGAATTCGTCGGCCTGCCCGAAGCGCGCATTCCCCTCGCCCACGCCACCGCCTACATGTGCCGCGCTAAAAAAAGCCGCGAAGCGTACGAAGCGTTAGGTGCGGCAACGGAAGAAATCGAATCGGAGCAGACACAGCGCGTGCCGGAACGCTTGAAGAACAAACATTTCCCGGTGAACCCGGAAGGGTGAGCTTCGCGTTCCGAAGTCGCCGCAAAAAAGGACTGAATTGACGGAACAGCCCCAGACTCGAAACTGATTCATGAGCCGAAACTGGGAAGTGACCTTCTCTGGCTGGGGTGCATCGCCCGGACCAACCGAGCAGGAAAAAGCGGCGAATGCCGAACGCGCCGTCCGAAAAGCAATTCGTGCGAGCACAAAGCTGAGTGCAAAACCGATCGAAGTATTTACCCAAGGCTCCTACGCAAACCGCACGAACGTCCGCGAGGACAGTGATGTTGACGTGTGCGTGCTCTACACCGGCGCGTTTTTCCCCGATTATTCGCTCAGCGAAGGCCTGACTCGTGAAGCGCTCGGGTACGGATCGGGCACCTATCTTTATCCCGAATTCAAAAACGATGTCGAAATGGCTTTGGTTTCATGCTTCGGCCGCCGCGAGGTTGTGCGCGGCAAAAAAGCGTTCGACGTGCATGCGAATACATACCGCATCGATGCTGATGTCGTGCCGTGTTTTGAGCACCGACGTATCTCAGGGTCCGTGCAAAGCCACTGGCAGCAATCCGGAACTGAGCTCCATCCCGACGGCGGCGGCGTCATCGTCAACTGGCCGCAACAAAACTACGACAACGGCGTTCAGAAAAACGCGGATACCGGCCGCCGTTTCAAAGCGGTTGTCAGGATTTTAAAGCGGCTCCGTAACGAAATGGCTGATGAAGGCCACACAGCCGCCGACCCGATCCCGTCGTTTTTAAGCGAATGCCTCGTCTGGAATGTGCCTAATAAAGACTTCGGCTGTTTCACGGTGACCGGCGACGTCCGCAATGCACTCGCGCATTTATGGAACAACACGCGAACCGATGACGCGTGTATCGAATGGGGCGAAATTAACGAGAACAAGTATCTCTTTCGCGGCCAGAAATGGACGCGCTTGCAAGTGAACAGCTTTTTGCAGGCCGCGTGGGATTACGTCGGCCTCCAGTGATGACAGCGCAGCGCTACATCAAGGCGATCATCTACACCGCTGTCCTTGCTTGGACTGTTGTCCTTTACCTGAACCATGAGGCGATAAAATCGCCTTGGTTGACCCACCTCTCAACTGTCATCACAGTCGTTCTCTACGCCGTTATCGCATTCGACCTTTGGCTGTGGAAAATGCCATTTTTGCATGACTGGTTTGTGAAGCGCCCCGTTATTGACGGCACCTGGAAAGTTGAGCTCCGCTCGAACTGGAAAGACTCAGCTGCTTCAGGAGCCACGGTCGCCCCGATCGAAGGCTACATGGTCGTCAGACAGACATTTTCCACACTGAGCATGCGGCTTCTGACAGCCGAATCCCAATCCGAGCTCGTAGGCACGGAAATCGTGTGTTCGGCCGATCGCCAATACTGTGTTAGCGGCGTCTACCGAAACGAGTCTCGCTTCCAAGTGCGGCAAAGAAGCGAAATTCACTATGGCGCTGTCTGGCTCAGGATCATCACTCAGCCCACGAAACAATTAAGCGGCCATTACTGGACTGATCGCGCCACAGCCGGTGAAATAGAGCTCATCAGCCGACAGCCGAAAACATTTCAGACATTCGATTCTGCGAAGCTGTACTATCGGCGGCTTCCAAAATCTGTGGGTGCCTAATCGAGATGCGCTCGACTTCATTCACCACGTTCGTGCGAAGAAACACAAACGTGACTAAGGAATGGGTCAAAGCTTATTATTGACACTACTGCAACTGGGGTAGAAACCCCATCGAGAAGATGATCGCATCGTCAAATTGAATTCGTTCCGGCCAAACAAGCTCAGTTTTACGTTAATTCTCTCGTCTCCCGCGCCTTTCGTCGCCGAGTGTGGATCCGAAAAGTTCCTTCTTACTCATGCATGGAGGACGTTTAGTGCCGGACTGCAAGATTTCGCTCTCGGAAGTAGATACTCGAGGAATTTTTTCGCGCTGACGTTTCGCGAAGGGGAGCGGTCAGGAGAGGAAGAGCAAAAACGTCAGCCGCCGCATTACAACTACGTTGGAGATTATTTTTGCGTGTTCCTGTCGCTATACTTTGGAAAGCGATTCGATAACCACGGGTTTCTCTTGGACCACGGGCATTATTGTCTTCCAAACGTCCAGCCCCCGCAGCCACTCAAATCTCACGAAGCCCTTCCGTTTACGACAAACCCACGAAAGGATCTGGGTATTCCATTGCGTTTCGACCAGGCGACCCTTCTCATGCGGATCCTCGAGCAGGTGTTCGACGAGGTGGACGAAACAAGGCAACTTTCACAGGATCTGCTCTTGGCCTTCACCGCTGGCCGGTTCTACCAGCAAGCGCTACAACAATACGATTCCGATCCAGAGCTAGCCTTTTTGAGCTTGATCAATGCTGGAGAGGTTTTGGTGAGTGGATTGCAGTTCACCGAAAACGAACTTGGAGATGAACAGCTCACGGTTCTGCTCGGGGAAATCGACGCGCAATTAAGTCCCGGCACTGCCTCTGCACTGAGAAAAAAGTTGTTCGGACAGATATCGCGAAGATTTAGAAAGGGACTTTCCAAATCGCTGAACGAGAATTTTTATTTGGGAAGTGAATCGGCTGAGGCGTTTCTTCGCTTCACGTCTGAGAACGTGGAAAAGCATTTGAAGGCCGCGTATTCATTGCGAAGCCAATTCCTGCACGCCGGCACTCGCTTCGGAAACTGGGTTTCGACCGATTATCAAGGATCAGAGATTTTTATTGGCACACCTGCTTTCGGTGATAGCGAGTGGAAAAAGCTCATCGCGGCGATTCCAACATTAGGTGGCCTGGAGCGAGTCATCCGCTTTTCCATTCTTCGTTTTATCCATCAACGCATTTCCCCGCTCCACGTGTCTCTTGATTGAACGGTAACTTCCGACGCAAATGGCGAACAGGAATCATCTTCGACGGCACGCATACCTTGAGTCATTGCTTGAGGACACGGACACATTCCTAGGGGGGCGGCAACTGAGTCTCGTCCACGCTGATTCCTCTTTTCTACTTTTCGATCCCAGAGTTCCTAATCCATGGCTCTCTGACGGCGGTCAGGTCACCTGGCTTCTAAGCAACCAGGAGCAGATCCAGCGGCAAGGTCGTCCTTTCATGGGACGACTCTTTGGATTCCCGACGGGCGAGCATCGCACTCTTGAGGAACAACGGATTTTCCGCGCTACGGTCAAAGCTGTCCTTCATCTCCAAATGTACGAGGGTGTCCGTGTCGCGATACTTCCGACGCCCGCGGGAACTCAGCTAAATCGCTTGAACTTTTCCCTACTTTCGGAGGGACACTTTAAAGTAGCGTGGCCCGCGTGGCACTACTATGGCTCTATCCAATCAGCGGAAGCGCGTCGGGCCACGGGTTCGCAATTACTTGATGTTCTTTCCCGTTTTTCTGAGATTGCACCCAATCTCCGATGGCTAGCTCCCTACCGTCCTGAGCATTTCGCGCGCGGCATTCGTGTGGCTTTGCCAGGGAGTTGGCGTGCATTCTTGCATTTGTTACACGGTGGCCGATGCGCCGACTGTAACCGTCAAGTAAAGCATCTCGCTCATGTGGATCATATGCGGCCACTCACGCCTGAAGAGAGCCCCTATCATAGGATTGCCGCCGGCAACTCAGTCTTGTTCAATCTCTCTCTACTGTGTTCGGGGTGCAACCTTTCCAAGTCCAACACATTCGCCACTGCGCCAGAAGAACTCCTAGGTCGCATTGCGCCGCACCCTTCGATCTTCGCCTATCTCAAGCGTACACTCAGCTACGAACCGGGTCGAATTCCCCATTCGTTGGATGATCGCTTACCTCCGGCCGGCGAAGAGAACGTTGACCTCAGCTCCCCGCCGCAATAGGCGCGTGCTTCCTGCCTTCTGGTGAAGGGATCATCGCGGATGGACCTTTGGTCATACATCGCGTCCGCGGGCAAGGAAGGGGTCAGTCTGTGAATCTCGTCATTTTGCGCGGAGATTATCCGCCCACTGTAATATTCACCGATTTACTCCAGTGATTCAGGGTTGAGTGACAAGTGACAAGTGACGAGATCAGAAGAGGCGCTGTATCAAAGGTCGGAGATCGGCGATTGGAAGGTCGAAATCGCAAATTGCCCTGTCGAATGTTCAGGATCGCGCGCTCGAATGGCGGTTTGCGTACTCTAATGGTCGTCTGCACAAGTTTTCGTCGGAACTGGCGTGCTCGAGGAACCGATTTGCATGCTCGAGCAGGAGGCTGACGCGCTCGGAAAGTCGATTTACATGCTCGAATGGTGGGCTGACACGCTCGAAGAGCCGGTTTGGATGGTCGAGCAGCTCACTAAGGCGGCCGAGGAACCGATTTGCACGGTGGACGAGCGAATTGGTGCGGTCTAGAAATGGATTGCGAAGCTCGAGAAATCGTCTGTAGCGCTCGAGGTAAGCGCGACCGCGCTCAAAGAGCGAGCTGACAATCCTTAAGCTCTAAAGCGGCGGTCGAATTCTTGGTGGCTACCAATCCAAAACCAAAGCCACTCCTCGCCGCGTCGTAGCGCGACAGCGCGTATGTCTCTGGTCACTCGGACCGACCATGCGCGCGAATCGACTCGCAGCCGCTCCAATCGCAAGCTCGGATGCGCGGGATTTTGACTAAAGAGCTCGTAGGCCCGGCGCGTGGCGGATTGAATCTGGGGCGACAACTCGCGATACAATCGCCAGAACTCAGGTGCGGCACGCGAAATCACGCCCGCGGCTCGAAGTCACCTTCTGCGACCTTCGGAAATTTTTCTGGGTCACGGGCAAATTCGGCTTCATAGCGGTTTAACAGTTCGGTCAAGGCCGGACGTGGACGTTCGTCGAGCGCGATGCGTTCCCATTCTGAATCACCGGCGAACTCGGGAAATATCTCGGGAATATGCCGGACCAGTTTGTCGCGTTCCGAAGCGGGGAGAGCACGAATGGCATTTTCGATTTCCTGCGCGGTGCTCATGGATGAATGCTACGCGTTTTCAGAACTAGCTGCAAGGCTGTCGGCATCGGGCGCGCATTGCGAGCAACTGTAGCGACGGCGCTCTGTCGCCGTGTTACGCGGAACGCCTCGACAGAGCGAGGCGGCAAAAAAGCAGGCGATACGTCTGCCGCTACAGGCTCGCCAGCTGGCAGCCGGCTTGGACAGGCAGGCGAAACCCGGAGATCCGAGGACGGACGTCGGAAGACAGCAACGGGAGCCGATCAGGCCTTGGCGGCGACCAGCGGAATGTGGCTCGTGACGAGTTCGCGTAAATCCAGTTTCTTGCTCGCGTGGTCGATATCAATTCCGGCCAGATTGCCTGCGGCGTCTTAATCCAGGACGACGCCTTCGGAAACTTCCCGGCTCTCGACGCTCGGCTTCTCTGAAAGATCGATGTAAAGAGAATCGGCTGGAAGCCGATACGTTCATGCCGTTGAGACAGTCACCGTCGCGCGAAAACCAAGGCGGCGGAGAAATGCTTCGCAGTCCTGCCAGCGCAATCCGAACTCGGCGACATCGGCCAGCCCCAGACGGCCAATAATGTCTGACAAAACCTCAACGTCGGCCTCGTCGAATTCCGCATCCATCATGGCGCGCTCGGACCAATCGACCAGTTCCGCCTGGCTGACTTTGCCCTGCAGATAGTCAGCAATCTTTTCGGCAGCGATCTGACGCGTAATTTTCATGGACTCCAAAATCCTACCTTTGTTTGTGACCTAAATCGACGGGAAATATCTCGTGCACCGAAACAAGATAGTTGCCTCGCTCTGTCGAGGCGTGGACGAGACACGGCGACAGAGCGCCGTGGCTACAGTGTGATGCTTCCGATCTCTGACCTCTGACCTCTGACCTCTGAAAGCGAAGCGCTAACCTGCCCAGCCTTGTCCATTTTGAAGATCGACCGCAAAAGATTGCTGTTGACGGTTCGGTCGCTGTTTCTTAAAAGCGTGGGCGCCGTCGATGCCCCCACTATTGCTACCCGAACAATTTCATCCTCCAGAAAATAGCCCCCTTATGGCCGTAAAACACAACATCCCAAGCTCCCCGAAAACATAATGAGCACCACGATCGCAACTATCGCGGATAGCAACACTGGCGGGAACATCGATGTCGTCCAGGGAGACGACGGCAGCGTCACCTTTGTTGCCGGTGCGACCCTGGACGGGGACGGCGCGAATGGACAATTCCAAGGACCGCCCTGTTATGCCCCTATTTTGTATCCGGGACCAACCTTGGATGTGCTTGGCAACGCGGGGCGTCCGGGGAATTGGTGGGGAGTCGTCACGGATACCGGCCAATCCAGCGGAACGCCAATCGTCCAAACCGGAAGCGATCCCCAGCCCGGCGCTTTTATCTCGGCGACCGCGCTGAATTTGCCCGGCGCCGATGGACAGCGCTTACCCGACCGTTCTCCGTTCAAGTATGTGGATGCGGCGACTGTGCCTTACATCTCTTTGCCGGCACTCGTCATTCAACGTGCGCAGGGCATTGTCCTCGGCTGCCGTTGTGTTATCACTAACTCGCGGGACGACGCGAGCGTCGAAGGAGTGGTCGCCGATAGTGGAAACAACGATCACATCGGCGAAATCAGCGTTGCCTGCGCAAAGGCTATCGGGTTAAGAGTAGGCCATCCGCATGCGGCAAACGGAGGCGGCGCCAGTAGGGCTGTGATTCGTTATCAGTTCTTCCCCGGCACTGCGGCGATAGTGAACGGAGTCACCTACCCCCTACAGCGCAGTTGACGGTAAACCAAGAAAGTTAAGTCCGGATCGCCGGCTGGCAGCCGGCTTGTGCAGGCAGGCTGCCTGCGCTCCCCTTGCTGGGGCTGCTCCAAAGCCATTTGGCGATCAGCGCGAAACACACGAGGCACACGAAAGAATACAAGACCATGAGCTCATCAGAGAGCGTTCGTCTCAGGAATGCGGCGGCGGATTGCGGATGAATGCCGTAGAGGCTGAACAAATTCAAGAACTGGACGATTAATAGAACCTGCACGGCTACCTTCACCCGAACCGGCGCTTCGTTCGCCGCGATGAGGACCAGGAAGATGGTCCCGAGGAACAAGTGGTTCTCGTGCGCGGAAGTCATGAGAAATGGGACAACCAGCGAAGCAAAGGAGAAGATCAACATCAGGCTCTCGCCCGGCGAGAGCGCGGGTTTGCGCGCGACGCGGTGAACGTAGAGGGCCACCAACCCCAGCACGATTGCCATCGCGAGATATTTCGCTGGAATCCAGGGCAGCGCGTGGATGCGATCGCTCACCGCAACGAGGCTCTGGCCGGGATTCTTCAGAACGTAGGCGACGGGAGTCCAGATGTTTGTCATCTGCGCGGTCAAGGCGGGCATGACGTTGGTGACGTTAAGGTAGGAGGCGGGCAGGATCGCCGCATGAACGAACCTGGGACGGCGGAGCGTGTGGACGAAGAACCATTCGTAGGCGAGGAAGAATAGAACTGGACCGGCGAGCATGGCGAAAGGGCGCGCGTCCTTTCGCCGAAGCCAGCGAAGGCAGCCATAGAGAAATGTGGCCAGCACGAGGACCTGCGCCTGCGGCTTCATCAGGAAGGCACAACCGAGCGGCAGGCCGGCCAGCAGGTAGTCGCGGATGGTGTCGCGACGCAGGAGCCAGATGGCTAGGAGAATGAAGAAAGCGATTTGGAAGTCGCAGTAACCAAGCGAGAAGACAGTCAGGAACCAGGGATGGAGCCAGTAAACCAAGGCGTAGAGAGGATTGGCCTGCTGTCGTTTCAGCAAGGAAATCAGGAGCAGGAAACAGCCGATGTCGAAGAGCAGGTTGGCGAGCTTGAAAACGGTGAAGAACTTCAGTCCCGAACCAGCCACCAATGATGCGCACACTTCAAACAATTGATACTGGAGCGGGAAGTAGATGCCGTGATATGACCTGGGCAAGCCTATCTCGAGCGCGCGCTGTCCCCATTTGTAGTATTCCTCCATGTCAACGACACCCATGTCGGAGGTCAGGCCGAACCTAACGAGCAGTCCCGTTATGAATCCCGCGACTAGCAGGAGGCTGCTTGTCCTCCTGGTCATTTCAACAGGCGCAGCCACCGGTCCACGCCAAAGCGCATCGCGACGATAAGGACAATCATCTGCACGCCCAGGACGATGCTCTTCTTCACGTTGCCGGTGACCGAGCTTTGGCCGGTGCGTTCCTTATAGTTGACCGGGATCTGGACGCAACGAAACCCCATCTGGTAACCGCGCACCATCATCTCCGGGCCGAAGAAGTTCGAGTCGACCCGGAAGAGCGGCAGGAGCTTGAGCAAGGCAGGCCGCCGAATCATGCGATAGGTGCAACCGACATCGGAGAGGTAGCTGGTGTTAAAAAGGAGTTCGAGAAGCTTGGCCACAAACCAGTTTCCCCATTTGAGCAGCAGTCCCATGTTCGCCCGTTCCCAGATGAAGGTCTTGATGGTGCGGGAACCGTAGACGATGTCGACATCGTCGGAATAAACGAGGAACTTGTGCAGGTCTTGCGCGAGAAAGGTTGCGTCGGGCTCGCACACTACTACCAGGTCACCGCTGGCTTCGGCGAAGCCGCGGCGGATGGCAGCGCCGTAGCCTTGGCGCGGCTCGTAGATTTCGATGGCGGAAGTGCCGCGAATATTCTCGGAGGTCCCTTCGACCGCGTTGTTGTTGACCACCACGATCTCATCGACAACACCCAGCGCTTCGAACTCCTGGATTACCTGCCGGATGGAATCTTTTTCGTTATAGGTCGGCAGGATGACAGTTACTTTCGATTGCTTGTACATGAGCGCTGCGCAACGACCAGCATCTGGCCGGCAAGGGGCCGCCAGAAAGAGGCGAGATAAAGTTTCGTCAGCCAGTAGGACTTAGGAAGAGGCGATTCGAAGCTGAAAGGGAGGAAGCGTTTTTCCATCCTGACTATCCGGTAACCGCGGGAAACGAGGAAATCCCGGAGGCTCACATGCGAGAACGCCCGCACGTGCGTGAAATCATCCCAGTAACGGCGGTAGCAATAGAAGTAATTGGGTTGGATCACGATCACTTGTCCTTCCGCGGCGAGCAGATTGTCCAGCCGATCGAAGAGGACCGCACACCGCTCATGCGAGAGGTGTTCCAGGACGTTGCTCATGAGCGCGACATCCAGGGAATGTTCCGGGAGATCGATTATTTCGATCGAAGTCGTGGGCACGAACTGGACGCCGGGGGGAACCAACCGGGCGACGTCGGGGTTGGTGTCCACGGCATATTTTGTCGCGGCGTGGATCTGGTTGATGAAATCGCAATAACCGGCGCCGATATCGGCGACGCGGCTCGAGGCGGGGACGAATTCCTGGAGATATTCCGCGATCGCTTTCCAGACCCGGGCCCGGCCGGGATGAGGTTTGTAGCGCGCGTCGAAATAGCTGGCATCCATGCGAGGGAAGGTTGCGCGTTCCAGCTAGCGGGAAGCAACTCGAATTTTCTCGATGGCCGAAACCGCGGCGGGCCGGGCTGAGGTCGCGCCCACTCTGCGTTCGCGCGCTCGCCTTATCCTGCCAAAATTGCCGGATGCTTCGCCAAACCGCGGCCACACCAAAAAATCTCGCGAAGAGATTGCATCCGCGCCTCGCCCGTTGGTTTGCCGAGACCTATCCGGCGTTCACGCACGCGCAGTTGCTCTGTGTTCCGGCGATTCTCGAGCGCAAATCCATTCTGCTGACCTCGCCGACGGGCAGTGGAAAAACGCTCGCCGGTTTTCTCGGCGTTTTCGATTCGCTCCTGCGGAAACTCGATGCCGGCACTCTGCGGCCGACGGTCCAGTGCATCTACGTTTCGCCGTTACGCGCCCTCGCCTACGATATCGGCAAGAACCTCCGCGCGCCCATTGTTGGGATGGGACTCGAGAAAGAATTCCTTCTGCATCTGCGGACGGGCGACACGCCCGCGGCCGAGCGGGTCCGGTTCCGGCAACGACCAGCCCATTTCCTAATCACAACTCCGGAAAGTCTGGCGGTCATGCTCGCCCAGGAGAGTTATGCCGCGCATTTCAGTGAATGTGAGTTCGTTATTGTGGATGAGCTGCATTCGTTCGCCGGGAACAAACGCGGTGCGGATCTGACGCTTTCGCTCGAGCGGCTGGAGCGTTTGCGCGGTAGGGACGGCGCGCTGCGCCGTCCGCGGACATCGCAGCGCGATGTCCCTACCATCTGCCGTGTGGGACTTTCGGCGACGGCGGCGCCGCTCGATTTGCTGGCAAGGTTTCTCGTCGGCGAAGGACGCGAGTGCCGGATCGCGGAGGCCCAGGTGGAGAAAAAATCCCTCGTGGAAGTTTTTTCTCCCATCCGCCGAAAGCCGTATCCGCCCGCGGGCTACACTGGCGTGCGTCTCTATGCGGAGCTGGCCGACCTGATTCGCACGCGGCGCTCCGTCCTGGTGTTTACCAATGTCCGTTCGGCCGCGGAGCAAGTCGGATTGCGGCTGAAGGAATTGCTTCCCGATCTGGCGTCGCAGATTGAAATCCATCACGCTTCGCTCGATCGCAGCGTGCGGCTCGAAGTGGAGGACCGGTTGAAGAACGGCGAGCTGCGCGCCGTGGTCTGTTCAACCAGTCTCGAGATGGGAATCGATATTGGCGCGGTCGATCTCGTCGTGATGGTGGCGACGCCGAAGGGCGTTTCGCGCGCGATCCAGCGCATCGGGCGCTCGGGTCATTCGCTCAATCGCAACAGCCACGGCGTTCTGGTGGCGACGAATATCAACGATCTCGTTGAAGCCACCGTGACGGCAAAGCTGGTACGGGAAAGAGCGCTCGATCCGATTCGCATTCAGCAGAAGCCGTATGACGTGGCGGCCCAACACATCGTGGGGCTGGCGGCCGTCGCGCCGATCGCGGCGGAGGAAGCGTTCGCATTGATTCGACGCGCTTATCCTTTTCGGGAATTGAGCCGCGAAGAATTCGATCGCATCCTCCAATATCTCGAAGGGGGCGGCGCATCGCTCGAAAAACAATACACCGGAGTCTTCGGGAAAATCCGGGTCGAGGATGGCGTCATTTCCCTGGCACATCCGCGAATCGCGCGCGAGTTCCTGGTCAACATCGGGACGATCCATTCGGAAGGATTCATTGACGTGCTGTTGTGGCGGCGGCGGCTCGGATCGGTCGAGGAAAATTTCATCAAGCAATTGCGGATCGGCGATCTGTTCGTGCTCGGCGGCCGGGTCCTGCGGCTGGTCGACACGGGAGTGCAGGAAGCGTACGTCGAGCGCGCCGATGGCCAGTTGCCGACGGTGCCGCGCTGGAACGCCGCGAAAATGCCGCTCACCTCGGGCCTGGCTCGCGCGGTGCGGCAGTTGCGGACCGAAGTGGAGGCGCGGGTGCGAAAGAGCAAGGACGACGACGCGGTCACGGACTGGCTCGTCGAGCACTACCAAATCTCGAGCGCGAATGCGCAAGCGATCGTGGAGCTGTTCCGCACGCAATTGACGATCTCGGAGATCCCGATCGGCCGCAAAATGTTGATCGAGCTGTATCGAGACGGCGAGCGCGCGCATTATTTTTTCCACTCGTTGATCGGGCGCAGCGCAAATGACGCGTTGTCGCGCATTGTGGCTTTGCGGGTCAAGGAACGAATCGGCGGGAACGCGCTGGTCACGATCGACGATTACGGATTTCTGCTGACGCTGCGCCGGTTTCAGGAATTGCGGTTGGAAGATTTGCGACGCTGTTTTGCGCGAACGAATGCGGAAGCGGACCTGGCCGCGGCTCTGCGCGGCTCGGAGCTGGTGAAGTGGCAGTTCCGCGGCGTCGCCCAAACGGGTTTGATGGTGCCGCGCAATCTTCCCGGCCGGCAGCGGAAGCAAAAGCAACTGAGCTGGAGCGCGGAAGTTTTATTTCGCGTGCTGGAGCAACACGAGCCCGGGCATCCGCTCCTGGTGGAAGCGTATCGCCAGGCGACCCACACCTTCCTCGAGGCGGAAAGCGCTTATCGATTCCTAGACGAGGTGCAGACCTTTGACTGGCGGCTTCTGGAATTGCCCGCCGTGTCGCCTTTCTCATTCGCGATCTATGCGAGCGTGATCAAGGAGAACATGATGCTGGAGGACCCGGCAAGTGCGATCGAGCGAATCTACCGCGAGATGTACGCGAAAGTAGAAAGCGTGACTTCACCCCTCGCATCGTAATCGTGAGCAAATCCAAAAATGGAAAAGGAGTGGATCTTGCGATCCACTCCCTCCCATACATGAGCGAGGCTTCTCCTTAGCTTTTGCTCTGCAAATTTACGTTTTGGCCTGCGAGACGACTTCGTTCAGTTTGAAGATTGGCAGGAACATCGCGATCACAATGCCGCCGACGATGACTCCGAGAAAAACGATCAGGAGCGGCTCGATCAGGGAAGTGAGCGCGTCGAGCGTGGCTTCGATTTCTTCGTCCCAGAAATCGGCCATCTTTTCGAGCATCGTATCGATCTTGCCGGTGGCTTCGCCAGCCGAAACCATCCGCAGCATCATGGGCGGGAAAATCTTCTTCTTGGAAAGGGCCACCGAAAGATTGTCGCCTCTTTCCACATCGAGGCTTACGCCTTTGATGCTCGTCTCGACAATGTGATTGCCGGAAGCGCCACCGACGATGTCGAGCACTTCCAGGATGGGGACGCCGCTACGGATGAGCTGGGCGAACGTCCGTGAAAAGCGAGACATGCAAATCTTATGCAGGAGCGGGCCGAAGATCGGCAGCTTCAGTTTCCAGCGATCGGCGAACCGCTTGCCTCCAGGCGAGCGCAGAAAAGTGCGCACCCCGAAGAATAGCGCCAACGCGGCGCCGATGAGGAAATACCATTCCCCGCGCATGAAATCGCTCACGTCGATGAGGAACTGCGTCGGAGCAGGCAACTTCGAACCGAAATCCTTGAAGATTTCGCCGAAGATCGGAACGACCTTGACGATAAGAAAAGTGGTAATCGCGAACGCGATACAAATCACGATGACCGGGTAGGTCATGGCGGACTTCACCTTTTTGCGCAAACGGGCACTCGCTTCGAGGAACCCCGCGAGCCGATCGAGAATTTCGGAGAGCAGACCACCGTGTTCGCCGGCTTTCACCATGCTCACGAAGAGCCGGTCAAAAACCCGCGGATGTTTCGCGATCGATTCGTTGAAGGTCTCGCCACCCTGCACTCGGGTGGTCACGTCGCTGATGATGTGGCGCAGGCTCTTTTGCCGTTTCGGGTCGCACTGGTCGTAGAGCGCCGTTAAGGCCTGGACCAGAGAAATGCCGGCCTCGATCATCGTGGAAAGCTGCCGGGTGAAAAGAACGAGGTCTGTTTCCTTGACGGACCAGGTTTTCTTGCGGTTTTTGGTGGCGGCAGCCTTTTTCTGAAGCGAAAGGACCATGAGTCCACGGCTCATCAGACTGGTTACGGCGTTGTCTTCGTTGAGGGCGTCTTGGATGCCAGCGACGATCTTGCCGGAGGCATCCCGGGCTTGGTAGGAGAAGGTGATCATAATATGGTAATTATAATCCATATAGCATCTATGGTGCCAGCCGGTAAATCAGATTTTGAAAGCGTTCTTGAGGATGGGCTCTCCAGAGGTGATTATCCCGGCTAATGGCCCGCGCCCAGGAAATCGAACAGATCGTTCCAGGTATCTCTATTTGGCAGGTTTACGAGCCAGCGGTGAAGGCCGAATTGTTCTCCACCGCCTTAAGAACGGACCCGGGCGTCTATCTGGTCGATCCTATTTCTCTGGCGGCACACGCTTTGGCGGACCTGCACGTCTCCTGCGAGATCATCGGCATCTTCGCCACCAACGCGAACCACGGTCGGGCCTCGGCGGAGTTTGCCCGGGAATTCTCGGTTCCAATTCATGTCCATCACTCGCTTGCTGAGACACCTGAGTTTGCCGGGGCGATCGGCGTGGACGATGGGCAGACCCTTGCCGGGGCCCTGACAGCGATGGCTGTCGATGGCGGGGCCGCGGGAGAAATGGCCCTGCATTGTTCTCAAGATGGAGGCACGATCGTTATAGGCGATGCGCTGATTAATTTCGAACCACACGGCTTTGGGCTGCTCCCTGCAAAATATTGCCTCGACCCGAAGTTGATGCGGCGCTCGTTGAGAAAGCTGTTGGACTATTCCTTTGACCGCATCTTCTTTGCGCACGGGACCCCGATTCTCCTCGGAGCGCGCGCGCGGCTGGAGCAACTTCTCGACGGTAATAAATAGAATCGCGAAAATGAGCACTGCCCCTACCGATGCCTTGGCGCAGCCCAATCCGGTCGCGCGGTTTCTCCGGCTGGTCCGTTTCTCTCACACAATCTTTGCCCTGCCTTTTGCCTTGGGAGCTCTGCTCGTCGCGGCCGATGGGCGCCCGGCCCCGCGCACGCTGCTCCTTGTGCTCGTTTGCATGGTCCTCGCGCGCACGGCCGCCATGCTCTTCAACCGGCTGAGCGATTGGTGGCTCGACCAAAAAAATCCGCGCACGGCGACTCGACACCGGCTCGTGCGAAAGTCTACGGCATGGACCCTTCTCGCGTTCTGCGCCGCTGGATTTCTGATCGCCAGCACGGCCATTAATCGAACCACCGCACTCCTCGCTCCTGTTGCGCTCCTCATCATTTTTTTCTATTCCCTGACGAAACGATTCACGAGCGTCACGCATTTCTTCCTGGGGCTCGCGCTCGCGGTCGCGCCGGCCGGCGCCTGGATCGCGCAAACGGGCCGTCTCGAATTTCCGCCCCTGGTCCTAGGCGCGGGAGTCATCTGCTGGGTGGCGGGGTTCGATTTGATTTATGCGACGCAGGATGTGGATTTCGACCGGCGCGAAGGGCTGCGGTCCCTGGTGGTGCGGTTGGGGGTGGCTCAGAGTTTGCGCCTGGCACAATGGCTCCACGTCATGATGTTCCTCGCCCTGATTGCTTTTGGTTACGTGGCGAAGCTCGGGGCGATCTACTACGCGGCGATGCCTCTGATCGCGGCCGCATTATTCTACGAACATCGTTGCGCGCGGACGCTCGACCTCGCCGGGATCAATCGCGCCTTTTTCCAGAGCAACGCCTTCGTCAGCGCGATCTTTCTCCTGGCCGTGGCTC
>Ga0209118_1000845_pt1 | contig 15323 bp, 10 predicted proteins | sample BlaSpr_A8_Ref_M1_FD_187988 | JGI IMG/M metagenome (GOLD analysis project Ga0209118, IMG submission 187988) | Forest soil microbial communities from Thunder Bay, Ontario, Canada - Black Spruce, Ontario site 2_A8_Ref_M1 (SPAdes) (version 2) | ecosystem: Environmental > Terrestrial > Soil > Boreal...
GAGCCCGGCGACCATCCAAGACAACACCGCCGTGGTACGCAGTGGTGACGGCCGCTTGGTGGCCTTCAATGTGCCCGATGGCCAGCGCAAGTGGGTCTACAACCATACCAACCCGGCACTGACCCTGCGCGCGCATCAAGGCGTGCTAATCGTGCGGGGCGCGGTGTTTTCCGGCTACTCCGGAGGGCTCGTCGTTGCCTTGGATCTTGAAAGCGCCCGCGTAGGCTGGGAGTCGGTCTTGTCACCACCGCGCGGAGCCACCGAATTGGAACGCATCGCCGACGTGAGTGGTTTGCCGGTGATCGACGGGACCCAGGTCTGCGCGGTCGCCTACCAGGGTCGGGTCGGCTGCCTCGAGGCAACCACCGGCAAGCAGCTATGGGCACGTGATGCCTCGAGCAGCGCTGGCGTCGCGGTGGACGACAAAAACGTTTACATCGCCGACGAAAATGGCAATGTCATGGCTTTGGACAAACACTCTGGCAGCAGCGTATGGAAGCAGGATCAGCTTGCCAACCGCAAGCTGGGCACTCCCATCGTGAGCGGTGCATCGGTTCTGGTGGGCGACGGCTTCGGGTACATCCATGCCTTTTCCACCGATACGGGCGCTTTTGTCGGCCGGCTGGCTACCGACGGTAGCGCGCTCACCGCTCCGCCGCAGCGCGCTGGCGATACGGTGTTGTTTCAGACCCGCAACGGGAGCATTTATGCGGTGCAGGTCAATTAAGGCAGCTTGACATCCTCCCCGCCATGAAATGACGCGGATTGCCTCGATTCATGCCCGAATCGGAGAATACCGATATGCTCTCTCACTTAAGCTGCGGCGCTGCCGGGTGTTTTTGGCTCATCCCGGGACGCCCGCGACGCTGCAGTCGCATCAAGGTTGCTCAACGGACAATTCAACGTTCCGTGCATACACGCATGCTTTTACGCCGCGTCGTGTTTCTTCGCGGCAACCGCTTAGCAACGGGTTTTGTAAAGAGCGATGCAACGCTTTGATTATAGGTGCCCCTCGGTCGGCTCGCTATTGCTCCCCGGGCCTGAGGGCCGAGCTCTCTCGCGGCAAACTTGTTGCGAGCGCAAGGGATGAGCAGCCCCTTGCTTGCCGGTCAATCCGCCATTTCATTCTTGGTTCTTCGTTGATCCTTCAAAAATGAAGCCCATCCTGGTCATCGTCGGCCGTCCCAACGTCGGCAAGTCCACCCTGTTCAATCGACTGACGCGTTCCCGCGCAGCCTTGGTGGCGGACTTGCCGGGTCTGACCCGCGACCGTCACTATGGCTACGGGCGGATCGGGGAGAAGCCGTTTCTCGCGGTGGACACAGGCGGCTTCGAGCCAGTGGTCAAAGAGGGCATCTTGTACGAGATGGCCAAGCAGACTCGGCAGGCGATGGTCGAAGCGGACGTTATCGTGTTCCTGACTGACGGCCGGCAGGGTGTCACGCCGCAGGACAAGATGATAGCCAACCTGCTACGTCAGTCCGGCAAGCCGGTATTCGTCGCGGTAAACAAGACCGAAGGCATGGACGGGGCGCAGGTCACTGCCGAGTTCTATGAACTGGGCCTGGGCGATCTGTCGGCGATATCCTCGGCACACGGCGAGGGGATACGTGACTTGGTGGATCACGCCTTGGCCAATTTCAAGGTTGAGGAGCGCGACCCCGAAGAACAAACCCATCCGCGCATCGCCATCGTCGGCCGGCCCAACGTTGGCAAGTCCACTTTGATCAATAGCTTGCTGGGTGAGGAGCGGGTCATCGCCTTCGATCAGCCAGGGACGACTCGCGATAGCATCTACATCGACTTCAACCGCAACGGCCGTGACTACACGTTGATCGATACGGCCGGCATCCGCCGCCGGGGCAAGGTCTTCGAGGCAGTGGAGAAATTCTCCGTGGTGAAGACCTTGCAGGCCATCGAGGACGCCAATGTCGTAGTATTGGTTCTCGACGCAAAACAAGAGATTTCCGAGCAAGACGCGCACATTGCGGGCTTCATTCTCGAGGCCGGTCGGGCGCTGGTCGTTGCGATCAACAAGTGGGATGGGCTCGAAGCGAGTCAGCGTGAGACAATAAAAACCGATGTATCGCGCAAGCTCATGTTCCTGCGCTTCGCCCGTTTTCACTATATCTCGGCGCTAGGGGGCAGCGGTTTGGGTGATCTGATGAAATCGGTTGACGGCGCCTACGCTGCTGCGATGGCAAAATTGTCAACGCCAAAGTTAACCCGCGCGCTAATCGCGTGCACGACGGCGCATCAGCCCCCGATGAAGGGACCGCACCGGCCGAAGCTGCGTTATGCTCATCAGGGAGGGTCCAATCCGCCCTTGGTGGTGATCCACGGCTCGGGGTTGACCGCCATTCCTGATAGCTATCGACGCTACCTGGAGAATTCGTTGCGCGAAGTGTTCGAGTTGCAGGGTACGCCGCTTCGAGTCGAGTTCCACCAGGGCCGCAACCCGTTCGCCGATCGCAAGCCGGCTGCACTCACGGAACGTGAAGACAACCAGCGGAGAAGAACGCGGCGCTACCAGAAACGCGCGTTTGGGCGCTAGCTGATAGACGTAACGGTTTGCCGCCTGCCGTTGCAGGCATATATGTACATATATGTACACGAAAGTTGAATCTCGGCGGGAGCGGAGAAACTTTTTCATGCCCGGCTGGTCTGGCGAGAGGCGCCCGCTTATGCAACAATATAAATAGTTACAATCAAGAATTATGCAGTTTCGGCGTGGAAATTCCCGAACCCCCGGGGATCAATTTTGATTGGAGAATAACATGAGCGGTAAAGGGCAACTTTTACAAGACCCGTTTTTGAATACGTTGCGCAAAGAACACGTTCCAGTATCAATCTATCTAGTTAATGGTATTAAGCTACAAGGCCAGATTGAAAGCTTCGATCAATACGTGGTGCTGCTCAAGAATTCGGTTACCCAGATGGTCTACAAGCACGCTATCTCGACGGTCGTGCCATCCCGGCCCGTCACCATTCCATTCGAGCATTCAGAGACCTGATCCAGGCCCAGGTTTTAGGCTGCGCCTCGAGGTCGGGGCGTTCGCCGGCCGGTGGGCGGCGCTTCATGGCTGAATCTCATGTTTGAACGCCCCGAGGGCGGTGATTCGGCGCTGTTGGTAAGTCTCGACTTCGGCGAACGCGACTATGCGGACAGCACGGAAGAACTGTGCCTGCTCGTCAATAGCGCGGCGGCGTCGGTCGTAGGGATGGTCCGCGGGAAGCGCCAGCGTCCCGACCCCGCCACTTTCGCCGGCCGTGGCAAGGTCGAAGAGATCGCGGCGCAGGTCCGCGCCACCCGTGCCGATGTGGTGATTTTTAACCACAACCTGTCGCCGGCCCAGGAACGCAACCTGGAGCGTGCGATAGAGGCGCGCGTTCTGGACCGCACCGGGTTGATATTGGACATCTTCGCCCAGCGTGCGCGCAGCCATGAAGGTAAGCTGCAGGTTGAACTGGCCCAGTTGCAGCATATTGCCACTCGTCTGGTGCGCGGTTGGACCCACTTGGAGCGGCAGAAGGGTGGCGTCGGCTTGCGTGGTCCCGGAGAGAAGCAGCTGGAAACCGACCGCCGCTTGATCGGTAAGCGGGTGAAGCTGCTCAAGGACAAGCTGATCGTCGTGCGCAAGCAGCGCAATACCCAGCGTGGGTCGCGGCGCCGCGCAGAAGTTGCCTCGGTGTCGATCGTGGGCTATACCAACGCCGGCAAGTCCACGCTATTCAACCGCCTGACAAAGGGCAACGCGTACACTGCCGATCAGCTGTTTGCGACCTTGGACACGACTACGCGGCGCCTTTATCTGCCGGCTTCGAAGCGGCAGGCAGTCCTCTCCGACACGGTCGGGTTCATCCGTCATCTGCCGCACGGCCTGGTCGCGGCTTTCCGTGCTACCTTGGAAGAAACGGTGCAGGCCGATTTGCTATTGCACGTCGTAGACTCGGCCAATCCGGAACACGACGAGCAGATCAAGCAGGTGAACAGCGTCCTTGCGGAAATTGGCGCGGACCGGGTACCGCAGTTGCTGGTCTATAACAAAATCGATGCCGAGGCACGACTCGCGCCGTCGGTTGTGAGGGACGAGTGTGGTAAAATTTCCGCCGTTCGTGTGAGTGCGCTCACCGGTGCGGGAATTCCGCTTATCGTGCAGGCCGTGGATGAACTGCTCAATGCGCCCCCCGCTCAGGCGGGCAGCATCGATGAGCAGGGCGCTGTGGCCGCGTAGCAAGTTCACCGTTAAAGCCCTCTTATTTCCCGATCGATCTCCGTCCAATCCTAGCCGTTAGCACGGCGAATAGTCAGGTTGCGTCTATGGCACTAAACGACCCCCAGTGGGGCAAGAAGGGCGGCGACGGCCCCCCGGATCTCGACGAGATTCTGCGCAAGTTCAATCAAAAGCTTTCCGGCTTATTTGGGGGTGGGGGCTCGCCCAGCGGCAAGGGCTCGCCGACCATGAAGCAATGGGGTGGCGGCTTGGGGCTGATCATCATCATTGCGCTATTCATCTGGGTCCTGAGCGGGTTCTATCAAGTCGATGAGGGCCGCAACGGCTTGGTTCTGCGCTTCGGCAAGTACGTGGAAACGACCCCCGCGGGACTGCGTTGGCACTTGCCGTACCCCATCGAGACCGCCGAGGTGGTCAATGTTTCTCAAGTGCGCACGGTGGAGATCGGCTACCGAGGCTCGGTGCGGCAGAAGGCTGCGCAAGAGGCGCTCATGCTCACTGACGACGAAAACATCATCGACCTGCAATTCGCCGTCCAATACACCATCAAGGACCCGGTTCAGTTCCTGTTCAACAACGCCGGCTTCTCCGGCAGCGGTAGCAGCCGTGACGAGGACGTGGTGCGGCAGGTTGCCGAGACGGCAATTCGCGAGGTGGTCGGAAAAAGCCGGATGGACTATGTGTTGTACGAGGGGCGTTCGGAAATCGCGGCCGGAGCGCAGAAACTGATGCAGGAAATTCTCGATCGTTATGCAACCGGCATCGCGATTAGCAAGATGACCATGCAGAACGCGCAGCCCCCTGAACAGGTACAGGCGGCCTTCGATGACGCGGTGAAGGCCGGGCAGGATCGCGAGCGGCAAAAGAACGAGGGCCAGGCCTACGCTAACGACATCATCCCCAAGGCGCGCGGCGCCGCTTCACGCCTGCTTGAAGAAGCCCAGGGTTACAAGCAGCGGGTGATAGCGCAAGCCGACGGCGATGCCAACCGATTCAAGCAAGTCCTTACAGAATACGACAAGGCGCCGGCGGTAACCCGCGAGCGGATGTATCTGGACATGATGCAGCAAGTACTTTCGAACGTCAGCAAGATCGTTACCGATCAAAAGGGGAGTGGCAACCTGCTCTACCTGCCGCTCGACAAGTTGATGCAAATGAGCGGCGGGTCGATTCCACCTGTCGCTGCAGCGGCCTCCGTGGACGCGAAACCGGTGCCGGAGGTGCCTGCGGCAAACCTCGACGGTTCAGCGCGTTCGCGCGACTCCTTACGCAGCCGTGATAGGGAGGTACGCTAATGAGAAGTCTCGGCTCCCTTCTCGTGCTTGCGATTGGGATATTGATAGTGATGTCGCTGTCTTTGTTTACGGTCGCGCAGTACCAGAACGCTATCGTGTTCCAATTCGGCGAAGTGGTTAGAGTGATTCAGAAGCCGGGGCTGTACTTCAAAATTCCTCTGGTACAGAACGTACGCAATTTCGACGTTCGCATCCGGACCTTGGATGCCCGTGAGCCGGAGCGCTTCATCACTTCGGAGAAGAAGAACGTACTGGTCGACTCCTTCGTCAAGTGGCGCATCATCGACGTCAAGCAGTATTACATCAGCGTGGCTGGCGATGAGGTGCGCGCCCAGACGCGGCTCGCGCAGACGGTCAACGATGACCTGCGCGCCCAATTCGGCAAACGCACCGTGCATGACGTGGTGTCGGGTCAACGCGACCAGATCATGGAGATACTGCGCACCAAGGCGGACCAGGACGCCCGTGCCATTGGTGTTCAGGTATTGGACGTGCGCCTGAAGCGCGTCGACTTGCCTCAGGAAGTCAGCGAGTCGGTGTACAAGCGCATGGAGGCGGAACGTAAACGGGTAGCCAACGAACTGCGTTCCACCGGCGCGGGCGAAGCGGAAAAAATTCGTGCCGAAGCAGATCGGCAGCGAGAGGTCATCCTTGCCGAGGCTTATCGAGACGCGCAGCACAACAAGGGTGAAGGCGACGCGAAGGCTTCGGCAACGTACGCCGGCGCGTTCGGTGAGAACCCGGAGTTCTACTCCTTCTATCGCAGCTTGGATGCTTACCGGAGCAGTTTGAGGAACAAGAGCGATCTCATGATTCTCGATCCGAACGCCGACTTCTTCAAGTATTTCAAGGCAGCAGGCAAGCCAGGCAAGTAGGCAGCGACCGATGCCGCAGTCGCTGATGCTCGCGTTCGCCCTGATGCTGGTGCTTGAGGGTATCTTGCCGTTCCTCGTACCGACTATCTGGCGCGAGACTTTTCGCAAGCTCACCGAAATGTCCGATGGGCAGATTCGCTTCGTCGGACTGTCCTCGATTGTAGCGGGCTTGCTGCTCATGCTTTTCTCCCGCTAGCCAGCTTTTCGTCGACGCCAATAATAATGCGCAATTGGTTGCTTCCCGAGTATCTCGAAGATATCTTGCCTCCCGAGGCGCTGCGTATTGAACGCCAGCGCGCTGCCATTCTTGAATTGTTCCGCGTGCACGGCTACCAGCTGGTGATGCCGCCGATGCTCGAATACGTCGAATCGCTGCTCACCGGTACCGGGCGCGATATGGATCTGGCGACCTTCAAGTTGGTCGATCAACTCTCCGGACGGCACATGGGTCTGCGCGCCGACATCACGCCGCAGGTGGCACGCATCGATGCGCATCTGCTCAATCGACAAGGCGTTACCCGGTTGTGCTATGCCGGGAGCGTACTGCATACGTTGCCTGCCGATCTCACCCACACCCGCGAGCCGCTGTTGGTGGGTGCAGAAATCTACGGCCACGCCGGCCTTGAAAGCGACATCGAGGTGCAGCGGCTGATGCTTGCTGCGCTGGGTCAAACAGGGATCGGGCGTATTCAACTGGATTTGGGTCATGTCGGCATTTTCGCCGCGCTCGCACGGCACGCTGGCCTCGACGGTACGGGTGAGGAGGAATTTTTTCGCGCCCTGCAAGGCAAGGACATTCCTGCGCTGCAAGAGTTGGCGGCGCCGCTCGATGCGCGTGCTCGGGAAGCGCTACTGTTGTTGCCGGAACTCTATGGGGACGTGACGGTTCTTGAGACGGCTACCCGGCGACTACCGGCGCTGCCCGAGATCGCCCGCGCGATTGCTCATCTAAAGCGCCTCTACGAGGCGCTGCGCGAGCAAGAGGTAGAGGTGAGCTTCGATCTCGCTGAGTTGCGCGGCTACCAGTATCACAGCGGCGTCGTGTTTGCGGTCTATCACGCGAACTCCTACGATGCCATTGCTCGCGGCGGCCGTTATGACGAGGTAGGCCATGCGTTCGGCCGCGCCCGCCCGGCCACAGGCTTCAGTCTGTATTTGCGTCAATTGGTGCAACTGCTTCCGACAGCTACATTGCCGCCGGCTATTTTGGCGCCGCTGTCCGAAGATGCCGGGTTGCACGCATTGATTTCCCGGCTGCGCGCACAAGGCGAGGTGGTCATCCAGGATCTGCCCGGGCATGATCAACATCGCGCGGAACTCAATTGCGATCGCACGCTGGCCAACAAAGATGGCATGTGGCAGGTCGTCGACATTTCACAAAGCACATAGGTTGTGAGCATGGCAAAGAATGTAGTCGTGATCGGCACCCAGTGGGGCGACGAAGGCAAGGGCAAGTTGGTCGATTGGCTGACCGATTCAGCCGACGGGGTCGTTCGTTTCCAGGGGGGACACAACGCAGGCCATACGCTGGTGATCGCGGGCAAGAAGACGGTGCTGCACCTGATCCCGTCCGGCGTATTGCGCGAAGGGGTAGATTGCTTCATCGGCAATGGCGTGGTGGTTTCCCCGAGCGCATTGCTGCAGGAAATCGATACCCTGCAGCGCAGTGGCGTCGAGGTTGCCGGGCGGCTAAAGATTTCTGAAGCCTGTCCAGCGATCCTGTCGTACCATGCCGCGCTGGATCGCGCACGCGAGGCCGCCGCCGGTGCGAGCAAGATTGGCACCACGGGCCGTGGTATCGGGCCCGCCTACGAAGACAAGGTGGCGCGCCGTGCCATCCGGCTGCAGGACTTGTTCTATCGCGAGCGTCTGGCGGCCAAGCTGGGGGAAGTGCTCGATTTCCACAACTTCGTGCTCAAGCATTACTTCAAGGTCGAGATCGTCGATTTCCAGAAAACCCTTGACGATGCATTGCAGCTTGCCGAGCGGGTAAAGCCCTACATTGCCGATGTGCCGCACCTGCTCTTCGAGGCGAACAAAGCAGGCAAGAACCTGCTCTTCGAAGGCGCCCAAGGAACCCTTCTCGACGTCGATCACGGTACGTATCCGTTCGTCACCTCTTCCAATTGCGTGGCGGGTGCCGCGGCAACGGGCGCCGGCGTCGGTCCGCAGATGCTGCATTATGTGCTTGGCATAACGAAGGCCTATACCACGCGCGTCGGGTCCGGTCCGTTTCCCACCGAATTGGACGACGCGGTGGGCAGGCATCTGGCAACGCGCGGTCAGGAATTCGGTGCCACCACCGGCCGGGCGCGGCGCACGGGCTGGTTCGATGCTGCGGCGCTAAAACGCTCGGTGCAGATCAATGGCGTGACTGGCTTGTGCGTGACCAAACTCGATGTGCTGGACGGCGTGGAGGCCCTGCGTATCTGTGTCGGCTATCGCAGCCGTGACGGCATCGTCAGCAATATGCTGCCGTTCGGCGCCGAATTGGTAGCCGCGTGCGAGCCGATCTACGAGGAATTGCCGGGCTGGACGACGAGCACCGTTGGCGTGCAGCACTACGACAAGCTGCCCGCCAACGCTCGCGCTTATCTCAAACGCATGGAAGAAGTTTGCGGCGCGCCAATCGATATGATTTCGACCGGCCCGGATCGGGATGAGACGATCGTGTTGCGGCATCCGTTTCAATAGTCCGCCGCTGCTTTTGCGACGAACGTTTCGTGACCTATCGCAACGTCAACCGGTCCCGGTTATTGAGCTTGGGCGGCGAAGCTCATCAATGGCGCGGCAGTTGAATTGAAGTATCTTTCGCGCGGTTCGAGCAACGGCGCCGCGGCGTGGCAGACCGGAAGGCGTGCGGGCAAGGGAAGCAGGACGTGTTATGTGCCGCTGTACCCGGGTGCTCGTCCCACCGCGGCCCCTACCGTTTTCAATATCCCGCTGCTGCCGCTCCCCTGGTCCCGCCGGCCAGCGGAATCACCAGCCCCGTCGGGGGGCAAAATAAACCCGCTATCGCGAGCCGAAATCGATCGGATATTCGAGCAGGGCAGGATGCGCGAGGAGAACTGTGTGCTTGGCCAGCCAACACGTTAAAATGCCGGCAGTGCCGTCGCTGCTTGCAAGTGGCTTCAAGCACGCTTGGATTTGTCGCGAGCCGCAATTCTGCTGCCCAGAGGAGGACTCGGCCATCGGGTTTTGCCAAATGCGGCAATCCCCGGCGCGGTTGGTACGCTGCGCCCTTCAAGTCCTCGCGCAAAGTCTGCAGGCACTTTGCCTTCCGGGCAAAATAAAACGGCTTGCTCGCGCAAACCGTCTTAGGATAATGCCCAGGAGAGGACTCGAAACTCAACAGAACGCCCCCCCCGGAACGCCCCGGAGTAGGTTAAGTCCTTGATTCTATGGTGCCCAGAAGAGGACTCGAACCTCCACAGTGTTGCCACCGCTAGGACCTGAACCTAGTGCGTCTACCAATTCCGCCATCTGGGCAAGAGGGGCGAAATTCTAAAGGATTGGACTAATTTGTCAACCAAGCAAAAAGCAAAAACGAAGTCGCTGCGCCTTAGCGATCCCAAGCTGGAGCGGGAAAAAACCAGCTACGATAATCCGCTGCCGAGCCGCGAGTTCATCATCCAGGTTCTCGAGGCCGAGGGTGTCCCATTGGCGGAATCGCGCTTGTTAGAACTACTCGATATCACGCCCGAAGAAAACGAAACCTTTGCGCGTCGCCTCGCGGCGATGGAGCGCGACGGCCAGATCATGCGCAACCGCAAGGGCGCATTGTGTGTGGTAGCCAAGCTCGATCTGATCAAGGGCCGAGTGCAAGGTCACCCGGATGGCTTCGGTTTTCTCATCCCGGAGGATCAAAGTCCTGATCTATTTCTCGGTCCCAAGGAAATGAACAAGGTGCTGCATGGTGACCGAGTCATCGGTCGGGAGATCGGCCTCGACCGTCGCGGCCGGCGTGAAGGGGCGATCGTCGAAGTGCTTGAATCCACCAACCGCAAAATAGTCGGCCGCCTGCATGAGGAGCACGGCATTTACTACGTCGTGGCCGAAGAGAGGCGCATTTCGCAGGATATTCTCGTCCCACCGGGGGAGCTGGGCGGGGCGAAGCCGGGCCAAGTCGTTATCGCTGAAATTGTGGTGCAACCTTCGCGCCAGGCAGAACCGATCGCCCATGTAGTCGAGGTGCTGGGCAACTATGGCGACCCCGGTATGGAGATCGAGATCGCCTTGCGCAAGCACGATCTGCCGCATGTGTTCTCGAAAGACGCGCAAAAATTGGCTGCAAAGTTGCCCAGGGAGGTACGCAAAACCGACTTTAAAGATCGGCAGGATCTGCGCCATCTTCCGCTCGTCACTATCGATGGTGAGACCGCCAGGGACTTCGACGATGCGGTCTATAGTGAACCGCTGCTGCCGCCCTTTGAGAAGGGCGTGCGCAAAGGTGACTTCCGGCTGATCGTCGCCATCGCAGACGTCGGTCACTACGTCAAGCCGGGCGATGCGCTCGATCAGGAGTCACGCGAACGCGGTACGTCGGTGTACTTCCCGCGCCGGGTTATTCCGATGCTGCCCGAAGAGCTTTCCAATGGCTTGTGCTCGCTCAACCCACAAGTGGATCGTCTGTGCATGGTTTGCGATATGGTGGTCGGCGCAAAGGGCGAGGTTAGGCAATACAAGTTCTATCCGGCGGTAATGCATTCGCATGCGCGGCTTACTTACACCCAGGTTGCGGCGATGCTTTACGAGAAGGACGCTGTTGCGCGTGAGCAGCACGCGGCGCTGCTGCCGCAGCTGGAAAATCTGGACAAAGTATTTCGATCTTTGCTCAAGGCACGCGACCTACGCGGCGCGGTAGATTTCGATTCGCAAGAAACGCAGATGATGTTCAATGACGCAGGCAAGATCGATCGCATCGTATCGGTCAAGCGCAACGACGCGCACCGCCTGATAGAGGAGTGCATGCTTGCGGCCAACGTCTCCGCAGCGGATTTCCTCGAGTCGCATCACCACCCAGCGCTGTATCGCATCCATGAGGGACCGACGCCGGAGAAATTGGAGCGGCTCCGCGACTTCCTGCGCGGTTTCGGATTGGATCTCGGCGGGGGGGATGAGCCTCATCCGAAGGACTACGCCAAATTGCGCGATCGCGTCAAGGATCGTCCCGATGCGGCTCTCTTGCAGACGGTCATGCTGCGCTCCATGCAGCAGGCGGTCTACAGCCCGGATAACGTAGGCCACTTCGGTCTCGCCTATCCCGCCTACGCGCACTTCACTTCGCCGATCCGCCGTTATCCTGACTTGCTGGTGCATCGGTCCATTAAGGCCGTGCTGAACGGCGCACAGTATTCACCCGGCAACTGGGACGAGGTCGGTGTGCACTGCTCGCAGACCGAGCGGCGGGCCGACGAGGCCACGCGCGATGTCGAAGCCTGGCTCAAGTGCTACTACATGCAGGACAAAGTGGGCGACACATTTATGGGAACCATTGCCGCGGTCACCAGCTTCGGCATTTTTGTGGCGCTCGACGACATCTTCATCGAAGGTCTGGTGCACATCTCGGAGCTTGGCAGCGACTATTTTCATTTCGACGCGGGCAGGCACGAGTTGCTCGGTGAGCGCACGCGCAGGAGTTTCCGACTCGGTGACCGCCTGCCGGTGACCGTGGCCCGGGTCGACATGGAAACGAGCAAGATCGACTTTATGTTGGCCGAGGCGGCGACCGGCGTACCCGCCACGCCTGCTGCGCCGGGTGTTCCCAAGTTACGTGACAAGAAGAGAGAAAAGCCCGTGGCGGCGCGCTTTGCAAAAGACGATAGGCGGACCAAGCCGGCCCATGGCCAGCAGGCCGAAACCAGCCGCGCCCACGGCAGGACTTGGCCTGGTCAACCCAAATCCAGGAAGCCGCGGCGCACCTCATGAGCCAACGCCAGAATATCTACGGCTTTCATGCCATCCTCGCGCGCTTGAAACGCCATCCGGAAACCTTGCGCGAGATCTATCTCGATGAAGCGCGCCACGATGGCAGAGCGCGTGAATTGACAAACATCGCCGAATCCCTGCACGTGCGCGTCATGCCGGTGCCTGGGCAACGCCTCGACGGGATGGCATCCGGCGGAAGACACCAGGGCGTCGTCGCGGCTGTCGATCCGCTCCCATTGCATCGCGATGTATTCGAGTTGCTCGACGACTTGCAGGATGCTCCGCTGCTGCTGGTTCTCGATGGGGTGCAGGATCCACACAATCTCGGCGCGTGCTTGCGCGTTGCCGATGCCGCCGGCGTGCACGCAGTGATCGCTCCCAAAGACCGTTCGGTCGGTCTCACCGCGACTGTGGCCAAAGTGGCGAGCGGCGCCGCCGAAACCATTCCGTACTTTGCTGTAACCAATTTAGCCCGCACTTTACGCGAACTTAAGGAGCATGATGTTTGGCTTGCCGGTGCTGACGGCGATGCGGCCGAGGATATCTACACGGCCGAGCTGCAGGGTCCGCTCGCCTGGGTCATGGGCGCCGAAGGAGCGGGATTGCGACGGCTCACCCGCGAATCCTGCGATCTCCTGCTGCGTATCCCCCTGGCGGGTACGGTCGAGAGCCTCAATGTCTCGGTAGCGAGCGGCATTTGTCTGTTTGAAACGCGCCGGCAACGGCTAGTTGGCGCTTCTGCGTCGAAAGCACAGTCCAAACATTCTGTTTAGCCATGAACTCATGGGTGGATCCACCGCGTTGCGCTGAAACTGCGCTTCGTTGAAAAGAATCGATCGCGCAACAAAGATAGGGCGATCGGCAAACCACTTCGCTTCCCGCTTGTCTATGCTGCGTGAGCACGAGCAGCTTCGTTTACCTTCTGGAGAAAGTTCTGTGATCGAGCGTATCAACAACAAGCGCCTTGTCTGCCTTGCCCTGCTGGCCGCGTGGGTCGCTCTCGGCCTGTCGATCTCTGCGGTCCAGGCGCAAGGCGTATTGCCGAAGGGCCTTACCCAGGTGAGCAGCGTAGAGGGCGTCACCGAGTACCGACTAGGCAACGGCCTTCGCGTGCTGCTGTTCCCCGATGAATCGAAACAGACGACGACGGTAAACATTACCTACCTGGTCGGTTCGCGGCGCGAGAATTACGGCGAGACCGGTATGGCGCACTTGCTCGAACATCTCATGTTCAAGGGTACGCCAAAGCATCCCAACATCCCGCAGGAACTGTCGCAGCGCGGCGCACGTCCCAATGGCACGACTTCGGAAGATCGCACCAACTACTTCGAGACCTTCCCCGCCAGTGAGGACAACCTTGATTGGGCGGTGGGACTGGAAGCCGATCGCATGGTCAACTCGTTCATCGCCAGGAAGGACCTGGACAGCGAAATGACCGTGGTGCGCAATGAGTTCGAGGCGGGCGAGAACCGGCCGTTTAGCGTGCTCATGAAACGCTTGGATGGCGCTGCTTTTGATTGGCACAACTACGGTAAAGACACTATCGGCAACCGCAGCGATATCGAAAATGTCGATATCAGCCATCTACAGAATTTCTACCGGCTGTACTATCAGCCGGACAATGCGGTGCTGCTTGTCGCCGGCCATTTTGATCCGGCGAAGGCGTTGGCCCTGGTGGCGAAATACTTCGCCCCGATCGCTAAACCGAAGCGCCTGCTGCCGGCCGAATATACGGTCGAGCCGACACAAGATGGCGATCGCCTGGTCAACGTCCACCGGGTGGGCGATCAAAAATTGCTCCTGGCCGGCTACCACGTGCCCTCAGCGCAGCACGCAGATAACGCGGCGCTGCGGGTGGTGGCATCGGCACTCGGCGATACGCCCAATGGCCGTCTCTATAAGGCGCTCGTGCAGAGCGGCAAAGCGACCGATGTGGGCGCGTTTTCCACATCCGGTTACGATCCCGGGCTGCTGCGCTTCTATGCCGCCCTGCGTAAAGACGATTCGATCGACGCAGCACGTGAGGCGATGCTCCAAGTCATCGAAAGCTTCGCCGAACAAGCGCCCAGCGCACAGGAGATAAATCGCGCCAAGATCCAATACGCCAAGGATTTCGATCTGCTCTTCGCCAATCCCGAGCAGCTCGCGCTGGCGCTGAGCAACGCCATCGCGCAAGGCGACTGGCGGCTGCTCTTCCTGCAACGTGATAGCGTCAAGCAAGTGAGTGCAGCCGATGTGCAGCGCGTGGCGCGCGCTTACCTGAAGGCGGACAACCGCTCGGTCGTGCAGTTTGTACCCGCCGACAAGCCTGACCGCGCCGAGATTCCGCCACGGCCCGATGTTGCCGCGATGCTCAAGGACTTCAAGGGCGATGCGGCGCTAGCGGCTGGCGAAGTGTTCGATCCGGCGCCGGAAAATATTGAAAAGCGCACCGTCCGTGCAACCTTGCCTGGCGGCCTGAAGCTCGCACTGCTCAGCAAAAAAACCCGCGGCGCGACAGTGCATGCCATGCTGACCTTGCACTTTGGTGACCCGCAAAGCCTGCAGAACAAAGCCACTACAGCCATGTTGGTCGGCAGCATGCTAAGTCGTGGCACGAAGCGCTTGAGCCGCCAGCAATTGGAAGATGAATTCGATCGGTTGAAAGCGCGTGTCATGATCACTGCCGGTCCGGACATGGCTACGGCGAATTTGCAAACGACGCGAGAGAACCTTGCAGAGACGTTGCAGCTCGTTGTTGAAAGCCTGCGTCAACCGTCCTTTCCGATTGCCGAGTTCGAGCAATTGCAGCGCGAGATGCAAGCTGAAATCGAAGGACAGATGCGCGAACCGCAGGGTCTTGCCGTCAACGCGTTCCGCCGCCATTTCAACGCTTATCCAAAGGAGGACCCGCGTTACGTTGCGACGTTCGAAGAGCAGCTTGCGCAATTGCGGGCGGTGACGCTTGACGATGTGAAGCGCTTTCACAGCGATTTCTATGGCGCCTCGAA
>Ga0209118_1000846_pt1 | contig 15304 bp, 17 predicted proteins | sample BlaSpr_A8_Ref_M1_FD_187988 | JGI IMG/M metagenome (GOLD analysis project Ga0209118, IMG submission 187988) | Forest soil microbial communities from Thunder Bay, Ontario, Canada - Black Spruce, Ontario site 2_A8_Ref_M1 (SPAdes) (version 2) | ecosystem: Environmental > Terrestrial > Soil > Boreal...
TTCGAGGTAGCGAGGTCCAGCTTCCATGACCAGCCCACTATTCTAGTTAACGCTCCAGTTGGATCTTGAACTCGCTCCCCAGCACGCCACGTTCCGTGACGCGGTCCGTGAGCTTGCGCAAGGCATCGCCCTGCCGCTGGCGGAAGAGGTCGACCGCGACCACAGGTTCCCCATCGAGGCTGTCACGGCGGCGGCGGAAGCGGGACTCCTCGGCGTGCTCATCCCAAGCGAATACGGAGGCGCCGGCCTCGACGCGCTCGCCTTCGCCATCTGCATCGAAGAGCTCGCACAGGCCTGCGCATCGACCTCGGTGATCATCGACGTGCACACGAGCGTCGGCAGCGAGCCGATCCTGCTGTTCGGCACTGAAGAACAGAAACGGAAATGGCTGCCAAGACTTGCCTCGGGCGAGCTGTTGGGCGCGTTCGCGCTGACCGAGCCCGCATCCGGCTCTGACGCCGCATCGCTGCAGGCCAGCGCCCGCCGCGCCGGCGACGGATACGTCCTCAACGGAACAAAGATCTTCATCACCAATGTCGGACATGCCGGCCTGTATGTGGTGTTCGCCCGCACCGGGCCGGGCGAGAAGGCCGCGGGAGTGAGCGCGTTCCTCGTGCCGTCCGGCACGCCCGGGCTTCGGGTCGGGCAAGTGTTCAAGAAGATGGGGCTCCACGGCTCGCCGACGGGCGAGCTGGTGCTCGAGGACGTTGCGGTGCCGGCCGAAAATCGCCTCGGCGCCGAAGGACAGGGGTTCACGGTCGCGATGCGGGCCCTCGACTCCGGCCGGATCGGGATCTCGGGCCAGGCATTGGGCATCGCGCAGGCGGCGGTTGATGAGGCGCGCGCCGTGCTTGTGCGACGTAGTAGGGAACAGGGCGATGACTTCCTGCTCGCCGACATGGCGACGCGGCTCGAGTCTGCCCGCCTGCTCGCCTATCACGCGGCCTGGCTGTGCAGCCTCGGGCGCGCATTCACGCGACAGGCGTCGATGGCCAAGCTCCACTGCACGGACACGGCGATGCAGGTTGCGCTCGACGCGCTGCAGCTGGCCGGTGACGAGGGAACCGTTTCCGGCAGCCCGTTCGAGCGACACGTACGCGACGCCAAGGCGCTTCAGATCTACGAAGGGTCAAACCAGGTGCAGCGAATCGTCATTGCTCGCGAAGTCCTCCGCTAAGCTCAGCCGATGGACTACGAGTTCACGGAAGAGCAGGTCGCGATTCGCGACACGATCCGCGAGCTCGTGCAGGACCGCGTAGCGCCGCGCGCGGCCGAGATCGATGAGAAGGCCGAGTATCCGAAGGACATCGAGAAGCTCTTCGCCGAGAACGGCATCCTGGGCATCCCGTTTCCTGAGCAGTACGGCGGGATCTCCGGCTCGAGCGTGACCATCTGCATGGGCATCGAGGAGATCGCGAAGGCCTGCGCGAGCTCATCCCTGATCCTCGCGGTCCAGGCGCTCGGCTCTTACCCGATCCTGGTCGCCGGCACGGAGGAGCAGAAGAAACGGCTGTGCCCGCCGCTGGCGTCAGGGGAGAAGGTGGCCGCGTACGCCCTCTCGGAAACCGGATCAGGCTCCGATGCCGCGGCTATGAAGACCCGCGCGAAGCGATACGGCGACGAGTACGTGCTCAACGGCACCAAGCAGTTCATCACGGGAGGAAGCGTGGCGGGAACTCTCGTCGTCTTCGCCCAGACCGATGCCGACGCCGATCATCGCGGCATCTCCGCATTCGTCCTCGAGCGCGAAACCAGCCCGTGGCAGGCCTCGAAGCTGGAGCACAAGCTCGGCATCCGCGGCTCGCCCACCGCGCAGCTCGTCTTCGAGGACGTCAAGGTTCCCGCGGCGAACCGGCTCGGCGACGAGGGCGCGGGTTTCAAGCTCGCCCTGGCCGTTCTCGACCGGTCGCGTCCGGGCATCGGGGCGCAGGCGCTTGGCATCGCCGAAGGCGCTTTCGATTACGCGCTGAACTACGTGAAGGACCGGCAGCAGTTCGGCCAGCCCATTTCCGCGTTCCAGGGCATCCAGTTCATGCTCGCCGACATCGCCACCCAGATCGAGGCGGCCCGCCACCTCGTGTATCGCGCGGCCACCAAGGTGGACGCGAAGGCGCCCGACCTGACGAAGATCGCGGCGATGGCAAAGCTGTTCGCGTCGGACATGGCCATGAAGGTGACGACCGACTGCGTCCAGCTGTTGGGAGGCTACGGGTACATCTCGGACTACCCTGTCGAACGCATGATGCGAGACGCCAAGATCACGCAGATTTACGAAGGCACAAACCAGATCCAGCGCGTTGTGATCGCGCGGGCGCTGTTGAGGTGAGCCTTACCGCGTTCTCGGGAATCTACCCTTCCTTGCTCTTTAGTGCACCGCCCCCCATCCGACCAGCCGCTTCGCGGCGGGCCACCTTGCGCGCAGAGCGGCGATGAGGTTGGGACTCATTGATCGCCCCCTGCGGGGGAAGGGAGATTGACATCGAACAGGGTCTGACCGATACCGCGCCCGGGACTTGGTACCCGCCGCCGACCTATCCGCCCCCCTACGTCAAGGCTTCGGGGTCCACCGAGGGCCGCGCGATCTCATCGCTCATTGCGGCGGTCGCAGGAATCCTGCTTGGGCTGCCGATGGGAATCCCTGGCATGGTGTTGGGGACGCTCGCCTACTTTCTCGGCAGGTCGGCCGTGAGCAGGATCGACAGCTCGCAGGGCGCGCTGGGCGGCCGCAGCGTCGGCGTTGCGGGGTGGGTGCTCGGCGTGGTGTCGATGGCGATCGGTTCGGCGGTCACGCTGGTCTGGATCGTCGTCCTGCTGGTCGCGACCTCGCAGCCCGCCGCCGGCGGCTGAGTCGCGTGGATCGCATCACTGATGCGTTCGCCTGGCCGGCAAGAGATCCCGAATGGCTCGCCAAGCTCGCAGTAATCGGCCTCATCCTGCTGATTCCCATCGTGGGCTCGATCAACGGCCTGGGTTGGATGCTGGCTTCGCTGGACCGCCTGCGCGCGGGTGACGAGAAACTTGCCCCCGCGAATCTCCGCTACGTCGGCCGCGGGTTCCCTCTGTTCGTGGTCGAGCTCGTCTACGTGCTCGTCATAGCCGCGATCGCGGCCGCCGTCTACGTGCCCGCCCTGATCGTGGCCTCCAACCAGTCCCACGGCTCGGCCAACCCCGCGCTGATCTCGCTGGCCATTGCCCTGAGCCTGCTGGCCTTCAGCGTTTTGACCCTTGGGAGCCTCGCGCTCAACTTCGTCATGCCGTCGATGGTCCTGGCCACCGACCGTGGTGGGATCGGTGCGGGACTGCGGGCCGGAGCCGTGCTGCGACACGTACGCGCGAACATCGCCAACACCCTGATCGCCGGCCTTATGCTGATCGCCGCAGGCTTCATCGGCTCGCTGGGCCTGGTCGCCTGCGGCATCGGAGTCCTCTTCACAACGGCCTACGCGCTCGCGATGCAGGCATGGGTCGTACGGAGTTTCGAAATCGGGTCCCCTGCCAAGCCAGCGGCATAAGGAGGTCGTCATATGTCGGACTTGCCGCCGCCGCCGCCGCCCCCGCCGGGTGGAGGCGCGATGCCGCCGCCGCCGCCCCCGCCGATGGGTGGAGGCGCCATGCCGCCGCCACCGCCGCCACCACCCCCGCCTCCGCCTATGGGTGGAGGAGCCATGCCGCCGCCACCGCCACCGATGGGCGGGGGCTTCGTGCCGCCGCCCCCAGGCGGCTATGCGCCGATGTCGGCCGGTTACGCAGCGCCTAGGTCCGACGGGCTCGCGATTGCCTCCTTGATCTTCGGAATCCTTTCCATCGTCTGCACGGTCGGATGCCTGGGCATCGTGCTCGGCCCGATCGCGGCGATCATGGGATTCATCTCCCGGCAGCGGATCGCGACGAGCGGAGGAGCGTTGGGTGGAGGAACTCAGGCCGTGATCGGCCTCGTGTTGGGCATCGTGGGTTTTGTCGCCAGCGTCGGCTGGTTCTTCCTCCTCATAACCGGAGTGATCACCTCACAGACGCAGAGCACGCCTTCTCCCTGACGTAACCTCTTCGCCCCGCACGCCGTTTTCTCAGGCCTGGACGCTAAAATCCCCGTGCGCATGCAGAGGGCCAGGCCCAGGGCAAGGCGATCCCGCTACAACGTCTCCTACCGCCTGACCAGGTCGGTCCCCGCGGCGATCGTTGCCGCCCTGCTGCTGGTGGTCATCGTCGCCGCCACCCTCACGTACAAGCGCATTGACGATTTCATCACCGCCACCACGGGTCACCACATCAACCCGATCGGTGAGGTCGTGCAAGCAGTCGAGCCGGCCCAGGGCACCATCGCTTACAAGCTCAAGCACGGTCAGCAGGTCAACATCCTGCTGCTCGGGATGGGCGGCTATGAGAACGACGCGCCGTACCTGACGGACTCGATCATGGCCGTGACCATCGACCCGAACACCAATCGAGTGATGCTCGCGTCGATTCCGCGCGACCTCACCCTGGGGATGAACCTTCAGAACCCGCCAAGCAGGATCTGGTACCAGAAAATCAACGCCGCCTACGAGGTTCCGTACACCAACATCATCTGCTGCGTCGCCTCGCAGTACACCGGCCGGACCGGCGGTGGATACGCGGCCGAGCATGAGGTTGGCACCGTGACCGGTTTGACATTCGACCGGTACATCGCAGTCGACTTCGTAGCGTTTCGCGACATGGTGAACGCGCTTGGTGGAGTCGACGTTTGCCTGTCGACCAACCTGGACGACTACTCCTATCCCAATTACAACAACGGCTACATGCCGATCCATTTCAAGGCGGGCTGCCAGCACCTCAACGGCGAACAGGCCCTGGAGATCGCCCGATCACGACACGCTGAGCAGGCGCAGCAGAGCTCAGACTTCGGCCGCGCCCAGCGGCAGCAGGACATCATGCAGGCGATCAAGAAGAAGGCGACCACCGTGAACGGTTTCGCTAAGGCGCCTCAGCTCCTCGACGCTCTGCAGAAGAACATCAACACGGATATGTCCCTGTCCGACATGAAGGCGATCTATGACTGGGGCAAGAACCTGCCTGACGCATCGATCGTCCGGGTCGCGCTCACGGCCAACTCCGGTGCTGCGCCGGGAAACCTGCTCGACTATGGCAACTGCGGACTCGGCCCGTACGTCTCCCAGCTTTGCGCCGACGACCCGAGCTTCAACATGATTCACAAGTACCTCGCCAGCGTCTTGATCGATCCCAAGACCCTCGCGGAGAAGGCACCGGTGCAGTTTGTCAATGGTTCGAGCAGCTTCGCCGGCCTCGACTCGCTCGTCACGACGATGTTCGATCCAACGGGACTCAACCTGGCCGATCCTGTAGGCCACCAACCGGCTTCGACGACGACAATCCTCGACTACTCCAACGGCCAGTTCCCGCTCACGGCCAAATTCCTGCAGAGCTTCTTCGGAGGCACCATCGTTCCCGCAACGGCCGCCAGCGCGCCTCCCGCCGCCGGCCAGCAAACCTATGGCCTCGTGGTGGTGCTCGGGCATGACTTCGCCCTGCACTTCCTGGGTCGGTAGTTGAGCTGAGCGAAAGAGACTTAGCGAGCCGTTTCCGGTCCGGCGACGTCCGGGCCCTGGCAAGGGCGATCAGCTTGGTCGAGCGACGTGATCCCTCGGTGCGCGCGCTGGAAGAATCGCTTCGGAAAGAGCGTCGTGCTCCCGGTGTGGTGGGCTTCACCGGCGCACCCGGCACCGGCAAATCGACCCTGGTGGACGGGGTGGTTGCCTTGCTGCGGAAGAAGGGCACCTCCGCAGCGGTGCTCGCCACAGATCCGAACTCGCCGTTCACGGGCGGCGCCATCCTCGGTGACCGGATCCGCATGCAGCGCCACGCGCTCGACCCGAAGGTGTTCATCCGCAGCATGGGGGCGCGGGGGCATCTGGGCGGCCTGTCGCTCGCGACGCGCGAGGCGATCCGCCTGCTCGGGGCGTTCGGCTTCGACGAGGTGATCCTGGAGACGGTTGGGGTCGGCCAGTCCGAGCTCGAGGTGGCGGCCGTGGCGGACACGACCGTGGTCGTCCTGACTCCGAACCTCGGGGACGGAGTCCAGATGATCAAGGCGGGAATCCTGGAGATCGCGGACGTCTTCGTGGTCAACAAGGCGGACCTGGAGGGCCACGTCCGGGTCATGACCGAGCTGCGGTCGATGCTGAGCCTTGCGCCAAAGGGAGGGTGGAAGCCTCCCATCATCGCCACGGTCGCGGCGAGGGAGCAGGGCGTCGAAGAGCTGTGGGCGGCGGTGCTCGCCCACCGGGACCACCTGGAATCGAGCGGCCGCGCCCGCGAGCTGGCCGAGCAGCGGCTCAAGGATGAGACGGGGGAGGTGGCGGCCGAGATCGCGCGCAACCGGGTGCGCAGCGCCCTGGACGAGGACCCGGCGCTAGCCGAGCGCCTGATCGAAGAGGGGACGCCTTACACAACTGCTGAGGAGATCCTTGGCCCGCCCTTGAGCAAGCGGCAACGCCCCACCGGCGCTCCGCCGCCACCTCCCCGGCTAGCGGGGAGGTAGATTTGATTTGAATGGCGAGCGGGGAGGTAGATTGGTTTAGGTGAAAGTTCGGGCTCGCGATCCCAAGGAGGCCTGGAGGGAGGACTTCGAGTCCAGCCAGGCGCGGGACGACGGCATCGAGACCTCGACGATCTCGGGCATCCCGCTCCAGCCGTTGTACACGTCGGCCGACCTTCCGGGCAGGCCCGAAGAGCTCCCCGGACAGTTTCCTTACACGCGGGGGATCCACCCGAGCGGGTACCGCGGCCGGCTGTGGACGATGCGCCAGTTCTCCGGCTTTGCCACCGCGGAGGAGACCAACCGCCGTTACAAGTACCTGCTCGCCAACGGCCAGACCGGGCTTTCGGTCGCCTTTGACATGCCGACTTTGATGGGCCAGGACTCGGACGCCCCGACGAGCCGGGGGGAGATCGGGCACTGCGGGGTCGCGATCGACTCCCTGGCCGACATGGAAACTCTGTTCGAAGGCATCCCGCTCGCCGACATCACGACCTCGATGACGATCAACTCGCCGGCGGCGATCCTCCTCTGCATGTACATCGCGGTCGCAGAGGAGCAGGGCGTCCCGGCATCCAGGCTCGGCGGCACGCTTCAAAACGACATCCTCAAAGAGTTCATCGCACAGAAGGAGTTCATCTTTCCGCCAGGACCTTCGATGCGGCTGGTCGTCGATTCGATCGAGTACTGCGCCAAAGAGGTTCCGCAGTGGAACACCATCTCCATCTCGGGTTATCACATCCGCGAGGCCGGCTCCACGGCGGCGCAAGAGCTGGCATTCACGCTCGCCGACGGCATGGCTTATGTCGACGCGTGCATCGAAAGGGGCATGCGCATCGACGATTTCGCGCCGCGGCTGTCCTTTTTCTTCGACGCCCACATCGACTTCTTCGAGGAGATCGCGAAGTTCCGCGCCGCGCGCCGCATCTGGGCGCGCTGGATGCGCGAGCGCTACGGGGCGCAGGACGAGCGCTCGTTGAAGCTCCGCTTCCACACGCAGACCGCCGGCGTTTCGCTGACCGCACAGCAGCCGGAGCTGAACATCGCGCGCACGGCGATCGAGGCGCTCGCGGCGGTGCTCGGCGGGACCCAGTCGCTGCACACCAACGCGATGGACGAGGTCCTCGCGCTGCCCACGGACAAATCCGCGCGGATCGCGCTTCGCACGCAGCAGCTGCTCGCGTACGAGAGTGGGGTCGCGAACACGATCGACCCGCTCGGCGGCAGCTATTTCATCGAGTCGCTGACCGATGAGATGGAGCGCCAGGCGGAGATCTACTTCAAGCGCATCGAAGACCTCGGCGGGGTCATCCCGGCGATCGAGGCGAGCTTCTTCCAGAAGGAGATCGCCGACTCCGCGTTTCGCTACCAGCAAGAGCTGGAGCAAAAGCGCCGGATCATGATCGGCGTCAACGACTTCACCGTCGATGAAGAGGCTCCGATCGAGATTCTGCGGATCGACCCGAGGCTCGAGGCCGAGCAGGTCGCGCGCGTGCGCGACGTGCGCAGGAAGCGCGACCAGGCGCGATGCACAAACGCTCTCTCGAGCTTGAAGAAGGCGGCGGCCGGCTCGGACAACCTCATGCCGTACATCCTCGAAGCGGTCCGTGCTTACGCCACCGAGGGCGAGATCATGAACACCCTGATCGAGGTCTTTGGCATCTACACCGAGCAGGCGGTCGTTTGAGTCCCACCACTGTTCGTCCCGTGCGAATCATCGTGGCGAAGGTCGGGCTCGACGGCCACGATCGCGGCGTCAAGGTGGTCGCGCGGGCGCTACGCGACGCGGGCTATGAGGTGATCTACACCGGTTTGCGGCAGACGCCGGAGATGGTGGTGGACGCGGCCCTGCAGGAGGATGCCCAAGTCATCGGGTTGTCGATCCACTCCGGTGCGCACATGACCCTGTTCCCCGCAGTCGTCCAGGAGCTGAAGCGGAGAAAGGCCACGGACATCGTCGTCTTCGGCGGCGGGATCATCCCGGACGACGACATCGCTGCCTTGAAGAAGCAGGGCGTGGAAAAGTTGTTCACGCCCGGAACGCCGCTGCAGGAAATCGTGGACTGGCTGCGCCAGCGCTTTCCGAAGGAGTCAGCCTAGCCCGGTGTCATCCCTGGACCACCACCGTACCTGCGATCTTGTCCATCCATCCCTGTTTGCGAGCGTCGAACGCGACCCAGATGACGCCGACGAAGCAAACCAGGAACGAGACCAATAGCCCAAGCCATCTCAGCAGGGCTTTGCCCGGGCCGATGGGCTGGCCGGTGTTGGCGTCGACCACCCGCAGCTTGAACACGCGCTGGCCCAAAGTGGCGCCCATGTAGGTCCAGAGGCCCGCGAAATAGGCAATGTCGATCACCAGGTTGATCAAGCTCCCCAGGCTGTTCGAGCCGTTGTTAGGGTCGGACGGGTTGACCCGGAGGACGGCGTCAATGATCCCGCCGACTATCCCCAGGATGATGAAGTCGATGATGTAAGCGACGACCCGGATCCAGAATCCACCATAGCGAGCTTGCGGCGCATACCCGTAGGCGGCCGCCGGCTGCACGGGATATGCACCGCCCGTCGGGGGAGGCGGCGGAATGTAGCCGCCGGGTGGCGGAGGGGGCGGCGCGTACCCGCCCGGCGGCGGGGGAGGCGGCGGCAGGTTGCCGGGCGGTGGGGGAGGCGACGGGTTATCCATTCTTCCCGCCCTCAGCTCGTGGTGACGATCGTGCCGGCGACCTTGTCGTGGATCGCCTGCTTCTGCGGGTCCCACAGCTGCCACAGCCAGCCGACGGCCCCGATGATGCAGACCGTGAAGCCGACCTCGAGAACCCAGATGAACCCGCGGAGGGCCGCCTTGCCCATCGTCGGGTACTGCCCGGTCGCCATGTCACGCACCTTGAAGCCGAAGGGCATCATCCCGATCGAAGCGCCGCGCGAGCTCCAGAAGTAGCCGAAGTATGCAACGTCGATCACCAGGTTGAGGATCCCGGCCAGGCCGCTGACCTTCTGGAGGATCGCGCTGACTATCAAGTTGATGACGAACAGGATCACGACATCGATCAGGCCGCCCACGATTCGCATTCCCGGGCTGGCGAGGTTGCCGGGTACGGCCATCGCGCCGCCACCCCCCGACATCATTGGAGGCATTCCCCCACCTGGAGGAGGCATTCCGCCACCTGGCGGCGGGGGAGGCGGAGGGCTGCCGTAGGACGGCGGGGGAGGCGGTGGATTCTGCATGCCGTGTGACCCTCCTGAGTATTCGGTTTGGACGCCTCCGGCGGAATGTGGCCGGACGGCTTTGCCGTATCATAACCAGCGCCTCCCAAACCTGAGGCGGACCTATGCAACTCAAAGCCTCCACCCGTGAACTACTTGGCAAGCGCTCTCGCCGCCTCTACGGCCAGGGCAAGCTCGCCGCGGTCGTCTACGGGCATAACGCCACCCCGACTCCTCTGGAGCTGGACCGCCTGGAGTTTCAGAAGGTTTTCGTGAAGTCCGGGCGCACGCACCTGGTCGACCTCGTCGTGGACGGCGGCCGGACGGAGAAAGTCCTGGTGCGCGAGATCCAGACGCATCCCAGGCGCCTGGGCCCCATCCACGTCGACTTCTACCAGGTCAACCTCGAAGAGAAGATCACGGTCGAGGTGCCGGTCCACCTGGTCGGGGAATCGGCAGCGGTCAAGCGCGGAGACGCGGACGTGCTGCAGCCGATCCACGCTCTTCGGGTCGAGTGCCTTCCATCCGACATTCCCGCGGAGTTCGAGGTCGACCTCACTCCCCTGGAAGAGATCGAGTCCGAGTTTCGCATCGCCGACCTCACCGTGCCGAAGGGCGTGACCGTTCTCCTCGACCCTGAAGAGCTGATCGTCAAGATCGTGCACAAGCGCGAGATGAAGGTCGAAGAGGAAGCTCCCGCAGTCGAAGCAGTCGTCGGCGCCGAGGGCGAGGCCGCGGCCGAGGGCGAAGAAGGCGCGGAGGAAGCCGCCGAGACCAAGGAATGAGCCTGCCGCCGCTGCAGGTGTTTTTCTTCATCTCGGACCACGACCTCATACTCGTCGGCGTCGGCCTGGTCGTCTTCCTGGCCTTTGTAGCCGGCGCTCGCTTCGTCTCCAACCGCCTGGTCGAAGCTCTGCGCCGGCGCAACGTGCACGCGGACGTGGTGCAGATCGGGGGCCGGGTCGCCACCGTCGTCCTGATCGGACTTGGCCTCTTCTTCGCGATCGGCTTTGCGTTCCAGAGCCAGAACTTCACGATCGCGGGCATCCTGCTCGCCACGATCGTGGCCAGCTTCGGCGTGCAGGACGTGCTCAAGGACTACGTGTCGGGCTACTACGTCCTGCTCGAGCGCCACATCAGGGTCGGCGACCGGATCTCGATGGACGCGGTTGGTTCAGGCACGGTGACGGACATCAAGCTGAGGGTGACGTTGTTGAAGACCGACGACGGCGACCTCGTCGTTGTGCCCAACGCGGAGCTGTTCAACAAGGCCGTGACGGTGCACGTCAAGGCCGTTGAGCGAGCCGCCGAGAGCGGAGCCTCCGCTAAGCCAGCGCCTCCCGAATAACCCGGTAGAGAGCATCGAGCTGCGTCCCCTCTAGCTCGGATTCCTCCTTCAGCAGGTCACGGATGGCTTCTGAGGCCAGCTCGACGTGGATGCCGCCCGCCACCTGCGTCGCAAGCGATCGCAGGTGGAACGTGTGGTCCGGCTTGTTGGACGCGGTCTCGAGCTTGACGGCCACATGGTCGAGCTGAACGACCTTCGACCACTTCCCGACCTCGACGGCGCCGGTCTCCGGCGCGTCCGAGAGGTGCAGGCAGTTGAGGCCGCCAAAGATGCCGTACCGCTCACGAAGCGAGCCGGGCCGCGACTGCGCGATGCGCGTTTCGCCGAGGTCGTGGCGCATCTGGGTCAGCGCGTCGGCCGTCGCCGTGACGCGTCCTACCACCAGGGGCAGGGCGGACATGAAATCGACAAGCCAGGGAAAGAAAGGGCGTCCTTTCAGGAAGTCGTAGTGGCTCTCGATCAGCGAGACCGGGGGCTGAAACCAGGCCAGCGATTCGACCTTCCAATCACGCTCCGACGAGAGCCATTGCCACAGGCCGGCGCGCGCGGAAAGCCGGTAGGAGGCGTCGGGCTTGAAGATGACAAGTGCGTCGGCCACGAAGCGAAATGCTACTTGGCCTGGTTTTTGTCCCGCGGATTGGGCCTGTAGACCTTGCGGCCCTTCAGCCGCTCCGGCATGTGCACCTGGTCTGCCACTCCCCCCTCGGCGTCGTGCGCGTACTTGTAGTCCTTGCCGTAGCCCAGCGACTTCATCAGCCCGGTCACCGCGTTGCGGAGGTGCATGGGTACGGGCTCATTGCCCGTCTCGCGGATGAGCTCTCGCGCCGCGCCGTAAGAGGTCAACGCGGAGTTCGACTTGGGCGCCAGCGCCAGGTACAGGGCAGCCTCGGTGAGTGGGAGCACGGCCTCGGGCATGCCTACGAAATGGGCCGCCTGCTGCGCTGCCATGGCCACGGAAAGCGCTTGCGGGTCCGCCAGCCCGATGTCCTCGGCGGCAAGGATGACCAGCCGGCGCGCGACGAACATCACGTCCTCTCCGGCCTCGAGCATGCGGGCCATCCAGTAGACCGCCGCGTCCGGGTCGCTGCCGCGCACGCTCTTGATCAGCGCAGAGACGATGTCGTAGTGCTGGTCGCCCGCCCGGTCGTAGAGGAGGTGGCTCTGCTGCAGCGCGCGCTCGACGTGCTCCAGCGAGATCGTTTCTCCGCCGGCGAGCGCCGCGGCGGCCTCCAGCCCGTTGAGCGCCACCCGTGCATCGCCCCGCGATCCTTCTAGCAGCGCGTCCATCCCCTGGTCGTCGATCTGCGCGCCGAGCTCCGCGAGCCCGCGCTGCGCCACCTGCTTGAGCTCGTCGCGCTCGAGCTGCTCGAGCCTGAAAACACGGCTCCGCGAGAGGAGCGGCGCGATCACCTCGAAGGAAGGGTTCTCCGTCGTGGCGCCGATCAACGTGACTGTGCCGTCTTCGACGTGGGGGAGGATGGCGTCCTGCTGGGCCTTGTTGAAGCGATGGATCTCATCGATGAAGAGCACCGTGCGCAGGCCCGCGCGCCGGTGCACCCTGGCCTCGGCCACGACCTTGCGCAGGTCCGCGACCCCGGCCGTGACTGCCGACATGGACACCATCCGGGCGCTCGTTTCTGTCGCCAGGAGGCCGGCCAATGTGGTCTTTCCGCTTCCGGGCGGTCCCCAGAGCACGATGCTCGGCAGGTGGCCCGAACGGGTCAGCTGCCTCAAAACCTCGACCACCTTGCGCTGTCCCACGAGGTCGTCGAAGGTCTTCGGCCGCATCCTGGTCGCCAGCGGCGCGTCTGGCTCCGGCGCCGCCGGCAACCCGAAAAGCTCCCCCTGGTCAGCCATATTCGAATTCTGACTCGCCGTAGCCGGGTGTTCTACTGGCGTCCTCCAGCGGTCCGATGCCTAGAATGCCCGGAATGGCCACCTGCTGGTACTGCAACTCGGAGCTCTCGGAGACCGCGCAGTACTGCCCGGCCTGCGGCCACAGCCAGGCGGATCGGTCTTCCAGCCCTCTCTTCGGCGTCGTCGACCCGGTTACGGGCATCTGGAACTCGAAATTCATCAACGCCCTGATCGGCCAGGAGGCCAACCGGGCGATTCGCTACCACCGCCCGCTCTCGGTCCTCGTGGTCGAGCTGGACCACGCCGAGCACATCCACAAGGAGCTGGCGCCGATCCAGATCGAAGCGCTGCTCCGGGAGATGTCAGAACGCCTGGGCCAGGCCATCCGCGACACCGACACGGTCGCGTTCCTGGACGCCGACGGACCTCCGCACTTCTCCATCGTTCTGCCCGAAACCAACGACGAGGGCGCGACCCTGGCGGCCGACAAGATCCGGCGTTCGATCGCGACCCACGATTTCTCGACCGCCGGAAACTGGCAGCGCATCACCGTGAGCTGTGGCGCGGCGACGATCGGCGTGATGAATCGAAACGAGGAAGAGGCGGGCCTCATGAACCGTCGCGAGTACACCGGCAACCTGCTCCGCGAGGCCTACCAGGCCCTCGAGGCCGGGCGCTCGGGTGGAACCAACCGCACCTCGGTCGGCGCACTTCGAAGCCAGTAGCAACTAACCTCCAATCGTGACCACCACCCGGCTGTACCTGATCCGCCATGCCGACGTGGAGAATCCCCACAAGCTGCTGTACGGGCACCTCGACGGGTTCCAGCTGAGCGCGCTGGGGCGCCTGCAGTCCGTCGCCGTCGGCGACCGGCTTCGGGACGAGGCCATCAAGCGAATCGTCCACAGCCCGCTGGCCCGCGCCGCCGAGACGGCCCGCCTCATCAACGAGCGGCTCGCGCAACCGGCGGTCCTCGAGAGTGATCCCGATTTGAGAGAGGCCGAGTTCAGCCGCTACCTCCAGGGACTTCCCTACTGGCAGATACCGCTTCGCCGCCCCCTGTGGTTCGTGCACAAGGCAAGGCGCGGGCTGGTCCCCGGCGACGAATCGGTCGACCGCCTGGGCGGTCGCGTGCTGGCGGTGGCTCGGCGCATGGTTCGCGAACGGCCGGGCGAGACCCAGGCCATCGTGAGCCACGCCGACCCGTTGAACGCTGCCTGGATCCTGCTCGACGGGCGGGCCCACAACGAGCGCGAGATGTATCGCAAGAACGTCGACAAGGCGGGCATGCTGCGGCTCGACATGGAGGGCGAGACTCCGAAGACGTGGGAGTACATCCCGCCGCCCGCCGTGGCGAACCCCGCGACCGCCGCCGCCTGATCGTGGACCCGCGCTTCCCAGAGGGATTCCTGTGGGGAACCTCGAGCGCGGCCCACCAGGTCGAAGGCGGCAACCGCAACTGCGATTGGTGGGAGTTCGAGCAGGAGCCCGGCCGGATCGCCAACAGCGACACCTCGGCGATCGCGTGCGACCACTACAACCGCTACCGCGAGGACTTCGAGCTCCTGCGGGAAATCGGCCAGGGCGCGCATCGCCTCTCGGTCGAGTGGTCGCGCATCGAGCCCTCAGAAGGTGAGTTTGACTCGCGTCAGATCAGGCACTACCGCGATGTGCTCGGCGAGCTGCGCGAGCAGGGCATGCAGCCGATGGTCACGCTGCATCACTTCACGAACCCGCTCTGGTTCATCCGGAAGGGCGGATGGACCGCATCGGGTTCGGCGCGCGCCTTTCTTCCTTTTGTGCACCGCGTGGTGGATGAGCTGGGTGATCTCGTCACGTCGTGGTGCACCATCAACGAACCCAACATCTACGCGCTCAATGGCTGGATCACCGGCGAGTTCCCGCCCGCGCACGTCGGAGACCTCACCTCCTTTTACCGGGTGCTGGCGAACATGCACCGCGCGCACGAGCTCGCGTACGTCGCCATCAAGAGACGTTGGCCTGACTCGCCCGTTGGGCTGTCCCACCACAAGTTCCTGCTCATGCCCGCGAGCCACAAGCGCGCGGACCGGCTGGCCGCGCGCACGGCTCAGCTCGTGGTCGACCGCTGGCCGGTCGCACCCGGCAGGTTGCGCAACGTGGTCGAGGCGACTGCCGACTTCATCGGCATCGCCCACTACCACGGCCAGTGCGTCGCGTTCGATCCCGGCCGGCCGCGGGACCAGTTCATCCGGCGCTTCAATGTCCCCGGCGCGCCGGTGACCGAGATGGGATGGAGCGCCGACCCGAGCTGGATGCGCGGCGTGCTCGGCGCGCTGAAAGGCCTCGGCAAGCCGGTGTACATCACGGAGAACGGGATGGCC
>Ga0209118_1000848_pt1 | contig 15298 bp, 11 predicted proteins | sample BlaSpr_A8_Ref_M1_FD_187988 | JGI IMG/M metagenome (GOLD analysis project Ga0209118, IMG submission 187988) | Forest soil microbial communities from Thunder Bay, Ontario, Canada - Black Spruce, Ontario site 2_A8_Ref_M1 (SPAdes) (version 2) | ecosystem: Environmental > Terrestrial > Soil > Boreal...
AAACTATTGCACTTCGCGCGGGCCAATCTGCCGTAAGGCAGCGGCGCTGCGCAACCGCACGTAGCGGCTGGGATCTTTGTGCTGCAACTGCTGAAGCACGCGAATCACATGTTCCACGGAGGGGTCCTCCGCAGGAGAAGCGAAATCTGTCGGCGGCGAAACATCCGGGATCTCCGGCGCCACAGCCGGGGAGGGCGCGATCGCGGGAGATTTCGATGCATCATGCCGCAGAGAGCCAACGAGCACATTGACGGCCTCAACGCGCACTCCCGGGTTGCCGTCGTGTTCGAGCGCATCAAGCAGCGCCTCTCGCACGAGGTCATCCCCAGCAGCGTCGCGGAGCGATTCCAGGGCCTTCATGCGGACCGCGGGATTCTGGTCCTTGCGTGCCGCGGCGATCAGCGCACCGCGTACCTGGTGATCACGCGCTGCGGCTTTGAGGGCGTCCAGGCAATCGAGGCGCACGCCGGCATCGAAGCGCTCGCCATTTTCGACGACGTAAGTGAGTACGCTGCGCATATCGCTATCATCGACATTGCCGGAGAGCACCATAGGTTGTTCCGCGCTGAGTTGCAATTGAACGGTACCCGGAGTAGAGCCCGACGCAGGCGAAAAATTGATGCCGGCGATCGCCATTTTCGAAAGCTGGTCTTCCGTGAGAAGAGGCCTGGCCATGACGTTCATAGCCCGGTTGTTTGCGTTGTCGCCGCTGCCGTTCTGCAGCCACGGAACCACCTGTGTGCCGAGCAGGACTCCGAAGAAAACCAGCAGGGCGCCGCTCCAGGCGGGGCGCAGCGCCATCCAGCGGCGCAGCCAGCCAAAGGGACGCCAGTGTTCCTGAACCGGAGGTGCGGAAAGATCGTCGAGGGATTCGGCAAGCTCGCTGCGGCACTGCGCGAGAAGGACGCCTGCCGAGTCGAGTTCATCGGCGGGTTGAGGCAGGGCAACCATGGCTTCCTGGAGTCCGCGCTCTTCTGCAACCTGTGCGGAGCATGGCTTGCAATTCGCGAGATGTGCCGCGATCTGCCTCCGTTCCTTTTCACTTACTTCATCGCAGACATAAAAAACCAGGAGCGGTGCAATGCCCTTGCAGTCCAGGTTCTTTTCAAAAGCGCTCATCGCAGGCCTCCCAGCTCATTGCGGAGTTTGCGCGTTGCGCGAAAAAGGGAATTCTTCACGGTTTCCTCAGTGGTGCCAAGGGCATCGCCAATGGCCCGGAGCTTCAAGCCTTGATAGTGCTTCATTTCGAAAACGATTCGCTCGCGGGGAGAGAGACGCTCCATCGCGAGGGCAATGCAAGCTTTAATCTCTTTGCCGAAGAGGCTGCGTTCGGGGTCAAGCGTCGGGCGGTGCTCACGTTGGCGCTCGAAAAAGTCCGTGATCCCTTCTTCATGGTGGCCGGAGTTCAACTCGGGTGCCTGGTCTTCGGGGCGCGCCTGTCGTCGCCGGAGGTGGTCGAGGCAAACGTTGGTGACGATCCGGTAGAGCCAGGTGTAAAAGCTGCACTCGAAGCGAAAACGGTGGAGATTGCGGTAGACCTTGAGGAAAGCTTCCTGGTAGACGTCGCGGGCGTCTTCGGGCCGCTTCATGAGGTTTAAGGCGAGACGCAGAACGTCACGGTCGAAGCGGCGGACAAGTTCCTCGAAAGCAGCGCGGCTGCCAGCCTGCGCTTCCGCCACGAGCGCCCGTTCGTCTAGGTTGGGCAAAGAGGTCACCGAGGCCAGGGCGGCGTCCGTGCTACCCGAGCGACCGTTATTATCGGCCAAAGCCAAAGCCCATCTGGGAAGCGGCATATTTCGCTTTCTCTTCGTGCGTGCCGGTGTTGCCGCTTGTAATACAACACCTTAGCTTAAAATACAGCATCCGGCTGAAAGCGGAGCACGACGTGACCACCCAATTTGGACGCACTAATACGCCCTTGGGTAGCACCTCTTCCCACTATAACGACGTTTGTGTTGTGGAATTTGTTTCGAGATTATCGGTCGCGCTGGGCCATTCCCTGGATCCTTGCCGGTCCGCCATCGGCCCGAACGGGCCCGTCATCCGGCTTAGACGAACTGCCCATGCGCCATGCGGCAAAAGGCCAGGCAAACAGCAGAACCACCGCCAGCAGGACGGCATACCCATTTACGCGATAGAAGGAGTCTGGCTGCCCAAGCAGCTCCGCCGCACCGCTGACCAGTGTCGTGCAAGCCACCACGAGGAAGCAGCCAAGAATGTTGAAGCGCATCAGGCGCCGCACACCGAAAACAAGAACGCCCAGCAAAATAATACGAGCCAGGAATTGTTTCAAAAGGTCTGCGGGCGTGCCCCATCCTCCGCCAACGACGGCCAAAGCCCCGATTACCAGGAGCGAGGTGCGAGGCAGCGGATGGCGAACTTGCGCCGCGATAAACGATGCAATCGCCGCGACAAGTCCGGTAAACAGCAAGCCTCGCAGCACCGCTGCTCCGAGTGTCGCCGCGATGGGGAGCAGAGCGTCGAAGTCCTGGCCGGACGAGGCCTCGAGCGAGCGGTGCGCCGTCGGCCAATAGGTCGATGCGAAGGCGAGGAGACGTTCCAGTCCGAGGATTCCTGCGGCTCCCCCTAAACCGATCCAGAAAGCGTCGCGATAGTAGTCGGCGGGCGCGGTTTCCCAGTGAGGCAAGCGATTTTCACCGCATGCGCGACTCGCGAAATACCACGCCATACCCAGCAGCAGCCCGATCGCGCCGAAATAGAGGGGAGCGCCGAGCAGCACCGCGACGGCCAATCCGCCATACATCACCTTGAGGGGAATGGCGGTATTGTACGAATTCAAAAAGTTCGGGATGCGATTGCCGAGTGCGAAGACGACCAGATACCCGCAAACTCCCCAAACCGACCAGAGCGCTATACGCTTCCATGGAATCGATCGCGCGGCTTCCGATTTCAGATTTTTCAGGAAAAGGATCAGCACAGTGAAGCCGAGGCCCAGGAAAAACAGAGTAGGAATCACATAGCTGAGGATCGTGCGCGAGAGCGAAAATTCCTCATGCTTGCGGCGCCAGTCTTCAGGAATCTTGACGTACGTGCGGTAGTTGGTTGCCTCGTCGCCCAGAACCTGCACATCAACGCGCGCATACGCATGATCGGCGGGGTCGGCCGTTGCGGCTGACGACGGATCAAGTGGCTCATTCTGCTGCCAGGTCAGCGTGTGATCGATCCGATGCGGCCTTTTATCCGAATTCGATTCGACGAGGGTCCACTCTTTCAGATCGAATTTCTTTTCTTCGCGCAGAAATTTCTCCGCGCGCGCCACGGCTTCCTCTTTGGTCAGCGAGGCGCCTGGCGTTTCTTCGGCAAGGATATGCCGGAACGAATGCAGCGACCCATCCGGCCGCAGGATGACGGCGAACTCTTCCGGCTGACTGTCGCGGAAAAAGCGCACGCGCCAGAGCGCGCCCGGGACGCGCGTGCCATAAACAGCGTTCGCCCCCGAAATCCCAATTCGCTCGCGCAGATATTCGTTCGCGATAGGATCCGTGATATCCACGAACACGGTGGCGTGATAATACGAATTTGGATCCAGGTCGCGCTGCCGCAGGATCTGTTCTGCTTGCGCGCGGGCCGTGCGCGCGTTGATGGAGAGCTTCAGGTACTCGCCAATGGATTGCGGCTTCAGGCGCCACGCCAGCGCGCCGCCGATAAGCAAGCAGATCCCAAGGAACGCGATCATTCGCGGGGCCAGGGGCTCGTAGCCGCTTGGTTTGGCTTCGAAAGGTGCGGCTGTAGGTTCGCTGATGAGATCGATTTCCGTTACAGGTTCTGAACGATTGAGCAGGTCCTCATCGGTTTCGAACCGGCCGCGGGTCAAATACGAGACGCACGCAAAGCTCAATGGCGCGAGCGTGGCAGCGGCGACGACCGCCCCAGAAATCTTGAAGTACAAGCTATTCGAACGAATCAACAGCAGCCCGACCAGCAGCGCATCCACGGTGTAATGCCAGACCAGCGTCGCCAGGATGCCCCAGCGCAGCATCACCATTCCCGCGACGATTCCGATAATCCCGATTTCGATTCCGCGGATGTACGCCGGTTCCTGCGGGTAATTGCTGTGCAGAAAGCTCCAGAGGAATGCCGGCACGATCACGGCGATCCACCGCGAACGCGTGAATCGCAGGAAGAAGGGAATGGCAAAGAGGCGGAACGTGAATTCCTCGTTCAGGGAAGCGAGAAGTCCGATCGCAAAACCAGAAATCCAGGGGAACAAAGTATTCACGCTGTCCGAATAGTTCAGCTCCTGCGGCGCCCAGGCGCCCAGTCGAGTGGCCACGAGGTAGAAGGCCACAAGGAATCCGATGTGCGCGGCGGCGAGACACAATCCCACGGCGGAAGCGGAGAAAAATTCTTTCGAACGCAACCCGCGTATTGTGAATACCTTCCGCAAGCTCAATTTGTCCGGCTGCGAGCTGCGGTAGAGCGGCTCCGCCGCGGGCAGGACCAGCGTAATAGTGAGCGCCGTTGCAGCGGCAAACAGCAGCGCGCGTCCAATTTGTAGCAGGAGAAAGCTGGCGTACGACACCTTCGTGCTGTACTGCGCTCCCCACAGCGGCCAATCGTTCAAGGACTGCAGGAATAAGAAGAGAGTGGCCAGTAATCCGAGCTTGATCGCAAGGCCCCACTCCGTTGTCCCGCTTTTGGTGAACTGAATTCCCAGCCAGACAGCGATTCCCAGGAGCGCGATATAAGGAAGAAGGAAGACCATGGCGAGCGTGTTGTTTCCAGAGCGCAGTCTTTCGTAGCTGCGTTCCCAGGCTTCTGGGACGTGCAGGAACTCTTCGCCGCCGCCGATTTTTTCGCCTTGCAAGCTCACTTGCAGCCGGTAGGGCGCATCCTTCGCCCGAAAACCGTGCTTCTCCCACGTGAAGGACCAATCGAGACGGCTGGGCAATTTCTTTGAATTGGATTCTTCCGCGAGTAAATCCCAATCCGAAGCAGAATCCGGGCCGCCAACTTTTTTCCCAAGTTTGTCGTGGGCAAATTCTTGTGCGCGAGCCAGGGCGGCATCGCGATCCAACGATGCGCCAGGGCGCGATTCCTCGACGTGATGCTCATACCCGACGATTTGTCCGCCGGGGCTGACGCGCACGTGAAATTCCTCTTCCTCCTGTGGCTTGAAGAAGCGCACGTTCCAGAACCAGATATTCAGTTCCGAAGACATGAGCCGGTTGGCTTCTTGCAGGCCGAGTTCCCGCTCGAGGTAGACTTTCGCGTTTTCATCCACGTCAAAGACGATCGCGGATCGGCAGCCGCTGATGTTTTCGCCGAGGCCCGTGACAAAGTTCTGCGCGCGCTTCAGCGCTTCTTCACGGGAAACCTGAAAATTGACGGAAGCTTCGGGGAAAGCGCGGAAGAAATACCTGTGGGCAAACACCGCGCCAAGGATTCCAAGAACCACCCAAAACAGCAGCGCGCGCTTATCGGAACCCGTCAGACGGTCATCGGCCACCAATGCCTCCCTGAACGGATGGGTGCGGATTCCTCACTCTAACGATACGTATGGCACGGACGCAAGTTTCGCCGCTGCCGGTCGGCCGCTTTGCGGCCGCATTCTCAATTGTCCGCTTTGCGGCCGCACGTAGGAGTGTTCGCAGCGGGAATGATATAAAGTGGATGCTTTTCACCGCCGCAAAGGCGCACTCAAAAATGGCGATGAGCCTCGGCACGGAAGCTCGCATGATCAAAGGCGTTGGCCCGCAGCGCGCCGAATTGCTCGCGCAGCGCGGGATCTGCACGCTCGAGGATCTGCTGGGGTACCTCCCGTTCCGTTACGAAGACCGCATCCACTTTTCAAGAGTGAAGGAAATCCAGCCAAACGGCACGTACACCATTCGCGCGCGTGTCATGAGCGGCCAGGCAGTGCGTGGCATGCGCGGCCGCGACGCCATCTACCACCTGCTGGTACAGGACGACACCGGTGGTTTGCTCCCGTGCAAGTTCTACCACGGTGGATACCTGGAAGGTCGCCTGAAACCCGGACAATTGCTCATCCTTCATGGCAAGGCGGAAATCGACAGGTTGCGGCCGGCGCGGCTCGAGATGGTTAATCCGCAGCTCGAGCTGCTCAGCGGCGAAGGGATGGATTCGACCGAAGTCGGACGCATCGTTCCGATTTACGAAGCCATCGGTACTTTCGGATCGCGCGCGATTCGCCGAGCGATGTATGCGGCAGTGCAGCTCATCGATCCGAAAATGCCGGATGTGCTGCCGGAGGGTCTGCGCGCCCGGCTTGGCTATCCTTCACGCAGCGAAGCGCTGATTCACACGCACTTCCCGGCGCCAGGGGAATCCCTCGATGCATTGAACGCTTTTCGTTCTCCAGCGCAGCAGCGGCTTATCTTCGAAGAGTTTTTTCTGTACCAGCTCAGCCTCGCTGTGGATCGCAAGGTCACCCGCAAGGAAAACGCCATCGCTTTCCGCGTGCGGGAAGATGCCGTCCGCGAAGCGCTGAAGCGCATCCTGCCGTTCAAACCAACGGCGGCGCAAAAGCGCGTTCTTGCCGAAATTGCGGCTGACCTGGAAAAACCTGCGCCGATGAATCGCTTGCTCCAGGGCGACGTCGGCAGCGGCAAGACTATCATTGCGCTGCAAGCCGCGGTCATTGCCATCGAAAACGGCACGCAGGCGGCGGTAATGGCTCCGACGGAAATTCTCGCCGTGCAGCACTTCCTCTCCGCGCGGCGCGTTCTCGCCAAGGCGGGTTACCGCGTCGAACTGCTGATCAGCGGCCTGAAAGGTTCAGAGAAAGAAGCCGCCCTCGAACGCATTCGAACGGGCGAAGCCCAGCTCGTCATCGGCACGCACGCGCTGATCGAGGAAAACGTCGAATTCGCCCGGCTCGGCTTCGTCGCGATCGATGAACAGCATCGCTTCGGCGTACTGCAGCGCAAGCGGCTGATGGATAAAGCTGCGGCCCACGGCCACGCGCCGCATGTTCTCGTGCTCACCGCGACGCCCATCCCGCGCACGCTTTCACTCACGCTTTACGGAGACCTGGACGTTTCCGTTCTCGACGAGATGCCGCCGGGGCGCACACCCATCGCCACGCGCCTAACCTCGGAGCCGCATCTTCCCGGCGTTTGGGAATTTCTCCGTCGCGAAGTCGCGGCCGGGCACCAGGCGTTTATCGTTTATCCCGTCATCGAAGAATCAAAGCTCGAGCTGAAAGCGGCGATGAAGGAATACGAGCGCCTTTCCACGGAAGTTTTTCCGAAGCTGAAGCTTGGCCTCTTGCACGGCCGGCTCTCCAGCGACGAAAAAGAAGAAGTCATGCAGGGTTTTCGAAAAAACGAGACGCAGATCCTCGTGGCGACAACGGTCGTGGAAGTCGGGGTCGACGTGCCGAATGCAACCGTGATGGTGATCGAACATGCGGAGCGGTTCGGACTTGCGCAGCTCCACCAGCTCCGCGGACGGATTGGCCGGGGTGCAGCGAAGTCGCACTGCATTCTGGTGGCCCCGGTGCGGATGACCGACGAAGCCCGCGCGCGGCTCGAGACCATGGTGCGCACCTCGAACGGCTTCGAAATTGCCGAGACCGATTTGCAGCTCCGCGGTCCGGGTGAATTCTTCGGCACGCGCCAGTCCGGCGACCTGGGCTTTCACATCGCCAACCCGTTGCGCGACCGCGAATTGCTCGAGCTGGCGCGCCGGGAGGCTTTCGCGCTCGTTGACGATCCCGCGCAGCAGGCGGCACTCGAGCGCATCTTCCACACGCTACCCCCGCAATGGCAGCGGCGGTATCATCTAGCGCGCGTCGGCTGAAAGGTAGTCAGCAGGTGTCTAAAATTCCCAGACTGTAAAATCTAAGTTATTGATTCTATAAGGCGTTAGGTCTTCCTTTGAATCAGTTCTAGTCAGCCTTCGATTCTTGTCTGCAACGCAATTTAGTTTGTATTGCAGTTTAGTTTGCAATGCAGACCAAAATCGACAAGCCGCAAACTAGACTGCGTCGAAATCTAGTTTGCGCTGCAAACTAAACTTGGCGGGACCCACGGCATGCTCTCTTTCAAGTTCTCTGCGGCAACGTGACCCCTCCATGCCCGTTCAGTCTTAGCCTTCTGCCTTGACTAAGAACTAGAACTGACAACTAATAACTGTATTCATGCGTGTCATCGCCGGAACTTACCGCAGCCGCAGCTTGAAGAGCCTCAAGGGCCTGGCGCTGCGTCCTACAAGCGATCGCTTGCGCGAAACTCTGTTCAACGTGCTGGGTTTGAATGTATCTGGAGCGCGCTTCCTTGATCTTTTCGCGGGCACCGGCGCGATCGGTATCGAAGCTCTCAGCCGCGGAGCCGCCGAAGTCGTCTTCATCGAGAATCATCCGCCCGCCGCGACGCTGATTCGTCGCAATCTCGATTCGCTCGGTGTCCGTTCCGGAGCGACCGTGCTTGCGGTCGATGCTCACCGCGGACTCGAAGCGCTGACCTCTCGAAAGAAGGAGGCGGAACCGGGATTCGACTATGTTTTTCTCGATCCGCCGTATGCCGCCGCCGAAGACTACGCGCGCGTGCTAAGATTTCTCGGTTCCGCGGATCTTATCGTATCGGGTGGCATCGTGATTGCGGAGCATCGCCGCAACTTTGACCTGCCGGAAACAGCCGGCGTGTTGCGACGGGTCCGTGTTCTCAAACAGGGTGATGCCGCCCTGAGTTTTTACCGCCGCCGCAGCGCGGACGACGACGGAACCGGCTCTGCTGAGTAAACCCCCGCAGGCAGAGGTTCATCTATAGTGAAGTGCCCGGGTCCTTCCTTGCACGCAGAGGAGTACGCGCGGCACGGTATAATCGAAAGGGCCATGTCTCTGCACCAGGTCAGCCAGGCATTCGACCTTCTCGGGCAGGCAGAAAAGCCCGCTGAGTCCGTGCGTCTCCGTGAAGGAGAAGGACCGAAACTGGAGGTTCGCTGGGGAGATTTCCACCAGGGGATCGGAAGCAGCGTCGCAGCTCTTTTCAGAAGATCGGCTGTTCCAAAGGATTTTCTGATCGACGGATTCTTCAAAGATTGCTGGGTCGAGCGAAGGATTCCGCGCCGCGCCGTTGTAGCCGCCGGATTGTGGCACCTCGTTTTTCTGGCTATGCCGTTCCCGCAGCTCCCCGCCCCGGCCCGCCATTATTCGGCCTTCGATAACACCGAGCTCACCTGGTCGGGGCCGAATCATGATCTCCCCGCGCTGGAACTCAAGAGTCCCAAGGCCAAGCCCAGCCCGCGCGGTGAGCCCGAAAAGCCGCTTCCCCCGGAAGGCGCCGGCGCGTTCCATCCGCGCCAGCGTATCTTCACCGATCCAGTGCATCCGACGCATCCGCGCCAGACACTCATCAATTCCGCTGCACCGATGGAGCCGCCGAAGATTCTTTCGGATCTTCCTAATATCGTGCAATTCCAGCAATTGCCGGGTCCTGCTCGGCCACGGTTGCAGATCAGCCAAGAGACGCTAGCCAAATTGCACCCGTTGGAGCGTCAACCGGCGAGCGTGACCTCTACCCCGATGCCGGATATGCCAGCCCTCGAGCAGAGACCCGACGAAATCCCCTTGCCGACATCTCCCAATGTGCCTGCCCGCCCAAAACTCGAATTGAACGCCGGAGCCGCGCCGCGCGTTGCGCCCCGTGAACAAGCGGGAGACGCAGGACCAGCACCCGAGCTGGGAGCTGCGCAAGCCAGCGCCGCAAATGGAAATACCGCAACGTTTATCGCGCTATCGGCTACTCCCGCTCCTCCGGCTCCCATCGTGCAGCCGCCGCAGGGAAATCTTGCCGCGCGCGTTTCCATCTCTCCCGAAGGAAAGCAGCCTGGCGTACCGGGCGGCTTACCGAACGGCACAGCCGGCGCAACCGGTGGTGCAGGCGGAGGGCCGGGCAGCAGCGGTGGAGCCGGAACGGGCAACGGTGGCGGAAAAAATGGGCTGGACGTAAGCATCAGCGGCGGAAATCCTCCTGCGAACAATGGAATGTCCGGCCTTGGCGGATCTCCGAAAATTAGCGCGCCCGCTCCGCATAGGCTGATAACCAGGCCGGATCCTCACACAATGACCGAGGGCGCACCCGAGAGAACGGGGCCGCCAAATTTCGCATCGCTCCCGCCCGGCGCACAACCGGAGCAAGTCTTTGCATCGAAAAAGATTTACAAGTTGCTGGTGAACATGCCCAACCTGAACAGCGCGACAGGAAGCTGGATTCTGAATTTCTCCGAGCTGCGCGTGGATTCCGATGGCCGGCGCATTACTTCGCCGGATATTTCCGGACCGGTGCCGTTAAGAAAGATTGATCCGAAGTACCCTCCCACGCTGACCAGGGAGCGCGTGGAGGGAGAAGTCGTACTCTACGCCGTGATTCGCCGCGACGGTTCGGTGGATAGCATTCAGCTAGTGCACGGCATCGATGAGCAGCTAGACGCCAACGCCATGGACGCGCTCAGCCAGTGGAAATTCCGCCCTGCGTCAAAACAGGGTACCCCGGTCGAGCTCGAGGCCATCGTGCACATTCCTTTTCATTCCCTGAACGACCGTTAAAGACCTGATTTCTTCGCTCTGGATTAAGAGCGCCCCTCGGCGAGTTTCACCAGCGCATACAGGGCGTGATTGACCGGGGCGGGTACTCCCAGTTCCGAACCACGGCGCGAAATGTAGCCATTCAGGGAATCGATCTCCGTACGCTTGCCGCGATTCATGTCCTGCGCGGTCGAGGAAAGCGCCTCGGCCATCTGCGCGGCGATCTTGAAGGCTCCCGCGATGGCCGCCTTGGGATCCTCCAGCCCGGGCGGGTGAATGTTGGCGGCGCGTGCAACCGCGAGCACCTCGTCGACTACCGTCTCGACCACTTTGCGAGCGTCCGCGCTGGCGGCAATCTGGCCGTACTTCGCTCGGCCCAGCGCGGAAATGGCATTCAACGCGCAGTTCCAGATGAGCTTTGTCCAGAGTTCGCCTTCGATGTTCTGAGAAATTCGGCAGGGCACACTGGCGCGCGAAAAAAGAGCTGCGACGCGTTCCGTCTTTTGGCTTTGAGGACCGAAAACGAGATCGCCGCGGCCGACATGCTTCACGCGGCCCGGCTCCGGCACGGATGCCGCCACATAAACGACCGTCGGAAGCGCTTCAATTCCTGCGGCGGCTCGAATCTGCTCCACGTTGTCCACTCCGTTCTGCAAACTGAGGACTAGGGCGCCCGGAGCGAGTAACGGCGCCAGAGCCCGGGCCGTGGTTGCGTTGTCCGTGGTCTTCACACAAAAAAGGACAATCTCTGCGCCACGGACTGCGCTCAGTTCGGTCGACGCCTCAACCCGCACACTCTCCTGAAAGTGCAGTGTGTCGAGAAAGAGGCCGTTCTTTTTCACGGCCTCGACAAACGCCGGCCGCCCGATCATCACGACCGGTGCACCCGCGCGAGCCAGCAACCCGCCGAAGTAGCCACCCACGGCGCCCGCACCAACGCCGGCAATCTTTGGCCAGTCTTCCTGCTGGGTCACGGAGTAACCACGCTGATGAGCCGGTCAATGTCGCGCTCCGTGTTAAACAAGTGCGGCGAAACGCGAATGTTGCCTTCGCGCAGGCTCACGACAACATTCTCTTTCCGCAGGTGCTGATAATGCTGTGCTGTTTTCTCCGGGCTTCGTGCGGCAAAACAACCATACGGGCCGCGCCGCGCGGCATCCAGAGGACTCGCCGGGACAAAGCGATCTTTGGGGAGGCGATCGAACATCAGCTCGATCAATTTCCGGCTGTGCGCCGCGACCAGCTCGGGTCCCATGCGCACTACGAAATCAACAGACACATCCATGCCCGCTAGGTTGAAATTGAAATAGCTGGCCCATTCCGGAGAGTCCCACCGCTTTGCACTCGCCGCGGGTTTCGGGTCATCGAAAGACAAGTTTGCGAAGTTGTCTGAGCCCGCAACCGCCATCCAATAGAAGGGCCCCGGCCTGATGCTCGAAAGATGCTCGCTTTTTGCCCAGAAAAATCCCGTGCCGAAGGGACTCAACAGCCACTTATAGCCGGCGGACACCATAAAATCGGCCCCCAGCTGATGGACATCCATCGGCATCGCGCCGCAGCACTGGCTGACGTCCAACAGCAGCAACGCCCCTTGTGCGTGACATGCCGCGGCAACGCGCGCGGCATCCAGCAGCGATCCGTCGTCGAAACGCACCAGACTGACCGAAACCATCCGCGTCCTCGGTGTTATTGCTGCAATCAGATCATCCGCCGTGAGGAACCGTTCGCGGGGAGAGACAATTTTCAGCTTCAGGCCTTCGCGCTCCTCCATCGGCTTCCATGTTGTGTACTGCAACGGGAACTCGCCCTTTGCCGTGACGATTTCGTCGCCCGGATTCCACGTCAGGCCATACGCAACCGCCGCCACGCCCGCGCTCGCTCCGCTCGTCAGCGCAACCTCTTCTGGTTTCCCGCCGATCAGCCGCGCGATGGAAGCGCGGATGCGGTTTGGCACTTCGAAAAAGGTGGAGTCCGGCTTGTGGTGCGGATATTTCTTCGCTTCGAGCGCGGCTTGCACGGCGCGAATGGAAACGCGCGGCATCGGCGCTTGTCCTGAGACGTTCAAATACGTGGCGTCTTCAATCTCGAACCACTCCTGCCGCCAGTCGGTCTGGAGGGAAGTTGTCGTCGCCATGGGCCTCTCCTTTGAGGAAGTCATAAAGAAATAGATTCGCGCGCGGGCAGTCGGGTACAACGTCCAATTTGGGCAGCCAGACCAGGCTAAAAATGACCGCGAAGTTCTCGAAACGCAGGGAGGATCACGAGTTTTCCCAAACCCGGTACGACGGGCTCGTGTTCCAGATTCCAGGTGTGTTGATGCGGGATGTATACGGCGTTCAGCCCGATCTTCATCGCCGGATTTATGTCGCTGCGCGGGCTGTTACCGATCATCCAGCCGTGGGACTTCACGATCTTGTGTTTGTGAACCAGGCCGCCGTAGGTAACGGTATCTTTCTCCGGCACGATTTCGATGAATTCGAAGAATCCCTGCAGGCCGGATCGTTCGACCTTGGCCGCCTGCTCCGCGGGCTCGCCCTTCGTGAAAAGGATCAGGCGGTGCCGCTCCGTGAGATAGGCCAGCGTTTCCGGCACGCCGTCCAGAATTTTCGGCGGTGTGCGTTCCAGTTCGATGACGCGGGTATGAATCAGCGCCAGTGTCTCGCGCTTTACCATTTGGTCGGCGAGCTTCAAATAAGTTTCTTCGAGGGACCGGCCGAAGCTGCGCACGCCATAGCCGTACTGGCGGATGTTCTTGCGCTCCGTTTCGTTCAGAATGTGGCGGATGTACGCGCGCGTGTAGCCGCAGGGCTCTACAAGAGTGATGAAATCCTCGATCAACTTCTCGAAAAATACATTGTTTTCCCAGAGCGTATCGTCCGCGTCAATCAGCAGTGTATGGCGTCGCATCGAGATTTGCTCTTATTGGCGTGCTTGCATCGAACGGGTTCCGCGCTGGTGCGCCGCTCTTTTAGTCTAACAGCCGGATGGCATCCTCCGCGATAACCGCGGCAACTCCGGGCCGGCCCAGGGAACGCGCGGCGTCCCTCATCCCTGTCAGACGCGCCGGATCGTTCAACAGCGCCGCAATCTTCCATGCCGCCGCAGGCAAATTGTTACATCGGATGGCCGCCCCTGCCTCCAGCAAATGATCGGCGTTGCGTTCTTCCTGGCCGGGAATCGGTTCGATGAGCGCCATGGGCAGCGCGCGAGCCAGCGCCTCCAACGTTGTCAGCCCGCCTGCCTTGCCGACCATCAGATCCGCTGCGGCCATGTACTTGTCCATTTCCGTCGTGAAGCCCACGCGGCAGAGTCTTGGAGAACCTGTTTCCAGCTTGCCGGCCTCTCTCGCCACCTCTTCCAGGCGCTTCTTTATTTTCTCTGCCTTGCCTGCGATTGCGGCGATCTGCCACGGCCGCTGCAACGAGAGCAAATCTTTCACCAGTCGCTCGACCGGCCCGATCCCGTAGCCGCCCGCGGCCACGAGGATGACCGTCGCGTCGGCATCGAGACCGAGGTGCCTCCGGGCTTCGGCTCGATTCACAGGTGCCGCGAACAGGGGATCAATCGGAATTCCCGTGACGCGCAATTTTTCTCGAGGCACGCCGATCCGCGCCAGATACTCTGCCGCCTCTTCGATGGCGACGTAGTAGCGGTCTACGGTGCGGCACAGCCACATGGCGTGCACGTCGTAGTCGGTTACGACGATGGCGTCGTGCGCGCTCAGTTTCCGCTTTGCGATCAGCCACGCGATGATCTCCGCGGGAAGAAAATGTGTGGCCACACATAGATCCGGCTGCACCCGTTTCAATAGGCGAATCATCGGCCTGGTGTTCAACCTGTCCAGCGCCAGTCGCCGCCGCGGGTGATGCCACGGTTGATCGGTGCGCTCGTAGAGTACGCCCATCAGCTTCGGTGCGCGCCGAACCATTGAGATGTAGGTCTTATCGTAGATGCGCTGGAAGAGTTTGCTGACGTGCTGAAGCGCGTCGATATGTTCCACAACACAATCGCCGCGCGCCGAAAACGCTTTCTCCAAGGCTTGCGCAGCGCGAACGTGTCCCGCGCCCGACGATGCGGAGAGCAGCAAAACCCGCGGCTTCGTTTTCATCTGCGGGGAAATCCTCTGCACGCGGCTCGCACTACGAAGTTTTGCGCTGACCGGCGGCAAGTTTTTCGAGGATCCCTCGCGCGGCCTTTTGCAGTTCACCGAAGCGCGTCAGGTAGTCCTGGAAATCGTGGTTCAGGAGTTGCGCGTCTTTCGGTCCGAGCTGCGTTCGCAGAATCATATCGCGCAGTTTTACCGGATGCGGGAGCAGCGCCTCTTCCTGCAACTCTTCGAGCGCGGCCTTGGCGTCGTAGTGATACATGGCTTCCCCCCGAAGAAAACATTCCTCCAGCGTATTGTACTCAGTTCGCGCCGCGGCGGGTGAGTTAGAGAAAAGATGGAATCGGGGAAGCAGCCTTAAGCAGCGGTTGCCGTATCCGACATGAATTCATATCGCGCAATTTTTGCCGCGATGCCCACTCTGCCGTTGTCGCTCGGCTCGATGCGCACGATCTCCCCTTGGCAGCGGATGTTTACATCGCCCGATTGCGTGACTTGCTCAGGCAGGGTAATGACAAACTCAATTTCGCTCCCCACCTGGAACTTGGCGTCGGCGAGGAAGTAAAGGCCGCGGTAGCTGACGTCGCGTGTGCTGGCATTCAGTTCTTGTCCTTTGGCCCCCCGTGGTAGAACGCGCATTGGAAGGCTCATCGTGAATCGCCGCGCTTCGCGGCGTTCTGATC